>OGII01000558.1_pt1 | contig 34519 bp, 16 predicted proteins | sample 1571701 | NCBI WGS metagenome assembly OGII01 (sample SAMEA2581950, study PRJEB24529) | metagenome | biome: Human gut stool | place: China | collected 2011
GTCTTTCGCGGAAAGGTCGTGAAAAAGGGAAGTCGTCTTGAGCTGGAACAGCCGGAGATCTTTTCGCTCGAGGATTATGAGCGGGTCATGGGATCGATGCGCCCGGTCTACGGTCAGACAAAAGGGCTTGGAAACAAGGCGATTGTGCGCGCGATGGAGGAGGCATTTGCCCGTCGCACGATGGAGAGGGAGTACCTTCCGGAAGATCTGCGGAGCCGTTATGAGCTTGCGGAGTACAACTATGCGCTCGAGCACATTCATTTTCCGGCTGACCGCGCGGAACTTCTGATGGCGAGAAAGCGTCTCGTCTTTGATGAGTTCTTTTTCTTTTTACTGGCAGTGCGAAGACTCAAGGAAAAACGGCAGGATCAGACCTCCGCGTTTGTGATGCATCATGCAGAGAAGGTCGATGCGCTTGAAGCCCGTCTGCCGTATGCGCTGACCTCAGCCCAGAAGCGCACGCTTACCGAGGTGCAGAGGGATCTTGAGAGCGGTCTTGTGATGAACCGTCTCGTTCAGGGTGATGTCGGATCGGGAAAGACCGTGATTGCGATCCTTGCTCTTCTCCAGACCGCATACAATGGATTTCAGGGCGCTCTGATGGCTCCGACCGAAGTCCTCGCAAGACAGCATTTTGAGTCGATGCAGGAGTTGTTTGAGAAATGGGGAGTCACAAAGCAGGTCGTGCTCGTGACCGGTTCAATGACAGCGAAGGAGAAGCGGGAAGCATACAAGAAGATTGCCTCCCACGAGGCAGACATCATCGTCGGCACCCATGCGCTGATTCAGGAAAATGTTCACTACGACAAACTAGCCCTCGTGATCACCGATGAACAGCATCGTTTTGGTGTCGGACAGAGGGAGGCGCTCGGTCAGAAGGGCGCTGAGAGCCTGAAAGTTTTATCTGGTGCAGAAGCAGAGAAGCACCAGGAGACAAGCACTCTGCCCCATGTGCTTGTGATGAGCGCGACACCGATCCCGAGAACACTTGCGATCATTCTCTACGGCGACCTCGACATCTCGGTGATCGATGAGATGCCGGTCGGCCGTCTGCCGATCAAGAACTGTGTCGTCGATACGGGATATCGCGATCGCGCCTACCAGTTCCTTGCAAAAGAGCTGGGCGCGGGTCATCAGGCATATGTGATCTGCCCGATGGTCGAGGCGAGTGAGATGATCGAGGCGGAGAATGTGCTTGATTACACGAAACTTCTTAGGGAACGGCTTCCGGGCGCGCGGATTGAGTATCTTCACGGTCGGATGAAGGGCAAAGAGAAGAATAAGATCATGGAGGCATTTGCATCCGGCGAGATCCAGATTCTCGTGTCGACGACGGTTGTCGAGGTCGGAGTCAACGTGCCGAATGCGACAGTAATGATGATTGAGAATGCGGAGCGCTTCGGACTCGCTCAGCTTCATCAGCTTCGCGGACGAGTCGGGCGCGGAAAGGCTCAGTCATACTGCATCATGGTCAATGGCTCCGATCAGGATGGAACGCAGGAGCGCCTTGACATTTTGAACCGCTCAAACGATGGATTTTACATCGCATCGGAGGATCTGAAACTGCGAGGACCGGGAGATTTCTTTGGCATGCGTCAGAGCGGAGATCTGGAATTTCGCCTTGCGGATATTTTCACGGACGCAGATCTCTTAAAGACCGTCGCCAGAGAGGTTGACGCGCTATTAAAGTCAGATCCGGAACTTATAGACCCGGATCACGAGGCACTTAGGGAGCGGATGGATGTGTATGTGAGCAAGGGGTATGAAAAGTTGAATCTGTAAGAGATGGTTAAGATAAAAACTCTGCTTGACAAATTTGAAATTCAGGCTTACAATTCATTTAACAAAACAAACCAAAACCAAACAAACCGATGAGAAAGACGAGTAGGCTTTCCTCTAAAATCACAGAGAGTTGCAGATGGTGGGATTGCAACATGGCGGAGATTGTTGAATGGACTTTCGAGGGCGATTCTGAAACTGAGACAGATCATCAGAACCTTACTTTTTTACTTTTATGAGGTTATTTTTGATGAATGAAGATCGGGAGTATGGAGCGACGGAAACTGTGACCGTTATCTGACAGCACATATGCATGTATGTGAAAAAGAGGGCTATTGCCAATTTGAGTGGTACCGCGGATTAAGTAAATGTGAATTCGTCTCAGATACAGGAAACTGTATCTGGGACTTTTTTTATTTCATAGGAAATGGCATTCCAAATGGCGTCCCATGAAACAAAAAATGCTCCACGAGAATGTGCCAAGGCATATTCCTTATTTCAAAATTTCAGGAGGAAAAGATTATGAAAAAGAGAAATGTGAAAGCAGTGATTCTGGCGACAATGGCGATGGCAGTACTTGCAGGATGTTCTTCCTCAAAAAATACCGAGACGACAACCACTTCTTCCAAAGCGACGAGCTCCGCAGAGTCCAAGGCAGAGGACGGAAGCAGTGCAGAGAGCAGTAGCGCAGGAGAAGATACCGGCGTGGCAGAGATCGCAGATGGCGATTTCACCGTAGGAATCGGTCAGTTTGCAGAGCACGGTTCTCTTGACAACTGCCGAATCGGTTTCCTTCAGGGACTTGCAGATGAGGGCATCGTCGAGGGCAAGAACCTGACCGTCCTTTATGAGAATGCACAGGCAGATGGCGGTACCGCAAGTCAGATCATGGATAACTTCCTTGCAAAGAAGTCAGATCTGATCTGCGCGATTGCAACTCCGATTGCACAGAGTGCATACAGCGCAGTTAAGAAAGATGGCGTTCCGGTTATCTACACCGCAGTAACCGATCCGGTTGCAGCAGAGCTTGCAAATGCAGATGGAACTCCGGTCGGTGAGATTACCGGTACAAGCGACAAGCTCCCGGTTACCCAACAGCTTGAGATGATCCGTAAAGTGCTTCCGGATGCAAAGACGATCGGTATCATGTACAGCACAAGTGAGATCAACTCCGTTTCCGCAATCGAGGAGTACAAGGAGGCAGCGGGAGATTACGGATTTGAGATCGTGGAGAGCGGTATCTCTTCCACAGCAGATATTCCGTTGGCAGCAGACAATCTGGTTGAGAAGGTAGACTGCATCACGAACCTGACTGACAACACCGTTGTAAGCTCTCTTCCGGTCATCCTTGACAAGGCAGGAAAGAAGAACATTCCGGTATAGGTCCGGACGCCGGTGCTCTCGCAGGAAGCGGGGGTGGTGATCTCGCTGGTAACAGCGGCGGTGACCTCCTCCACATGGCTGGCGTCACGGCTGCAGGTGAAGGTAGCCTTGGCGGACTCGTAGCCGGTCCAGGTCCAGGCGGGCTCGCCATAGTCGTGGCCCAGAGTGCTGATGGTCAGGGCCTCCAGGGTGGTCTCGTTCTTGCCTTCGGCGTCACTGAACAGCTTGCCGCAGACGGAGCACACCCAGTGGGCCTTGACGCCGGTCTCCTCGCAGGTGGCGGGGACCTCCGCCACGGCGGTGAGGGTATGACCGCCGGCGCAGGGATCGGTGGCGCCGTAGGTCATGGTCACGTTGTCGATGGCGAACATGGCGTCGGTATCGTCATAGCCCTGGTTGGCCTTCTTATAGAAGTGGAAGGCGAACTGGGCATTGTCCGTGCAGAAGGCGGCGGGAACGGCAACGTTGGCCGTGCCCATGAACCAATAACCGCTTACCGGCTCCAGATCGGCTGCGGTCCAGATGGTGGTCCAGGTCTGGCCGCCGTCGGTGGTGGCCTCCACGGTCACGGAGCAGTAGTTGCCGATGACGGACTTGAACAGCAGGTAATCGAAGCTCAGCGTAGGCGTCTTGCCGGTGAGGTTCACCACCGGGGAGATGAGATACTCATCCTGCAGCTTATCGCTGCCGCCTGCCATAGGCAGCAGAGGCTTGCGGATGCCGCCCACGCTCCAGCCGCCGCCCCAGGGATCTTCATAGTAATCCATGTCGATGCGGGCCTGCTTGGTGGTGTTGAGGTTTCTGTTGGTGCCCTGGTACCAGGTATAGGGGCTGTCGCTGCGGGTGGACTGGAGGGTCCAGCCGTGGCCGGGGAAGGTCTCGGACTCGAAGTCGTTGTCGAACTGCACGTCGGAGGCCGTCTTGGTGAACAGGGCGGCGATGGTGTGGTTGGCGGTGACATTCTCAAAGGTATAGCTGTCCACCGCGCCCACGCTCTGGCCGTCCACCAGCACATCGGCGATGGCGTAGCCCTCCTGGGCGGCGATGGCGAAGGTCTGGGACGCGCCCTCCTTCACGGACACCTCACCGGCGGGGGTGATGGAGCCGCCCTCACCGGCGGTGGCGGTGATGGTGTACTTCTGGGCCACGGGGCCGTCCTCCACCGCCATCAGCTTCACGTTGTCGATGGCCAGCTGGCCGGTAGTGTCCTCATTGGGATGGACATAGCGGAAGGCAAACTGGACGCCGTCCACATTGTACTCGGCGGGCACGGGAACCTCTGCGCTGCCGGAAATGATGTAGTTGCTGGCCTGCTGGCCGGTATAGCTGTCTTGGAAGTTCCAGATAGCGTTCCACGTCTTTCCGCCGTCGGTAGAAGCTTCCACCGTAGCGGTGAAGGTCTTGTTCTTGATGCCGTACTCGCCGTAGGCGAAGTCGAAGGTCAGAACGCCGTCACGGGTACCGGACAGGTCCACAGCCGGGGAGATCAGGTACTCATCCTGTGCACCCTTCCAGTCGTTGCTGATGTAAGCGTGCTTGGAATCATTGCCCTCGTTCTTCCAGTTGTAATAGGTATACTGCTTCCATGTGCTGCTGGTATCCTGCACCTTCACGGTCCAGCCGTGGAAGGGGAAGCTGTCGCCGGCCACGTCCTCGAAGTCATTCTGGAACATCACCACGGGGACGTCGGGAATCTTCTCGAAGGCGGCGGACACGGCATAGCTCTGGTCCATGACCAGGGTGTAGGCGCCGTCCGTCACGTCCACGGTGCGGCCGTTGACCTTCACGGAGGCCAGCTGATAGCCGGGGTCCGGGGTGAAGGTGATCTCGGCGCTTGCGCCGGGGGCGTATCTGGTCTGACCGGCGGGGGCCACGGTGCCGCCCTCATTGGCGGTGGTGGTCAGGGTGACGGTGTCGCCGGACGGCTGGGCCTTCTGGAAGGTGGCGGAGATGGTGTGGTCCACGCCCACCCGCTGGAAGGTATAGTAGCTGATGGGGCCGAGATCGGCGCCGTCCACGTTGACGTTGACGATCTCATAGCCCTGGGTGGGGGCGATGTCGAAGGTCTTGCTGGTACCCTTCTTCACCAGGGTCTGACCGGCGGGGGTGATGGTGCCGCCCTCACCGGCGGTGGCGGTGACGGACACATAGTTGTCCCGCTCCTCGGCGTACAGCTGGACGTTGTCCATAGACAGGGTGGAGCCGCCCTTACCGGTGTAGACAAAGGCGAAGCGCAGGTCCTTGCTGCTTTGCAGGCTCTCGGGGATGGTCACCTTGGCCTGGGTCTTGGTCCAGGCGGTGAACAGGCCGGAATCCCGCTGCAGGTTCCAGATCTCCTGCCAGTTCTCGCCGCCGTCGCCGGAGGCCATGACCTGCAGGTTGCAGTGCTTATACTCCACGGTGTACCAATAGGTGGTGTAGAAATCGAAGACCATGTGGACCTCGGTATCCACGCCGCTGATATCGGTGGTGCGGGAGATCAGCCACTCGTCCTGCTGGTTGTCGTCGTCATGATCCACGGCGGCCATGTAGTCCTCGTCGCGGTACCAGGTGTTCAGAGAGCCGCCCTTGCTCTGGACGCTCCAGTCGTCGGGGAGCCACTTCTCGTTGAAGTTCTCGGTCCAGAGGATGTTGGTGGGGGTGATGGTGCCGTGATCGTCGGGGTTGCCGGGAGCACGGACGGTATACACCTTGGAGTTGCCGGCGTAGTCGTGGACGATCATGCCGAAGGTCTCGCCGAAGCCGGTGATGTCATACTCCTTGATGTGGCTGGTGACGCCGGGCTTGTCCTCGCCGAAGCCCTGCATACCATAGAGCATCTCGCTGTTCTTGATGTTGTAGAACACCACGGCCGCCACATACTGGTTATCGGACACGTCCAGGCTCAGATAGTACCGGCCCTCGGACTCGGTGACCTTCAGGTTGTCGGCATGGGGCTCCTCGGTGTCGATGGTGATGGGGAAGGACCAGGAGTGCTTCTGGTTGGTCCCCACGCCGTCGCCATAGGGCAGGGTGGCCTCGATGGTCACGGTGGCCTTGGTGTTGTTGGGCAGCTTGGCGTTGTGGGAATCGGTGCCGTACCAGGGCTCGATGCCGTCATATTCGGCGTCCACACCGGCGGGCACAATGCGGTAATAGTCGTAGCTGTAGATGGACTTGCCCACATACTCGCAGTCCTTGCTGTAGTACACCTGGCCGTTGGCGCCGGTGATGGTATACCTCAGGCTCTTGGTGTTGCGCAGCAGGCCGGTGTAGATACCGGTGAGGCTGTCCATGAAGTCATCGTTGTTGGGGGAAATGGCGTTGCGGTCCGCCAGATACGGAACGGTGGTGTAGTTGTTGTCGCCCAGATAGGTGTCCACCGTGTTCTCGCTGGAGGAGGAAAAGGCGGTGTTCATGTACGCCTGGGCCTGGCTGGCGGAGCCGTCCAGCGTCTCCCAGTAATCGGTGGAGTCCATGATGGGAGCCTTGGTCCAGTCGCCGTAGAAGGCCAGGAACGGAAGGCCCAGGTCAATGGGATCGGTCAGGGCGCTGCCGTCGGCGGCCACCTGGGTCAGGGTCACGAAGCCCTCCACATAGCTGCCGTTGGGGAACTGGGCCAGCATCTTCCGGCCCTCGCCGGTAACGGTAACGGTGACGGTGACGTCGGCGGTCTTGCCGGGAGCCACGGCCACCCGATTATTCTCGCAGTTGGTGGTGAAGGTGTGGGGCAGCAGCCGGGAGCTTCCGCTGATGGTGGAGAACTCCTGCCCACTGCCGTTGACATAGGCCTCGGTGGTATCAGTCAGCACCAGGGGGGTCACGTCGTAATACAGGGTGTCGCTGCCGGTGTTGTGGACGGTGAAGTTCATGGTGTACACGCCCTTCATGGCGGGATCGTCCTTCAGCTCCAGCTTGGGACGCTCCATGCCCTCCACGGACAGATAACCCCGGGTATTCACGGCGTCGTTGATGCTCATCAGGCCAGCGCCCTGCTTCCGGGGGGAATAGGGCACGCCGTTGTCGTCATAGATCACATGGGCGGTGCTCATGAGCAGGGTGTCGGTCATGTGCTTGCGCTGGGCGCCGGTCATGCTGTTGTCCCGGGCCTTTAGGGCCTGCTGGACGATGGCCATGCCGCCGGCTGCGTGGGGGGAGGCCATGGAGGTGCCGTCCATGCTCTCATAACCGCCGGGCACGGCGGCATAGATGCCCGCGCCGGGGGCGGTGATCTCCGGCTTCAGGGTCAGCTCGGGGGTAGCGCCCCAGCTGGAGAAGTCGGCCATGCCATAGGTGGGGGATTCCACCAGGGCGTCGGCGGAGGCCACGGACAGAGTCTTGGTCTCCTGCTGCTTCATGTATTCACCGGCGGCCTGGGAGATGAAGGCGCAGGGGATCTTCCAGTCGGTGATGGACATATACAGCATGCCGGGGACGTTGTTGTACACCAGCATGCCAATGGCACCGGCGTTGGCGGCGTTGCGCTCCTTCTGCTCATAGTACATGCCGCCGCCCCGCTGCACCAGGGCGATCTTGCCGGTCAGGTCCAGGCCCGCATAGTCCTCCTCCGCGCCGTAGTTGGGCACCACCACATACTCGATGGAGCCCCGGGCGGACAGGCTGCGGAAGGGCTTGGCGTTCTCGTCCTCGCTGATGGTGGCGCTGTCCTGATAGGCCAGGTCCTTGCCGCCCACGGTGACATAGGGGCCCTTGACCATGCCGTTGGACACGGCGGCCACGGACAGGGACTCGCCATAGGTGGAGGGCTCGCTGACCAGGCCGTAATCGGGGTTGGAGGCCAGGGCCTTGCCGCCGAAGGCGTCGCCATAGGCGGCGTTATAGGCGTTGCCCGCGGCCACAGCCAGGGACACGCCGCTCTCGCCGGTGCGCTCGAACACGTCCAGCAGGCTCTTGGTGAAGGCGTCCTCGCTGTCATAGTCGATGTAGCCGCAGTCGGAGCCAAGGCTCAGGTTGGCCACGTCCACGCCCAGCAGGATGCAGTCCTCCAGAGCGGCCAGAATGTCCGCATAGGACGCGCCGCCGGTGGACTTGAACACGTTCATGTTGATGATCTGGGCCTGGGGAGCCACGCCCATGGCGGCCTCGTTGACGCCGGTGTTGCCGGCGGCGGTGGAGGCAACGTGGGTGCCGTGGCTGCCCTTATCGCCGGGCATGCCGTCCTTGTCCCTGTCGCCGTAGTCAAACTGGAAGGGGATCTTGGCGCTGTAATACAGGTCGGACACGCTGATGCCCTTGACGATGCTCTCCACCTGGAAATCATAAGTCTCCAGCATGGACTGGAGCTTCTCCCGGGTCAGGGAAGGGCTCTTGGGGGCGGTCTTGAAGATCTCGTGGCCCATGTCCACGCCGGTATCCAGAATGGCCACCAGCATTCCCTCGCCGGTGAAGCCCGTGGTATTATAGATACCGCCGCCGATCATCCGGTTGCTGTTGGCGGTGTCGGGCAGCAGCTCAAACGTGGGGGAAATGAAGGCGGACTGCACGCAGTCCAGCTTCCGGATGGCCTTGTACTGGCCATAGGTCACTGTGGCGGAAAAGCCGTTGAGCAGGGTGGTATACTGCCGCTGGGGCTCCACCTGCCCGTCAATGGCCCGGTTGATCTGAGCCAGGGCGCTCTTCTGCGTGCGCAGCAGGGCGTTGACCTGGGCCCGGGAATCCGGGTCGGCCACGGAGTCGTTGACCACCACGATGATCTCGACTTCGTCGCTGTCGTCGAGCTTCGCGGTGTTCTCCATCTGGATTTTTTCGCCGTTTTTCTGGCCGCTGCGCAGGACCTGGCGGGCGATATCGTTGGCGATACCGCTGACCGTGGTTTCCTGCAGGGAGGCGTTGACCTCCTGCTCAGCTGCCTGGGCGAATGCCGTCACCGGCAGGGCGGTCAGGATCATCAGAACCGCCAGAGCCAGTGCGCAGCACCGTTTGATAGCTGTCATCTCGTTCCTCCTATAAAATATATTGTCCGCCGCTGCATAAAAGCTCAGCGCGACTTACATATTATACCAGCTTTTGGGCTTTAATGCAATGACGTATCGGCATAAAATGCCAAAATATTTTCCAAATTTTCCGGCATTCTCCGGTCAAAAAAACGGCCCCGGGCCAGACACCCGGGGATGGAGCTTTCCGGCGCGCTGCAAGGCTACGCATTTGCGGACCGTCCGCGGCTCCGTCCGACGGATCGCGCGGGAAATGCCCGCAATTTCGAAAAATCCCTTGCGCAGCATAAAAATACGGCGCCTGCGAAAAATCCCGCCGGGAGTCCGAAAAAATCGGGCTCCCGGCGGGGTTTTATGTTGACAAAGGGGCCACGCCTGTGGTACAATAAGACGCTATATTGAGAAAATGGGGCCTGATGCCCCATTTCAAATCTGCTGTTATGATACCAGCTTTCCCCCGAAATTACAAGTGGGCCCGGGCGAAAACAAACAACTGGGCCGAGCGTGTCAAAATCCCGGGAGAGCGGTTCCCAAGGAAAAGCACGGAGAAAATGCGAAAAGAAAGGCGTGAGTATTGAAGATGGCCAAGGACAAGTATTATGGCAAGACCCTGCGCAAGAACTTTGCCAGACACGAAGAGGTCATGGCGATGCCCAACCTGCTGGAGATCCAGAAGAAATCCTATCAGTGGTTCCTGGACACCGGCCTGCGGGAGGTTTTTGCCGACGTGGCCTCCATCGGCGACTATGCCGGCAACCTGGAGCTGAGCTTTATCGACTACAGCATGGACGAGAAGCCCAAGTACGACGTGGAGGAGTGCAAGGCCCGGGACGCCACGTATGCCGCCCCCATGAAGGTCAGCGTGCGCCTGCACAATAAGGAGACCGGCGAGATCAAGGAGCAGGAGATCTTCATGGGCGATTTCCCCCTGATGACCCACTCCGGCACCTTCGTCATCAACGGCGCCGAGCGCGTGGTGGTCAGCCAGATCGTCCGCTCCCCCGGCATCTACTACGGCAAGGAGATCGACCTGAAAACCGACCTGCCTCTGCTGACCTCCACGGTGATCCCCTACCGGGGCGCGTGGCTGGAGTATGAGACCGACAGCAGCGAGGTGTTCTGGGTCCGCATCGACAAGAACCGCAAGCTCCCCATCACCTGCCTGATCCGGGCCCTGGGCCTGAAGACCGACGGCGAGATTCTGGACCGCTTCGGCGACGATCCCCGCATCGTGACCACCATGGAAAAGGACACCTGCAAGTCCTATGAGGAGGCCATGCTGGAGATCTACCGCAAGCAGCGCCCCGGCGAGCCCCCCACGCTGGACTCCGCCGAGAACCTGATGCAGGGCCTGTTCTTCGACCCCCGGCGGTATGACCTGAGCACCGTGGGCCGGTATAAGTTCAACAAGAAGCTGACCCTGTGGGCCCAGGCCAAGGGTCAGAAGCTGGCCGAGCCCGTGGCCGACCCCGCCACCGGCGAGCTTCTGCTGGAGGAGGGCCACGTCCTCTCCGGCGACGACTGCCGCACCCTGGACGCCATCGGCGTGGGTATGGTGAAGGTCCGGCTGGAAAACGGCGAGGTCATCCGCATTTTCACCAACCGCATGTGCGATATGAGCCGCTATGTGGACTTTGACCCCAAGACGGCGTGCGGCATCAAGGAGCGGGTGCGCTTTGACGTGCTGCAGGAGCTGATGGGCCAGTATCAGGGCGAGGAGCTTATCGAGCAGTGCCGCCTGCAGGCGGACCGCCTGGTGCCCAAGCACATCATCGTGGACGACATCCTCACCTCCATCAACTATATGAACGTCCTGGCCCACGGCCTGGTGTCCAAGGACGACATCGACCATCTGGGCAACCGCCGCCTGCGCTGCGTGGGCGAGCTGCTGCAAAACCAGTTCCGCATCGGCTTTTCCCGCATGGAGCGGGTCATCCGGGAGCGGATGACCATCCAGGATCTGGACATCGTCACGCCCCAGAGCCTCATCAACATCCGGCCCGTCACCGCAGCCATCAAGGAGTTCTTCGGCTCCAGCCCCCTGAGCCAGTTCATGGACCAGACCAACCCCCTGGCCGAGCTGACCCACAAGCGGCGTCTGTCCGCCCTGGGCCCCGGCGGCCTCAGCCGCGAGCGCGCCAACATGGAGGTCCGCGACGTGCACTACAGCCACTATGGCCGCATGTGCCCCATCGAGACCCCCGAAGGTCCCAACATCGGCCTGATCTCCTATCTGGCCACCTATGCCCGGGTCAATGAGTACGGCTTCATCGAGGCCCCCTTCCGCCGGGTGGAGCGCCCCTCCGGCCGCGTCACCGACGAGATCACCTATATGACCGCCGACGTGGAGGATCAGTACGTTGTGTGTCAGGCGGCGGAGCCGGTGGACGAGAACGGCTGCCTCATCGGCCCCCGTATCACCTGCCGCCACCAGGACGAGACCATCCAGGTGGAGCCGGAATACGTGGACTATATGGACATCTCCCCCCGTATGATGGTGTCCATCGCCACGGCCATGATCCCCTTCCTGCCCAACGACGACGCCAACCGCGCCCTGATGGGCGCCAACATGCAGCGGCAGGCCGTGCCCCTGCTGCGGCCGGAGGCTCCCATCGTGGGCACCGGTATGGAGCACAAGATCTGCCTGGATTCCGAGGTGGTGGTGCTGGCCGAGGGCGACGGCGTGGTCACCAAGGTGGACGCCACCAACGTGTCCGTCAAGTATGACAGCGGCGAGAGCAAGGACTATAAGCTCATCAAGTTCCTGCGCTCCAACCACGGCACCTGCATCAACCAGAAGCCCATCGTTTCCGTGGGCGAGCGGGTCCACGGCGGCGACGATCCCACGGTGCTGGCCGACGGCCCCGCCACCGATCAGGGCGAGATCGCCCTGGGCCGCAATATCCTGGTGGGCTTCATGACCTGGGAGGGCTACAACTACGAGGACGCCGTGCTGCTCAACGAGCGGCTGGTGAAGGAGGATGTTTACACCTCCATCCATATCGAGGAATATGAGATCGACGCCCGCGACACCAAGCTGGGGCCCGAGGAGATCACCCGGGATATCCCCAACGTGGGCGAGGACGCCCTGAAGGACCTGGACGAGCGCGGCATCATCCGCGTGGGCGCCGAGGTCCACGCCGGGGACATCCTGGTGGGTAAGGTCACCCCCAAGGGCGAGACCGACCTCACCGCCGAGGAGCGTCTCCTGCGGGCTATCTTCGGCGAGAAGGCCCGGGAGGTCCGGGACACCTCCCTGAAGGTGCCCCACGGCGAAAGCGGCATCATCGTGGACGCCAAGGTGTTCACCCGGGAGGCCGGCGACGAGCTGGGGCCCGGCGTGAACCAGGTGGTCCGGGTGTATATCGCCCAGCGGCGCAAGATCCAGCCCGGCGACAAGATGGCTGGCCGCCACGGCAACAAGGGCGTGGTGTCCCGGGTCCTGCCCCAGGAGGATATGCCCTTCCTGCCCGACGGCACCCCCCTGGACATCGTGCTGAACCCCCTGGGCGTGCCCTCCCGTATGAACATCGGCCAGGTGCTGGAGGTCCATCTGGGCTACGCCGCCAAGACTCTGGGCTGGAAGGTGGCCACCCCCATTTTCGACGGCGCCACCGATAAGGACATCACCGAGGCCCTGACCCAGGCGGGTCTGGACCCCCAGGGCAAGAGCTGGCTGTATGACGGACGCACCGGCGAGCGGTTCGACAACAAGGTCACCGTGGGCTATGTGTACTTCCTGAAGCTGCACCACCTGGTGGACGATAAGATCCACGCCCGGTCCACCGGCCCCTACTCCCTGGTGACCCAGCAGCCCCTGGGCGGCAAGGCCCAGTTCGGCGGCCAGCGCTTCGGCGAGATGGAAGTCTGGGCGCTGGAGGCTTACGGCGCGGCCTATACCCTGCAGGAGATCCTGACGGTGAAGTCCGACGACGTCACCGGCCGCGTGCAGACCTACGAGGCCATTGTCAAGGGCCACAACGTACCCACCCCCGGCGTGCCCGAGTCCTTCAAGGTGCTGGTGAAGGAGCTGCAGTCCCTGTGCCTGGATATCCAGGTGCTGGACGAGGACGGCAACCAGATCGAGCTGAAGGAGGACGAGAACGCCCCGGATTCCTTCAACCTGGCCCGGATGGACGCCGAGGACGACCGCCGCAGCCGCTACGCCGACGAGAGCGAGCTGGCGGACGCAGGCTTCGACTATGTGCCCGAGGAAGAGGTGGAGGCCTCCTACGACGGCGCGGACGATGAATTTTAAGGAACAGGAGGAGCATAGAGCATGAGTTATCCCACTTTTGACGCCATTAAAATCGGAATCGCTTCTCCGGAAATGATTCGCGAGTGGTCCTACGGCGAGGTGAAGAAGCCCGAGACCATCAACTACCGCACCCTGAAGCCCGAGCGGGACGGCCTGTTCTGCGAGCGGATCTTCGGGCCCACCAAGGATTGGGAGTGCCACTGCGGCAAGTATAAGAAGATCAGCTTCAAGGGCAAGATCTGCGACCGCTGCGGCGTGGAGGTCACCCGGGCCAAGGTGCGCCGTGAGCGCATGGGCCACATCGAGCTGGCCACCCCCGTCAGCCATATCTGGTATTTCAAAGGCATCCCCTCCCGGATGGGCCTGCTGCTGGACATCAGCCCCCGGATCCTGGAGAAGGTCCTGTACTTCGCGGCGTATATCGTCACCGACCCTGGCGAGACCCCTCTGCTGCGCAACCAGCTGCTGTCCGAGAAGGAATACCGGGACATGCGGGAGAAGTATGAGGACGATTTCGACGCCGGCATGGGCGCCGAGGCCGTGAAGAAGCTCCTGCAGCAGATCGACCTGGAGGAGCTCAGCGCCCAGCTCCATGCGGAGCTGAAAACCGTCACCGGCCAGAAGAAGGCCCGGGTGGTGAAGCGCCTGGAGGTGGTGGACGCCTTCCGCCTGTCCGGCAACAAGCCGGAGTGGATGGTCATCGACGTTCTGCCGGTGATCCCCCCGGAGCTTCGGCCCATGGTCCAGCTGGACGGCGGCCGGTTTGCCACCTCTGACCTCAACGACCTGTATCGCCGGGTCATCAACCGCAACAACCGCCTCAAGCGCCTGTTGGAGCTCAGCGCCCCGGACATCATCGTCCGCAACGAAAAGCGTATGCTCCAGGAGGCCGTGGACGCCCTCATCGACAACGGCCGCCGGGGCCGCCCCGTCACAGGCGCCAACAACCGGGCGCTGAAATCCCTCAGCGATATGCTCAAGGGCAAGCAGGGCCGCTTCCGCCAGAACCTGCTGGGCAAGCGCGTGGACTATTCCGGCCGCTCCGTTATCTGCGTGGGCCCCGAGCTGAAGATCTATCAGTGCGGCGTGCCCAAGGAGATGGCCCTGGAGCTGTTCCGCCCCTTCATCATGAAGAAGCTGGTGGAGGACGGCTCCGCCAACAACATCAAGTCCGCCAAGCGCATGGTAGACAAGGGCGTCACCGAGGTGTGGGACGCTCTGGACGTGATCATCAAGGACCACCCCGTGATGCTCAACCGCGCGCCTACCCTGCACCGCCTGGGCATCCAGGCCTTTGAGCCGGTGCTGGTGGAGGGCCGCGCCCTGAAGCTGCACCCCCTGAACTGCACCGCCTTCAACGCCGACTTCGACGGCGACCAGATGGCCATCCACGTCCCCCTGTCCGCCGAGGCCCAGGCTGAGGCCCGCCTGCTGATGCTGTCCGCCAACAACCTGCTGCGGCCCCAGGACGGCGGTCCCGTTACCGTTCCTACCCAGGATATGGTGCTGGGCTCCTACTACCTGACCTTCGAGCGGTTTGAAAACGGCGTCAGCCAGATGGACAACGACGAATACTGGCCCCAGGGCGTGGATTTCTCCCTGGCCGGCAAGAGCTATGACGAGCTTACCGACCAGGAGCGGGCCAACGTCCACATGAACATCTATCGCGACGAGGACGAGGTGCTCATGGCCTATAACGAGCACATCATCGGCGTGCACCAGCCGGTGTGGATCCGCGTCACCAAGGAAGTGAACGGCGAAAAGCTGTCCCATGTGGTCCGGGCCACCGCCGGCCGCATCATCTTCAACCGCAACATCCCCCAGGATCTGGGCTTTGTGAAGCGGTATAACGACGACGGCACCCGTTCCGAGCACTTCTTCGACTATGAGATCACCGAGACCTGCGGCAAGAAGCTGTTGGGCAAGATCGTGGACCGCACCATCAAGCAGTACGGCTTCACCACCGCCGCCGAGGTGCTGGACAACATCAAGGCCACGGGCTATAAATACTCCACCCGGGGCTCCATCACCATCTCCATCGCGGACATGACCGTCCCCGAGAAGAAGTATGAGCTGATCCGGGAGACCGAACAGCGGGTGGTGGACATCGAGGACCAGTACAACATGGGCTTCATCACCGACGAGGAGCGCTATAAGCTGGTGGTCCGCGAGTGGGAAAAGACCACCAACGACGTTACCGACGCCCTGACCGCCAGCCTGGACCGCTACAACCCCATCTTCATGATGGCGGACTCCGGCGCCCGCGGCTCCATGAAGCAGATCCGTCAGCTGACCGGTATGCGCGGCCTGATGGCCAACACCGCCGGTAAGACCATCGAGATCCCCATCAAGGCCAACTTCCGCGAGGGTATGTCCGTGCTGGACTACTTCACCTCCTCCCGAGGCGCCCGGAAGGGCCTGGCCGATACCGCTCTGCGTACCGCCGACTCCGGTTACCTGACCCGCCGCATGGTGGACGTGTGCCAGGATGTCATCATCCGGGAGGATGACTGCGGCGTGCAGAAGGGCATTCTGGTGTCCGAGATCAGCGAAAACGGCCAGGTCATCGAGAAATTCTCCGAGCGCATCCGAGGCCGCTTCCCGGTGCATGACATCACCGACCCCAAGACCGGCGAGGTGCTGATCTCCAAGGATCACATGATGACCGAGAGCGACGCCGCCCTGCTGGAGAGCTTCGACATTCACTCCGCCGAGATCCGCACCGTGCTGACCTGCAAGGCCCACAGCGGCATCTGCGCCAAGTGCTACGGCATGAACCTGGCCACCTCCAAGCCCGTGGGCCCCGGCGAGGCCGTTGGCATCATCGCAGCCCAGTCCATCGGCGAGCCCGGTACCCAGCTGACCATGCGTACCTTCCACACCGGCGGCGTGGCCGGCGGCGACATCACCCAGGGTCTTCCCCGCGTGGAGGAACTGTTCGAGGCCCGCAAGCCCAAGAAGATGGCCACTCTGGCCGAGATCGGCGGCAAGGTCCGCTTCGAGGAGGCCACCAAGGGCAGTCTGCTGAACATCATCGTCACCGCCGACGACGGCGACACCCGCACCTATTCCGTGCCCCACACCGGCCTGCAGGTCCGTGACGGCGACGTCATCGAAAAGGGCAAACAGCTGCAGGACGGCGCCCTGAACCCCCACGACGTGCTGCGGATCCGCGGCGCCTCCGCCGTGCACAACTACCTGATCCAGGAGGTCCTGAAGGTGTACCGCCAGCAGGGCGTGGACATCAACGATAAGCACATCGAGGTCATCGTGCGCCAGATGATGCGCAAGGTCCGGGTGGAGGACGCCAACGACACCGGCCTGCTGTCCGGCGCCATGGCCGACGTCCTGGAGGTGGAGGACGAGAACGAGCGCGTCCGCCAGCGCATCGAAGCGGGCGAGGTCCGGGAGGACGGCGAGCCTCTGCAGGAGGCCACCTATACCCAGCTTCTGATGGGCATCACCAAGGCCTCTCTGGCCACGGATTCCTTCCTGTCTGCCGCGTCCTTCCAGGAGACCACCAAGGTCCTCACCGAGGCCGCCATCAAGGGCAAGGTGGACCACCTGGTGGGCCTGAAGGAGAACGTCATCATCGGCAAGCTGATCCCCGCCGGCACCGGCCTGAACGCCTATCGGCACTTCGCCGAGGAGCTGGTCCCCGTGACGGAGGAGGAGCTTCAGGAGGAGCAGCCCGAAGAGCAGGCCACCGGCGTGGAGGCCCTGCAGGAGGACGCCGCCCAGGTGCTGGAGGAAACTCCCGGCCAGGACGAGCAGGACCAGGAGTAAGACGACTCCGGGCATATACGGTTCGTTACGCAGCCCCCGGCGGATTCCCGCCGGGGGCTGTTTTCTTGCCTTTTTCCCGGCGGCGTGGTACAGTAGGGGTATCCGCACAAGGGAGGAGCCGTTTCGCCATGTCCGCATCCGCCGCCTGCTATCATCTGCCGGGCCTGTTTGAATTTTACGATTTTTACCGGGTGTTTCTGCCGCTGTTCCGGCAGCACCGGGAGTATTTTTACGATTGGTGCCGCATCGCCTCCCTGTATGGCGCACCGGCGGACTGCATCTGGGGCGGCGGCCGGGTGGGGTCCGGGGACCGGGACCCCCGGGAGGTGCTGGCCCTGACCCGGGAATACGGCATCTCCGCCCGGCTGACCTTCAGCAACTCCCTGCTGCGGCCGGAGCACCTGTCGGACCCCCGCTGCAACCGGCTGTGCCGCCTGCTGGCGGAAAGCCCCGGCCCGCAGAACGGAGTCATCGTCCACTCGGACCTGCTGCTGGACCATCTGCGCCGGACCTATCCCGGGCTGTACTTCGTCTCCTCCACCACCAAGGTGCTGACGGATTTTTCCCTGCTGCGCCGGGAGCTGGAGCGGCCGGAGTTCCGCTATGTGGTGGCGGATTTCCGGCTGAACCGGGCCTTCCGCCAGCTGGACACCCTGCCCCAGGTCCTGCGGGACAAGACGGAGCTTCTGTGCAACGAGTGCTGCGCCTTCGGCTGCCGGGACCGGGCCGCCTGCTACCGGTCCGTCAGCCGGGAGAACCTGGGCCTGGAGGGTCCCGTCCACCGCTGCACCGCCCCGGACGCCGCCGGGGGCTATCGCTTCTCCCGGGCCATGGAGAACCCCGGCTTCATCGGCGTGAACGATATCCGGGACGTTTATCTCCCCATGGGCTTTTCCCAGTTCAAGATCGAGGGCCGCAGCCTGGGCACCGCCCTGCTGCTGGAGTTCCTGCTGCACTATCTGACCCGCCCGGAGTACCACATTCACGTCCGGGAGGCCCTGTATCTGGACAACACCCTGGACCTGTTCTGACCCGCCCCCTGCGTCCCGTCCGGGGCGCGGGGCTTTTTCCAAATTCCCCTTGCCTTTTCCGAAAATCTCTGTTACAATCATGGCATGCATGCCAAATATAGGGAAGGAAGTGCGTATTACGACCATCACAAGCGCCAGTCTGCCCGCCAAAAAACGGATCCTGACGGTCTGCGTCAAGCTGTTTCTGGAGCAGGGTTACAAAAAAACCACCGTGGCGGAGATCGTTCACAAGGCGGCGGTGTCCAACAGCATTTTCCAGAATATCTTCCGGGCCAAGGACGGCGTCCTGACGGAGCTGGCGGAGTTCATGTTCTCTAACCAGTTCTCCATGGCCCGGGACGTCACCGGGAAGCAGCTGCCCCCCGCCTATGTCTACGCCGCGGAGACCGCCATCCAGATGACCCTGACGGAGCTGAACGAGAACCTGCGGGAGATCTATGTGGAGAGCTATACCCACAGCGAGGTGTCCGAGTTTATTTTCCGGGCCACCGCCCGGGAGCTGTACCGGATCTTCGGCTCCTATCAGCCGGAGCTGACGGAGGAGGACTTCTACACCCTGGAGCTTGGCTCCGCCGGCCTTATGCGGGGCTACATGGTCCGCCCCTGCGATGGGACGCTGACGCTGGAGAAGAAGCTGCGGATGTTCCTGACCCTGAGCCTGCGGGGCTATAAGGTCCCGGAGGAGGAGGTGCAGCAGATTCTGCGTTTTGTGGAGGGATTGGACATCCGCACCGTGGCGGAGCAGGTGATGCAGAAGCTGTTCCAGGCCCTGGCCATGCATTATGAGTTTTCCCTGTCGGAGGAAGCACAGGCCGCCGCCCCGGCGGCCCCGGAGGACAAAGAAAAGAAAACGAAGCTATGAAAGAACGCGTCCTGAGCATACTGCTCACCCTGCGCATGCGGCTATGAGATGATCCCGGCCGCCCTGCTGATGGCCCTGACCATCGGCCGCAAAAAGCGCCTGAGCGGACCGCTTTTTCTCCCATAAGCAACAAATAGCCCCGGGACGCGATAGCGTCCCGGGGCTATTGCTATTACCTGACTTTTTAGGGTCAGCTCAGGTGCTTTTTCTTGCCCAGCAGCAGGGCGGCGGCAGCCAGCAGGGAAACGGAGGCCGCAGCCAGCCACAGAGCGGTGTGAGCCTCATCTCCGGTCTTGACGCCGGGATTCTCGGGCTGCACAGGCTCATCGGGCTTGTAGTTGGGATCGGTCTCGCCGCACACGGTGCACTTGCCGTCCTTGTAGTCGTGACCGGTGGCGGGGATGGTCTCGCCCTTCTTCACGATCTCCTGGCACACGGTGCAGACCTCGTCGCCGGTGTAGCCGTCCTCGGTGCAGGTGGCGGCCTTCGCACCTACCAGCTGGGTCTTGTGACCGGTGGCGGGGATAACCTCGCCCTTCTTGACGGTCTCGCCGCACACGGTGCAGACTTGGTCGCCGGTGTAACCGTCCTCCGTGCAGGTGGCGGCCTTCGCACCTACCAGCTGGGTCTTGTGGCCGGTGGCGGGGATGACCTCGCCCTTCTTAATGGTCTCACCGCACACGGTGCAGACCTCGTCGCCGGTGTAGCCATCTTCCGTGCAGGTGGCGGGCTTAGCGCCTACCAGCTGGGTCTTGTGGCCCAGAGCGGGGATGGTCAGGGCCTCCAGGGTGGTCTCTTTCTGGCCTTCGGCATCGGCAAACAGCTTGCCGCACACGGAGCACACCCAGTGGGCCTTGACGCCGTTTTCGGTGCAGGCGGCGGGGACCTCCGCCACGGCGGACAGCTTGTGGCCGTCGGCGGGAATGGGCTGGGTCCGGACGTCGGTATAGGTGACGCCGTCCAGGACCACCTTGGCGGTATAGGTGCGGACGCCGCCCTCCAGGCAGGAGCTGCCGGTGGTGATCTCGCTGGTGACCTGGGCGTCCAGACGCAGCTTCTCATGCCGGGGATTCACGGTGCAGGCAAATTCGGCATAGGCGCTGAAATCGTCGTTCCAGGTCCACACCGGCTGGCCGTACACATGACCGTCCTTCAGCTCGATGTTCACCGTGCCGGTGGGGCAGGTCCACTCCTGGCCGGTCTGGCCGTCCCGATTCTGATAGAACACCCAGTTGGGGCCGCCGGGGATGTCCAGCCGGGTCAGGTCCAGGGACACGGTGATCTCCGTATCCTCCGCCGTCAGGGGCTCGGCGGTGAACTTCACATAGTCCGTCACGTCCCGGGTCATGCCGTTGGCCAGCAGGGCCGTCACCTGCATGCCGGCGCCGTCGAAGGTCTCGCCGATCTCATAGACGGTGCGTTCCGGCTGCCGGGTGATCTCCAGGGCGGTGACGCGGCTGCTCAGCCGCATCATATAGGCCGAGTCGTTCTTGAAATAGATGTTGCCCTCGCCGTCCACAATGGGGCTGCAGATGGCGTACTGGGCCTGTGCGCCGCTGGGGGTGAACAGCACATACCCGGTCTCGATGGTGACCTCGCCGGAATCGCCGTTATAGGTCTCCATGGTGGTGTAGGTGTGGTCCACCTCGGTCATGCCGGGCTTATCCCGCAGGACACGCAGCTTGCCGGGGGTATAGTTGTCGAAGAAGTACACATACGCATAGCCGTCCTGGTCCTCATAGGCCGTGGTCAGCAGACCGCTGGTCTGGGGATAGCCCTGGGTGGGGACGGTATAGGCGATGGAGAAGCTCTCCAGATCCACCACGGTCATGTTGTGGCCGGAATAGGCCCCGAACTGGCTGGTGCCGGACACGCCGATGTAGGCCCGGCCATTGTGGATCACCGGTGTGGAGGTGGACATGGGCGGCGTGCTGTCGTCGTTGCCGCCGTTGTCCAGGTGCAGGCGGTTCAGGGACCCTTCCACGAAGGTGCCGTCCTCGTTGGTGCGGACCTGATACAGGTCGCCGCCCTTGGAGGTGAAGTAATAGGCGTCGGTGGCGGGGTCATAGCACACGCTGCTGCGCAGGTCGCCCACATTGGTGGCCTTCAGCTGGTCCAGCAGCACGCCGGTCTTGGGATCCAGGGACAGCACGGAGCCGTAGCCCGTGGTATAGCCGCTGTCGCCGTCGTCGGTGGTCACCAGGACGAAGTTTTCGCAGGCATAGGCCCCGGCCCAGTAAAACCCGTTGTGGGTATAGGTCCAGGCGGCCAGCTTGGCCTCCTGGGTCTGGGTGGGGTCCTCATCGGTAACGCTGATGCCCGCGAAGTTGGCCTGCTTGGTCTCGGAGTTCCAGAAGCCGGTGTAGATATACCCGCCGCAGTAGGCGATGGGGCAGTTGGGCTGACCGCCCAGGGGATCGGTATACACCCACAGGGACTCCAGGCTCTCGGCGTCGAAGGCCTGGATGCGGCCGCCGCTGAGGGCCACGAAGATCATGCCGTCGGCATAGGTGGGGGAGTTGATGGCGAAGGAGGAGCTGGTGACCATGGTACCCTGGCCCACCACCGCGCCGGTGTCCTTGTCGATCTTCAGCAGCTTGTCCCGGGCATAGGCGTAGAGATACCCGCCTGCAATAATGGGGCAGGAGGCGGCGCTGGCGCCGTAGCCCTCGCCCACCTTGTTGGCCCACACCAGCACCGCGTCCTCGGCGGTGATGGGGGTGGGGGCGCTGACCACGCCGTTGTTGTTGCTGTCCGCCCGGAACAGGGGCCAGTCGCCGGGCTGGAGAATGTCGTTGTGGGTGCTCTCCGGGGCCTTTTCCAGCTTCACGGTGATGTTCTTGCTGTCCTCCCCGGCGATCACGTCCAGCTTCTGGCCCACATAGCCGCTGCGGGTCACCACCAGGGTATAGGCTCCGTTGGTGTCCAGGGTATAGGTGCCGGTCTCGCCGGGCAGGATCCGCTGGCCGTTGACGTTGCTGGTCAGGAACACCGTGGCGTCGGCGGGGTCGGTGGTGACGGTGGTCTCCACCGGCGGCAGCTTGTTGATCCGGATGGAATAGGTCTGCGCTACGGAGGTGGGCTCGCTGTGGGAAACGGTGACGGTGACGGTCTCCGTCTGCAGGGCGGTGTTCAGGGGAACGTTCACCGTCCGCAGGACGTTGGGCCTGTTGTCCGCGTCATAGGTCAGGGTCTGGCTCCAGTCGCCGCAGGCCACGGTAACGGTCATGTCCGCGTCCAGCCTATAGCCGGACAGGGGGCGCAGAGTCAGCTGGATCTCCGGCACCCGCTGGCCCAGGGACGTTGTGTAATCCAGCACCAGCTTGTCGAAGGCTTTGGATGCATCGTCCTTCTGGTTCAGGGGCAGGGCACTGCCGTTGTTGTCCGCCAGCTTCATGGAGTTCAGGGTCATGACCCGGTGGGCGGAGATGAGATAGCTCTGATAGAAGGTGACGCCGCCTACGGCCTTGGCCTGGGCCACCTGCAGCTCCATGGAGTTGCCATGGCCGCCGGCGGCCATGAAGTTGGCCACGGAGCCGTAGCCATCGTCCTTGGAGGTCAGCGCCTTTTCATACAGCTTGTCGGCGAAGTTGGTGTTATAGTGACCGTAATAGACCATGGTGGTCACATAGGTGCTGTCTGTCCTGGCCCGGTTCAGGAAGAAGGAGGCGTTGTTGGACTCCACGGCGAAGTCATACTCGTGGACGCCTGCGCTGAAAGCCGGGGTCATGGGATAGGGGATGGCCTTGGCGGAGGTGCCGCTCTTGGCGTCCAGGCCCTTGAGCCAGTCCTCCACAATGGGGGTGGGCACCTGCACCGTCAGCCCGGCGGAGGCCTTCACGGCGGCGGTGGTGTGGAAATAGCTGTTCTTGGTGGAGACATAGGTGTAGCTGTCGCCGGGAACCAGGGCGTACACGTCGGCGGTGCCGGTCTGCTGCCGGGGGGCGATCACCGCCCCGGCGCTGTTGGTCAGCTCCACCGTCACATCCTGCTCATGCTCCAGGGTCACCAGAACGCTTTCCCGCTTTTCCACCAGCACCGTATAGGTGACGGCGCGGCCCTCGAAGGTCAGCTCCACGGGGATGATGTACTGCCCCTTGCCGTTCTTCTGGCAGCCGGCCAGGGTCACGTTCACGGGAGCGCCGCCCTGGGCCGCCTTCCCGGCAACGGTCAGCTTGGCCTGGGCGCACAGGGGGGAGGCGGTAACGGTCACCGTGTCCTCTGTGGTGGCCACGGTATAGCTCAGGGTTTTCTTGTCAAAGTCCAGCTTCAGCCGGGCGGAGGCGTCGGATACCACCAGGTCCGTCAGGCTGGGGGTGCGCAGAACGTGCAGGGTATAGGGCTGATACTGCTCGTAGCCGTCCACGGCATACCGGGCCTCCAGCACCACGTCCCCGCCCTCTAGGCTGCTGCCGGGAAGGACCCGGCTCAGCGCCGTGGCCTTGCTCTGCCAGGAGCGGGCGTACTTGGGCAGGGTCTCCACCCCGGCCAGGTATACCCGGACGTTCATCTGCCCCTCGGCGGTGCCGATGCCGTCTCCGGGGACCATGTAGGGATACAGGGTGCCATAGGAATAGTCAGGCACCCAGAAGGTGGCGCCGCCGTCGGTCTCGTCAAACTTGGGGACGTCCTCGCCGTCCTTCCACTGGTTGTCGATGCCCAGGCGGAGCTCCTTGATCCACTTGCCGGAGGGCAGGGGAGCGGACACAGCCGCGCCCTGGGCCGTGACCTCCACGGTGCCCCGGACGTGGTTGATGCCGCCGTCGGACAGGTCAAACTGATAGGTGGCGGGCACCAGCTGCACGGAACCGGCGTTCTTCACGGTGGTCACGGTGCCGAACTCGCTGGTGAAGGTGGCCTGCGCCGGGGTCACGGCGCTGCCGTCCTGGGTGGCGGCGATGGTCACGGTCACCCGGTCGCCCGCCTGGAAGGCCTCGAACTTGTCGATGGCCTTTTCCAGGGCGGTGCGCAGGGGGGCCGCCGCGGCGTTGGTGGCGGCATAGAAGCCGCTGTGGGCGGCGTCATAGGCCTCCTTGGCGGCGGCGTAGTCCTTCAGTCCGTTGGTGGACGTGTTGTAGGCCGCCATCCGCTCTGCCAGGTGCAGCAGGTCATCGCCGTAGCTCTGGTTGGCATTGGTGGTGAACCAGATGGCCGTCAGTCCCTTGGCCGAGGCGTCCAGGGCATAGCCGTCGCCATCGTAGTGCAGGGAGTAGTTGTCCGTCCGGCCGTCCACGGCGGTAATGAACCCGCTGTCGATGCCGGAGAAGGTGTGGCCGCTGTTTTTCAGCACGTCCTTCACCGTGTCGCCGGAGCGATAGCCGATATACTCCGGCTCGATGACATAGCCGTCCTGGGTCACGGCCAGCAGGGCGATGCGCCCGTCGTCTGCCGCATAGGCCGGAACCGGCAGCAGAGACAGCAGCATCAGGCACGCCAGCAGCGCGGCCATCAGGCGTTTGGTAACTCTCATGTGATGTTTCCTCCTTTGTTCTTTCTCTATTCAAAACACCTTGCAGGTGATAAATCTTGCCGCAAACCGGCGCAGGGCCGGGGTCTGCTCCCGCCATACCCGGCGGGCGCTTTCCAGCAGGGCCAGGCATCGCCGCCGCTGGTCCTCCGTCATGGTGTGGCCGCTGTACCACACCTCCCGCTCCAGGTACACCAGGTCCTCCGCGTCCTCCGGGGACAGGGGGTCCTCCGGGAGGCCCGGCTGACCCAGCAGGTCATGGACGGCGCACAGGATGTATCCGCAGCCCATGCGGCAGTCCGGATCCTGATACCGGGCCGCCGCCTGCCGCAGCCGCCTGCGGCCCAGAAGGGCGCGGACGGTCAGGGCCAGCAGTCCCAGCGCCAGCACCGCCGCCAGGGTCAGCAGGGCATTGCGGACATATTCCGCCCGCCGGTCCCGGGGCTGTTCCTCCTCCGGAACGACCTCCGGTTCCCGCTCCTGGACGGGGGGGTCCGGCACGGGGGTGTCTCCCTGGCCGTTTTCCCCCTCCGGGCCGTTTTCCGGCAGCCGGTATTCCACCAGGTCCGTATAGCCCGGGGCGGCGTCAAAGGGCAGCCAGCCCACGCCGTCCAGATAATACTCCGTCCAGGCGTGGCTGCTCTGCTCCGTCAGGGTCAGGGTGCCGCCGGGGACCATGGCCTCCGCCTGCTGGCGGGTCACGACGTAGCCCTCAGCGTATCGGGCCGGGACGCCGCAGCACCGCAGCAGCAGAGCCGCCAGGGTGGCATAGTGGATGTCGCTGCCCTGCTGGCCGCCGGAGGCCATGGCGGCGGCGATGTCGCCGCCGGACACCGAGGCCCCCTGGCGATAGCTGACGCTCTGGGAAAGCCAGGCCAGCACCGCCGCCTTGGCCTGGGTGGTGGTCATATCGCTCTCCGGGGCAAACTCCCGGGTCAGGGCCTCATAGGTGCTCTGGGGCACCGTCAGATAGTGGTCATAGACCCACTGGCGGTATACCGCCTCCCCCTGGCGATAGGGGGTGTCGTCCCCGGACCGGGACAGGGCGTCCTGCAAGAGATAGCTGTCCTCCACCGGGTAAACGGACAGGGTGACGGCGTCCGCCGGGACGCGGCCCCCCTCTCCGGCCAGGTCGGCGGCGTCCAGGGCATCCGTGGCCGCCCCATAGGGCAGATACAGCCGCTGGCGGCAGGCCCCGGCGTTGGCCACGGTGACGGTCCGGCTTTCGCCGCCGGATACGTCCTGCCAGGCGGCGGAAACCTGGGTGGAGGGGAAGAAATAGTCCCTTTGCAGGGTATACAGGGCGTCGGCCTGGGCCGCCAGGGCTTCCCCCTCCAGGGGCTGCCAGCTGCGGCCGGTGTACTCCCCGGCGGCGAAGCCCCGCAGATACAGGGGCTCCCACCGGTCCATGGTCACGGTCAGGGCCGTCTGGCTGCCGGAGCCGTGGGGCCGGGTCAGGTCCCCCTCCGGCAGGGGGGAGGGATGGGACTCATACCGCAGCCGGTGCAGAAAGACGCCGTTCCCCTGTGCCGGGACAAGGCCGGGAATCAGCGGGACAAGAGCGCAAAAAGCCGCAACAAAAAGGGACAGTCCGGCCAGCATCGCCTGCCGCCCCAGCCCCTGCCGGGGCAGCAGGCACATCAGCCCGCCCACCAGCAGAACCGCCAGCGGCCAGCCTCCCTCCAGAAGGCCCAGCAGCCGCAGGGCCAGCGCCGCCAGGCCCACGGCCAGGCAGAACCCCGGCCACCGGCGGCGCAGGGCCAGCGCCGTGACTCCGCCGGTGAGGACCGCCAGGGTCAGCACCAGGGGCCAGACGCTGCCGCCGCCGGAATAGGGCAGGTGATACCGCCCGGTCTGCAGCAGCAGACGGTGATTTGCCAGGTTTCCCAGGGCAGCTGCGGCGGCAGTCAGCCGGTTCCGGCACAGGACGGCCCACGCCAGCCACGCGGCCAGCACCGCCGCCAGGGCCGCCAGCCGTCCGGGCTTTTCCCACCGGACCAGCAGGCCCAGGCACAGGGCGGCTGCGGCGGCGGCTATGGGGAGAACCGCCGGGGCCAGGCTTCCCGCCGGGTGCAGCCACTGCCACACCCCGGCCCAAAGCCCCGCCAGAAACACGACGCCCCCCGGCAAGGCCCCGGGGCCGGCGGGTTTTCCGCCGGCGGGCTTCTCTATTCGGATGGAGGATGATGGTTTTTTCACGTTATTGCGCACTCCTGATCCACTGCTGGATTTGTTGGGGCATCTGCTCCGGGGTAAAGACGCCGGGTTCGCCGCCCTGCTGGCTGCACCGCAGCCCCAGGGCGTTTTCCGGCAGGTCCGGCGGCACCCGGCAGCACAGGCAGATCACCGTGCCCGCCTCCTGCCAGGGAGGCGGGTCGGACTCCTGAGCCGGGGACTTCATCAGCTCCGGCAGGGCCTGGGCCAGCTGCTCCTGGGCGCCCAGGGCGCGGGTCTCATAGCCCTCGGGGCCGTTCCAGGCCAGCCGGAAGCTCCGGCCCTCCAGGGCCTGGCACAGGGAGGCCGCCGCCTCCATCAGGGCGTCCGCCAGAGGGGGCGGGGCCTTCTGCCGCAGCACCAGCACCGTCAGCCGGTGGTCCACCGGCCGGGCCGGGTCCCGGACCACCAGCCGCCCGGTTTTGCCGGAGAGCTTCCAGTGGACCTGGCGCAGGCTGTCGCCGGGGGCGTAGTCCCGGACCTGGAAGGTCTCCGTCCGGTCCGTTCCCCGGCGGCCGGGGTCATAGACGCTGCCCTCCCGCCGGGGGCGCAGGGCCTGAAAATCCTCCATATCCAGAGGAAAGGTATCCGGCATGACGCACAGCTGGCCCCGGGCCCGGCAGGGGGCCGGAACCGGCAGCAGGGAGAAGGCGTCCCACACCGTGACCCCGGTGATGCGCAGGGTCAGGCAGCCGCACAGACGGCCGGACACGGCGCTCTCCCCCTCCGGCAGGGTCATGCGGGCGGTTTCGCCGGTGACGGTGTTCTCCGCCGCCAGGTGAAACCGCACCCGTCCCACCGGCAGGGCCCGGGGACGGCGCAGGGTCAGGCGGACGGCGGCGGGCCGTCCCTTTTCCGCAGAGGCCGGGCAGGACAGCTCCGCCCGGAGCTTCCGGCGGCACAGCAGCACCGCCAGCCAGGACAGCACCGGAAGCATCAGCGCCGCCAGGCCCGCCGCCAGCACCGGCCCCGAGGGGGCGGCGATATACCCCGCCGCCAGCAGCAGAAGGCACAGAACCCACAGCGCCTGGGTCATAGGGTCCGCTCCGTCATGGCCGGGGCGGGGGTCTCCTCCAGCACCTGGGCCAGAATGGCCTCGGGGGTATAGTCGTTGAGCTTTGCCCGGGAGGACAGCATCAGCCGGTGGCCGAACACATAGGGAACCAGCTCCGCCGCGTCCTCCGGCAGAACGAAGTCCCGCCCGGCGGCAAAGGCCGCCGCCTTAGCGCACCGGCACAGGGCCAGGGCCCCCCGGGGGCTGATGCCCAGGCGCACCATGGGGTGGCTGCGGGTGGCCTCGGTCAGGCGGGCAATGTAGTCATACACGGGGTCGGCGATGTGGATGGCCCGGACCCGGCGGATGGCCTCGCACAGGGCGTCCCGGTCCGCCACGGCCTGCACCCGGGTCAGGGGGTCCTCCCCGCTGCGGTCCCGGAGAATGTGGATCTGGCTCTGCAGGTCCGGATAGCCCATGCTGAGCTTCATGAGAAAGCGGTCCAGCTGGGAATTGGGCAGGTCCTGGGTCCCGGCGGAGCCAACGGGGTTCTGGGTGGCCAGCACCGCAAAGGGCCGGGGCAGGGGATGGGTAACGCGGTCCACTGTCACCTGGCCCTCCTCCATGGCCTCCAGCAGGGCGGACTGGGTTTTGCTGGAGGTGCGGTTGATCTCGTCCGCTAGCAGAAGATTGGTCATAATGGCCCCGGGCTGATAGACCATGCCGTCCTTTCCGGGCATGGAGAAGCCGATGATATCCGAGGGCATGGTGTCCGGGGTGAACTGGATGCGCTTGGTGTCCAGCCCCAGGGCCCGGGAGAAGGCCAGGGCCATGGTGGTCTTGCCCACGCCGGGGACGTCCTCCAGCAGGACGTGGCCCTCGGCCAGCAGGGCGATCCACACCTTGGAGATCACGTCGTCCTTGCCCACGACGGCCTTCTTCACTTCCGCCAGAACATTCCGGGTTATTTCGTACATACGCGTTTCCTCTTTCTTATAACGATGATGACAATGCCCGCCGCCGCCAGGCCCGCCGCCCCGGCGATGAGCCAGGGAAGGGGGGAGGCGCTTGCGGAGGCCGCCGGGGGAATATCCCGCAGGTCGTACAGCCGCCCCTGGCCTGCCCGGAGCCGGTCCAGGGCCTGCAGGGCCAGAATGGCCTGCTCGGTGGCCATCAGGTCCTCGGGCCCCTCCGCCGTGTGGCGGAACAGGCCCTCCCGGGTGCGATAGGACAGCAGTCCGTCCCGGAGGGTGTGGCCATTCTGGATAAACCGGGCATCCGTTTCCGGGTCCAGGCCCAGACTGCACAGGGCGATGAGCACCTGGGCGGTGCTTTCAGCGTTGGGGTCCCCCCAGCTGACGAAGTCGCCGTTTTCCGTCTGCTGGCCGGACAGCCACGCCAGCCCCCGGCGGATGGCCTCCGCCGTGGCGGAGTCCTCCTGATAGGGGGCCAGAGCCTGCAGGGCCATGGCCGTGATGTCCACGTCCGCCGTCCCGGCGGACAGGCCGAAGGCCCCTTCCTCTGTCTGGGCCGACAGAATGGCCCGGCGCATATCCTCCCGGGTATAGGCCGCCCCCTCCGGCACGGCGAAGCCGCCGCTGTCCAGAGTAATCAGGGCAAAAATCCAGCCGTTGAGCCCCTGGGCCCCCAGGGAGCGGGAGCGGGACCAGTTATAGGTCCCCTCCGCCACCAGGTCGATGGGCTTTCCCTCCCGGTCCCGGCCAAAGGCGGTGGGGCCCCCGCCCTGGGCCTGCACCGCCAGGGTGATGCGGTGCCACTCGGTGGCCTTGATGCGGTCCAGACCGCCGTTTTCCCGGTACATGGAGGTGACATAGGACTCCAGGTCCCGGAGATAGTCCGGCCGCTGAAGCCCGGCCCGGCCGGAGGCGACGGCCAGCCAGTCAGATATAGACTCCCCCGCCGTCAGGGGCCGGTTTTCCAGCAGGGGGCGGAAATCCTCTCCCCAGGCGGGGCAGATCAGCGCCGCCGCCAGCATCAGGGCCAGCAGAGCGCCTGCCAGGGATCTTCTCATGGAATGGGCTCCTCCTTCCGCTCCCCGCATCGGGAGCAGGTATAGATGATGACGCCGTCCCGGCGCTCCGTTTCCTGGAAGTCGTGGCCCAGGGCCGGAATTTCCTGGGCCCGGCCCACGTCGCCGCACACCTGGCAGGTGACGGCGGCCTGGCCGGGGTGGGTGCAGTCCGGGGCCGTGGTCTGCTGGGGCTGGCCCCAGCGGTGCTCGTCGATGTACTGGCCGTTGATCCAGCGGCCGCAGTAGGTGGACAGAGCCCCGTAATTGCCGCCGGTGGCGTCATAGCCGCCGATGTCCTTGCCGTAGGCCAGGGTGAAGCGCAGATACAGGGTGTCGCCGGAGGACAGGAAGTAATTGGACAGGCCCTTTCCGGCGTAGGTCTGGCCACCGATGGAGTACATCCAGCCGGAGCCCTGGGTATAGTCGAACTCGCCCAGGCTGTCGTTGTCGTGCTGGCCGGTGAGGTTCAGGCCGTCCCGGAGGATTTTGGCCCAGAGGTTTTCCGGGATGTCGGGATAGTCCATGAACCCCGCCCGGCTGATGCGGCGCAGATAGAACCCGACGTCCGGGGAGCCGCTGTATTCGTATTCATAGCCCCACTCCTCCAGGGCCTCCATAACGGCGTAGGACGCCGGAACGTTCTGGCGCACCTGAACGGCAAAGGGCTCCTCCGGCAGGCCCATGCCCATGGTGGTGATGTCCAGGACCACATAGGCTGTGCCGATGACGTCGCCGGTGTCCACAAAGCGGTAGATGATGCGGTAGGACACATAGCGGGAGTTGCCCTGGCCGTCCCAGGCCCGGATGGAGATGGTGTGGGCCTCGCTGTCGCCGGAGAAGGGGTCGGGGAAGCGAAGCTGGTACTCGAACACCGGGTTGCCGGTGGGCTGAAGGACCCGCTTGCCGTCCAGGTATACCTGGATATTGCTCTCCGGCAGGGAGCGGCCGGTGTAGGCGGTGGCCTGCACCGTCAGGGTGAAGTTGCGGTTGGTGGTTTCGGTGACGCCCTCTAAGTTGGTGACGATGGTGGGGGGATGGTCGCCGATGGTGGGGTGGCGCTCGTCGGCCTTCTGGGCCGCGTAGCGGATGGCGTAGTTCACCTCCTGGACGGTTTTATTGCCGTCCTTGCGGTAGAGGGTGAAGTAGTTGGTCTCGCCCCGGCAGAGCCGGGCCTGATAGTTCCGGCCGTCGGCGGTAAGGTACTGGCCGTTCTGGGAGGTCTGGCTGTTGCGGAGCTTGACCTTCAGGGTCTGGCCGTTGGCGTTGAGAATATAGGCGTAAAAATGCAGGGTGTCGTCGGTGAGCTGGTCATAGGTGATCTCGCCGCTGCACAGGTCCGTGACGATCCGGGGGGAGGCGTCGTCGGAGGGGCCGGGGGTGGGATCGGTACCGCCGGGGGTGTCGTCCCGGGGGCCGTCGTCCTTGGGCGGGGCGTCCGGGTCCGGGTCCTGGCCGGGGTCCTCGGGCGGAGTATCCGGGTCCTGGGGGGTGTCCGGCTGGTCGGGCTGATCCGGGGTATCCGGCTGTTCCGGCTCCTGGGGCTCCTCGGGGGTGTCCGGTTCCTGGGGGGTGTCCGGTTCTTCCGGCTGGTCCGGAGGCGTCTGGGGCGATTGGGACTGTCCCTCCGGGCGCAGGGGGTCCGCCTGGGCCTGGGGCAGGGGCGTGGGGCCACCGGTGGACAGGCCCAGCCCCGGCAGGGCCGCCGCCAGCACCAGGGCCGCCGCCAGAAGCACCAGCAGTCCCCGCAGAAGATAGGTTTTGCGATTTTTCATACCGTTTCCTCCCGGATAAACAAAAAATGGTGTTATTCTGCCATCGCAGAATAACACCATAACCGTTTTTGGAAATTATTCGTGTGCACACAGTAGGTCTCCCGACTCGTACCTCAAGCGGCGGGTCTGTCCTGCCTTCTCAGAAGGAGTGCCTTCCAATGACCGGCTTTCGCCGACGGACAGATGCCTTGGTACACACGGTGTTGGTCAACGCGGGGCTCGTCCCCATTCCCTTGTTCATCAATGCGCCTGACCCGCAGGGGGCCTTTGCGGCCACATTGCCTCTGGTGAAGTATGTCGAATTTATTATACAGGGCGGCAGGGGAAATTGCAACCCCCGGCTGTGATATTTTACATGCGCGGATCCTGCCGAAAAAATTTCGCTTCTTAACATGATTTTAGCGTTTTCTTAACGCCGAAATATGGTACAATGGTGACAATACAGGCGCGGGGAGGGGAAAAACAGCCATGAAGCGCTTTCAGATCCGCTGGCCCGACGAGTGGCTGAAGCGGACTCGCCTGTTCCGGACGGACCTGCTGTCTTATTCCGGAAAGGATTTTATCGTATCCGTGTCGCTGTATCTGATCTCGGTGGGGTTCTGTCTGGTGCTGCGGAACTTCGACCCCAACAACGACACCAGCTATGTGTCCATGATCTTCCTGCTGGATGTGTTTCTGACGGCCCTGCTGACGGACGGGTTTTTCTTCAGCCTGACCATCGCGGTGTTCGCCGTGCTCAGCGTGGACTACATCTTCACCCCGCCCTTCTGGGAGGTCAGCTTCACGCTGGCGGGCTTTCCGCTGACGTTCCTGGTGATGATGACCATCTGCGTGGCGACCGGTATCGTTACCAGCCGGGCCAAGAAGGTCAGCGAGATGGAACGGGAGGCTGAGCGGGAGAAGATCCACAGCAACCTGCTGCGGGCGGTGTCCCACGACATCCGCACCCCGCTGACGGGCATCGTGGGGGCCACCAACGTCCTGCTGGAGCAGGATGACGTCCTGACGCCCCAGCAGCGGCGGGAGCTGCTGAAAAATGCCAACGAGGAGGCCCAGTGGCTGATCCACATTGTGGAAAATCTCCTGTCCATCACCCGCATCGGCGCGGGGGAGGACGCGCAGGTTACCAAAACGCCGGAGGCGGCGGAGGAGGTCATCGAAGGGGCCGTGGGCAAATTCCGGCGGCAGTATCCGCAGATCGACGTCCGGGTGGAGCTTCCGGAGGAGTTCTTCCTGGTGCCCATGGACCCGCTGCTGATCCAGCAGGTGATGACGAACCTTCTGGAAAACGCCGCCGTCCACGGCGTCACCACCACCCGGGTGGTGGTATCCCTGGAAAAACAGGGGAAATGGGCCCGGTTCACCGTGTGCGACAATGGCCGGGGCATCCCGGAGGGACGGCTGCACAACCTGTTCGACGGCACCCAGAGCGCCCAGAAGGGGGACAGCACCCGCAGCATGGGCATCGGCCTGTCTGTGTGCAAAACCGTGGTGGCAGCCCACTGCGGCAAAATAAAAGGAGAAAATATCAAGGGGGGCGGCGCCCGGTTCACGGTGGACCTGCCCCTGGAGGAGGATGAACATGAAGATCAAGGATAAGGTTCTGATCGTGGAGGATGAGCAGAGCATCAGCAATTTCATCTCCATGGTCCTCAACGCCAGCGGATACGATACCATCATTGTGGGCAGCGGTGAAGAAGCGCTGACCATGATCGCCTCCCACTGCCCGGACCTGATCGTCCTGGACCTGGGTCTGCCGGATATGGACGGCTTAAAGCTCATTGAACAGGTCCGTTCCTGGAGCATCACTCCGATTATCGTTATCTCTGCCAGAACCCTTGAAAAGAGCAAGATCGCTGCTTTGGATCTGGGCGCAGATGACTATCTCACCAAGCCATTTGGTACAGGAGAGCTTCTGGCACGTATCCGTACCGCTCTGCGCCATTCCCAGCGCAACCAGCATATTGGAAGCTCCAAATACCAGGTAGGCGATCTGTTGGTGGATTTTGAACGCCGTCTGGTAAAAGTAAAAGATCAGGAGATCCATTTAACCCAGATCGAATACAAACTGGTATGTCTTCTTGCCCAGAATGCAGGACGGGTCATGACCTATGAGTCCATTATCACAAAGATCTGGGGACCCTATGCAGACAATGACAACCAGATCCTGCGTGTAAACATGGCCCACATCCGCCGGAAACTGGAAGAAAATCCGGCAGAACCACAGTACATTTTTACAGAGATCGGTGTTGGCTACCGCATGCGTGAAGAATAGTAAATTAAAAAGAAGAATTCGCCCAGCCTACTGTTTGGACGAATTCTTCTTTTTCTTTTTATTATCTTCTCTTTTCTGTACTAACATAGGCAGCGCCTCTTCTCCAACTGCCTTGATCGTCTTTACTGCATAATACAGATCCTGTTCCGATTTCTTCACCCGGATCTTGCCCTTCATATAACCATGTTCCGGACAAATACCCAGTGCAAAATAAAACCGCTGCCCATAAGAAAACCAGCGGATCTTTTTCCGCAGCATCCTTGAACACTTTACACAGATGATATCCGATATTTCCTTATCCTTAAGGATCTCTTCCTTACAGTCAAATTCCCCTGAAATATATTTGGAATACTCCGGAAATTTCAACTTATAGCTGCTTCCCCGCTCAGGAAGCCGGTAATAATCAATGGATCTGTATATCCCATATGTTTCCATATGGATCATACGAAGGGTCCGGCCTGTATACACCGCATCATCCAAGGCCCGGTGAAACGGACGCTCCTGGTTCAATTCAAGCTGTTCCACTGCATGGTCCAGGGAAATACGGCTCTTTCCATCAGAATACTCCAGAGAATACAGTTTCTGTACATCGTAATACAATAAGGGCCTTGGAAACGGTATTTCCATACCATGATAGGTCATATTCCTCTGAAGCTCTGTCAGATCCATCGATCCCCAGGTACAGAAAACATATTCATCTTCCCCGCACCAGTTCAGGAAATCCTCCATCACA
>OGII01000563.1_pt1 | contig 34191 bp, 29 predicted proteins | sample 1571701 | NCBI WGS metagenome assembly OGII01 (sample SAMEA2581950, study PRJEB24529) | metagenome | biome: Human gut stool | place: China | collected 2011
AGATCATGTTCACGATGTTCAGGCCCAGGGTAAAGCCGTTCTGAACGAAGTAATAGACGATGTACACAAAGCCGCCCACCAGGGTGATGGCCCACAGGAGCTTGGAGTGCTCCACCTTGTCGGCGGGAGTCTTGACCTCATAGGTGCGCTCGGCCTCGTCCTCCAGCAGAGTGGGGTCGATGCACACGGTGTGGTCCTTGTCGGGGTGCATGGCATAGTTCACGAAGGGCATGGCAAACAGAATCACGCCCACCATAATCAGGTTCATGGGGTGAAACACGGTGTCGGTGATGGGAGCCTGGTACGCCACGCCGCCGAAGTCCTTACCGGCCACCAGGTCCAGGGGGATGGAGCCGGACAGGCCCGCGTGCCAGATCACGAAGCCCGAATAGGCGGAGGCAATCAGCAGGGGATAGTCCACGGTGGGGACCCGGCGCACCACTTCCTTGGCCAGCAGGGTGCCGGCGATCAGGCCGAAGCCCCAGTTCAGCCAGCAGCAGATGGTGGAGATGAAGGTGGTGACCACGATGGCCTGCATATTGTTGTGGCACAGACCGGCGGCGGCCCGCAGGGCCTTTTTGCAGGGCTTGGCGGCGGCCATGGCGGAGCCGAACACCAGCACCAGGGCCATCTGCATGGAGAAACTCAGCAGACCCCAGAAACCCTTGGAGTCGCCCCAGGCGTTGAGCACCTGCAGCGGGCCCATCTTTGTGGCGCACATGGAGCCGATGAAAACGATGATGCTCAGGATGATGGCAAACAGGAAGGCATCCGGCAGCCATCGGTTGACCACGCGAACGCAGCCGTTGGTGAATTTCTTGAACACAGACTCACTCTCCTTTAATATGTCCGGAGGAGGGGTCCCCTCCCCCGCTGTCCTGGCCGGGCCTCTGCGCGGGGCCGGGCTGTCTCTGCTTCTATTGTATAGGAGTGCGGTCCTGTTTACAATTAATGTTTCGCCGAAATTTTAACAATCTTTTTGGTAAAGTACAACAATTTTACATTTTTCAAGTGCTTTTGCCGTAAATATGGCGTTAAAAATGCGCGCAACGTGTAAAGGCGCATTAACAAAGGGAGAGGGGGCGCGCCCCTCTCCCCTGTTTTTCAGAAAAAGTCTCGCAGAGTTTGCCGCCTGCGGGCGGCAAATCAACGGATTCCCACGTCGCTTCGCTCCTCGGAATGACAGAAACGTGTTTTTCGACAGCCCCTTGGTTTAGTGCAAATATTTTTTCAGGTACTGGCCGGTGTAGGACGCCGGGCAGGCGGACACGGTCTCCGGCGTTCCGGCGCAGACCAGGGTACCGCCGCCGGAGCCGCCCTCCGGCCCCAGGTCGATGAGCCAGTCGGCGGACTTGATCACGTCCAGGTTGTGCTCGATGACCAGCACCGTGTTCCCGGCGTCCACCAGCCGCTGCAGCACCTCCAGCAGCTTCTTCACGTCGTCGGAGTGCAGGCCGGTGGTGGGCTCGTCCAGGATATAGAAGGTGCGGCCCGTGGCCCGGCGGGACAGCTCCGTGGCCAGCTTCACCCGCTGGGCCTCGCCGCCGGACAGGGTGGTGGAGGACTGGCCCAGCTTCACATAGCCCAGGCCCACGTCGCACAGGGTCCGCAGCTTTTCGGCGATCCTGGGCACCGGGGCGAAGAACTCCAGGGCCTCCTCCGCCGTCATGTCCAGCACGTCGGCGATGCTCCTGCCCTTGTATTTCACCTCCAGGGTTTCCCGGTTGTAGCGCTTGCCGTGGCACACCTCGCAGGGGACATATACGTCGGACAGGAAGTGCATCTCGATTTTCAGCATACCGTCGCCGCAGCAGGCCTCGCACCGGCCGCCCTTGGTGTTGAAGGAGAATCGCCCCGGGCCATAGCCCCGGGCCTTGGCCTCCTGGGTGGCGGCGAACAGATTGCGGATCTCGTTGAACAGGCCCGTGTAGGTAGCGGGGTTAGAGCGGGGCGTCCGGCCGATGGGGCTCTGGTCGATGCCCACCACCTTGTCCAGGAACTCCTCGCCCTCTATGGCGTCGTGCCGGCCGGGCCGGACTTTCATGCGGTTCAGGTCTGCACCCAGGCGCTTGAAGATGATCTCGTTGACCAGGGAGGACTTGCCGGAGCCGGACACGCCGGTGACGCAGGTGAAGGTCCCCAGGGGGACGGACACGTCGATGTGGCGCAGGTTGTTTTCCGCCGCGCCCCGGACGGTGAGGTATGCTCCGCTGCCCGGGCGGCGGCTCTCCGGCACGGGAATGGACCTTTTGCCGCTTAAATACTGGCCGGTGAGGCTGTTGGGGTTGGCCATGACCTCCTCCGGCGTGCCGGCGGCCATAACCTGTCCGCCATGGGCCCCGGCCCCGGGACCGATGTCAATGAGGTAGTCGGCGGCGCGCATGGTGTCCTCGTCGTGCTCCACCACGATCAGGGTGTTGCCCAGGTCCCGCAGCCGCTTCAGGGTGGCCAGCAGCTTGTCGTTGTCCCGCTGGTGCAGGCCGATGGACGGCTCGTCCAGAATATACAGCACCCCCATGAGGCTGCTGCCGATCTGGGTGGCCAGGCGGATGCGCTGGCTTTCGCCGCCGGAGAGAGTGCCGCTGGACCGGGACAGGGTCAGGTAGCTCAGGCCCACGGATTGCAGGAAGCCCAGCCGGGAGCGGATTTCTTTGAGAATCTGGGCGGCGATGAGCTGCTGGGTGGGGGTCAGGGTCAGGGCGTTGAAAAATTCCAGCTCCCGGTCCACCGGCAGCTCCGTGGCCTCCATAATGGACAGGTCCCCTACCGTTACCGCCAGGGCCTCGGGCCGCAGACGGCGGCCCTTACACGCCGGGCAGGGGCACTGGGTCATGAACTCCTCGATCTCCCGCTTGCTGGCGTCGGACTGGGTTTCCTGATACCGGCGCTCCAGGTTGTTGGCGACGCCCTCAAAGGGCTGGTACAGGGTGCCCCGGCCCCGGGGCTGGTCATAGTGCAGCTCCAGCTTCTGGCCCTTGGTGCCGTAGAGGATGACGTCCCGCACCTCCTCCGGCAGCTGGGCCACCGGGGTTTGCAGGGAGAAGTGATAGGCCTTGGCCAGGGCCTCGAAATACATGCGGCTGATGCCGTCGGAGCGGATGGAGTTCCACCCCGGGGCCACGATGGCCCCGTCTAAGATAGACAGCCGGTCGTCGGGGATGATCAGCGCCGGGTCCGCCTTCAGCTGCATGCCCAGGCCCGTGCAGGTGGGGCAGGCCCCGAAGGGGTTGTTGAAGGAGAACATCCGGGGCGTCAGCTCCTCGATGCTGATGCCGCAGTCGTCGCAGGCGTAATTCTGGGAAAAGGTCAGGTCCTGCCCCTCCCGCACCAGGTTCACCACGACGATGCCGCCGGACAGGTGGGAGGCGGTCTCCACGGAGTCCGTCAGCCGCTGGGCCCCGTCGGGGCGGACGATCAGCCGGTCCACCACGATCTCGATGTTGTGCTTCTTGTTCTTCTCCAGGGGAATGTCCTCGGACAGGTCATAGAGGTTCCCATCGGCCCGGACCCGGACATAGCCGGAGCGGCGGGCGTCCTCAAACACCTTGGCGTGCTCGCCCTTGCGGCCCCGGACCACCGGGGCCAGCACCTGGATGCGGGTGCCCTCCGGCAGGGCCATGATCTGATCAATGATCTGGTCGATGGTCTGCTGGCGGATTTCCTTGCCGCATTTGGGGCAGTGGGGGGTGCCCACCCGGGCCCACAGCAGGCGCAGATAGTCGTAGATCTCCGTCACCGTGCCCACGGTGGACCGGGGGTTTTTGCTGGTGGTCTTTTGGTCGATGGAGATGGCCGGGGACAGGCCGTCGATATAGTCCACGTCGGGCTTGTCCATCTGGCCCAGGAACATCCGGGCATAGCTGGACAGGCTCTCCACATACCGGCGCTGGCCCTCGGCATAGATGGTGTCGAAGGCCAGGGAGGATTTCCCGGACCCGGACAGCCCCGTCAGCACCACCAGCTTGTCCCGGGGGATGGTGACGTCGATGTTTTTCAGGTTATTCTCCCGGGCGCCCTTGATGAAAATATGATCCTGCATGGTGATTTGTCCTCATTCCACGATAATATCCGCCGTTTTGGCCCCCAGCAGGGCCAGCAGGTCCTTGGGGTCGCACTGGACCTGGCGGCCGATGCGGCCCGCCGACACCATGATGGTGGGAAGGTCTGCCGCCGTGGCATGGAACACCGTGGGGAACTGCTTTTTCATGCCCACAGGGCTGCACCCGCCGTGGACATAGCCCGTCAGCGGCAGCAGCTCCTTCTGAGGCAGCATGGCCACGGACTTTTCCCCCACCGCCCGGGCGGCCTTTTTCAGGTCCAGGCTCTCTGCTGCCGGGATGTCGAAAACATAATAGCCGCCGCTGGCGCCCCGGGTCACCAGGGTCTTGAACACGCAGGCCGGGTCCTGGCCCAGGGTCCGGGCCACGGACACCCCGTCCATGGGGCCGTCGGGGTCATAGGCGTGGGGGATATAGGCGATCTTCTTCTGGTCCAGCGTCCGCATGACGTTGGTTTTTTCTTCCTTCTTGGCCATTGTGTGCCTCCTTATCTTGTCAAATGATTCTATAATACTGATTCTTGATTCAAAAAAATGAATCAAGAATCCTGTGCGCTGCGCGCACACACAGCGTGTGGAAACACGCTGTGACGTCTCATACAAAACCTGACGCACCTTCGGTGCTATAAAAAGCTTTTCAAGCTTTTTAACAGGTTTTGGTATCAATCAGCCACAGCACCAGCAGGTGGGCCGGGTAAAAGCCGTACCATACCCACCGGAGCCAGGGGCCGTGGGGGCCCTGACGGCCCCGGTACAGCCAGATGGGGAGCAGGGCCGCCGTGGCCAGCAGCTCCACCGGCAGGGTGACGCCCCAGAGGGTCATATTGGCGCTGGGCAGCAGCCAGCCGTTGATCACCAGCATGGCCGCCAGCTCCGGAAGCCGCCCTATATGCCATTGGCGGCACAGGGCGAACACCAGCACCGTCAGCACCCCGGGACCGAAATAGTCGGATTGCAGCGCCTCCCCCAGCAGATAGCCCGCCGCGCCGGCGCACAGTGCCGCCAGCGGCAGGGGGATCTGCAGCCGCCGCAGGGCCTCCATGGCCCACAGGGCCGCCGCCGCGATGCAGAAGGTCCAAAGGACGTTCTGGTACCCGGGGTCTATCAATTGGCCGCTTATGGCCAGGTCGAAGGGTATCTCCGACAGCAGGCCGCACAGGGCCAGCCGCAGGAAATACCTCCGGCGGTCGTGGGTCCTGTACCACCCCTCGGCCACCTGAAAGGCGAAGATGGGGAAGGCCAGCCGCCCCACGCACCGCATCCAGAGGGCCTGGGGGAAAAACAGATAGCCTATGTGGTCCGCCAGCATGGCAGCCATGGCCAGGAGCTTCAGGTCAAACGCGCTGAGGTCAAGCCGGTTTTTTCCCATGGCCTCTCCTCATACCCGCTTCCGGCGGCCCCGGGGAGCCGCGGCGGCCCGGGCCTGCTGGGCCAGGACGTATGCCTCCGGGTCGAAGGGCTCCGTGACGGAGTCCGCCCGCAGGTACAGGGGGTGGTGGGGATGCCCGGCCTTGGAGCGGCGGCCGCAGGTGACCCATTGGGCGCCGTATTCCCGGCCCAGCGCGATCATATCCTCCAGACAGGTCCAGAGGTAGTCCCGTTTTTCGATGATGGTGCCCCAGGCGGCCCACACCACCGGCCGGGGATTCAGGGACAGGGCATAGGCAAAGGCCCGCATGTTCTCCCGGTGCAGCTCCGGGTTGCAGGTCCTCTCCATGTCGTCCGGCGACGTGGCCCGCTGGGCGTAGACATTGAACATGATGAACGAGTCGAAGCCGTTGTTCCGGGCTACCCGCTCCACGCTTTGCAGGGTGGGGTCCAGGTCCCCGGGCCGGGCGGTGGAGGGGTTGATGCCGATGCAGATCAGGGGTCTTTCCCCCCGGGTGCCCAGGATGTACCGGTACTCGGTGTATTCATTGGGGACGAACAGCCACTGCTGCACGTCATAGTCCGGGCTGGGGGCCAGAGCCTTTTCCAGCTGGGTATCGAAGCGGATATCCCCCAGGCGGCGGATATCCACGGTGGGAACGTGGGGCATGGCGAATCCTCATTTCTCCCCCCGCAGGGCGATGATCTGATCGCGCAGCAGGGCGGCGTATTCAAACTCCAGCATCTTGCTGGCCTCTTTCATTTCCTTCTCCAGGCGGCGGATGGTGGCCTCCCGCTCGGCATCCGTCAGCTTGCGGCGGCTGGCCTGCTGCTCCTGCTGGGCGTCCTTGGAGATTTCCAGCACCTTGCGCACGTCCTTGCGGATGGTCTGGGGCACGATGCCGTGGGCCTTGTTATAGGCGTCCTGCTTCTCCCGGCGGCGCTCTGTCTCGTCCATGGCCGCCCGCATGGAGGGGGTGACGGTGTCGGCATACAGGATCACCAGACCCTGGGCATTCCGGGCCGCCCGGCCGATGGTCTGGATCAGGCTGGTTTCGCTGCGGAGGAAGCCCTCCTTGTCGGCGTCCAGAATGGCCACCAGGCTCACCTCCGGCAGGTCCAGGCCCTCCCGCAGCAAGTTGATGCCCACCAGCACGTCATATTCTCCCAGACGCAGGTCCCGGATGATCTCCATCCGCTGGATGGCGGCCACGTCGGAGTGCATATACCGCACCCGCAGGCCCAGACCCTTCATGTGGTCCGTCAGGTCCTCCGCCATGCGCTTGGTCAGGGTGGTCACCAGCGTTCGCTCGTTTCTCTCGATCCGCAGGCGGATCTCGTCCACCAGGTCGTCGATCTGGCCTTCCACCGGCCGCACCTCCACCCGGGGGTCCAGCAGACCCGTGGGCCGGATCACCTGCTCGGCCACCTGGTCGGCGTGTTCACGCTCATAGTCCCCGGGAGTGGCGGACACAAACACCGCCTGGTGATACCGCTCCTCAAATTCCGGGAATTTCAGAGGCCGGTTGTCGAAGGCGCAGGGCAGGCGGAAGCCGTATTCCACCAGGCTCTCCTTCCGGGCCCGGTCCCCGTTGTACATGGCCCGCACCTGGGGCAGGGTCACATGGCTCTCGTCCACGAACAGCAGAAAATCCTCCGGGAAATAGTCCAGCAGGGTGGTGGGCGGGGAGCCGGGCTCCCGGCCGGAGATCACCCGGGAATAGTTTTCGATGCCGGTACAGTAGCCCAGCTCCCGCATCATCTCCAGGTCATACCGGGTGCGCTGGTCAATGCGCTGGGCCTCGATGAGCTTGCCATGATCCTCAAACCACTTTTTCCGCTCCGCCAGCTCCTTTTCGATCTCCTCCGCCGCCCGCTCCATCTTGTCCTTGGTGGTGACGTAGTGGCTGGCGGGATAGATGGCCACATGCTGGAGCACCCGCTGGGCCTGACCGGTGACGGGGTTGATCTGGGAAATGCGGTCGATCTCGTCGCCGAAGAACTCCACCCGGATGGCGTAGCCGTTGGCATATACCGGATAGATCTCCACCGTGTCCCCCCGGACCCGGAACATATTCCGGTCAAAGGCGATGTCGTTGCGCTCATAGCGGATCTCCACCAGCTTGCGCAGCAGCTGGTCCCGGGGGTACTCCTTCCCCTGGCGCAGGGAGATCACCATGTTGGCATAGTCGATGGGGTCCCCCAGCCCGTAGATGCAGGACACTGACGACACCACGATGACGTCCCGCCGCTCAAACAGGGCGGCGGTGGCGCTGTGGCGCAGGCGCTCGATCTCGTCGTTGATGGCGGCGTCCTTTTCGATGAAGGTGTCCGTGTGGGGGATGTACGCCTCCGGCTGATAGTAGTCATAGTAGGACACGAAGTATTCCACGGCATTTTCCGGGAAGAAGGCCCGGAACTCCTCGCACAGTTGGGCCGCCAGGGTCTTGTTGTGGGCCAGCACCAGGGTGGGCCGCTGGACCCGCTCGATGACCTTGGCCATGGTGTAGGTCTTACCGCTGCCGGTGACGCCCAGCAGCACCTGGTCCCGCAGGCCGTTTTCGATGCCGCTGGCCAGGGTGTCGATGGCCTGGGGCTGGTCCCCGCTGGGGGTGTATTCCGATACCACCTTGAATTTTCCCATAAGCGCCTCCTGTTCCGTGCAGTCGTGTAGTATTCTATTGTATCACCTTTATTTTTATCTGTAAACCTATTTTTTCAAACAAATGTTCTGGATCCGGCCCAGGGCGGCAGGCATGTGTTGATAAGAGCAGCAGGGACGCGGCAGAATGGCCGCGTCCCCGCTATGCTGTTTCTCTATTCCGGCCGGTCACGCGGGCGATTGGGTGAAATTAGGTATCGCCGTACCCGGAAGTCCTTCTAAAAGTTGATAAAACGTTATAAATCCTGATATATCAATGGTTCCAAAGATTTGAAAAATTACAAAAATCTATATAACTCGATATAGATTTTTACGCGTTTGGTACAGAAATGGTACAGTAAATTTGCGTGGTTTTTGAGGGAAAATGAGCCCGCTGCAACGGGGTGAAGAAGGCCGGAGGACATGCGTCCTCCGACCTTCTTTTGGGCTGTGATGTCAGGTGAAACCGGCGAGATCGGAGTATCAGACCATTTTCGTGAGGTCACGAAAATGATCGTACCGGAAAGCGGCCCGAACGGGAAATCAAGGGCTATATGCAGCATTCCCGATTCCAGCGATTTGAAATCTCCCATCCGATGCGCTACTCACAGGAGCACCCTTTGCACTTTACGGAAACGAAAACGACCACGCCGAACCGCACAAAGTCACTCGGAATCGTACACACTGTTCACGGTTTGCAGAAGCGTGGACGGGTGTAATTCGTTTGCGCGGGAGGAAAAAACTTTGTTGTTTTGGCAAGGATTGAATCTGTCTGAGATTTTCGGGGCTTTTTCCCGCCAAACATCCCATATTTCAACAGAAGGGCTTTCCGAAACGGACGCCCTTCTGCTTATTTCTTCTCATCTATAATCCCATACAACTTCATCAGCTCGATGCGCTCTTTTGCCAGCTTGATGGAGCCGGACGCGCTGTTGTCCGCGCCGGACTGCTCTCCGGCGTAGTGGGCGATGCGCTGCACCCACGCCACGGGCAGCAGGTACGGGCGCTTTTTGAGGTACGGGTAGCGCCGCTCCAGATACGCCCGCTTGGGGAACACCGTGCGCAGGACACTGCTTTTCTCGCCGGTGCGGCTGGCCTTGACGGCGTTCAGCGTCACGGTGGACGAGTGCAGGCGGGTGTAGCTGTTGGAGCCGTACACGCCGCCGCAGAGAGCGTCGTGCAGCAGCGGCTCCGCATCCACGTCGTTGTTCCACGGCGCGGGCAGATCAAAGTCGATGCCCAGATACGTCCGGGCAATCCGGAAGGCCGCAGCGGCGAAGGTCGCCGCGTGGACGCTGGCGCACTGGTCATGCAGGCGCTGCCAGTCGATCTGATCGCGGTACGCCTGCGCCCAGAGGCCGATGTCGCAGAACTGCCGCAGGCCGATGCCGCTGTACACAAAGTGCTTGTAGGCGTGCAGGATCAGGTACAGAAGGTGCTCGTGGGGCGGCATGGTCAGGAAGCCGTCCACCTCCACGGGGGCGATGTCCACAAAGGAGTGATTCAGCTCGTCGTGGGCATCCTCAGCGGAATCGAACAGGTGGCGGTGCAGCTCGATGTAAAGCGGGCTGTCTTTTTTTGTGTAGGACACCTCGTCCGCCGTGGGCAGTTCGTCCGCAGGCGTGTCGGTGGTCAGGCCGTTTGCAAGAAGCGCCTCATGGCAGGCGAAAAACTCGCCCTCCGGGATGAAAAGGTCGTCGTCCGCGCTGATACGGTGATCGCGCAGGGGATAGAGCCTGCTGCAAAGCTGTCCCTTCACCACAACAGGGTGCAGCCCGGCGGCCCGGAGCCTGCGGTAGAGGTCGGTGAACTCCGCCGAGCGCACGGTCTGGTTCAGCACCTGCCCGATGACCTGCTGCTTGATGGCCGCGAACAGCGGGGCGTTCTCCCCGGCGGCAGGCGTCTTGCGGACGGCCTCGAAGAGGATGGGCAGCAGCTTCTGCTGGTTTGCCAGCGTGAATATGGCAGGCCAGTCCACGGCCTCCGTGGGCAGCTCCCCGCCGGAGACGGCAGTCTTGGCGATATGCAGAAATTGCGTTTCTGTGGCAGTCAGGGTCATGGTCGTGGGCCTTTCCTTGTGTTTTTCCATGGCGTGGGCCAGCAGCAGCGAGGACGCGCCAACGAACGCCCCCAGCGTGTTGCAGATCACGTCATCCGTCTCCGCCATGCCGAGGGCAAAGCGGTACTGCGCGTACTCGATCCCCGCGCTGAGGACGCAGCTGGTCAGCGCCGTGAGGGCGATGCGGAGCCAGCGGTGCCACTTTCGCGGCAGGGCGTTGGACATCGTCAGCCCCAGCGGGAAGAAGAGAAAGACGTTCATCAGCATCTCCCGGTAAAGCTCCGGCTGCTGCCGCGCGGCCGCAAGCGCGGCGAAGGGGGTGAGGACGGCGGCGTAAGTCCCGGGCGTGCGGGAGAGGAGGGTGGCGTGGAGGATGATCGCTGCGGACACGCAGAACAGGATCACATTGACGGCGATTCTGACCTTTGCGCGGAGGCAGTTGCAGAGCACCGTCCATCCGGCAAACGCCAACAGCATCAGGAGGCACACCGTCCATGGATTCATCGCATAGATTTGGCGAAATATCATATTTATCGCGTCAGGCGGCGAATGACGCGGGCCAGAAGGCTTCTGTTCCAGCGTTCCTTCGCTGCCTCTTCCTTTGTCGGTTCGCAGCAGGCGGAAACCAGTTCCGCAAACGGTTTCTGTTCATATCCTGCCCAGAACTCATCGTACCGCGCCGGTTTCTGAATAGGCCGGAGCATAGCAGGATTCCATGTAAGCGCGCCCTCTGCGGCAGGACAGGTTTGCAGCCTATCCTTGCAGCGTTCCAGCAAAGCGCGGCCTTTCTCGCTGTGCAGCAAAACAAGGGATGTCCCCTGCGGATGGTAGGCTTCCGGCTGAATACCCTTGACGCCCCAGTAGTCCGCCAATGTGATATCGCTGCACCGCTCGATGCCCTTGAATTTACAGTCAAAGCAGGCGCTGCGGGAATACAGACCTTTGATAAATCCACGCTGATACGGATTCTCGGCAGCGGGCTGTGAGAATTCTTCACCGCTCTCAAATACAGCGTGGATATGATAGTTCTCCCATCCGGTTGCTTTCTTGCGGAATGAGAACGATTTCAATTTACTGCCGTTCTGCATTTCCAGCGCGGAGCGGTAATTTTTCCAGACCATAGGGGATGGTACACTGTGGCAGGCGGTATCCTGCGTGATCAGCGTCTCATACTCCCGGCCGAGGTAATTCTTTAGTCCGGCCACCTGACACGGCATTCCGCTGAAGTAGACCCAGCGTCCGGCGGTAAGCGCCGCCTTCACCTGCGCATAGATGCCTGACGGAATGCTGCTCTGCACATATTTGGAGCTGCAAAGCGCAGCAAGCTCCGCGGCGCTCTCTGCGGCAGTATGTGCCACGTCGAAGTTTTGATCGAACGCCGCGCCGAACACGATACCGCCACGGCGGATGATCTCGGAGGCCAGCACTGGGAAAATCGCGCCGGAAGAAGATGCAGGCAGGAGCGCTTCATCGTTTGCGTATCCGGTCAGGATCTCCGTGTGGGCCGATACCTGCGGCGGTGTGGAAACCGGGCACTTGCGGGCGCAAAGGCCGCAGTCGGTACACGCCGCGGCCTCAACTGCCGGATGGAGAAAGCCGTGTTCGTCCGGCTGCATCTGGATCGCGGCAGACGGACAAACGGCAACGCAACTGCCACAGCCGGTGCAGATATCAGAAATTTGAGAGATGTTCATAAAGTTTCCCTTAAAGTATCTATTGCGGTCTTAATCTTTCTTATACAGCGCAGCGGAAAAACCATATAAGGGCAAAAAAGCGAACAATAACCTATCATGTCATTAATGGTGCACGCATGAACCCTCCTCAAATCGGCATAAACTGTCCTTGCTGTTTTCTTAGACTTTAATTTGATTGCCTCATTAAAAGCCAGCTTATAGTAGGCTATGTCGGCCAGCAATCTATATTTTTGAACCTCTACTGGATCATTTATAACTTGGCCTATCAAATGATATCGAATATCCCTATAGCCCGCACAGTTCTTCATAAATTTCTCTATTGCTACTTCAGAATCAGCAGCAGATTGTGACAAGGAGTTCTCCTGAATATTGTAAATCATTTGCGGCTCATCTATATAGCCGCACTTTTTCTTGTAGGTTAGCGGCATCAGGAACTGTAGATTCTGTCCAAAGCGAGACTGGTAGATTTCTCGATCCGGGTAAAAATCAAACAGTGCAGATGTCCTGACCATATAACTTCCTGCCCAGTTATTTGTTTCTCCTCCAACCAGTGCAGAAAAAACATCATCTATACGTTTCTCTTTTTCATCATATATAAAAAGGCTCTTTCCGCTTTTTCGATTATACCAGCCATTTGAGCGAACAACATCTATATCCGGATGCGATTTTAAAAAAGCAACCCTTGTAGAAACCGCAGATTCGAGCAATTCATCGTCGATATCTATCAGACACAAATATTCTCCCGTCACATGCTTCAATCCAGTATTAATCGCTCCCCCGGGACCTTTGTTCTCTTGAGAAACGTAAACGAGCTGTATTCCTGCGTTTCTGAATCTGTCATTCCATGCGAGTACGCGTTGTTCGCTCTGATCAGTTGATCCATCATTCACGACAATAACTTCCATGTGAGCGTACTTTTGCTTGAGAATTGAATCAAAGCACCTATCGACGAACTTTTCTCCATTATAACACGGAACAATTATACTAGCTAAACTATCCATTTCTATCCTCTTTTTTTGAACAAAGCCTTGCTGTCGTTCCTCTAACTAAACGGATGGTCAAAGTCTTGATTGCGCCGAACTCTGTCGTCCTATAAAACAAGGCACAACTCAGTAAGGCAGGAACGCCTACTGACACTATCCCTCTAACAAGGAATAGTAAATATGCGTTTGAAAGGTAAATCTGTGCATTCAGCCAATAGGTAAGAGCGATATATCCAACGCCAAGGAGCAGGTACACCATATATTTTCTAAAATACTTTTTCACAGGAGCATGGAATACCGTTCGATAGATTACAAATGGTCTGTACCAATCCGCAGTAAACAGACTTCCAATAATAGTTCCAAGAAATACACCCGCTACTCCAAATGGTTTCGCCAGCAAAATAGACGCGACTAAATTTACTATAGCGAATCCGAACGGAATCCACGTGTCCTCCAGATATTTTCCAGCAGCACCCTTCATCGTAATAAGAGGGATTCTCAGACCCGTCAGATAATTATTTAAAACAATTACCGCAACCGTCCCCGCACTAAAAATATAGTTTCTCCCTATCCAGATATCTCCAATAAACAGATTGTAAAGGCTCATAAAGCACGTAGCTTCTATGCTGTAAATTAAGAATGCGCAGAAAAAAACCGTATCAAATATTTCCAGTTTCTTCTCATCGTTTTCAACTGCTACAACGTTTCCCATGCTAGCAGTTATTCCACTAAACAATGTGGCAATAAAGCCATTGATCATGTTCCGAATCAACAGATAATTTGAATATATACCTGTAGCAGCAAGGCTTACAAGTTTCGTAATAATCAGATTGTCAGTTGAATTTACCAAATAGTCGCCAATTTTCGCGATAATCAGGCCAGAGACATTTCTCTTTATTTCTACTGTTTTTTCACTCGGCAGCCTGTCCTTAGAAGAAAAATCAACTTCACTATATTTTTGGGTTATATAGATGTTTTGGAGTGCCATTAGAATAATTGAGCAAACAATTTGTACGCTCAAGTAAACCACATAATTTCGAGTTAAGACAAGCACAAGAATCTGCAAAATGGTTTGTGCCGTGTTGACCGCCATGTTGATCGGAACAAGGCGGAACGCCTGATTATCCGAGGATATGAGGGTTGTCTTATATGCCAGAAAATAACTGACAACCGTGTTGGCAAGAAAAGCAAAGTACGCGAAATCAGTTCCTGCTGGTTGTTGATCAACGGGGATGAAGAAATCCAAAAAGAAGAAAAGCAGAATTCCCGATATCAGCACAATCGTTCCAATTATTGAATACGCTTTTCTATATAAAGACATCAAGGAACTGACAACCTTATAGTCCTTTTCCGCCAGCGGCTTATAGAGACTAAAGCCAATTGCGGTGGCAATACCTAGCTCACTGATGGATAAAAAGCCGAGGACATTCCCAAGCAGCCCAGCCAATCCTAAGTAGTCCGTCCCTAATATATGAATAAAAACTGTTCTTGAGATAAAGCCTAGTATTGAGACAAGAATTGTATTTCCAAAAGAAAACACAATATTTTTTGCAGAATTTTCCAGTCGTGACATATTTACCTCGTCGGTTTTCTGATAAGGATCTGTACTATTTTTTTATTAGTTCCTCCAATGCACTGCGCGCATCATCCGCGCGGGCAATGTACGCAGGGAGTATCGTTTTCAAATGTGTCTGGATGTTTTCGCGCTTTTCATACAGCTTTATAAATGCCCGTGTCAGTTCGTCGCTTTCCTTCAGCTGCTGCACCGGCAAAACATAACCTTCTTCCGTTCCAAACAGATCGCGGGCAATGCCGCGCGCCTTGACGGAGTAACCGACCACCAAAGTCGGAACGCCCGTAGAATATGCCGCTATGGTCGCATGGGTCCGCGCACCGATGAAGAATCTGCATTTGGAAATTATATATTTCAGCTGCGGCGCAATATGGTCATCTACAAGAATCAGGCGCGGGTCATGATCGAAGTCGTCATAAAGCTGTTTCAGTGGAATACGATCATCATTGCTGGCCCAGACCACATGGGGAATCAGCGCAATATAAGCATCGGTGTTGTCCAGAATATATCGGATCAGGGTTTTGTAGTTGGCATAAGCCGCACCCTTGTTCTGCTCATTATGAATGATCATGGGGCTGATATTGATGCCAATGACGTTGCTTTGCAAGAAACGCTCATCAAGGCTACACGTCTCTGGACTCATATGAAATGCAGGATCAGGCATTTGCACGACATTGGCACCTGTCTCTTTAACTGCTTCGTATGTAATGCTTTCTCTGGCTGCGACAAGGGCATAATTCCACAAATCTTCGGCAACAGACGCTTCTGCTACAACATCCGGTTCTATCGAACACCCCCAAAGGATCGTTCTAATTTTCTGCTTTATAAAAGCCCGGTTCAGATATGCATATATGCCGGTATTTCCATAACAGTAATTGTCGCCGCCAACGGATAGTGCAATATCCGTGTTGCCCTTACACCGCTGAATTGCAGGCAAATAGTAGAGTCCGTCCATATCTGTATATTTTCCGGTCAGTTTTAATCTCGCATATGCTTTCAGAAATTCAAAATCCTTTTTTCTGAAGCCTCTTGCGGAAGTCAGGGCTGCGATACGTGCGAGTGCGTATTGAGAATCCTCTTTGCAGTTCTCTGAAAGAATGCAATACGAATGTTCTCCCAGAAGCTGTATTGTTCCCCGTACAATCGCCTCGCAGCCATGGTTGCCGCTACCGCCGTTTCCGTACATTATAATCTTCATAGTTTGATACCTTCTACGCATCGATCAGTGTTTCTATCTGTCTCATAACCTGTTCCGGGCTGTATTGCTCAGGGCACTTTGTGTTTTCACAAATGCGCTGATACAGCGCCTTGTCGTTCAAGATCTCAAGCACTCTTGCAGTCAAAGACTCCGGGGACTGCTCCGTCAATAATCCGCTGATACCGTCCTGAATGAATTCGCAGGGGCCGCGGGATTTCGTTACCACGCATGGAACACCCAGCGCCATGGCTTCCAGCACCGTCAGGCCCTGTGATTCCACATAGGACGGATGAACGAAAAGCTGCGCATACTTCATGTACGGGTAGGGATTCGTTTTGCTTCCTTCCAGAACCACATGGCTTTCCAGACCGCTGTCTGCGATCAATACTTCCAATTTTGTACGTTCCGGCCCTTCCCCGACGATATGCCATACAAAATCAGCGCCGGCTTCCCTCAGCGCCTTTGCCGCAGGAATAACGTTCTCAAAGTGTTTTTCCGGTGCCAAGCGTCCTACGGAAACGATGTGCAGCATGCCATCAGCATAGGGGGAGTTTAATGCTTTCTGACTGATTGCTTCTGCATCCAGCATATTCGGAATGCAAACCATCTTGTCCGCAAATCCCGGCAGGATTTGCTTCAACATTTCTTCACATGTTTGCGACACAACCGCAAGCGCATCCATTCTCCCGCACATGTTGGCGTATGCCGTCTGGTCAACATTGAACTCGCCGTGATGCCACCATGTAATTTTTCGTTCTGCCTGAATGGAATATGCTGCCAGGTCAGAGCAGATACCGGGGCGAAATCCGATGACGCAATCATAATGGTACTTTCCCAGCAAAATCTTCGCCGCAGACTTCAGGGCACGCTCCCCGATCCATTTTCGTAATAGGAACAGCAAGCGCAAGCGCAGGCACATCCAGTTCTGATGAGTGATGCAGCGGCGAAGCGACGATAGGAAGCTTCCATAGGTATCGTGTATATCAAGGAACAGCACAGAAACCTCCGGAGGAAGTTCCTCCAGATAATCGCCCTTCTCCTCTAGAAGCAGAACGTCTACCGTATATTTCGTATCATCCATGTGCCGGAGAATGTCTACCAGTGAGCGCTCCACCCCGCCGGTATTCAAATGTCCGTTGATAAACAGCACATTTTGCATAATTGTCTTACCTTTTAAGCATCATCACTGCAGGACGGAGGTACTTTTTCTTGTAAATCAAAGTGATAATTTTGAGTTTCCATGAAATGTCCAACTGGCTGACCTGGATCTTGCCAAGTGATTCGTGAACCAACGGATCATCCAACACCTCGCTGACCTCATGGAAAAGTTCTTTTGCTGATAAGTTTGCAGAAAGCCTTTGATTCATTGCCATGTAAACAAAAAAAAGCATGCAGCGCTGAATCTGCGGTGTGAAGTCATAATCCGTTTTTTTTCGGAAACTTTCAGCAATCCTGCACCAAAGTTCTCTCAAAAGAGGCCACTTGTCCTTATATTCCGTATGCGTTACAGACTCCGGATTTTGGCGGTAATGGTACGGAGTAAAGCCTTTCAAATAGGTCATGCTTCTTGCATGATAACCCACCTCAGCCCCAAACAGAAGATCTTCTGAGAAACGCATACCGATTGGAAAAGAGAGATGGTTTTCCGTAATCACAGTATGCCGAATCAGGAGAAGCCAGTTTGAAATTGTAACTGGGTATTCCATAGTATCCGGCATTAGAAGTTGGGGATAGTACACCGAACGTATACGATCACAGCCATATGTGCCGGACGGAAGCGCATGTGTATAAAGTTGGCTGCCTCTGTCGGATTCCTTCAGGCAGTCACAAATCACAAGCTCGCTTTTATCTAACTCGGCAGCAGCAAACATCCGCTCATACATATCTGCATCAATCCAGTCATCACTGTCTACAAAAGCAACATATTCCCCCTGTGCAATGCCCAGACCATGGTTTCTGGCTGCCGCTGCCCCTGCATTTTCCTGATGTATTACACGTACCCGCGCATCTTTGGCCGCGTACTGATCGCAGAGTGCCGGGCTACCGTCGGTAGAACCATCATCCACCAGAATCAGTTCAATATCAGAGAGTGTTTGGCACAGCACGCTCTCCACACACTCCTGCAAATATTTTTCGGCATTGTAAACCGGAACGATAATACTGACTTTCGGCATATGACTTATCTCGCCCTTTCTCTCCTGACATCAAGCCAGTTGATCACTTGCTGTATTGCTAGAGAGCAAACAGCACTGATTGCACCCACCGAGAAAAGCAACCAGAACTTTTCTGACAGGGGAATCCCTCTCATTTGGCTGTAAAACCTCAAAACACCAAGAAGCCAAGACCCACCCCACAGCAAAATAAAAGAACACTTTCTAACTATCAGCAAAAGTATTGCCACGGCAGCACAAATCAGTAATAATTCCGGCCTGCAAATGGACTGGACAAAGTGGTACACATTCTTTGTCAAATTGGAAAGAGTGTGCTTTTCCGAAATTGTCATATTCACTTTTGAATTGCCAATATCCTGCGTAGAAATTCCATGAAGGTTATCGACAGAGTCTCCCATGCTCATAGAGAGATACCATTCATTATCTTGCGTGATGACTCCATATATGCAATATAATCTGCCATCGCTATAGAGAATGCATGGGCGGTAGAACGCTTTCCAGAAATTCTCCTTCCGGACAATAGGCACTGGACGTTCCCAAGTGATTCCATCATGGCTTTCAGTATACAAAATGGTATTGCTTTTCCCTGAATCCTCTATAAATGCAAATCGATATGTATCGTCAAGTGAAACAGCTCCGTGCCAAATCTTTTCTATTCCATAATAGCCTCCGAAAGTGCATTTTTCGAACGGGGTCCATGTATCACCATCCGTGCTTTCCGAATAGGCCAATGCACCTTCTCTTCCTGAGGTAGATGGCTCAATTGCCCACAGTTTATACTTGCCTTCGCTATAAACAATACTCGGAGATAGGTAGCCCACCAAATCCCGCATAATTTCATATTCGCTCCAATGCACTCCATCTGAAGAAACTTTGCGGAACAAAAGCAGTGTTCCGCCGCTTTTAATGGTGGAATCGGTTCGTCCCAGATACCAGATTTCCATTCTGTTCAAATCATTGTTGTATACGATATGCGGATCCTTCAATTCATCGCAGGCCGTTTCTTCATTGAATGCAATGGGGTTGTACAATCCGTCCGGCGTTGTCCAGTGAATCATGTCATTCGATACTCCGATGCACGGATTTTCCTCTGCACCATCAGCGTTGGGATAAGGAGAATAAGACATCCAATATCTGTATCCATTCCACTCACGCTTCATATCAATAACTGCCGGGTGTGTGGGTTGGTTCTGTCCATCAATATACGTTTCAATATTTAATACAGCGCTACCTTCAGATTGCGAAAATGCTGGTGCAAAGTAATCTGTCAAAGTCAGTACACACCCCAAACATCCGAATGTCAAAAGTGCCAATAACAGAACCGTAAATGCTGTTGCTCTTTTCATCCTCTAATCGCCCTCTTCATTCTTCTGTATATCCTCCCAATTTTGACCTTAATCTGTTTATACCATGGCAACCAACTCATAGAGTACCAGTGTATGGAGTATGTATTCTCCGTTTTGGTCAGCTTCCCTGTCACGCTGTCCAGCGGGTTGAAAAAGTCCGCCGGGTAGACATGGATACCGGCTACGGTTTGCTCCTGCCCATTTCGGACAAGGCCGTAGCGCTCCATGATGTCCGTATTCAGATGCGGACACCCCACCGCGTTCGTCGTTCCGTCTGCATTGGTGAAATGCAGCTTCCGATACTCCTCAATCATCGCCTGCACAACCGGATGATGCGGCACGGATGCAATGGTCAGTCCTGATGCGACATATTGGTCGTTTTCAAATCCGATGAAGCCCTCGTCATCCATCAGCGGCGCGATATCCCGCACGGCCTCTACGTCAGTGTCAAAATACACACCGCCGTACTGCTCCAGCACCAGAAGCCGCATGACGTCTGACACAAACGCGTACTTCTTGGCAGCATACGCCTCGGCCATGAAGGGCATAGCAAGATAATCGCAGTTGTCCTCGTTCCACTCGCGGATCTCGAAATCCGGGCAGAATTTGCGCCAGCTGGCAATGCATTTTTTCGCCAGCTCCGGCTTTTCGCCCCGGCCGAACCAGCAGTAGTGGATGATCTTCGGGATCATGATGTTACCTCACAAGCTTCAAAATTGGTCTGCTCAGCCACCTAATCACATAGGACGACGCAAGCGAAAGCGCGATTAGAAGGAGGAAAACAGGAATCGGATATCTGGCACTGAAAACCAGATTATCAAATAGGACCGAATAGAAGAACATATGGACAAGCCAGATGTTCGTGGAATGCTCACCGAAATAGCAAAGGAGATTTGTCAGCCACACAGGAAGAGGGCAAATGCAGAGCAGAATGATCGTCACGGTCGCAGTAATGAATGCGACAAAGAGCGGCTGTATCACCCCATGCACTACGATCATGCCAGCAAAAGTAATTGCTGTGAATATATATATTACGAGCCTTAACGGCAGCCAATCGCTGCCGTAGGGCAGCAACCACCTGTTTTTTGCAGAACAACATACCAATGACATACGGGAAATAGGAAGTGCCCAGCAGTCCTATGTGCGTAATAATCCAGGCCAGCACAGCCGAGCAGCAACTGCCCCACCCCCAGAACCGGATACCATAGCCAACGGTGTAAAATGCGAAGAAAGCAAGAAGCACGGCCCACGCCGGACGGCGTTCCACAAATTTGCGCGAAAGCGGCTGCAACGCGACCAATAGTATGTAGGTGTTCGCATACCACCAAGCGCCGTTATAGCTGTTCTTAATGGTCAGGCAATTCAGCAGAAATTCCTTTGCGCTGGCAGGAATCGCAGGATTGCCTGTGAATATGCCAATCACCGAAAATACCGCCGCAATCACCCAAAATGGGATTAAAAAACGAAGAAGACGCTTCCAGCGATGCCGCAGCTCTGTTTCAGTGGATTGCATGTAATGGGCATAGCCGCTGACAAAGCAATAAATCGCCACGCAGATATCTCCGAACAAGCCAAAGTAGTAAATCAGGGGTGTATCCCCTATCCACAACAAAGGGGTGTAGGGCAGGTTATCCCTCCGACAGAAGAGATGCAGCATCAGCATAGCGAGGATCGCTATGCCCTTCAGCATTTTTGAGTCCCTTTTGGTAATATCCATCGTTCACTCCATCAGCGCGTAGAATTTCTCCACCTCTGCGCTGTTCATATAGTCTCGCTTGACACAGTTTTCTGAAAGCTGCTGCATCCGCGCCGGGTCACGCAGCAGAGCCGCGATACCGGCAGCGCAGCCTGCGTTGTCCATCGGGACGATCACACCGTCCGCGCCGTCCTCCAACTGGCTGGCGGAGGTGGCATAGTTTGTGATGACCACTGGCTTGCCGAGAAGCTGTGCTTCGCGCACCGTGACGGCCTTGCCCTCGTAGCGGGAAGGCTGCACATACAGGTCGCAGGCCCGCATATAGGGATAGGGGTTGTTCTTTTTACCGAGAATAATGACGCGCTCCTGCATCCCGGCTTCGGTGATCTTCTGCCGGATCAGCGGCTCATCTCCGCCGTAGCCGATGAGATACCATTTGACGTTCAGGCCATCCTTCACCAGACGGCGGCAGATATCCGGCACGTTGTCAAAGTTTTTTGCGTCACAGAAACGGCCAACAGAAAGAATCTTAATCGCGCCATCGGAGGGTATATCAGTCTGCGGCTGCTCTGCCTGTTTCGCAATCAATTCTTTCGGCAGGATATTTTCGACGGTCTGAACCTGATTGGAAAGCTCCGGAAACACCGTTCGAAAACTCCGGGACCCCTGCTCCGACACGCCACAAATCGCGTCATATCCGCTCCACATGGCAAGCTCCGCCGACCGATCAAACGACAGGGCAGTATAATCCGTATGAATCCACGCCGCATATTTTTTTGCCTTGACCCGCTCCCGCGCGAAATAATGCGGCGTCAGAAAGCTGATAGCAAGGTCATAGGTCTTATCGGAAATCTGCGGCATGGCAGGCAGCGTGAACTTGTGGCTGTATGTCAGCGCGGTGACAGATGGCTTACTGCTGGGATGCCGCTTGTCAAAGCGCTTGGCCGCAAGCTTCCCTCTTAGCCGCCCGTAGAGAACACCGATCTGCCCGCTTTTGAGCAGCGATACCATGGGGACCGCCAGCGATGTGTATTGCGGAATTTCCGGAAGAAGATTCGCCTTCGGATTCAGGTAGGGCATCAATTCGCCGCTGTGCCGCATCAGAAAAAGGTCCACGTCATAGTGGTCATAGTCGATGGAGTCCAGCAGTCCCAGCAAACTGCGCTCCACCCCGCCAAGCTCCATGGCTTGGGAGAAGATGAGAATGGTGTGCGTTATTTTTTTAGGCATAATACAAATCAGACTACTCTTCCATCTGTTCCTTCCGCAAATACTCTTTTCCTTCCTCGGGGATCTCCATATAGTTACCATACCACAATTTAAGTAAGTACTCATACCCGCTGGGTACCGGAAAATCCATGTCTTCAAATTTGAGCATCTTAGTTTCTAAAAGCCACTCACTTCTTATAACTCGGGACGGATCTTCAAGTATCACCAACCGGCCAGTTGGATATTCACTTACCAAAAGCAAATAAATCCATTTTTCGATCCTTGCACTGCCAAATATTCCGCATAATACATCACCTAAAAAGACAACAAACCTTTTACTCTTGCTGTCTTTAAAATGTTCGTAAAGAATATTTTTCTCTGCTTTGCTGAGTTTCGCGATATGTAAAAAGCGTCCCAACGCTCCATTAATTTTAGTACATATATTTGAAGTTATACGAGCGTTATCGATTATGAATATATCTATGTGAATATCTCCAAATACGCAGTCCTTAGGCTTTACAACTCTCGACAATCCGGCATACTCTATAGAGCTATAACATATATCCCACACCTCCAACCAGTCTGGAAGTTCTTGAACAACGCTCTTAAATCGGTTAAATTGCGTTCTTTCCATCGCGATATCTATGTCATAATCCCACGGGATAAACTTCGAGTGGCGCACAGCACCCAGCAGAGTACCATACAGCAAATAGTACTCGATGCCGTATTTTGAGCACAGGTCATTCACGCTTTGTAAAATCTTGTACTGTTCCAGTTGCAATTTTCGTAATTGCTTATGATCTTCAAGCATAGCTACACCTCTGAGTTTTATTCTACCGCAACAGTCCTACTTTTTTGTTTATAAATGCAGTCAGTACCCATCCAACCGGTGTACACAGCACCGTCAGCAGCTTGCGGGGGGATTCCTTGATATAGTGCCGGTTTCCGGCAATCTGACTGCTGGAGCAGTAGTGGATGCAATCCATAACCAGCCGCTTGAAGGACTCCGGGTACTGCATCTTGACCGTCCGCCAGAAGGCAAACCCCTTCGGATTTTTCAGGTACTGCCGGAACATATTATTGCTGGAGCCGTCTGGCTGATATTCCACATTGCACAGGACGTCGTCCAGCACAGCCAGCTTATAATTCTGATCGATCAGGAGATATTTGTAAGACAAGCTGACATACTTCTCACCCTCGAACACAGGGTACTCCGGATAAGCGTTGATCACATCCGTGCGGTAGACCAGCTTTTTGTCGCCCGCCCCCCCGGCAGCGTAGTAACCGGAAATGGTCGTCTCCGTCATATTGACCGGGAAGCCTTTTCCGATTACATTCCCGGAGAAATCAGCGTCAAGCCCGACAAGACCGGCATAGCCCTTATCTTTGACCTCCGCCCATTTGCTCAGGATCTTCTCCACCGCGCCGTCTGCCAGCATATCGTCCGAGTCAATGCAGGTGTTCAGTTCGGTATGAATATTGGCGTAGGCAGCATTGTGAGCTGTATGCATACCGCCATTTTCCTTGTAGATGTACTGAATCTCAAACCCGTTATCGCGGCTCTGCCACTGCTGCACCAACGCGGCTGTGTTATCCGTGGAACCATCGTCCACAATGAGCCAGATGAAGGCCTTGCAGCTTTGGCGGCAAAGGCTCTCATAGGTGCGCGGCAGCGTATGGGCGCGATTGTAGGCGGGGGTAAAAATGGTGAGAATCGGATCAGCAGTTTTGTTCATAGGCATTCAAATAGAACTCCTGTAGTTTGACAGCCTCTGTGGTGATATCGAAGCCGTGAGCGGCAATTTCGGCGCTGCGGTCAGTGCGAGGTGTATTACGCTTTTCGAGGATCGCGTCAGCCCACGCCTCCGCCCCAGCCGATAGCGACATAACGTCCACAAGTCCCTCTGTCAGAATGCACTCCGGCGGAACCTTGTCAGAGATGATGCATGGCAACCCCGAAGCCTGCGCTTCCACCATGGTAACGGGAAGCCCCTCATACAAAGACGGAAACGCAAATACATCCATGGCCTGCATCAGATCGGCAACGTCACTTCGGACCCCCAAAAAGCGGACGTGATCCGCAATGCCAAGCTCCCGCGCCTTTGCCTGCATCTTCGGCATATCCTCGCCGCCGCCCACCAGCAGGAGCGTGGCGTTCGACTCTTTTTTCAGCAGCGCAGCAAAAATGGCAAGTAAGAATGGGTGGTTTTTCGGCTGATTGAACCGGCCAACGTGGCCGATTACCAACTCATCTGCAAGTCCCATTTCCCGCCGCATTTCTAAGCGCTTTATCGGGCTGTAGGTATAGGCCGAAACGTCAATCGCATTGTTGACGATTTGATATGGTGCGCCGCCGAACATCCAATCGCCCGCATCTCTGCCGCAAGCCAAAAGATTGGTCGTATACTTGGGAATATCCCGCTTATACCAAAGCTTGAGCGGGTATTTCAGATTCTTATCCTGATTGGCGCTATGGCTGTGGGCAATACGCACTGGCACACCATGTTTTTTTGCTGCTTTCAGGATAACCGAACTGAGGCAATCCTGATGAACGTGAACAATTTTATATTCCGGGTGATCGGCAAAGAACTGATTCAGCGCAGCAAGATATGACTTGCTCCACGGCACAAGACGGGGTAAGCGATAGATTTTTCCGCCCAATGCTTCGATCTCGTTATCATAGGCGGCTCGTTCCTGCCGGTGCGCAAGGAAATCAAACTGCACCTTCTCGCGATCCATATGCCGATAGTAATTCATCAGCATAGTTTCCAGTCCGCCGCGATCCATGTGGGTAACAACTTGCAAAACACGAATAGATGCCACGATTTATCCTCCCAGCTGCGCAAGGTACTCCGACAAACTCAGCCGCGCAAAGTCCTGATCAAACGGCTGGTTGATTGCATTCGCGTAATAGAAGTACGCAAGGAATCCCAACACCATCAGTGCAGTCAGCATTTTCCTATCCCTGCCGCCGATTTTCTTCAACATCCAAGGGAGCGACAGCGACTGGGAAATCAAAAAATAGTTGGCCAGCCGTGCAAAATAGTTTGCCGTTCCATCTGCGAATTGATTTTTCAGCACGCTCGCGTCTTATGGTGTATTTTTCCTTTGGCGCCCTGAGTAAGATATTTTCGACTTTTCCAATCAATCCGCCGGAACCACTTGTATGCCCTCGACTGTACAGCAGGTTGATCGCACAGGCTATGTACTGAATGTTTTTTCCCAACTTGCTGGGGGCGACCCGATCGCCGGGAAAAATATCAACGAATATCCCCTTGTGATAGTGCTTTTCCCGCTCAGATTCGCCCTGCAAAAACGTCGTGTGGTCTTTCCTGATTTTGGTAAAATTTTGCGTAAAATCCGGGTCTGTTCGCGTGTTTTGCAGAATATACCCCTTTGGTGCGGCTTCATTCCAGATGGCAAGAAGCTTTTCGTAGTCCTCCCGCGGCATTATCAAGTCAATATCATCGTCCCACGGGATAAAGCCCTTATGCCGCACAGCGCCAATCAACGTACCATACGCCAGAGAATACCGCAGCCCATACTCCGTACAGACCTGATGGATCACATCCAATATCTCCTGCTCGGTTGCCCAAATCTGCCGCTGGAGCTGATCTGGTATTTGCTTCATGCCTGTGTGTCCTTTCTCTCCTGTAAGTAGCCGGACGCATCCCTGAAGAAGCTCGCTACGATAATGAGGATGATAATTCCAATGGGAAATGCCGCGATGATTGATACAGATTGCAGACTGTGCATGGAATTCTCAGAGAATATCAACGCTATAGGCAGAAGAATGAATACCACAGCCCAGAAGGTGCGGACTCTTTTATCCGGCTCTTGCTCCGGCTTCAACCTCTTGTACGAATAGCTCGAAACAACCATTGTCAGCGCATCAAACGTGGTGGAGTAGAAGGCAATCATTGTAACCGCCAGCAGAATCAGGCCGACCTCCGTTAGCGGAAGCGTATCAAAGATCTTCATAATTGCCTCGGAATAGTCCCCGCCCGCTGCGACAAAGCCCGTAATATCAAGGCCGTGTTTAAGCTGCTGCGCAAGGCCGTAATTTCCAAGGATAATGAACGAGGTAAACGTCCCTGCAAGCCCCCAGCCGTAGCCGCCGAGAATGGTATTGCGGATCGTGCGTCCCTTGCTGATCACGCCAATAAAGAACGGTGTCGCAACGCACCAGACCATCCAATATGCCCAGTAATAGATCGTCCAATTTTGCGGGAAACTCGTTTCCCGCAGCGGATCCATCCATGTTGACAGGCCGATAAAATTCTGGACAAGATTGCCTATGGCAGAAAAACCTGTTTCAAGAATATACCGGGTTTCACCGCCGCCGAACAGGACATAGGCCAGCAGTGCAAAGAAGCAATAGCTGCAAATGGCGGCGAGCTTCGCGATTCCTTTCATGCCGAACCAGACCGTAAAGGTGTAGACTGCCGCGATCATCAAAAGGATTGCTATCGTTAACCCGATGCTGTCCTGCAGGCCAAACACATGGCTGATTGCTCTGGAAAGCAGCGGCGTTGCGAGAGAAAACGTCGTCGCTGTGCCCGCAATCAGCGCAAAAATCGCAGTCAGGCCGATCACACGCCCCAAAACTCCATCTACCCGGCTTCCCAGCAGGGGGCGGCAGGCTTCAGAGAATTTCTGCTTATCACGGCCGCGGATATGGATCATAAAGCCGAATGCAACCGCGAGCACGATATAAAAGCCCCACGCGATAGGTCCCCAGTGGAAAAGCGGGTAAGTGGACGCCCATTTCTGCATGCCGCCCATCATTTCCACCTGCGATTCATTGGCATACAGCGCCCACTCGCACAGCGAATAAAACAGAATATCCGCAGCCATGGTGGATGTAAAAATCATAGTGCCCCACTGAAAAGAGCGATATTGCGGCTTCTCACAGTCGCCAAGCTTGATCTTGCCGAATTTGGAAAAGGCTATGTAAAGCGTACAGCCTACGATGCCAACGCCGAGCAGTGCATAGTAGAGGCCAAAGTCATCCCCCAGAAAGCCGCGCACCACGCTAAGGACGAGCTTGGAGCCTTCCGGAAAAATCATAAACAGCGCACATACCGTCAGTACGATTGCCAGCGGCACCAGCATAGATACCCAGTCAAGCTCTTTTTTCAGTGTGTTTTTCTTCATATCTCAATTAACCCTTCCTCTATATGATGAATCCGCCTCGCAAAGCTCTGTGAAGCTGTCAATTTCGCGCAGATCTTCCGCTGAAATGGGGTAAACGCCGAACTGGTACTCATCAGGGTGGCAAAACATTGCAACATCATCCCAGTAAATGCTCCGATTTTCGTTTTGCACAAATTCCAGTTCCAAGTGCTTTCTGAGTCGCTGCCCATCTTCTGCTGTCCAGCGTGACACACTGAAGAGCTGCCAGCCGTGATCGCCGCCTGTGTGGCTGCATTTTGTCACGATCCCATTTTTAACCGTCAACAGCCATTCGTTTGTAGCTCTGTCTGTCCAGGCGCAGCTATACCCGGAGCGGGTAAATTCCCGGTGAAGGATCGCCGGGTTGCGGATGATCTGATCGCCGTCCAAAATAATCGCGTTGTTCAGGTATTCACGCGCGACATAGAGGGACGCGATGTTATTGCACTCCGCGTACCATGGATTTTCTATCAGAGTAATGCCGTTGTACTTCTTCGCCCATTCATAGAATTGCTCTTTTAGGTATCCGACCACGACATAAATCTCGTGGATTTCATTCTCGTGAAGCGCCGCGATGATCGTATCGATCATGCACACGCCATTTACTGTGACCAACGGTTTGGGAGTCGTCAGGGTCACAGGGCGCAGCCGCTGGCCGATGCCCGCAGCCATAATGATTGCACGTTCTACAATATGTTCAGACATAATCTCTGCCAAATGCCTCCCTGTATTCCTTGAAAAAGATTTTGGTATACTCTCTCGCGTAATCATACTGTCGCTGTGCATAAGCGCCGAACTCCACACCACAATGACGCTTGAACTCGCACCAGTTGCTCCACACAAGGCCACTGACAGCAATATAGCAATATATCTTCAGGCGGGTGGCTTTATCGCAGCCATCAGAGAAATACAGGTCTATCAGTTTCTCAGCTGAGTCTCTATCGTACATTGCATAGATAATAAACATTGCGACGTCCAAGTGCGGGTCCTGCATACCAGCATACTCCCAGTCGGTGAGCTTAACCTCCTCGCTTCCATCCTTTCCAGTCACAAACAGGAAGTTATCCGGAACAGCATCGATATGACAGAGCTGGATGCTCTTTGGCTGTGCGTCAATATAGCTTTTCAAGCTAAGGACAGTCTGCTTCGTTTTATCATAATCCGCGTAAACGGAAGGCGCACCATTCCAAAGGCTCTGATAGAAAGCGAGACGTTCCCAAAGATCGAAGCTATGAGAAACGTGCAGCTTCTGCGCATGGAATCTTTTTAATGCTGATAAACAACGCTCAACTTCTTCCCAGTTACTGCTGTCACAGACGTGGGCATCCGTTAAATAGGCCGCAATTTTAATTCCTGTTTTTGGATCAAAATAATAAACGTCCTCGCTGATTCCCAGAGATGAAATTGCATTATATACCGCGTGCTCTTGTTTGCGGTTAATCAGGCGATCCGTGCCCTCTCCCGGAATGCGGATAATATATCGCTTATCGTCCATGCAGAACGAATAGGAACGGTTGGTCATTCCGCTTTTCATTGCCCGGAGACTCTTAACCTTCTCAGCGCGGCAAAACCCACAGGATTCAATTATTTGAGGAACATCCGAGACCATCATAACCCTAACCTCCAAAAAGACTTGTGATAAACTGCCACAGTGTGATAGATGAGTATCCGCTGCCAAATTCTTTCGATACGCCAAATTCGTACAGAAAATAGATGAAATACAGCACAGCTGCGCAAGCTGTAACATATTGCGCGGAACGCTTGGTGAACAGCTTCTTTATCATCCACGGAAGCGTGATCGCCGTGGCAATCTCAAAATATGCTGCCATTCGCGCAAACAGATTTGCCGCCTGAACCAGGCCGATCATCAAAATAAATGCGCTGATGAGGCTCATGTTAGCAAACAGATTTTCCACCCTTGTCGAATCTGAAAAAAGTCTCTTGCGAAACACCAGTGCCAGCAGTGCAGGCACCCAGTAAACAGCAACGCGCAGAACGTTGATGGCGTTATTATCAAACACCTCGATCTCTGCCACCAATGCTCCCATAGACTGCGCATATTCCATAAACGCACCAAGGGTTGCATCGTAAGTCGCCATTGCAAAAAGGGCAGCTCCGAAAAATGCAATGGTAACTTTCCCCCACGGCTTTTCAAAAAGCAGCGGCACAATTGCAAACATGAATGCATGGGTATGAAACAGGACCGCGACAAACACCAGCAGGTAAAATCTCACATATTTCTTGTCTATTGCATACGGCAATGCCAAAAGCAGGAAAAACATTGCAAAGCATTGCTTTAGTGCCGCAATATACATGACATATGTACCGATAGAGAAAAACACAAGCAGTGAAAGCGCAGGGCTGACAGAGTATTTCTTACAAAGCTTAACAACCGCAAAACTGCTGAGGAATGCTGGGAAAAAGAAGTAAATATGATAGTCAGTCGTGATATCACGCATAGCATCACGATACAATTCCGAAAGAGGATTACCCGTCCAGTCCAAAAGACCGTTTCTTGCAAAATAGTCTGCGACAGACTCTGAGTCCATAAAGTGGGCGATATATGTTCCCGTATCGTTATAGCTTGTCCGTAGGAACGAAAAGCATGTCATCCACACGATCGCGGCAATCATAAACACGTCCGCTTTGCGCAGCATGAAGTGGCAACGCCCAGTCTGGGGGCCCTCCAACTGCATGGACGTGGGATAATAAACCTGAGACAGATACATCAGAAAGACGCAGCCCCAATAGAGCAAAATCAGCTGCCGCATGCTCAGCTCCTCACTGCCGCAGGCAGGCCGAGGCCATCCAGCGTCTTTGCCACCACAAGCTGTTTATCAAACTTACGCTCAACGAGCGCGCGTCCGCTCTGCCCCATCTGCACCTGCCGGTCAAAGGATTGCTGCGCGAAATCACGCATGGCCCGCGTCAAGCCCTCTGCGTCCTGTGCCGGGCACAGATACCCGCTGACGCCATCCTCCGCTGCTTCGCGGCAGCCGGGGATATCGCTGGTGATCAGGGCGCGGCCTGTGGCGGCACCCTCCAGCAGCACGTTGGACATGCCCTCATGATAGGACGGCAGCACCACACAGTCCGCCGCCTCATAAAACGGATGCACATCCGTCTGGAACCCATGAAAACGCACGATGCCATCGGCAACCAGCTGATCCACCTGCTCTTTGTAGGCGTCCTCATAAAAGCCCACCACATCGAAGGCGACTTCCCCACCAAATTCCGCTTTCAGCGTTCTGGCCGCAGAGAAAAACTCGTCCACGCCCTTTTCCTTCATAATGCGCCCCACAAACAGGAAACTGCACACGCCGTCATCCCCCATGGGAACGCAGGGATACTCGTCCAGATTGATGCCCGCACCGGGAAGCACACTTACCTGCCGGTGGGAGATGATCTTTTTGTTCAGGAAAAACTGGGCGTTCTCCTCATTCTCGAAGAACACCGTTTTTGCCTTGCGCAGTGCGCTGCGATACATCACCGACACCACAGACGACAGCACCAGCTTTTCAAACGCCGTGCCCAGCCCCTGCACGTTGGCGACGTATGGGATACCCTTGGCCTTGCAGGCTGTGCCCATATAGATATTGGGCTTGATGGAATAGGTAACGACCATGTCCGGCTGAAGCTCGTCCAGCATCTGCCGGTACGTCTTCAGCAGCTTCATATCCTTGAAGGGGTTGATGCTGCGGCGGTCAATATCCGTCTCGATGCAGCGCAGCCCCATGGCCTGCAGATCGTCCTCATGCCCCACAAAGGGCGTGCTGAGAATGACCTCGTGCTCCTGCATCAACGCCTCCACCAGCTCCTTGCGGAAGCGGTAGAACATATAGGAATGGTTGGTTGCGATCAGAATCTTCATTTCTTGTTCTCCATCCTGTGCAGCTCCCCGGTGCCGCCCTCTACCACACCGTCTCCGATCAATGCGGAAATGGCCGTTCCGAAGAAGCAGCGGCAATCAAAGCTGAAGCTCATACGCTGCACATACTCGCCGTCCAGACGCGCCTTGTCAGAAATCTCCAGCTCATCCCGGCCGCAGATCTGCGCCCAGCCGGACAGGCCCGGCTTCACATCGTTGGCACCGTACTTGTCGCGCTCAGCCAGCAGGTCCTCCTGATTCCAGAGGGCCGGGCGCGGGCCGATGACGCTCATATCACCCCGCAGAATGTTCCAGAGCTGCGGAATCTCATCCAGCGATGTCTTGCGCAGGAATTTCCCCACCCGCGTGATGTACTGCTCCGGATTCTCAAGAAGATGCGTGGGCATATCGTGTGGCGTGGACATCTTCATGCTGCGGAATTTATAGAGCTGAAAATATTTTTTGTGGATGCCCACGCGCTTCTGTGAGAAAAACACCGGGCCGGGATCGTCGATCTCGATGGCAATCATGATAAGCAGAAACAGCCACGAGGCCAGGATCAGACCGACCAGTGACAAAATCACGTCAATGATGCGCTTCACATATCGTCTGTACATGTAATTCGGTTCCTATCAGTCTTGCAGGGTATCATTCCCCCGGCAAGGACAACTTAAAATCTCCCGCAAATAGTCATATTCCGCAATCTGCTATGCGAGATATGACTATTTGGCTATTTAATTATACAGCAAACAATGCAGTTACGCAATGGCATTCAGTAAAAATCTGTATGCCAATTTCCGTGTGAAAAGCCGGGAAATCATCGTGGAAATGGCGGCCTGAGAGGCTTCAAAATCACAAAAAAGCGTCATTGCAAAGATGTCGTTAAGTTCGCGTGCGATTCCCCGGATCCACGGCGATTTTGCAAAAATCAGGCAGGGTTTGGGAGCATCCCAAAAGTCGAAATGTGCAGTCTGCCCGCAGGGCTGAAACGCGCATTTTGACCGTGTGTCCGGACACCGGATGTGCTTGCTATAGGTGTGGAACATGGCGGAAACACCGGCCGCGCAAAAAAACATCCCCAGCGCATAGTAGATCACGCGCAGCCAGACGCTGCCCGCCGGAAGCGCGGCGCCAAGCAGCATGAAAGCGTCCAGCGCAAAGCCGTAGACGACCGCCGTGACAAAGGAGAAGAGATATGACACGCGGAAGCGCAGCAGCAGGCACATGGCGAGCAGCAGCACAGCCTGCAAGCAGTATTCCGCCATGCCGAAGGTGACGAAGCTCCACACGGGAGACAGCCAGCGGTAAAGAAGGTATGCAGGCGCGACCACCATGGAAGCGCCGAAGTCGGCCTTTTCCATCAGGACAACGCCCAGCGCGACAAATACGATGCCGAATACATAGGCAAGCTCCGTGCTGAATGTTCTCTTCATTTTTGATCCTCCAAACAAAAAATGAGCCTTCTCCGTTTGGTATAGAAACGGAAAAAGCTCATTTATGTTGTACCACGCCTGTCAAGCGGCGCAGAACTTTGGCAGCGCTATGCCTCATCCTCCGCCAGCATCCGGTATCCGACGCCAAGCTCATTGATGATGTAGCGCTTTTCACCGGGCGTCACGCCCATTTTCTTGCGGATGTTCTTCATGTTGACTTGCAGCTTCTTGACGCTGCCATAGTCTGAATACCCCCAGACCGCCCGAATGATGGCGGCATACGTCAGCACCTTCCCCGCATGGACGGAGAGAAACGCCATGATGTTGTACTCCGTCTGAGTCAGGTCGATCTCTTCTTTGCCAACAAAGACCTGCCGCGTATCATAGTCGATCAGCAGATCCTGAAGGCGGAATTTTCCGCCGGGGGAACGTTCCTCTTCTTTGCTGTGCCGATGGCTGCGGAGAACGGCGCGGATACGGGCCAGCAGTTCCTCCGTCCCAAAGGGCTTGGTAATATAATCATTCGCCCCCAGATCCAGCGCCTCCACCTTGTCCCGCTCGTTGGAGCGGGCGGAGAGCACAATGATGGGCACGGTGTCCGATTCCCGGACTTTCTGAATCAAGTCCAAACCATCCCGATCCGGCAGGCCGAGATCCAGAACGATGAGATCCGGACGATGGGAGGCGTACATCATTATGCCGAGCGCACAGGTCTCCGCGCAGAGCACCTGATAGTCACTGGTTTCCAGATTGGCTTTGATAAAGCTTCGGATGTTGGCCTCGTCCTCTACGATCAGGATCTTGTACTTGTTATTGCCCATCGTCCTCACCCCCTCTTTCCAGCGCAAAGCGGAATACCGCACCGCCGCCCTTCCTGTTTTCTGCGGTAATGTCACTGCCGTGCGCTTTGACGATGGCAGCGCATACAGATAGTCCGATCCCCATATTGCGGCGCGTCCCGTCCACCGGCGCGGCGGACTTTTCATAGCTTCCGCTGAAAATCTTTTGAAGCGCATCCTCCGGAATGCCGCAGCCGTTGTCGGCGACCTCAAATACCGCCTTGTCTCCCACGAGAGAAACGGAAAGCGTCAGCTCCGTCATACCTTTTGCGTGGAACACGGCGTTTTCCAGAAGATTCAGCAGCACTTGCTCAATGAGAAGCGAGTCCATGGGAATATCCACAAACTCGTCCGGTATTTGCGTGATGACCTTCTGGTTCGGATGCTTTTTGGAAAACTTCATGAGAACCGAGTCGATCAGCTCATCCAGAACAGTCGGCGTCTTCACGACCTTGACCTTTGCACCGTCGATCCTTGTGACGGACAGGAGATTTTCGACCATGCGGATGAGCCATTCGCTGTCCTCCTGGATCTCTCCCAGCAGCTTGAGCTGCTGTTCCTTCGGCAACTCATCATACTTGGAGAGCAGCGTGGAGGATGACCCGTATATGGAGGTGAGGGGCGTGCGCAGGTCATGGGAGATCGCCCGCAGCAGATTGCCGCGCATTCTTTCCTTTTCGTTTTCTGAGCGCAGCTTTTCCTGATCGCGGATGCGAATGTTCAGCGTACTGGTGGAAACGGCGACGACCATCATGATGACAGCGGATAGGATACTTTCTTCTACGAAAAAGCCAAAGACATAATAGGGATAGGTGAAGGCAAAATCCACCGCAAACACACTGACGATCGCCGAAGTGATGCCATAGCAATACCCATGCGTT
>OGII01000577.1_pt1 | contig 33745 bp, 21 predicted proteins | sample 1571701 | NCBI WGS metagenome assembly OGII01 (sample SAMEA2581950, study PRJEB24529) | metagenome | biome: Human gut stool | place: China | collected 2011
GGGTCATGATGTTGTGATAAGCCTTCTCTGTATCGAAGTTCTTGGCACCTGGCTTGTTGGTGGTGAACGGAGTGATACGGTTCACAAGTCCCTCCTGTACGAAGTTGTCGCCGAGGTTCATATAGTTCTCTTCGCCTACGGTGAGTGCTACGTAGAGCGGACGGGTCCAGTTGCACTGTGCCAGCATTTCGAGCATCATGAGGTCGCCCTTGTAGAGTGCGCTCTTGCCGGCAAGAGAGATGACCATCTTGTCTGGAATAGAATCTGATGCCATCATCATGCCGCTCTTCTTTACAGCTTCCTTGTCGATGGTGACATAGAGGGTATCAGTAGGGATGAAGTGCATGTCAGGGTTCTTGCTGCGTACCCAGTTCTTCAGGATGTTCTTGAGCTCGAACGGTTCGGCACCAAACTGCTTCTTGGCATTCTCAGGATCCTGCTTGTAGAAGTCGAGAATCTGCTTCTTTGCTTCAGGCTCAACAGATACATATTCGTTGGTACCGGAACAGAAGTCGAGACGTGGCCAGGTGATTGGCACAGATGGTGAGTTGTATGCAGGACGCATCATCTGGTCGATATACCAGTCGGTCTGCAGGTAGCTCAGGTTACATACGCGGGCATCTGTTCCAACGCCTTCTACCTCCTGGTTGTACCAGAGTGGGAAGGTATCATTATCACCATTGGTAAAGATGATGGGGTTGCCCTTCTCCTGGAGTGACATCAGGTAGTTCTGACCGAAGTCACGGCAGGTGTAACGGTTTGAGCGGTCGTGATCATCCCAGGTCTGTGATGCCATCTGGATTGGTACGAGAAGTGTGATGACTGCTACGATAGCTGTTACGGCAGTACCGCTGAGCTTCATCTTGCGCTTCAGGATGTCGATGATGGCGAGTACGCCGAGACCGCACCAGATAGCGTATGCATAGAATGAGCCGGCATAAGCATAGTCACGCTCACGTGGCTGCATAGGAGTCTGATTCAGGTAGATGACGATGGCAAGACCTGTCATGAAGAACAGGAAGAATACAATCCAGAACTGCTGGATACCGATAGGGAGGAGCACTTCCTCTTCCTTGCCGTTCTTCATTACCTTCTTCTTGCGGGTATACCAAGCCTGCCAGAAAAGTCCGATGAGACCGAGAATCAGCGGCATGCAGTAGAATACATTGTGTCCCTTGTTCTCCTTCAGGTCGTCTGGCAATTTGCTCTGGTCGCCATAGAGTGAATCATCAATGAATGAGAAACCGGTAATCCAGTTGCCGTGCTCTGGCTCACCATTGCCCTGGATGTCGTTCTGACGGCCGACAAAGTTCCACATGAAGTAGCGCCAGTACATGAAGTTGCACTGGTAAGAGAGGAAGAAGCGGATGTTGTCAAACTGTGACGGCATCTTCACCATCATACTCTCTCCGCAGCGGTCGTAAGGAATCTCTGTGCCTTCTACACCGCCCATCCAGTCTTCGTATGCCTGGGCATGAGCCGAACTGTACATACGAGGGAAGAGCATGTTCTGGGCATAGATATACTTATTCTTGTGACTTACTACGAAGTAAGAGTCCTTCTCATCAGCCGAAGCCTTCTCCTTGCGCTGGTAAACCGGTGCGCCTTCCTTCATGACTGGCTTGCACATGTTGCCGTCTACTTCGAGGGCTACCTGTGATGTATAAGCCTGGCCATAGAACAGAGGGCGGTCGCCATACTGGTCGCGGCTCAGATAACTTCCCAGGGTAAAGATGTCCTCAGGAGAGTTCTGGTCCATAGGAGGGTTGGCGGAAGAACGGATCACGATGAGTGCATAGCTGGAATAACCAATCATCAGCATCAGCATGCAGAGCAAGGCTGTATTCTTGACGCGTGCTGAGATGAGAGGCAGGAGCTGCATCTTCTTCTTGGCGATGCCTGTAGATTCGTCAACGCCTGTTACTACCTCCTGCTTGCGCTTGTAGCCGAGTACGAACCAGAGGATAACCAGCACGATGATGCCAGTAATGGCAGCTGTCCAGCCATATCCGTAGAATGGGATGCCGAGCATGCCGAAGCCGAGAACGAAGGCGATATTCTGCTTCTTCTCGTTCTTCTCAGAAGCATGGCAGGTTTCGTAGATACCCCAGATAACTGAGGCTACGAGACAGATGATGTATACGATTTCACCGGTATTGAATGGACAGCCGAGAGTGTTGACAAAGAACAGTTCGAACCAGCCGCCTACGGTGATGATACCTGGAACCACACCATACAGTACGGCTACTACTACGAGGAATGAAAGGAACAGTGCCAGGAGTGAACCCTTGAGGTTGGCATGTGGCACCTTCTTGTAGTAATAAACCAATACGATGGCTGGGATACAGAGCAGGTTGAGCAGGTGGACACCGATACTCAATCCGGTCATATAGGCGATGAGCACAAGCCAACGGTCGCTATGAGGCTCGTCAGCATGGTCTTCCCACTTCAGGATGAGCCAGAATACCACAGCGGTAAAGGCAGAAGAGAACGCATAAACCTCACCCTCGACAGCTGAGAACCAGAAGGTATCGCTGAAGGTGTAGATGAGTGCGCCTACCATACCGGATGCCTCGATGGCAATCAGCTTGCTGGTGGTCAGTTCTTTCCAGTCGCTGATAACGAGTCGGCGAGCCAGGTGGGTGATGGTCCAGAAGAGGAACATGATACAGACGGCGCTCAGCAGGGCGCTCATCGTATTCACCATCTTGGCTACCTGAGTGGTGTCGCTGGCGAAATGTGTGAAGAAATTGCCTAAAAGCATGAAGAATGGTGCCCCTGGTGGGTGACCGATCTCCTGCTTGTAAGCAGTCGTAATAAACTCAGGACAGTCCCAGAAACTGGCTGTCGGTTCAATTGTGGAACAATAAGTGAACGCCGCAATGATGAATGCGACCCATCCGAATATATTGTCCACTAATCTGTACTGTTTCATTATTGTTTAAACTTTAATGTATTATATTTCTTTCTGAATGCTTTCTCCGTGCCTTTCATAAAGGCACATTCCAGTTGCAAAGATAATAAAAAGATGAGATAATATGGATTTTTGCACCTGTTTTTTAGGCATTATTATATAATAAGCCTATACATTTAAGAAATGCTCTTCCAGTTTCTCTCTCGGCATATCTGCCGTATCGTGGTAGTGGAGATGATGATTTACGCAGGCGATGTGCTTTACGTTATTGAGCACTTCGGCTACATCATGACTTACGATGATGATGGCGCACTCCCGGTTGATCTGTTCCAGCATCTCGTACATCTGCTTCTGGAAACGGCGGTCGATGTAGGTGTTGGGCTCATCCAGTATCACTACATCGGGTTTGGAAACAATGGCGCGGGCGAGGAGTACTCGCTGCAACTGTCCGCCGCTCAAGGCTGCAATATGGCGGTCTTTCAACTCCGTGAGCTGCATCTGTTCCAGACAGTCGAGAACCTGCTGGTGCTGTGCCTGGGTGTATCTCGAAAAGAGACTTTTGGTCTTGCTGAGTCCTGAGAGTACCACTTCATAGACGGAGATAGGGAACTGTTTGTCGAGATGATTGTATTGGGGCAGATATCCCATGCTGATTTCCCTTACTTCCTCCCCGTCTTTATAAAAGCGGATGCTGCCGTCTGTGGGTTTCATCAGTCCCAGGATGAGGCGCATGAGGGTCGTCTTGCCACCACCATTGGGACCGATGATGCCAAGATAATCGTCTTTGTAGACGGTGAGGTTGATGTCGTGGAGCACCTCCTTGCCTTCATAGCCAGCAGAAAGATGCTCTATCTCTATTAACTTTGAACTTTGAACTTTGAACATTGAACTTTATGATTAGTTGTTGTTCTTTATTTTCCTACCACAATTTTCTTGCCCTGTACCGCCAGAGATACTTCTTTCATCGCATAGGCCCAATCTGCCTGCAATGGGTTGATATCCATCGCCTTGGTATGGCTTTCCTTGATGAATGTCGTGGTGTTGCGGTTGGCAAATTCAGCCTGTATGAGACAGAATCTGATCTTTTCTTTTCTGGCTCTCTCTATGAGGCTCTTCAGCTGGGAGGCACTAGGCTCCCTGCCTTCTTCCTCTATGGCAAGCTGCTCCAGCTGGTAATCACGGGCGAAGTAGGTGAGGATAGGGTGATAGATGACGAACTTGCGAACCATCTCCGGATTGTCCTTGAAACTCTTTCTGATGAGGCTGTCCTGCCTGTCGATGCTGCAGAGCAGCTGCTGATAGTTTTTCTGGAAGAAAGTCTTGTTCTCCGGTTCCAGTTGGCAGAGTGCCTTGAAGATGTTGCTGGAGATGATGCGGGCGTTTTTGCAACTCATCCATACATGCGGGTCGGTATTGCCGCCTGGTGTCTTGGCGGGCGTGATGCCTGTGGAGGTATCTATCACTTTCATATCCGGAGCGTTGTCCTGCAGCTTCTTCATCCAGGTTTGCTCAAAACCGATGCTGCCCACTTTCAGATAGAGGGCACTCCTGGAGAGTTCCATCATCTGCTGGGCGTATGGCTCGTAAGTCTCTGGATTGTTACCATTCGATACCATCACGTTGACATCCACCTTATCTCCGGCAATCTTATCAACGAAAAACTTATAGGGAGGGATGGTTACGGTAACAGCAGGTTTGCCATCGCTGTTGGCGACAGATTCCTTTCCGTTACTTTCTGAGGTGTTACCTTTCTGCTGGCTGCCTTTACAGCCTGCGAAAACCACGCATAATATAATAAGGTATAAATACTTTCTCATAAGCAGTCAATCTATATGAATCAATTCTTTGTTTTCTTTCTTCTGATGCTGGTTTAAAAGATGAAACTGAGTCCGTAAACCAGCAGTACATATCTCAACACCTTTCCGATGGTGATGCTGATGACAGAAATAACGATGTTGGCTCTCGTCAGTCCCAAAACGATGGTGATGGCACTTCCCAACAGGGGCAGGAAGGCGAAGAATCCCATCCAGGCACCTCTGTCGGCCATGAAGTTCTGAGCCTTGTCGAGACTCTCTTTCTTTACATGCAGATATTTCTCTATCCATTCCAGCTTGCCCATCCGTCCTACGCCATAGTTGAACATAGAACCGAGCACATTGCCGATGCTTCCATACAGTACGAGCTGGATAGGTTCCAGTCCGGCAGCCTGTAAGCCCGACATGACCACCTCGCTGCTGAAGGGAAAGAAACTGCCGGCAAGGAAGGCTGATACAAGCATGCCCCAGTAGCCCCAGCTCATTAAGAAATCTATTATCCAACTCATAGTAATATGCTCTCTGGTACGAGTATGTTGTAAGCCATGATAAGTACCAGCATGATGAGCAGCAGGATGAAGGTGATGTTGGTAAACTTACCTCTGGTGAATGTGATGAAATGGGCGATAAGCGGTGCTGTATTCACAATCAGGATGCCGCCCAGTTCCTGTATATGTTGAGGCTGGAGGACGATGAATATGATGCAGGCAACCGATATCATGATAAACGTTTCGTAGATCATGCGGGTTCGTATCTTATCGCCGTAGCTGGTGCGTATGAAGTGGATGGAACCGATGATGGTGAGCAGGGTAACAAAACTCAGGTTCAGAATCTGATGGTCGGTAACCTGTGAATAATCAAAGAGTTCGCTGTAGTTGATGAATTCGCAGAAGTGGTCAGCCAGACCCTGTATGTTGTCGGTATAGAAGAAATAACCGGCTGCAAACCAATAGGGCACGATGAGACCTACCAGGGATGCAAAGAATGTCTTTACGCTAAACGAGAGGGTAAACACCATCATCATGATCCACAGTATAGGCATGAAATAGCCTATCTGTACGAAAACCATCGATGCCAGACCGATGCAGGCAAAGGCGTAGAAAGTCCAGCCTGTTGAGCGTTTATCCTGATAGCAATTCCAGATAATGAGATAAAAGGCGATGAAACACATCGTCACAATACTGCTTTTTAAAGAGAGGTAGGGGAGTCCTGTCATCGTCAGTAATGCCAGAAAACTGCAGGATACCATTCGGCTGTAGGTACGCATCAGGGCATTACGGTTGTTCAGTTCCACCATCAGCAGGGTAGACATGGCTGTAAAAGCAAATTCTATCCAGATATTGGATACCAATAAACCTACTGCAACCCAAACCAGTGTGGCAAGGGTTGCAGTAATAGGTAAAGAGTAGCGGCTAGCCGCTACTTTATTTTGAAAAGTTTTCTTTCTTAACATCTATATTTAGTTTATAGTTTATAGTTAATAGTTTATAGAGGCTTGCGCCGTTATAAAATGGACTTGCATACCTAAAAATAATCAATGAATAATCTAAGAATGCATGAATGTCTATTAATTATAAACTATTAACTATTAACTCATCTTAAAGGTCCTGTCCGATATCAGAACGGAAGTACTTGTCGGTGAACTGGATCTTCTGTGCCTCAGCAAAGCTCTTCTTCAAGGCTTCTTCCTTGTCCTTGCCGTAGCTGCTTACGCAGATGACACGACCACCGTTGGTTACTACCTGACCATCCTTCATGGCTGTACCGGAGTGGAATACTACCGAACCTTCTACATCGTCGATGCCCTGGATAGGATAACCCTTCTTGTAAGCCTCTGGATAACCGCCGCTTACGAGCATCACGCAGACTGCTGCACGCTCATCAAACTCGATGCTGCGCTTGTCCAAGTCGCCTGCTGCTACACCCTCAAAGAGATCCACGATGTCACTCTTCAGACGGAGCATCACGCTCTCTGTCTCTGGATCACCCATACGGCAGTTGTACTCGATTACCATAGGCTCGCCTTCTACATTAATCAGACCGAAGAAGATGAATCCCTTATAGTCGATGTTCTCCTCAGCAAGTCCTTCTACAGTAGGACGGATGATGCGCTCGTCAACCTTCTGCATCCACTCCTTGGTAGCGAATGGTACAGGGGTAACGCTACCCATACCGCCGGTGTTCAGACCGGTATCGTGCTCGCCGATGCGCTTGTAATCCTTAGCCTCAGGCAGAATCTTGTAGTTCTTGCCGTCGGTCAATACGAATACAGAGCACTCAATGCCACTGAGGAATTCCTCGATGACAACGCGTGCAGAAGCGTTGCCGAACATACCGCCGAGCATCTCCTTGAACTCTTTCTTAGCCTCTTCCAGGGTAGGGAGGATGAGAACGCCCTTACCGGCGCACAAACCGTCAGCCTTCAATACATAAGGAGCCTTCAGTGTCTCCAGAAATTTCAAGCCTTCCTCTACGTGCTCGCCGTCGAAAGTCTCATACTGGGCAGTAGGGATGTTGTGGCGCTTCATGAACTTCTTGGCGAAGTCCTTGCTGCCTTCCAGTACGGCGCCAGCCTTTGATGGACCGATGACAGGGATGTTCTGGGTGCGAGGATCGTTCTTGAAGTCATCGTAAACACCCTTTACCAATGGGTCTTCCGGACCAACTACCACCATATCAACGCCATTTTCTACTGTGAAGTTCTTGAGCGCCTCAAAGTCGTCTGCCTTGATATTTACGTTCTCGCCGACATTCTGAGTACCGGCATTACCAGGAGCGATGAAGAGTTTCTCACACTTCTCGCTCTGAGCGATTTTCCATGCTAAGGCGTGCTCGCGGCCACCGCCTCCTAACAATAAAATTTTCATTTGCTGTAAGTTATTGTTTGTTATTTGATGTAGAAGTAAACTCCCCTTTTCCGGGGGATGTTTACTCCTAGATATTTACTTGAGATAATCGAAGAAATAATTGCTGATGCGCTCATGCAGATGAGTGCTCTGATGACCTCTCATGTTGTGAGGCTCGCCAGGATAGACGAAGAAGTCTGGCTGGGTGCCTGCTGCGATGCAAGCCTTGAGGAAGGTGAGGCAGTGCTGTGGTACTACGGTCACATCGTTCAAGCCCTGGATAATCTGCAGCTTGCCCTTCAGGTTCTTTGCCTGATAGAGCAGAGAGGTCTTCCTGTAACCCTCAGGGTTGGTCTGTGGGGTGTCCATATAGCGCTCGCCATACATCACCTCGTACCAGTGCCAGTCGATTACCGGACCGCCTGCTACGCCTACCTTGAACACATCAGGGTGGTTGGTCATCAGTGAGATGGTCATGAATCCGCCGAAGCTCCAGCCGTGAACGCCAATCTTGTCAGCATCTACGTAAGGAAGCGTCTTCAGATATTCCACGCCCTTCATCTGGTCTTGCATCTCAATCTGTCCGAGCTGGCGGAAGGTAGCCTGCTCGAAAGCCTTGCCACGGTTCTCGCTTCCACGGTTGTCGAGGATGAAGAGCAGATAGCCCTTTTCTGCCATGTAGGTTTCCCAACCACGGCTAGAGTAGTTCCAGCGTGCATCTACGTTGTGGGCATGAGGTCCACCATATACATATATAATGGTAGGATACTTCTTGTTTGGATCGAAGTTTACCGGTTTCACCATTCTCCAGTAGAGGTCTGTTTCGCCATCGGCAGCCTTGATGGTACCGCAGCTGTACTCAGGCACATTGTAGCCCTTCCAAGGGTTCTCGGCTGTGAAGTAAGCGGTGCGCTTGCCGTTCTCGGTATTCACGAGGGTAATCTTGCGAGGCACGGTAGGAGTAGAGTAGTTGTCGAAGACATACTGTCCGTTCTCGCTCAAAGTGGCGCTGTGCCATCCCTTGCCGCAATCATCTACCAGCGTACGCTTGCCGGTTTTTGTATCTACGGCAAAGATGTTTCTCTGGATAGGCGATTTCTCGTTGGATGCGATGATGATACTCTTGCGCTTGGTGTTGAAACCGAGCACTTCCATCACCTCCCATTTACCGGAAGTCAACTGCCGGATTGTAAGTGAAGAGTGAAGAGTGGAGAGTGAAGAATTCTCTTGCTTTTCTGATGAAGATTTTGCATTTGAATTCTTCGTTTTTCGTTCTTCGTTCTTCACTTCACAGAGATAGAGGTGGTTGTAGCCATCCTTGCGGCTCTGCATGATGAAACTGTTGCTGTCCCAAGGCAGGAACTGGATAGGGTGGCAAGGCTCCACGTATTTCTCGTCGGTTTCGCGATAGAGTTCGCCTGTCTTCTCGCCGGTTTCTGCATTGTAGGCAGTCAGACGGCAGTCGTTCTGGTCGCGGTTCAGCTCAAACATATAGATGGTCTTGCTGTCCGGACTCCATGCGATGTTGGTGAAGTAGCGGTCGGTTGGATCGCCAGCCTTCAGATAGACGGTCTTGCCGGTCATGCAGTCGAACACGCCTACGGTTACCTTGTGTGATGTCTCGCCAGTCATCGGATACTTGTCTGGTGCTGGAGTAGCAATGCAACTCTGTGTTTCAGGATGATTGAAACCGATTTCCGGGATGTCGACCTGCGGATAGTCGGTTACCATACTCTGGTCCATGCGATAGAAGGCGAGCAGTTCGCCGTTCGGACTCCAGAAGGTTCCCTTGCTGATGCCGAACTCATCGCGGTGAACACTCTGTCCATAAACAATTTCGCGGCTTCCGTCCTTTGAGAGCTGGAAATCGTGAGATTTCTTCTCTTTTGTAAGGGCGTTGCTGGTTACATCGAAGGTACGCACATAGAGGTTGCTGCCCTTCAGATAGGCGAAGGCGTTCTGCTGGGCGTTAGCCTCCAGAAGGTTCTCGCCGTCAGCAAAATCCATCTCGCTCAGCAGCTTATGCTTCTTGAAGTCTACGGTATAAGTCTTGCTGCCGTTGCTTACCATCACGATGCTCTTGCCTGCAAACGGGAAGAGAGCATTGTAGAGGGCTCTTACCTTGATGTCCTTGGTAGGAGCAATCCACTGGTTGATGTCATTGATGCCGAAGAGTCTGGTCTCCTTGCCTGTCGTCTTGTTGACGAGATAGCAAGCATCCACATCCTGGCGAACGAGTTCATTGCCCCACCAGGTGCACCAGCGGTTCTTAGCTACCATGTTACGATAGTTGTTGCCGCCGAAGTTCAGGTCTTCCAATGTAAAGGTTTTCTCGCCTTTCTGAGCAGGAACCACGCCCTGAGCCTGTAAGTCGGTTGCATTCATAGCCATCATAATCATAGCAGCAAAAGATAATTTATAAATTGAATTCTTCAGATTCATTATATTCTTTACTTTATCGGGTTTAACACCCATGCGTCGTGAAACACGACGTATGGGTAGTATGTCTCTTTAATCCTCGTCGTCGAAGTCAACGCTGAAGTTCTTCTTGCCTCCGCGCTTGCCTCCGAAATCACGGCCACCACGTTTGTCGCCCTTGAAGCCACCACGCTTGTCGCCTTTCTCGAAACGCTTTCCGTCGCGCTTGCCACCGAAGTCACGGCCACCCTTGCGGTCGCCCTTGAAACTACGGCTTCCACGCTTGTCATCGTCGTCATCATTGCGTCGACCGCCACCGATACGTGAACGACCGCCCTTATGGAACTCAGCACGCTTCTTCTCGAAGTCTTCCAGACGGTGAGTATGGAACTTGAAAGAACGGATATCGTCCTCCTCGTTTTCAGTCTCCTCGCTTACACGCTTCTTGAATTCACGCTCCTTCTTGAAACGGTGCTTCTGAGCCATCTCGCTCTTCTCGCGCTCTGTCTTCACAATACCGCCTTCAGAACGGAAGTCCTTCATCTTGCCGTCGAACATCACATACTTGCGGAATTCGCACTCCAAGCTTCCGTTGAATACAGGAATCTTGATAGATGGTTTCAGACCAATCTGCTCGAAGCACTCCTCGCGGTAGCTCAATACCCAAGCCTCGTTGCCGGCAAAAGCCTTCTTGAAGCGCTCACCTATCATCTTGTAGGTGTTCAGGAGGTTAGGGGTAGAGATGCGCTCACCGTATGGAGGGTTCATCACGATGATGCTCTTCTCTGCTGGCTGGGTGAAGTCCTTGAAATCAGCCTGTGAGATGGTGATGTCCTTGCTAAGACCGGCAGCACGAACGTTGAGATTAGCTGTGTTTACAGCCTTCATGTCAACATCGTAACCATAGATATGGTGCTCGAACTCGCGCTCCTGAGAGTCGTCGTTATAGATCATGTCGAAGAGATCCTGGTCGAAATCGTTCCACTTCTCGAAGGCAAACTCCTTGCGGAATACACCTGGAGAGATGTTGCGGGCGATGAGGGCAGCTTCGATGGCGATGGTACCTGAACCACACATCGGGTCGATGAAATCGCATTCGCCCTTCCAGCCGGTCATCAGAATCATACCTGCAGCGAGAACCTCGTTCAGAGGAGCCTCTACCTGCTCCTGGCGGTAGCCACGGCGGTGCAGACTCTCACCACTCGAATCAAGACTCAAGGTGGCATTGTCTTCTGCAATGTGGATGTTGAGGCGGATATCCGGGTTAGATACGCTGATATTTGGACGCGTACCCTGCTTCTCGCGGAACCAGTCAACAATCGCATCCTTTACCTTGTAGGTTACGAAGCGTGAGTTGCGGAACTCCTCTGAGTAGACTACTGAGTCAACAGAGAAAGTCTTCTTCACGTCTAAGATGTCATCCCACTTGATCTTCTGAATCTGATCATACACCTCTTCAGCGCTTCTAGCCTTGAAGTGCTTGATAGGCTTTAAGATACGGATGGCTGTGTGCAACTGGAAGTTAGCACGATACATCATTTCCTTGTCGCCAGTGAAAGACACCATGCGGCGACCGATCTGTACATTATTGGCACCCAACTGGGTGAGCTCTTCAGCCAAGACAGGCTCGAGGCCCATGAAGGTCTTGGCAATGAGTTCAAATTCCTGTTCCATTATTGAATTCTATATCTAATAAACTTTGTTTTTCTTTTTTATATTTCTTTGTTTTTGGTTTCATATCCTTGGTAACCCATACGTTGGCTCCCACTACGCAGCCTTCTCCGATGGTGATGCGACCGAGGATGGTGGCATTGGCGTAGACGATGACATCATTTTCGAGGATAGGGTGGCGAGGGATTCCCTTGATAGGATTGCCGTCCTTATCGAGTGGGAAACTCTTGGCTCCGAGGGTAACACCCTGGTAGAGTTTCACATTGTCGCCGATGATGCAGGTAGCTCCAATTACCACACCCGTACCGTGGTCGATGGTGAAGTGCTTGCCGATGGTAGCCTCCGGGTTAATATCAATACCGGTTTCCGAATGAGCCAGTTCAGTCATCATTCTCGGAATGAGCGGCACTCCCAGTTCGTGCAGTACGTGGGCGATGCGGTAGTTGGTAATCGCCTTGATGACCGGGTAGCAGGAGATGATTTCTCCGTGGCTCATGGCAGCCGGGTCGCCCTCATAGGCAGCCTCTACATCGGTAGCCAGAATCTTGCGCAGTCTCGGGAATTCCATGATTGCCTTGGCTGCAATCACGCCTGCCTTGGCGCGCTGGTGCTGCAGTTCTGCCTGGGTTTCCGTTTCGCAGTCGTTGGCGAAGCAGAGACCGGCGAGAATCTGCTCTGACAGCATCTCATAGAGTTTCTCTACTCTTACTCCAATATGATATTTGATGGTTGAGATATTTACAGAAGAATTGCCGAAATATCCCGGAAAGAGGATAGAACGGGACAAACTGATGATTTCTTCGAGCGCCTTGCCCGAAGGAAGTGGATTCCCGTCTCGATGCTGATGGAAGAGACCCTTCAAAGATTCGGCGCTCGAAAGCTCCTCGATGGTCTCTGTCAGCTGATGAGTTAATGTATCTTTACTCATTTTCTTAATGTCTCAATAAAATTTGAGTGCAAAGATACGATTATTTTCTTGAATGACAAAGAAATAGCTACGGTTTTTTGTATTTTTTTTAGTGATTCTTTGGGGGATGAAAGAAGATGTGTGTCATAAGTAGTTTGCCTAGGGGATAGATAAGGCACGGATTACACGGATTACACGGATTTATGCCGCTCATGTAAATAAAGCAATTATAGCCTCATGAAAAATCCGTGTAATCCGTGCCTAAAAACTATGAAAAAGTTTATGCCACACCCTCTGTCTTATTTTGCGATGCTGTCCAGAAAGAGGAGCAGTCGGTTGGTGACGTTTACCTCTGAAACACCGGAATCGAAGTCGAGCGATACGAGGTTGAGCATTGGGAACCGGTCGTGGAGACGTTTCTCGATGCCCTTGGAAATCACGTGGTTAGCGATGCAGCCGAAAGGCTGGAGCGAGATGATGTTGTTCACGCCATCACGGATGTAACCTACGATATCGGCAGGCAGAAGCCAGCCTTCGCCAAACTGGGCTGCGAGCGAAACCAGTCCCTGTACGTCCTTCGCATCATCATAGATGTTGGTGAACGGACGGAAGTAGCGGAACTTGCCGGCAGCCTTGTTAACCTGGCGCAATCTTCTGCCTATCAGCGCCTGATAAGCGCCCTTGATGATGAAATCGGGCACTTTGGTGCAACTCAGCCGCATGTGTTTCTGTATCTCTACATTCACAAATTCCTGCAGGAAGAAAGGGGCAAGCAGAGGCGGAACCACCTCAATGCCGCGGGATATGATGTTCTGCTCCAGGAACTGGTGGGCGAAAGGATTGAACTTCAGGAAGATTTCGCCTACGATTCCTACCTTCGGCAGTTCTCGGTCGATGGTCATCTGGTCGAATTCTTCGGCTGCCTGTTCCAGGAGTCGGATGAGTTCCTTGGCTGAATTGCGGGCGATAGGTCCGTCTATCAGCTGCATGTATTTATCGCGCAACTCTCTGGCAATGCCCGGTTTACGCTCTCTTAGGATGCAGGCGTTGTACATCTCGTTGATTGCATCGCCATAGAAAATGGCGGTAACGATAATCTGACTGTATTTCAGCCAAGGCACATTGAAGCCGTCCTGCTCGTTGTAGTCTTGCTTGTCGTCTGTTGAGCCTGATGCTTCGCCTGTTGAGGCTGTTACACCGAGCGTGAGCAGCGGAATGTCCTGGAATCCATTGGAAATCATCGCACGCTTGATGAGACCGGCGTAGTTGGTTGCGCGACACTGACCGCCCGTCTGACTCATCACTACTGCCGTATTATTCAGGTCGTATCTGCCTGATTTCAAGGCTTTGATGATGTCGCCGACGATGAGGGTTGCCGGATAGCAGACTTCGTTGTTGGCAAACTTCAAGCCGAGTTCGGCGCTCACCTCATCGCTCATCGGAAGTACCTCTACATCATAGCCTATCAGTTTCAGGATAGGCGGAATGATAGGGGTGAGGTATTCGGTCATGAAAGGAGCGAGAATCTTGCGATGAATATCCTGCTTGGTGAATACCTTGGTCTGTTGTAAATGTTGAATGTTGAGTGTTGAATGTTGAATTTCTTCTGCTGTTGAATTTTTCACTCTTCGTTCTTCACTCTTCACTTCCTTTACTCCCTTCAGGCTTTCTATGAGCGAGCGGACACGGAGCTTCAGTGAGCCGATATTGCTCACATCATCTATCTTCAGCAGCGTGAACGGCTTGTTGTGGCGCTTCATGATGTCGCGAATCTCGTCCTGGATAAAACTGTCAGGACCGCAGCCGAAGCTGGTCATCTGGACGAAATGAACCTCATCGCCCTGTTCGGCTGCCCATTGCGCTGCCTTCAGAATGCGGTTCATATACGCCCATTGCTTCACGAGATAAGTCTCTGGCTGACAGTTGTATGCTTCGTTGTTGTCTTGGCTGGCTAATGCTGCCTCATTTCTTTCTGCCGCCAGGTTCTCCAGATTGAAGTCTTTGAAATCTGCAAAGAGATTGCCCCGGGCGATGTCTTCGCTGATGACGTTGACTCCCAGATTGGCTATCATCTCGCTCAGCTTGTGCTGAATCAGCGGGTCAGTATGATAAGGACGGCCCGCCAGCAGAATCGTAAGTCCCTTGTTCGGCTTCAGAATCTCCCAGCCCTGTTTCTTAATCTCAGCTGCATATACTGCCTGAGCATAGAGGGCCTCTCTCAGCGCTTTACGGGCAGTCTTCTTGCTTACTCCCAGTTGCTTGAGATAATCGGTAATCTGTTTTTCCAGCGCCTTAGGCTGGGCAAAGTTGATGACGGGCGTATCGATTGGTTTCTTCAGATTGATGACCGACTTGATGACATCGCTGTAGCCCGAAACGACTGGACAGTTGAAGCTGTTCAGCGTATTCTTCGGGTCGTCATTATGCTCATAAACCACGTATGGCATGAGGATGCGGTCAACCTTCGGGTTCTCGTTGAGTTCCTTCAGATGACTGTGAGCCAGTTTAGCCGGGAAGCAGATATTGTCGCTCATCACCGTATTCAAGGCTCCTTCATACTGGCTGAAAGTGGAATCGGAAGAGAGAATCACGCCCAATCCGGCAGCCCGGAGCAGCGCATTCCAGAACGGATATTCCTCGTACATGTTGAGGATGCGAGGAATGCCTACTTTGACGTTGTGTTTTACAACGTCAAGTGGGTTAACTGCCTCTCTATCAAACAGTAAGCTGTATTTGTATTCGTAAATATTTTTGCCTTTTATCCCGTTTGCTCCCTTGTTGTTGAACACACGCTCGCACTTGTTTCCGGAGTAGAATCGGTTGCCGCCGGCAAAGGTGTAGCGGGAAACATAACAATGGTTTTCGCAGCCTTTGCATTGCAGCTGTTTGGTTTCATAATGAGCCAGATTCTGCAGCTCATCGATGGTTCTTGATGAGGCAGGGTGCGTATCTTCTGCAGAAGTGCGATGTTTATAATCTGCCGCCGCATGAAGGGCACAGCCGTAGGCGCCCATCAGTTCAGGCATGTTGCTTCGTGCCACTTCGGTATGGGTGAGCAACTCAAATGCTCTTACCACCGCATCGTTTCTCATCGTACCACCCTGTACAACGATTTTGCCTCCAAGGTTCTCATTGCCATGGAGTTTCAATACCTTATAAAGACAGTTCTTGATGACCGAATAAGAGATTCCGGCAGAAATATCAGCTACAGATGCGCCCTCTCTGAGCACCTGCTTCACCTTTGAGTTCATGAAGACGGTGCAGCGGGTTCCCAGGTCGCAGGGAGCCTTCGACTGGCAGGCGAGTTGGGCAAAATCGCCTACAGAATAACCCATGTTGTTGGCAAAGGTCTGGATGAATGTTCCGCAGCCCGAACTGCACGCCTCGTTGAGTTCCATGCGCACCACAGCCCCTTTCTCAACGAAGATAGCCTTCATGTCCTGTCCGCCGATGTCCAGGATAAAACTCACGTCAGGCATGAGTGAGGCAGCAGCTCTTTCGTGCGCCATTGTTTCGATGATGCCGCTGTCGAGGCCGAAAGCCGCCTTGATGAGTTCTTCGCCGTAACCTGTAGAGCAGGAGCCTACGATTTCCAGTTCAGCGCCTCGCAATGCAGCTTCCTGCTTCAGGGTGTTCAGTCCATCCGCTACCGCCTTGATCGGATTTCCCAGGTTCAGGCGGTAATTGGTAAAGACAATATCTCCCGTAGGCGTCTCCGTATTCACCCTTATCGCAACAATCTTCGTCGTAGTAGAGCCCGAGTCAATACCAATCACAACCTGCTGTTTTCCTTTATTCAGCGGTTTGGTTTCCGTAGCGAATTTCGCCTTGGATTTGAGCCATTCCTGGTGCTCTTTCTCATTCTTGAACAGGGGCAGCAGGCTGCTGGTCCATTCCGTTTGTATTTCTTTCTTCATCCGACTTCTGAGAATAGATACTGAGGCTGCAGAATCTGCTGATTTAGCCCGGTAAGCACAGCCCAGAGCCGGAATGAGATTGCTGTTTCCGGATACGATGAAATCGTTTGGAGAGAGATGGAGATAATCGCAGAAAGCCTTGCGGAGAGCCGGAAGAAAGGTAAGCGGACCGCCGCAGAGCAGGATAGGAGCCTCGAAACTGATGCCGTGAGAAAGCGTTACCACCGTCTGTACGGCGATGGAATGGAAGATGCTGGCTGCAATATCGGCTTCGGGCAGATTGCGCGCCATCAGGTTCTGGATGTCGGTCTTGGCGAATACGCCGCAGCGGGCAGCCATCGGATAAACGTGCTCTGCCTTCATCGCCAACTCGCTCATCTTCTGGTTCTCTACGCCCATCAGCACACTCATCTGGTCGATGAAAGCGCCCGTTCCGCCGGCACAGTTGCCGTTCATGCGCAGTTCCATATTTCCGTTTTTCTTGAAGAAGATAACCTTCGCATCCTCGCCACCAATATCGATGAGCGCCTTCGCCTCAGGATGGGCAGTACGGGCATAGACTGATGCAGCCACCACCTCCTGTACAAACTCCGCCTGGAGCTGTTCGGCAGTAGCCATTCCTACGCTTCCCGTTACGCAGATTCTTGCCTCTGCATCGCCCACAAGGGCTAAAATCTCATCGAAATATTGTGACACAAGTTCGTTGACACGAGCGTTGTGGCGTTCGTATTTTGAGTAAATTACCCGATTATCGCTGTCGATAACGGCTATTTTGGCTGTCGTAGAGCCAACGTCCAATCCTATGTAATAAGTCTTCTTCATTTCTCTTATCTCAAGTATTTTCTTTTATTCTAGTGTTTTTCCCCGAGTTCCATCTGCTCTCTTCTCATATCCCTGAAAGCGCTCCAGGCTATCGGAACCGCAACGGCAAACGAGCAGCAATCTGCCCACATCTGACACATCTGCACGCCCAGCAGTCCGAAGAAATAGGGCAGGATGAAGATGAGCGGAATGAAGAAAAGTCCGCTGCGTGCTGCCGCTACGATGTTGGCTCTCACCGGTTTGCGGATGGTCTGCATCAGCATGTTGGTGAGCACGATGCTGGCTATGAGCGGAAAACTGAGCACCTGCCATCTCAAAGCTGCCGAACCTACGGCTACAACTGCTGCATCATCGCGGAAGATACTGATGATGGAAGTTGAGAAGATGAAGCCGAGAATGGCACAGACGCTGAGGAAAACCGTGCCGCATTTGATGCAGAAAAAGAAGGCTTCCTTTACGCGCCCATAGAGTTTGGCACCGTAGCAGAATCCGCAGAGCGGCTGGAATCCCTGTCCCAGACCGATGACCATCGCATAGGTGAAGAAGGAGATGCGGGTAACGATGCTCATGCCCGCAATGGCTGCATCGCCAAACGCACCTGCTGCCACATTGAGCATCAGCGTAGCTATACTTCCCAGTCCCTGTCTTGACAGCGAAGGGGTTCCGCCGAAGATAATCTCCTTGGCAAAGGCGCGGGTAGGGGTGAAATTGCTGAGACGGATGCGGATGTTCTCGCCTTTATGCGTCATCCTGAAGAGCATGGCGCAGCCGAAACACTGGCTGATGAGGGTGGCTACGGCGGCTCCGGTAATGCCCAGCTGGAAGTAGAGAATGAACAGAGGAGCCAGAATCAGATTGAGCAGCACACCCGACATGATGCCTTTCATCGCATACATCGTATTGCCCTGGAAGCGCATCAGGTTATTCAGCGTAAGCGAGGTGGTCATAAAGGGAGCACCCAGCAGGATTATGCCCAGATAGCGCTCTGTATAAGGAAGAATGGTGGGCGTAGAACCCATCAGAAGACAGAGCGGTGTGAGGAACACATGACCCAGAATGGCGATGAGGAGACCGGTAAGAAAACTCAGCACAAAGCCCGTGGCTGCCATCTTCTGTGCCTCTTCCGTATGTTTGGCGCCCAACTGTCGCGAAACATAATTGCCTGCACCATGGCCAAAGAAGAAACCAATCGCCTGAATCACAGCCATTGCTGCAAAGGAAACGCCTACCGCTGCCACACTCTGCGTGTTGATGCAGCCCACGAAATAGGTGTCGGCGAGGTTGTACATGCTTGTCGACAGCATACTGATAATCGTTGGTATGGCCATCGTGAAAATCACATGATGCACAGGGGCATGAGTGAGGAATGTATAGTTGTCTCTTTTCTCTTTCTTCATAACTTTATGATGCTCTTTGAGGCATTTCAACCTGCAAAGGTACATAAATATCCACAAAGTTGGACAATTATGAACCAACTTTTATAAATTTATAAGAAAAGAGTTGCATTATTCATAAATTTATTGTATTTTTGCACTGCAATTGAATATATATACATAAAACAATATACTAATGAATGATGAGATAAGAATCATACCGATAACGACAAAAAAAGGGCTGAAAACCTTCATTCAGTTTCATTATGATCTCTACAGAGGCCATAAGTTTGCCATTCCTTTTTTGCGTTTCGACGAGATGAATACGCTGGACCCGAAGAAGAATCCTGCCTTCGAATTCTGCGAGGCTCAATACTTCCTGGCGGTTGACAGCGAGGCTCGTATCGTAGGTAGAATTGCTGCCATTATCAACCATCGTGCCAACGCACATTGGAACAAGAAGCAGGTTCGCTTCGGCTGGTTCGATTTCGTGGATAATGTTGCGGTTTCCTGTGCCTTGTTGCGTGCGGTAGAAAACTGGGGCAAGAGCAGGGGAATGAACGAATGCGTAGGTCCGCTCGGATTTACGGATATGGACCGTGAAGGCTTGCTCATCGAGGGCTTCGACCGGAAGTCTACGATGTATATCAATTACAATTATCCTTATTATAAGACGCATCTGGAGAGTTATCCGCTCTATGAGAAGGATAACGACTGGCTGGAGTACCGCATCAGGGTTCCGAAGGAGACGCCGGCTAAGTTTGCCAAGACTGCCCAGATGATAGAGAGCCGATATAATCTGCATGTTCATAAGTTCACCCGCCGGGAACTGACCTCGGGAGGAATGGGCAGGAAGGTGTTCGAAATCGTGAACGAGACTTACAAGAATCTCTATGATTTCCAGCAGCTTACGGAGAAGCAGATAGATGAATATATAAACTCTTATATCAAGAAGGCTGACTTGAACCTGGTAACGGGTGTGGTGGATGGCAACGCTGGTAACAAACTGGTAGCCTTTGGTGTTTCCTTCCCTTCGTTTACCGATGCGCTGCGCGAGATAGGCAATGGCAAGCTTTTCCCTACGGGTTGGCTGAAGGTGCTGAAGGTTCTGAAGTGGCACAAGACGGATACGGTAGATTTGCTCTTGATTGGTGTTCTTCCGGAATATCGCAAAAAGGGAGCCAACGCGCTTATTTTTGCCGATCTGATAGAGCAGTATCGCCGTTATGGCTTTAAATGGGCTGAGGCAATGCCGCAGATGGAGACCAATACCGGTGTTCAGAGCCAGTGGCAGTATCTGGAGAGCGAACAGCATCGCCGTCATCGCTGCTATAAGAAGAAGATTTAAAAGTCTCTGTTTTGAGCCGTTTAGGCGTAAAAAAGATAGAAAATGGGCTAAAAAGTTAAGAATCCTAACTCGCTCTAATTTGGACTTTGATTGAAAATCAAGAAGTTGGGCGTTTGCCTATATTATATAGGTAACAATATGGAAACGAGCGGACTTCTGCTCGTTTCTGTATTTTGCAATATGCAAAGAACGCCTTAATTCGGGGACAAAGATACGACAATTTTCTAAATATCCCATAATTCGCTAGGAGAAATTTATGGAATTTAGAACTTTTTTTGTAAAATCTGATGCTTAGCAACACAATATGCATCCAAAAACAAACAGCTGTATTCGGACATAGCTTATCCGAAAACCTGCTGCCATAACGTTTTATTGCTGACGATGATTCTCACATCAGCTTTCATATACTTTTGCAGTATAGGAGTATTTTGCCCCTGTGTGCTCATTGTGGCTATTGCCATAAAATAGTTGCCATCTTCCCTATGTATGAGCTTGACTTTATGGCTTACAATGTTGCAGTTATAAGATGTATTGTCGTTGCCCTCAAAAGAAACATGAGCCGTCCTTGGCTCATCGAAAAGATACAAATACTTGTATGGTACAAACACCTGCATCGTTCTTTGATTGACGACCTCACCATTAGCCTCTATGGATATAGGATAAGGTATCTTGTAGAAAGCAACTGCGAGGGCGAGGACTATTATCGTAATGACAACCGTTCCCAAGCTGACGAGGCGAGGAGGAACCTTGCCTATCACGTTCCTCACCTTCTCGCTTCTCAACTCGATATTATCTGATTCTTTTTGTTCCATATCAAACGCTTTTTAGTTTCCCAATTCCAACTGATTCTTCACAAGATTATAGTATGCCCCTCGCTTGGCGGTCAAAGACTCATGGTTGCCTATCTCAACCACCTTTCCTTGGTCTATGACCACGATTTGGTCGGCATTCTTCACAGTGCTTAGGCGATGAGCCACAATCACAACCGTCTTTCCTTTGTAGAACTTATCCAAGTTCTCTACGATGCTTCTCTCATTGTTGGCATCGAGCGAGTTGGTCGCCTCGTCAAGGAAGATGTAGTCGGGATTCTTATACACCGCCCTTGCTATCAAGATGCGTTGTTTCTGTCCCTGGCTCAGTCCCACGCCATCACGCCCAATCTTGGTGTTGAACTTCAGAGGCAAAACCATCACGTAATCCTTGATGCAAGCTATTTCGGCTGCTTTTAGCAACCGTTCCTTGTCTATGTCACCATCATCAACAGCAATGTTTCGTGCGATACTCTCCGAGAAGATGACACCTTCCTGCATCACAACGCCACATTGTCTGCGCCACCATTTCTTGTTGAGCTTGTTGATGTCAGTATTGCCTATGTTGATTTGTCCCTCCAAGACGGGATAATAACCAAGCATCAAACGGATGAGGGTGGTCTTTCCACTGCCAGATGCGCCAACGATGGCTGTTACCTTACCTTGCGGAATGTGAATGCTCACATCATCTATGGTCTTGCGCAAAGCATGTGGGTCGTACTTGAACATGATGTTCTTGATGTCAATGCCCTCATTCTTATCTTCAATAGAAGTTAGCAAGCCTTCCTTTCCATTCTCATCATCCATCTGGTGAATCTCGTTGATTCGCTCCAAGCTAATCTTCACATCTTGCAGAGAATAGAAGAAGTTCATCAGTTGCTCTACAGGTGAGTTGAGCTGTCCGATGATGTATTGCACGGCAAGCATCATACCGAGTGTCATTTGCCCATGAATCACGGCGGTTGCAGCGACTACCGTAATGATGATGTTCTTCACCTCGTTAATAAAGATGCTTCCTGCCTCCTGTGTCTGTTGGAGTTTGAGTGATTTCATCTGCACTCCAAACAAGTCTGCTTGCGTGTCCTCCCATTCCCACCGTCTACGCTGCTCACAATCCTGCAACTTGCTCTCCTGTATGGTTGTTATAAACTCATAAGTCTTGTTGTTGTTGATGGCTTGTTGCTCAAACAATTCGTAATCAAGCAACTTCCTTCGCTTCAAGAACAAAGTCATCCATGCACCATAGAGGATGCTTCCCAACAAGAAGATAGCAAACACCAACTTATTGTAGAAGAACAACACCACCGAGAACACCACGAAAGTAAGCATGGCAAAGGTGATGTTGAGCGTCTGCTGTGTAAGGAAGTTGTTCACACGACTATGGTCATTCATTCTCTGCATCAAATCCCCCATGAGTTTCGTATCAAAGAAAGACATCGGTAGCTTCAAGAGCTTGATAAAAAAGTCGCTTACTAAAGAGATGTTGATACGTAAGGAAATGTGGAGTAACAACCACCTACGGATAAAGTCGATTGCCGTTCTACTGATGGTTAGCATCAATTGTCCCAACAGGATAAGCCAAACAAAGCCGATGTCTTGATTTTTAATACCAACGTCCACGATTGATTGTGTAAGGAATGGAAGGACAAGCTGCGAAAGACTTCCGACTATCAAGCCCAAGATGACTTGTCCGAAATACTTGCGGTATTTCTTCACATACCCAAAAAGAAAGTGAAAAGATCTCTTCCCGCTGATTTTCTTTTTGTCTTCCATCTGATGGGTAAAAAAAGTGGGAGTAGTTTCCAAAAACATAGCTATGCCTTTGTCCTGTCCATTAGAGTTTGTACTAATCCAATGTTTTTTGAACTCTTCAAGACTATAAGTCACCAATCCTTTTCCTGGGTCGGCAATGTAGAACTTATTCTCATTTTTTACTCTATATAAGACTACAAAATGATTTTGATTCCAATGAAGGATACTTGGTAGAGAAACCTCTGTTAAAGTTTTAACTGTACACTTAACATTTACTACATGAAAGCCCAAACTTGTAGCAGTTTCGCTGATTCCAAGCATAGAAACTCCTTCCGTTGTAGCAAAACATATTTTTGACAAGGAATCAAGGGAATATTCTTTGCCATAATAGTTACATATCATTTGTAAACATGCTATGCCACATTGCATACTATCATGTTGTCGTTCTACCTTAAAATTATTCATCAAATTTTATATTCTTACTATGTCTATGAAAAAACTAAAATATTACTGTAAACAAGTGAGCGAAATACCCTATCTACATCTTTCTCATATAGTTTTTTGCTTATGCCTTCACCTTGTTGCTTTACCTCTAAGCAGTTTTTAATTTCTTTAAAGGTTGCATTTTTTACATTTTGCAAATACCATATAATTTGCATTTTGACACCTGCTAATAAGAGCTTTTGGGGCTGTCCCAATGTTGCATCTGGTGTTATGACAACAGCGAGGTCTTTTATATTCGTCACTTTTCTTAAAATATTATCATCTAGATGGAGTACATTACGAATTATATCTTCATGTGAAATACTTATGATTTTACACTTTGGATTAATCATTACCTTTTTCTCCAAAAGAGAAATATTGCTCCATAATAAGTCTCTGCATTTACTTTGTTCCTGAAATATTTCAAGTATATCCTTTGATAATTTTATATTAATCTCATCATAAGCGGTTGATATTTCATGTACTTTAGACTCATTGTTATTTTCCTTTGCTAATTGTTGCATAGACTTACTCTTCTCTAAGAAAATTCCAAGCTCTGGAAAATTTATCAATGGTGAGATATTGTGTTCATAACAGTATTTTGTAATATGATTACTTACTGTCGGATTTATGTAATGCAAGTATTGCGAAACAAACACATATGATTTGAACTGTCGTTTAATTCCTGCAAGCATATGCATGTAACCTGTCTTTGGAGAACATGAAAAATCCATAGGAAGCCAATCGAATTTTGTACTAAGTTTGTCGCCAACAGTGCAGAGACCTATTTCTTTCCTATGTTTTTGGGAAAGAATGTACAAGAACAACTGCTCATAGATAGAATTGACAAATCCGTCATTGATTTTTCGCAATGTATCAACATTGGCATGTATAAATTTCTTTATAAGCTCAACATACTCTTGGATGAAAGAAATGTCTTGTCCTCCTAAAACTCCTGCGTTTATAACTCTAAGAATAGAACTAGACTCTGCAATGTCTTTTATCCATAAAGGAAATTCACAACCATAGCTCAACATTTTTTCAAATGTTCTTTTGTTATAATATTGGTCGTCGTACTCTATATTTTGTCCTATGACATCAGACTTCTCTATTTGTGTTGAGAGTCTATCGAACATAAACCAATCGCAATCAACATGCAAAAAGGGAGTTTTTTGTTGAGAATATGTATATATCTTAGGCAAAGCCCAAAGGTTACAACCTTTGTACTCTTGCATAAAATCTGGAATCACAACAATCTCATCATAAGGAATTTTCAATTCGCTTACAATCTCTTTTACACTACCGTTGCAATATAAGATGACGCTTCCGTAATGTTTTTTGAGAAGAAGGCAGCTGACAGCCATGCTTTTCCAATTCATGTCAGCAGTAAGAAAACCTGCAGTATCATAAATCGGATTTTTGTTATCAGCATAACTATAATATGTCTGGACTATTTTCATTTTTTTTCAATATTTATAATTCCGTCAAAAACGCATTGTCTTATAAAAGTGTTTAAATCAGAATCTATTTCTAATGCTTTACCATATGCTTGAAGCAGAAGTAAGTTTGCATTTTCTTCTCTAAGAAGTTCTTTAAGAAATTGCACTTTCTTATAAGACCAAACAAACTCATCTACTTTGTTCAATATAGGGTTGTAAACCCATAGAATGCACTTGGATGCTTTATGATGCTTAGACTTAAATACAAGCAAATCAAGCAGGGATTCTTTGCATTCAATAAATTTTAAAGTATGAGACAATTCCATTTCTATTTTATGCTCATCAGATATTAACGAATTTTGAAGCATTTTTACCATTTGTATTTGGTGCTGCTGTATCTTGATAAGCTCTTTTCTGTTTTTTAGAAAACTATTTTTGTAGTTTTCCTTTAAAGTTTCGTATGCATTTAATTCCTCAGATTCCAACTTTGTCAAGTTTGTTAAACTTTTAAGTTTTTCCAATCTTAAAGATTTCTTTGATACCAAGTCACTACTAAATATTGGGCAATCTATTCCTATCTCGGCACAAGCTGTAAGAATTTGCTTGTATTCCTTAGGGAAATCATTTAACATATTATAAACAATAAACCTATTGCAACGAATATTATCTTTGTATTCCATAACATGCATATATTTCAAAGGTGTGCCAGAAACAGTTTGTGTCGGAACAGTAGCATCTTGCATGTCAAAATCTGTAATTACTTTTTTATAGTATGTACACACCTCTTTATGCTCAAAAGTGGTCATTCCATAATATAACCACTGTTCAAAAACTACATTGTATAAAAATTTGCGAGAAGCTTTGTCTAAATTACCTTTATTCTTTGAAACAAAATTTATTATATTATTAATATATCGCTGCAAGAACAATAGGTCATTTCCACCAATAATCCCTGCATTAAATGAGGAAATATATTTGTCCCCAATACAATGTTGCATTATGTACTGTGGCAGTTGGATATTATCCTTTTTTATTTCATTGAATACTTCTCTATAAAAGTTAGAGTCTCTTTCTTTATGTTGAGCCACCAATGGAGCTTTCAATAAAGCTTCAGGTATTGGAGTCCACATAAAAATATCGGAATCTATATGTATAAATGGCTCTTTTTGTCTTTGATAAGTTAAAATCTTGGGCCAACAATAAAACCATTCATTGTAATCACCGTTGTAATCACAAATATAATATTTGTCATATGGCAACTTAAACAAATCCTTCAAGATGTGAACAATTGTTTCATTACCATAAAACAACAAGCGTAATGTAGGGTTATTACGCTTGAGAAGTAAACAACTATATGCAATTGATAACCAAAATACAAATGAAGATAAGTAGCCCCCTCTATAATTTAAATTTTGGGGTGTTATACGTTTGTTGAAAAATGATTGAATAATATTCATCTTTTTATTTCTTTATTTTTGCTAGATAATCCAAATATATCCTATCTTCAATATTGTATATGAAAGAAGGACATCGTGGTTCTTTTTCCAATAAGCCAAGTGGACATAGACCTCCGCAAAGAGGGTAAAACTTACAGTTGTTGCAAGGATGTACTCGTTTTTCAAGTAACATTTGAGGAACATCATGCAAACAGCTACGTTTATTCGGAACTATTATTTTTTGTTCTACATTTCCCAAAACAAAACCTTTGGACTTATAATACTCGGAATAAGAGGTTTCTGAACAATCCAGAATATTTCCATCAGCATCATACATTTCTGCATCATTGTCTGTTCCTATACATTGGTAAGGAGCAACTCTTTTCGGAAGAATTGTAACCTTGAAATTATGATTTATCATATAGTCTATATGTTTTGAAGACAACTTTCCTAACAATTTATGTCCTAGCATACTACCTGCTCCATTATTAGACCATGAGACAACAGGGGTTGTATAGAAAATAATCTTATCCTGCATATTATGCTTATATAGCATTTCCAACAAAGGCATAACCCCTTCAATATTTCTTTCATCTACATTGCATCTAATGCTAATCACACATGTATTTTTATCATAGAAAGGGGATTGAGTGATTGCCTTTAAATTGTTGAAGATGATATCGAAAGAACCAATTCCGCTTGTCGTTACTCTTCTTTTGTCATGAAATTCCTTGCTACCATCAAGAGTAATTTCTATACGATACACATTGAATTCTTCCTTCAGCATTTTGTATATAGAAGGAGACAATGCGTAACCATTAGTTGTTATATGTCCTGTATATTTTAGGTTACGACTAATTGCAATATCTTTCAATTGTTCATTTAACTTTTTCATCTTGGAAAAAGCCATCAATGGCTCACCACCAAACCATCCTATCTCTAACGACTTTGTATCTTTTAGGGATATTTTTTGCTTGATGCGACAAACTATTTGCTCTATCAAGCTATCCGTTAAAAACTTGCGAGAATGAGCTTGTCCGCAATAGTCGCAAGCAAGTTGACAAGCGGCTGTTGGCTGGATTGACACATACAATCGATCAGTGGATTTTTTTGATAATCGCACTTTATTTTCCTTGTTGATTTCATCCAATTCATCTTCTGTGCTTGGAACTAGAACTTTCTCTGATATTAAAATTTCCAATACTTTTGGCTGAAGAGTGGTAAATTTTCCATTCTCAACTATAGAAAAAACTTTTTTAGAGACTAAAATATTTTTGCCTGTTCGTCCAGAAAACAGTAAACAAATTTCCTGACCACTAGAAGTGCGTTTAGAAACTGCAAAAGTGTATTTTGATAATATGTAATTCATTTCTATTCGTTTGTAAAAAACGAGAGTTGACTTTTTATGTCACAAGGCACAAAAGGCCAACTCTCAAAAACATACTAATGTACCATTTTAGGCACAATTGCCAAATGAACAGTTGTTGTAACTGCCACAGACAAACTTGCCGCCATAAATGTCATCAGCACGTTCATCCTCAAGGACAATGCACTCGTCCTCTAATCCACGAAGCCCCATTTTTTCTGAGAGCTTCAACAAATCGTTGTTTGTTTCCATAATGTATAAAAATTAAATCATACTCCTACTCTTTTAAAGATTTTCGGATACCTCTTTTAATTTTTAGAAACGACTCAATTCTTCATTGCCAGCACCCTTACCTTTATATCGGTTTCTTGTTGTATTGAAGTTATATTGCAATGTCAAGAGCAAGGCACGGCTATCAGTCGTCATGTTTTGCCAAAGTGTAACATCCTTGTTGTAGAATGTTACATTACGGTAGCTCTTGTTGAAGATGTCATTGGCTTCAAGCGACACGGAAAAATGGTCTTTCCCAAAAGCCTTGTAAAGTTTGGCATTCAGGTATGAGGAAGAACTGAACTTCATGTTGTCCTTGTTGCCACGACTGTTCCATTCCATATCGATATTCATCCAAATGTCGCCAGGCAGATGGATGGCATTCTGGAACTGCACGATTCCCAAAGGATTGCTGAAGGATTTGCGTTCACCCATATATTCGCCAGTGAACCACTGTTTGATGATGCCTGCATTCACTTTAGGTTCCCAACTGCCAACCTTAAATTGTGCGCCAACAAATGCTTGTAGTTCATCTATCTTTGGAGTATTCTCCATGGTCAGCAACTTTACCTCTCCATCCTCGCCATAAGATTTCGTAGTCTGGATAAAGGCATCCTTCCTATGTTCGTATGAAACCTTTGCAAAGAATTGCTTCCATGCACCCATCAACTCCACAGAATGAATCTTCATAGGAGATAGGTAAGGATTTCCACTTTCCAAGGTCAAGCGATTGACATAGCTGACTGTTCCGTCAAGGTCATCGTATGATGGACGTTGAGTCTTGCTTGTGTAGCTCAATGATAATTGCGTTTTTCCAATCTCTGTAGAAATAGCCAAAGAAGGGAACACGTTGTTGTAAGTCTTGCTTTGGTCTTCTTTGAGTTGTCCATTTTCTGTGTATTTGAAGTTGACATGCTCGTAACGAAGTCCTGCCTCTACAGCAACCTTTCCGTATTGCTGACCTATGGAGAGGAAACCTGCCATGTTCTTCTCATTGCTCTTGGTGTTGCTATTTCCAATAGTCGCCATGTTGGTGTTGAAATCATTCAAAGTCTGTGAGGCGGTGTATTCATTTCCAACCTCTATTTGTCCTTTCCACAAGGGATAGCTCAACACCAGTTTCTCGGCAAACATTCGTGAGTGTCCGATACCATTGGATGTAACCGAATTGTTCTCATTGTTTATGTTTTTCTCCGACAGATTGGAAGTCTTGCGCTTTTTCCTCCACATGTAATCCATGTTGAAGTCAACGCCAAGTTTTCCCACTTCTCCATTGTAATAGATGTTGGCATGATGCTTTGGAACGGCATGTGTCCTGTTGAGTCCTATTGTGGAAACCTCGTCTTTCAGTGTTCCATCGTCATACGAAATGGACTTATAATCAGGATATTCCTTTTGCAATCCAGCTCCATTCACATAATAAGCACCGATGGAATGATGTTCGTTGAGCATCCATGACAATCCAAACTTGCCGAAGAACTCATTGTTTCGCATACGACCGATGCTTTCTATGTTTTGAAGCCAATTGGTAGAAGCTTTCGTTTCCATATTTGTGACTCCATAACTATAGAATTGGCCGGTATAATAATTAAGATTGGTGAATACCTCCAAACCACCTTTGCGATATTTCAAGTTTGCTTGTTCCATGCTTGAAAAATAGTGTCGGAAACCATTTTGGGCACGAAGGGTTCCACCAAAGCCTTCGCCTCGCGATGGCTTGGTACGAATGCGGATGACTGACTTTACGGAAGCATCATACTTTGCACCAGGATTGGTGATAATTTCCACATTCTTGATGTCTTGTGAGTTGAGTTGTGCTAGTTCATTCTTGTCTTGTACGACATGCCCATTGATATAGATGAGTGGCACACCCTTGCCAAACACTTCGAAGTTGCCATCTCTTCCTGTGACCATTGGCACTTGGCGCAATACGTCATTTGCCGTGCCTGCATGAGACAGTTGAGAATTAACTACAGTAGTAACCAAGGCATTGCCCTTGATGGCAATAACAGGGCGTGATGATTTCACCACAACTTCACCGAGCATCTTGCTGTCCTCTTCCATCTTGATGACACCCACATTTTCACCCTCGCAATCCTTGCAGATGGTTTTGTAGCCCACGGATGTTACCTTGATGATTCCGCCATTGCAGACGGAGTCTATTGAGAAGCTACCATCCTCTCCACTCACCGCTCCCTTGACGAACGCGGAGTCTTGCCGATTTAGGAGCACCACATTGGCGAAAGCCAAAGGCTCACCCTTGGTGTCCACTACTTTTCCCATGATATTCTGTGCCATCGTCGAGGTCATTACAGATAGGCACAAGGCCGTTGTTAAAATCCCCTTATTATTCATTGTATAATTATTTTTTTTATTGCTTAATCTATTATATTCTTATCAATCCTCAGTATATAAGGAATCATGACGTTGCAAAGGTACTATATAAAAATCACAGCGTATTTGCGGAAATATTAAAATTGTGTTACATAAAGAAAAAGTCCTTTATTTGGCTTTTCAAGGCATATTCTTACCTTCAATTTCAAGTAATTTGCAATTGGTAAGACTATCCTTGTATGTTGCCATTTCTATCATTTTATAATGGTGGCGAACAGAATCCTCGTAAGCAGCAACACGATTCCTCACATTATTTATAACATTTTCGTCTCGACATATAGAGAAGTACTTTTCAATGTAGTGAATGTTTGGGTCATCAGTAGAAAGCACCATCTTCAATGCCCTATATTTCAAGTCTGCCTCCTCCCAATCTTGGTAATCTCGCCATTGGGTGAGATTGCCCCAATGGAAATGACAAGGGATAGAGCCAAGCCACCAATGAAAAGAAGAACATTCTTTGAGGTTGGCTCGAAGTGATGGGTTACAACCTTCTTTTGAGGTGATTTGTTCATCAATTCAAGTTTATCTTGCAATGCCTTTGAGGTGACAGTATGCTCTTGTTTCATCTGCTTGACAGCATCAACCAAGAACTTGCTTCGCTGCTCATTTTTGCCAAGTTCAACCTTAATAAGGTCAGCAAAAACGATAATGGCATCTCTTAATTTGGATATTTTACCTCTGACTTCCTCTTCTTTGATAAACATCGCATTGATTGACTTATCCAACTTGGTTATGTCATTACTTGCAGGAACGGTTTCCGCTCCTGCGTTCTTTGTGGAGGCAGAAAGTTCATCGACTTTCTGCTCCAATCTCTCAACTGTGCCGTAGATGGCTTCCAATAGTTCTTCTTTCATGTTCGATTCTAATTTTAAGTTTGTAACTTGCATCAAAGGCTGAAGCCCTTTCTGCGTTTCCTCATTTTCTTCTTGGCGGATTCATCCTCTGGGAATGGCTCATAAGTTTGGGCATTAGACGGAGCGAACAAGCCGATGGAAGAAATACCACTCCAAGGGTCTTGGGTATGTTCTGCCGTTGGTTGAGTCTGTTCTACTTGGTGACAACTTGGTTGTCCTCCCTGTATAGATTCGGCTCTTGGCGATGGCTACCGTCTCTGCGTTGTGTCCGCTGACCACCTCGCCGTTCAAGGCGGACTCACGGATGTACTCCGCCAACTTGCGGTTGGCTTTTCTCGCCCTCAGTCTCAAAGCCTCGTAGCTTGGCTTTGAGAACTTCACCGTGACAGACTTCGACAGCTTGCGAACCCTGTCTGTGGGCGGTCTTCCGCCCTTCTTGCTCTGTTCCTGTATGTTTGTCATTCGATATACTGTTTACAGTTGGTACACTCACTTTCTGCGACCGTCGGGAGCAAAATTCCTCCGCCCTCATGGTGGAGCGAGGCGTTTTGGGATTCCCAAAACATAACCTCGCTCCCTCTCAGAACACGTTAGTTGGAACTACAGCCTTTCATCTATCCACGTCCAAGGTCGCAGACCTTAATTCTCACAATTTGCGCCAAGCCTCGAAGTCCTCTTCATAAAGGCTTAGGTGGTGGCGCACGATGTTCTCGATGATGCCCGATACGCTCATGCGCCTCCCTCCGAGGATGCGGACGACACGGTCAAGACGATCCTACATCTTTTGTTTTTGCCATAACTTACATTGTTTTATTTGTTAGTATAGTGGTCACGCTTTGCACCATTGACCGATTGTCGGGTGCAAAGTAAGTGCACTGAGTGCAGCCATGCAACTGATTGGGTGTAACGTGGCAATTTAGTTGTGGCTTGCTTATTTGCATACCGAGATAGTTGTGAGAACTTCAACGTATTTCTCAACTCATCATTGTTCATGTATTCGTTGCAGTCGTGCAAGTTTTTCTTGTTGTTTTTGGCGTTGAAGTCGGCAAACCCCGGCAACATACTGCCACAGAAATTGAAAACGCTTGTTTTTAAAATGTACTTCTGCTCATAGTTGTTGTCCTTATAATATAATAATGTAGTTGAACTGTGAAAAGAAAAGTTGAAAGCCTTGTTCATAATGCGAGAATAAAGTCCTTCTCGGTTGCAGCGATGAACTTGTCCATGTCCTCAAACAGCTTCTTTTGGGTTACTCTCGCATACCGCTGCGTCATCTTCACATCCTTGTGACCGAGCATCTTGCAGATGGTCTCCATCGGCACACCAGCCTCCAGCGTAATGAGGCTGGCGAACGAGTGTCGTCCCGAATGGTAGGAATAGGTCTTGCTCGTTTCCGCCAACTTGCAGATGGTGATGGTTCCTGATGAAAAGCCTTTCTCGTCAAGCAAGTAATGGTGAAAGTCACTGATGAAAGGCTCGGTCAGCTGTCCGAAAGCCAAATCAGTCAACCTATACTTCTCCCCGATGAACTCAGCGAGATTCTTGCGAATCTTTCTGTAAGTCCAGACTCTGCTCTTCGACATATCGATGCCCTCATGGGTGCTGAGTTCACTGATATGCTCGTCCACGAAGGAGAGAAGGGGGGGCTGTGTCTTGACGCTGCCCTGCAAAGCCTCCTTGACATCCTTAGCCTCGAAGTCCGTTCTCTTTTCCACAAGCACATCGAAAGCCTTTTGGATGGAAAGCAACAACTGCTCGATGTCCTTGTTGCTTTCCACGGCTTCCTTGCTCTTGCCCTCCAATCGGCTGGCACGGGGATTCCAAAGCGATGGAGTGCAAGACAACTTGCAGGAGAACTGCGCCATAGTCCTGTTCACCGTGATGCGTCCCATGATGGGAGCTTTTCCATTCTTGTCCATTCCGCTCTTTTTTAGGTAGAGCAACACCTTGAATTTTTCGATTTTCATAACGCTTACATTTTGAGTGTGCAAATATAATCATTTTGTAAGCGTTCCTTGATACGCAAAACATTGAGAATCAGCGAAATAAAATCCGTTGATGCACAAAGTTGCCTTTCCGCATTGTTACCTGCTTTGCATAGGTAACTGTGGCTCACGATTTAGTAACTGAACTACTTCAATATTCCTCACTCGCTTGCTTTATGCCGATTTGGCAACTTTGTGCAAATCTACTCATTCCCAACTGTTTACGTTCCAACCTCTCTTATTCTCCTTTGGCTGCTTTAGAGCTTTATGTTTAGAAAACTAACTCATAGTTTTGTGGTTCTCAACTCATAGCTTTCCGGTTAGCGACTCATAGCTTTCCGGTTAGCAACTCATAGCTTTCCGGTTGAGAAAATTAAGAATGCATCGCGATAGGATGAAAAATGGCTGTAAAATGGCTGTTTTTTTCCATCGCGATGCATTATTTTTTGCGTCGCGACGCAAAATTATTTCCGTCGCGACGCACCAATTCTTCCGTCGCGACGCATTAATTGCCCCCTCGTGAGGCATCATTGAAGCCTCCTGCTGCTCATCATTTAAGCCTCTTATCTGTCTTAATATAAGGCACTTATCCGTCTTAATATAAGACGCTTGCCAAGATAAAAAGATGCGCTCTGGAAAGAGAAAATTAAGATGGGGGTTAACAGGTTAACAGTTAACACCCCAAAAATGCATACTTCCATCCACACACTTATATAAAAATAAGTATATATATATTATTATATAATAAGGTACGCGAGGGGGACCATGCAAAAAACAGCTGTTAACTGTTAACCCTGTTAACCCCCCAATGAAAAAGTTGATAGTTTATAGTTGATAGTTAATAGGGCTTAGGCGTTTGCAAGATTGCTTTAAACTATAAACTATCAACTATAAACTATCAACTATAAACTATCAACTATAAACTAT
>OGII01000594.1_pt1 | contig 32784 bp, 32 predicted proteins | sample 1571701 | NCBI WGS metagenome assembly OGII01 (sample SAMEA2581950, study PRJEB24529) | metagenome | biome: Human gut stool | place: China | collected 2011
TACGAGAAATGGACCGCAAGATCGCGGAGATCATGGAAACTCTGGACACGCCGATCACCACCATCACCGGCATCGGCCCGACCCTTGGCGCGTACATCCTCAGCGAGATCGGGGACATCAGCCGATTTCCCTCCGCGGCAAAGCTTGCCGCTTACGCGGGGATCGATCCAACCATGCGGCAGTCCGGCGAATACAACGGTGTCAGGAACCGCATGTCCAAACGAGGCTCACCGTATTTGAGGCACGCCATTTGGCTGGCGGCTTCATCGGCGGTGCTTCACGATCCGGCGCTGAAGCTTTATTTTCAGAAAAAGCGGGATGAAGGGAAGCCCTACATGGCATCCGTGGGCCACGCCTGCAGGAAGATGGTCTCCATCATTTACGCCGTTATGAGAGACAACAAGGCCTACACGCCCTATATCCCAAATGAGATTTCAGCTTGACAAATTATAGCCGGTCTGTGCTAAAATCGAACGGCCTTCGCCACTCGAAAAACCCTCCTGTAAAGTTCAGCTTTTCGCTCAAAATCGTTCCCGCAACTATCGCCAAAAAGTTACCGCCACAGCGCTGTTTCAAACCGCTTCTTATTCCGATTTTTAACTTCTCCCACAAATGGCCCACGTTCGCTTTCACGAGTGAAAGCGGGTACACACTCGGCTTTCGGAGAAAAATCGCACACAAGGGCTTACACGCCGAAACAGGGGCCTTCCCTTCATTGACCACAGTGTGGCTATGTGCTGCCAGCGAAATCTCTTTTATTCCGCCACGCTTTTATATACATACATTTCCCGGTTCACTGTGAACCCTCAACACCAGCAGAAGGGAAAAATCTGGCAAAACTGCTGCCATAAATTTTATCCCCAACCGCTTTTCATCTCGCTTTTTAACTTCTTGCACAAATGGCCCACGTTTGCTTTCACGAGCGAAAGTGTGTACACACTCGGCTCTCGGAGAAAGATTGCACACAGCGGCTCACACGGCGAAACACGGGGCGTTTCGGACGGGGGTGGTATCACTACCCTCGGAGCGTTTTTCGCGGTTCGGAAACCCTGCGCGGCCGGGTATCAGAACGGCAAACTTTGCCGCTTTTGGGTCTTGGTCGAGGGGAATCTCGAAGAACGCAGAGAGCCTGCGGGACAGCGATGCGCTTATGCGAGTCGCTGTTCCGCGGCGTCGCGGCCCCGCTGGGCTGCGTGATCCCATTGCTGTTTCTCTGCACTGAGGAACTCCACGGTTTTGGTCGACCGTGATTACAGAGTGCGGAAAAAAGCACACTTCGTTTTATGCACCGAGTTGCTCTGCCAGCTTTGCCTGCGCCTTCCGCCGCTCTGTTGTACGCTCTAATGCATTGAACTGCTGTTCGTAGTGCTGTTCCATGACTTTCTGTAAGGGGATTATCGTGTAGAGCAGGTTGCCGTTTTTCTTGATGCCGTTCTTTGTGATGATTTTAGTATGCTCCGTGACGATGAGCCCGCGCTCCTCCAGCAGACGCACATACTTGGCAACGGTGTTACGGGAAAGATGTAGTCTCTTGGCGATGGTCGCCTCGCTCGGATGACACTGATCTGTCTTCCTGTCCGCGCTGCGCAGCAGATAGAGGTACACCGCTACCGCACTGGCAGGCAGATCCATGTCCAGTAGGATGTTCGGAACCGGGAAGCAGTTTTTCACATGCTCCCAGCCAACGGGAGGTTTTGTTTTTCTCATGCGCGGTCACCGCCCTTCGTGTGCTCATCCACCCACTGGATGAACTTTTCTTTCGGAACCACCATGCGACAGTTGATGTGCAGAGTGGGAAAATCTTTTTCGTGCATGAGTTCATATGCACTGGACGGAGCGATACCGAGTGTTTTTGCAACAAGATCTGAGTTGAGGAACAGTGGCAGTTCATCGTAGCTTTTGTAGACAGATGATTTCATTTTTGATTTTCCTTTTTTTTGTTCTGATTTTGATTGGCCGCATAGAACTGCTGCGAAATAGGCTTTCCTGAATATCAACTAATCTTTTTAGCTGGAGAAATCGCTGAAATTCGCGATTTCTCCAGCTATTTCAAACTTCCAAAGATGGGCATGTGTGCAAAAAGCAAATTTTGCAGCAGTCCCATCCTGCTAAATTTTACTTAAGGCAACACCGCGCAAAAAGTACCAGGAACGGCAGGATGTGATATAATAGCATTATGGATAAGCAGATGACGATTTCCGCATTCAGCGATGAGTTGGCGCAGGTGCGGACAAAGGAGAAAGAGTTTCTGACTCAAATCGAACGGATCGTCCCGTGGAAGGAATGGCTATGCCTGATCCAGCCGTGCTATTACAAAGGAGAGCGTGGTAACAAACCCTATCCGCTGGAGACCATGCTGCGACTGTACTTGCTGCAAAATCTGTATGACCTGAGTGATGAGGCAACCGTAGCAGAAGTGATCGACAGCCGTGCGTTTTCGGATTTCTGCGGCATCGATTCCAGTAATCAGGTTCCGGACGGAGATACCCTTGGTCGTTTTCGCAATCTGCTAATTAAGAACGGATTGCAGGAGAAGCTGTTCTCTCAGGTGGTTGCCGCACTTATGGAACGAGGTCTCATTCTGAAAAAGGGAACGATCGTGGATTCCACCATTATTTCCGCCCCTTCTTCCACCAAGAATAAGGAAAAGAAGCGGGACCCGGATGCACATCAGGTGAAGAAAGGCAATACCTGGCACTTCGGCTATAAGGCACATATCGGCGTTGACAGGGACAGCGGACTGGTTCATACCGTGGAGGCAACAGCAGCTAATGTCCATGACGCCACAGAAACATCCAAGCTGCTGACCGGAGATGAAGATGAAGTATATGGCGACAGCGGTTACCTCGGAGCAGAAAAGCGCGGCGATGCGATCATCCGCAACAAGGCTGGTCGCAAGATCAAATACAGAATCAACCGCCGTCCATCCCAAGTGAAAAAGCTAAGCAAAAGCGGTCAGTATGCCGCAAAGAAAGCAGAACACGCAAAGTCCTCTGTCCGCGCGAAAGTGGAGCACACATTCGGTGTCGTCAAGAAACAGCTGCGTTTCCGAAAAACACGATACCGAGGGCTCGAAAAGCAGAGAGCCAAATTCAATATCATGTTCGCGTTAGCGAATCTGATTCTGGCTGACAGATCCTGCCTGGCAGCTTGAATCAGTGCGCTCCTGCGAGCAAAAGCACGGGCGACCTAATTGATTCTTACAAAATGGCCGCCCGGTAATGCGTATCGTAACAGTTGTGCGGTATTGCCTTAAAACATTTGCAGCACGAAGCAACCTCCATGGTCCAGCTTCGCCGCATCCAATGCAGTACGCAGCATTTCCTGCTGCATCGGCTTCGCTTTCCATGCCAGGCCGCAGCCCGCCGAAATGCACGATGGAAGCGGGATCATCCGTCCGGGAAGATTGGCGGCGGTAAACAGCGCTTCTGCGGCAAGCGCTTGTGAGGTGGTCTCAAAGGCAATGACCAGCGCTGGCTTCTTTTCCCGCATCAGGGACGGATGATGCGCGTGGAAAGCATCTGCTTTTCCACGATGACATACATATTTGTGATGCTGCCGACCTGCAGCTTCTCCGACAGGCCGTAGTGATTCAGGCAGGTGCCGCAGGTGAGAATCTCCACGCCTTGTTCTTCCAGCTTCTTCAAATCCTCCAAGGAAGCGGAACCGGCACATGTGACAAATGCGCCGCTGTTGTAGAAGAGGATCGTTTTGGGAAGCGTCTCCTGCTGCGTCAGAGCGAACAGAAATCCCTTCAACAGAATCTTCCCAAGCGCCTCGTCGCCTTCTCCCATGTGGTCGGCGCTTACTACGACCACGGTGCTGTCGGGGTGGCCGGAGGGGACGGTGCAGATGCCATCGGCGCTGTCGGGCAGCTCCGCGCCTTCGCCGACGGTGATCGTTACACGGTATTCCTTTTCGCCGAGCTGCTCCGTCTCAATGGCGCAGCTCTTGCTTTCGGCAAGACGAGTCAGATTTTCAACGGCGGTCTTGTTGTCCACCAATGTCTGCACCGCGCCGGCGTCATTGAGCTTTTTCATGGCATTTAGCGTTTTGACAACAGGAATCGGACACGCATCGCCCATAGCATTGACTTCGATCATGATAAAAAACCTCCTTGTAGTATCGCGATTTTTTTGATAGGATAACGACGTATTTCATTTTAAGCCATCAGCGGAGCTAATGCAAGAGGAAGCAAATAGTTTTGCATAGCCGTCCGCTGCATGACCTATGGAGGGAAAAGTATGAAGTATTCACTTCCGGAACAGTTTGAGCAGTTTGGAGAAGCGCGCCGGGCCGGTTTCCTGCGGGTCAAGGAACTGAAGGAACAGGGCGGCCGTGTTGCTGGTACCTTCTGTACCTTTACTCCACTGGAAATTTTGGATGCGGCGGGGTTTACGCCGGTGAGTTTGTGCGGCATGAGTCAGGAGACCATTGCGGCTGCGGAGGCGCACTTGCCTGCGAATCTTTGCCCGCTCATCAAGTCCAGCTATGGCTTTGCCGTGTCGGACAAGTGCCCGTACACCTATTTTTCCGACCTGATCGTTGGAGAAACAACCTGTGATGGTAAGAAGAAAATGTATGAGCTGTTGGGCGAGCTGAAGCCGGTCTATGTGCTGCATCTGCCGCAGGGTCATGAGGACTATGCGATAAAGATGTGGACAGAGGAATTGCATCGTTTCATAGCTTTTCTTGAGCAGAAGTTCGGCGTCGCCATTACGGATAAAGCGCTTCGCACCGCCGCGCGGCAGCGCAATGCGGAGCGGCACTCCCGCATGGGATTGATGGCTGTGCAGAAGCTGTCGCCGCCTCCGGCGTTTGGTCAGCAACTTTATAAGGCGCTGGATGGCGCGGGCTTTGTCTTTGACCCTGCACAGCGGATACAGCAGATGGATGGGCTGCGGCAGGATCTGCTGAACGCCTATCGAGGCGGTGAACGCCCCGTGCCGTCCGATGCAAAACGGATCATGGTGACAGGCTGCCCCATAGGCGGCGTACTCAATAAGATCGTGGGCGGCATCGAAAACGCCGGCGGTGTGGTGGTATGCTTTGAGAACTGCACCGGCATCAAGGCGTCGCGGCAGATGGTGGACACGGAGGCACCGGATATCGTGCAGGCTATCGCGGAGCGGTATCTGGACATCGGCTGCGCCGTGATGACACCGGATAACGGACGCATGGAGCTGCTGCGGCAGCTGACAGAGGAATACGCAATAGACGGCATTATCGAGGTGGATCTGCAGACCTGCACACCTTACGCCATTGAAGCGCGGCAGGTGGGACGGCTGGCGCAGGAGCTTGGCAAGCCGTACCTGCGGCTGGAGACAGATTACTCTGCCGGTGACGGCGGCCAGATCTCCACGCGATTGGATGCCTTTTTTGAAACGTTATAAGGGAAACTGTATGGGCGTCAAAGTGCTTTTGCAAAGCACTTTGACGCCCATACGCTTTTTATCGAAAAAAGCGATGATAATGTGGAGGAAGAGTCGAAAACGCAATTTGACAAGGCGGCCTCGAGTGGTTATACTTTTAAAAGAACAACGAATGGAAAAAAGGTGATTCCATGCCTGATGAACCTCATATGAATTCGGATCGCAGTGCAGAGCCTGCCAGCCTGTCCACACTTACGCGCCGCCAGCTGAAAGAACTGGAGGAGAAGGAAAAGACCCCTGCGCAAAAGACGGCGGAAGCAGTCGTTATGATTCTGCCGTTGCTGTGTGGCTACATTGCGATGATGGAATATCTGATCCTGCCGAACAACAGCAGGAACGGAAAGCCGTGGAGCTATGTCTGGGTCCTCGGCATTGCCATGGCTGCATATCTAATGTGCCTAATGACCGTGCTGGCGAGAAGGCGGAGTGGGAAGAAGCAGTTCTATGAAAAGTTGCGTTATAAGGCACCCCATATTTCGGCGCTGTTCCTGTTTTTGGCGCTGTACGATTACCTCACCTTAAAAACGGGCGTTCTGACGCAGCCTTTCGTGCCATGCATGAACTATATCATCAATGCGTTCCTGGTGGACTACAAATTGCTGCTCGACTGTACGCTGAACACGCTCAAGCTGCTGTTTCTTGGCTATTTCATCGGTGTGTCGCTGGGACTTATCACAGGCATTGCCTGCGGCTATTCCAAAAGAGCACGCTATTGGCTGGATCCGATCATTAAATTTTTGGGGCCGATCCCGACCTCTACATGGATCCCCATTATTCTTGTTGTGGCAAGCTCTCTTTTTGGCGGCGCTGTTTTCATCATCGCGCTTGGTTCGTGGTTTGCTGTGACCGTAGCATCTTTGACCGGCATTTCCAATGTGGGCAAGGAGTATTTTGAGGCGGCAAGAACACTCGGTGCAAGTGACCGCCAATTGGTATTCCGCGTGGCGATTCCTCATGCCATGCCGTCCATTCTGCAGGGCTGTACACAGGGGATGAGTTCATCCTGCGTGGCGATCATGATCGCTGAGATGCTCGGCGTAAAGTCCGGCCTTGGCTGGTATATGACATGGCAGACGGGATGGGCGAGCTACGACAAATCTTTTGCCGCGCTGTTTGTGATCTGCCTGATTTTTACGCTGGTCACGAATGGACTGGAGAGGATCAAGCGCTATCTGCTCAGATGGCAGAATGGAGCGGATAAAGAATGACCAACGAAAAGAAAAATGTTTGTCTGAAGATCGAAAATGTCAGCAAGGTCTTTGCAAAGGTAGAGAGTGATCAGGTCACTCACGCTTTACAGGATGTGAGTGCGGAGATGACCAGCGGAGAATTTGTCTCTCTGGTAGGGCCTTCCGGCTGCGGCAAGTCCACGATCCTGCGCCTTGTAGCGGGGTTGATCTCCCCGACGCTCGGCCGCGTTACAGTCAACGGCTCGGAGATCGACGGTCCCTCTCCCGACAGAGGCTTGGTGTTTCAAAACCCTACACTTTTCCCGTGGCTTACGGTGGAAAAGAACATCTCGTTCGGTCTCGATATCCGCAGCGATGAGGCGGGAACGGCCGACAAGGTTCGGCATATGCTCGAGATCACCGGACTGGAGCGGTTCAAGAATGACTATCCGGCACAGCTCTCCGGCGGTATGGCGCAGCGAGTCGCGTTGGTTCGAACGCTGATCAACGAGCCGGAGATTCTGCTGCTGGACGAGCCGCTGGGCGCTTTGGACGAATTCACGAGAATGAACATGCAGGATGAGATCCTGAATATCTGGATGCAGAAAAAGCAGCTTGCCCTGATGGTGACGCACAGCATTGATGAGGCGGTCTATATGGGTACCCGCGTGCTGGTAATGGAAGCTGATCCGGGGCGGATCGTTGCGGATATCCGGATCGACGAGGACTTTCCGAGGGACCGCTCGTCGGCAAGCTTTGTCGAGTACCGCAACGAAATACTGAATAAGCTGCATTACGGCGGGAAAAGCAGCTGATGTGTTTTATATGGCGAATTGCCTTATAAATAGAGATTTTAACAAGGAGAAGAAACGATGAAAAGAACCTTAGCACTGCTGCTTGCGCTGGTCATGGCATTGTCCCTGTGTGCCTGCGCGGGCGTCGCTGACGGCGACAAAGACGGCGAAGCGACCAAGTCCGACGTGATCGCGGACTCCAACAACGACGGCCAGATCGAGGTCGGCACGGTCGAGGATGTCGAGGTCAATCAGGCCAGCAAGCATCTCGACGCTGCTGAAGCATCCGCCTCCGGTCAGTGGGAAGCGCTGTTCGCCCCTATTGAGATCGAGGGGCGCGCCATCGATATGACAAACTTTGACCTGACTCCCACGGCGGAAGAACTGGAAGCCATGAAGAAGGAACCCGCCTACGGCCGCCCCATCCACTACTATATGTCCGATGGCTGCACCTCCGGTCCTACTATGGCGGATCATCTGGGCTACTATGCGGAAGCTGGTCTGACTGCTGAAGGCGTAAAAGGCGGCAGCGATGTCGAGGCACTCGGTACCGATCAGGTCGATGTTGCCACCGGCATGATGGCAAAAATGCTCGTTCCCATCACAAACGGCGTGGACATCACCTTCGTTGGCGGCGCACACATCGGCTGCAAATCTCTGTATGTGCTTGCGGATAGCAGCTATAATACCACAGCTGACCTTAAGGGTCAGAAGGTTTCCGCTCCGAACGGCATTGGCAAGTCTGACTACAACATCGTCGCGCTGCTGCTTGACGCAGACGGCATCAACTATGCCACGGACGTTGAGGTGGTTCAGGTCACGGCAGATGCCTGCGTCACCGCGATGGAGAATGGTGAGATTGCCGCAGCTCTGCTCAGCGATACCTTTGCCTATTCCATGGTCAAGGAGGGCAAGCTCAAGTGCATCCGCTCCCAGCTGGACAGCGACTTTGCGGATTGCGCCTGCTGCGTTATGGCAATGAACGGCACCTTTGTCAAGGAGAATCCCACGATTGCCAAGAAGGTGGCTCAGGCCGTGCAGAAGGCACACAGCTGGATGCGTGACAACTCCGCGGAAGCTACTCAGGTTCTGATGGACATGGGTTGGAACGGCGGCAACTATGAGATGAACATCATGATCAACGGTTCGCTGCAGTTCGGTCTTTCCGATGAGTTCACGGGCGTCACGCTCAAGGACTTCATTGAGCGTTACATCCGTCTTGGCCTTATCACCTCCACGGACAATGTCGATGAGGTGCTGGAGCTGGCATGGACTCCGATTTTGTAAAAAAATTTCGATTGAGCAGCAAAAAACGGGGTTGTAGCGATTTTCATTTCGCTACAACCCCACTATTAATTTCCCTCTGTTCGCTCGACATAAGCCGGCTTTTTGCCATCCTCTGATTTAGCGCAAAACGCGCAGTTCCGTGAAAATCTCCTTAAGAAGAGCATAGCGCAAGACGGGCATTTTTGCAGGGCAAATATGCCATGAAAGAAGCGCCTTTTCTTTGGTTGGTACAAAATAAGCATAGCACCCGAAGCGGATATGAAGCCTCGGAGACTATGCTTATTTTTGTTATAATGGGAGGGCAATGGATGGACGGCTTCTTTGATGAGCCAAGCGCTCGAGCTGTAAACAGTCCTCCGCCCTCTTGTTATAAAGATTCGATTGAGCAGGTTGCTCCGGCTATGCCGTGTGCGTGTCACGAACCAAATTGAATCGTAATAAGCCGGTGCGAAAGCATTGCAATATTTTATCAGGAAAGAAGGAATGCCCATGCTCAGTATCGGGATCGATGTATCAAAAGGGAAAAGCACCGTGTGCGGAATGAAGCCAGGGGGAGAAATCGTGTACACTCCGTTTGAAGTTCAGCACACGAGGGAAGGAATGTCGGAGCTCGTATCACTGCTGCACAACAGCGGCGAAGAGGTTCGTGTCGTTTTGGAAAGCACCGGCAGCTACCATTGCCCGGTGGTAGCTGCTTTGTTGGAGAACGGAATATTCGTCTCCGTCGTCAATTCGCTGCGGATGAAGCGGTTTTGCTCACAAAGTATAAATCACGGGATCGGAGGATTCTTTTTAGGGGTCATCTGGCTGATCGTCGATTTATTTATGTGCAGTTATGCGATGACGCAAGTGGTACAAAATCAGAGCGGCGCTGATGAACTGAAGAAATACAAGGAGCTTCTGGATGACGGCGTAATCACAGAGTCTGAATTTCTGGAAAAAAAGGAGCAGCTGTTGAAATCGCTGTAAGACGTTTGAACATGGTCGGGAAATCGGCATTCGCGCGGAAATGCGCGGCGATCCTGTGCAGCGCATCAGAAGAAAAAGCAAAACCGCTTCCGGGATCAAATTGATCCCGGAAGCGGTTTTTACTCAGCTATACCGGCGCGCCATCGCGCGAGGAATCGTTTACTTTCTTCTGTCGAGGAGGACGCTGAGCTGGCGGTAGAGATCGCGCTTGATGGCAGGGGGGATGCACGCCTCCTTGATCGGCATGGCAAGTTTCTTCAGCTCCTGCTGGGCGCTTGCGACCACCTCTTCGTCAGAAGCGCCGCTGTCGAGTGCCTTCGCCGTCTCCTCCAGCACCACCGGATGCGGCGCCACCGCGCCCGCAACGATCTTTGCCGCCTTCCCTCCGCCGCAGCAGAGGGCAAAGTTGATCAGCGGGAAGTCGATCGTCGTGCGCATCGCGTACTTGTAGAAGCCGCTCCAGCCGCCCTCCGCCGTCGCCGGGACGATGAAGCGCGTGACCAGAATGGGCAGATGCTCGTGGCAGGAAAGACCGTTCGTTACGCTGTGGTGCGCGACAAGCGCCTCCACGCTCGTGCGCTGCGTCTCGCCGTTTTCAATGTACTCCACCTCCGCGCCGTGCGCGATCAGAGCCGTGGCAACGTCGGAGTAATAGATCGCGCGGCACACCGGGGAGTTCGGGATCTGGTGGCAGATGCTGCCGCCGGTCTTGAAGCAGTAGGCAAGACCCCCGCGCCACAGATGCGACTGGTTGAAGTACAGGCAGCGGCGATCCTGCATGATGTTGCCGCCGATCGTCGCAATGCTGCGGATCTGCGGAGACGCCGTCAGCGACGCCGCCTGCGCCACGGCGGCGCAGCGCGCGTTCACAAGCTCGCTTTCGGCAAGCTCCGTCAGCGTCACGCCCGCCCCGATGATCACGCTGCCGTCCTGCTCGCGCAGCTCATGCAGCTCCGGAACGTTTCTGAGAAAAACGAAGTCTTTGTCGTCGCGTACCTCGTTCTTCAGCAGCGGCATGATGTCCGTGCCGCCGCCGATATACGTCGGATGCTCCGACGTGACCGTCTCTTTCAGGCTTGTTAGGATCTGTCCGCTCATCTCACGTTCCCCCTCTCAGTCGGCAGAATGACAAACTTATCGCACAGCGGCAGGCTGTTGATCTCCACGCCGCTCGCGTGACGCACCGCGTTGACGATCGCCGGTGCAATCGGCACCGTCGCCAGCTCGCCCACGCTCTTCGCTCCCTGCGGGCCGTAGGGGTCGTAGCTCGACACCATGTCCACGTGCGTGCGCGGCATATCGCCCATCTGCGGGATGCGGTAATGCAGGAAGTCGGTGGAAAGCGTCCTGCGAGAGCGCGGGTTGATCTCCATGCGCTCGTACAGCGCATAGCCGACGCCCTGCGCGATGCCGCCCTCGAGCTGGCCGGAAACGGTCATACGGTTGATCGGCGTGCCAACGTCCACCACCTGGATGATGTCCATAAGGCGGATGGCGTTGAGCTTCTTGTGATACTCCGCCTTGACGAAGCAGACCGAGAACGGGTTCGGGCATGCCGCCGCCTTATAGGTGCCCGCGCCGATGGGCACGCAGCCCTTGGGATCGAACAGCAGCTTGCGCGCCGCCTCCTTGAAGCTCAGCGTCACATTCTCGCTGCCGCTGATGCAGTAGCTGTGATCCTTTTCCTCGACCTCGCAGCCGGGATAGATCGCCCTGAGCTGCTCAATCATCTTCTTTTTCAGGTCATCGCAGGCCATCTCCACGGCGTTGCCGCAGATGAACGTCTGGCTCGAACCGAAGGTACCGGTGTTGTACGGCGTCAGGTTCGTATCCGCCGCCGTGATGTGTACATCCTCCAGCGGGATACCGAGGCACTCTGCCGCGATCTGGCACTCCATCGTCTCGCTGCCCTGTCCGATATCGGCAGAGCCGACCAGCAGATGCACCGTTGCGTCGGCATTGAGCATCAGGATCGCGCCGCTCAGACCCTCCTTCGACGACGGGCCGGAGCCGTGGCAGCTGAAGGCGATACCCCACGCCTGACGGATATCGTCGTTGTCGATCAGCGGCTCCTTATCGTCGATCTCCTTCTGAATCTCCTGGCAGCGGCGCGCGCATTCCTCAATGCCGTTGCTGCTGACAGGGATGCTCGCGCAGGGGAAGCATTCGCCCACCTGCACATGGTTCATCAGGCGGAACTCGACAGGGTCCATGTTCAGCTTCTGCGCAAGGCGGTCCATCAAAATCTCGCGTCCGAACGTCAGCTGCGTGTTGCCGTAGCCGCGGAACGCGCCGCCGGTGATATCGTTGGTGAAAACGCTCAGGCCGAGGAACGAGTAGTTGGGCACGTTGTACTGCAGCTTACGCGCAGCTGCCGCAACGACCGTCGGCGTATGCGTGGTGTAGGGGCCGGCATTGAGGCGGAACGTCGTATCGAAGAGCTGCAGCTTGCCGTTCTTATCCGCGCCGATGCGCAGATTCACGTCAGAGGCGTGGCGCATGACGGAGTAGAACTCCTCCTCGCGCGTGTAGATCAGCTTGACCGGGCGGCCGACCTTGCGGGAGATGAGCGCCGCGGCGTGCTGCGCATGCAGCTGCTGGCGCGCGCCGAAGCCTGCGCCGACGAGCGGCTTGACGATATGCACGTCGGCTTCCTTCAGCCCGAAGATCTCCGCAAGAATGCGCCGCTCCTGAAACACCGTCTGCGAGCAGCTGTAGATCGTGATGTGCTCGCCATCGCTGAAGTCGCAGATGCAGGAGGTCAGCTCGATGGTCGTGTGCTGCATGGCGGGCGTGACAAAATGATCCTCTTCGATGATGTCGGACGCCGCTTCGCCCGCGGCGATGTCGCCCTGCGACACCTCGCGGCGCTGGATGATGTTGTCCGGCGCGATGTGCGGCTGGAGCGCGGGCGCGTTCGGCGCGAGCGCCGCCTTCACATCCAGCATCGGCTGGATCACCTCATACTCTACCCTGACTGCCTCTGCGGCGGCATGCGCCGCTTCTTCCGTTTCAGCGGCAACGACCGCAACACGGTCGCCCAGCACCAGCGGCTCGTCCGTCAGCACCTTCTCGTCCGCCATCAGCAGCGGAGAGGGCGGGTTGCCCGAGCAGTTGAAATACATCTGCGGCGACTCCTCCGGCAGCGCGCAGCCGAGATACCCCGGCACCTTCTCCGCCTCCGACGTGTCGATGCTCAGCACCTTTGCATGCGAATACGGGCTGCGCACCAGCTCTGCATACACCATGCCCGGCACGCTCAGATCGTCCGTATACTTCCCCGAGCCGAGCGCCTTTTCAAACGATTCAAGGCGCGGCGTTTCGTGGTTCACCACATCAAATCTGCGCTCTTCCATCACTGCTGCGCCTCCTTCCCGTTTGCATATTCCTCAATGATCCCGGACGCCGCCACGATGGCCTCCTCGATCTTCGTATACCCCGTGCAGCGGCACAGATTCCCCGACATCGCCGCGTGGATCTCCTCGCGCGTGGGATGCGGCGTCCTGTCCAGCAGCGCCTTCGCCGTCATGATCATGCCCGGCGTGCAGTACCCGCACTGGATGGCGCCCGCCTCCACGAATGCCTGCTGCAGCGGATGCGGATGCTCCGGCGTCCCGATCCCTTCGATTGTCTCCACCGTGCTCCCGTCTGCCGAGAGCGCGAACACGCAGCACGAGTTCACCGCACGCCCGTCCATGATCACCGTGCATGCGCCGCACTCGCCCAGATCGCAGCCCTTCTTCGCTCCCGTCAGGTGCGCTTTCTCGCGCAGCACGTGCAGCAGAGTCTCCCCTGCCTCCACGCTGAACTCCCGCTGCTGTCCGTTCAGCAGCAGATGAATCTTATTTTCTGACATAGTTGTCTCCCTGTTTTCGTTATTCTTGGCAAAGGAAAGCGGAGCATCCGAATCATCAAATGCTCCGCCTTTCCTGCGTGTCAGATTAAATTACAGCTCGCCGACGGCGGCCTCGACGGCGTTGAGCAGCTCGTCGGACTCGATCAGGCTGATCGTAGCCTTGGACTGGTTGCCCATGTAGATATCTTCTTTCTGGAACTTGATCAGCTCGTTGACCTTCTCGTACGCAATGGACGTGCCCTTGCCGAGATTGAATTGGCCCAGCTCATCCTGGGTGATCCAGATACCGCGGGAAGCGAGCAGCAACTCGATGCCGAGGATCTTCTCGAGGTTCTTGATGACGAGCTTGGTCTTGCGCGCAGCCCACGGAGCCATGGAGACGTGGTCTTCCTGGTTCGCCTTAGTCGGGATGTTGTCGCACACGGACGGGAACGCCAACGTCTTGTTCTCGGAGGCCAGAGCGGAGGTGGAGCAGCAGATGATGTTGTATCCGTAGTTCAGGCCGATGGGCTCACCGGCGAGAGCCAGAGGCAGACCGTAGCTGATGGTCGGGTCGCACATGGTGAAGCAGCGGCGATCCGCAACGTTGCCGATCTCGACGAGGGACATCGTCAGGATATCCATGGCAAAGCCGGTCGGCTCGCCGTGGAAGTTACCGCCGGAGAGGAACTCGTAGTGACCGTCGCCCTTGGGGAAGATCAGCGGGTTATCCGTTGCGGCGTTGATCTCGACCTCGACGAGGTGCTTGACATAGTCAAGGTTCTCGCGGCAGACGCCCTGGACCTGCGGCATGCAGCGGAAGCAGTAGTTATCCTGCACGCGCTCCTGATAGTGGGGATGCATGATGTCGTGCTCGAGGTGGATCTTGCGGGCGTCCTCGGTGACGCGGGTGGAGCCCTCGACGAGCTTCATGACGTTGGCAGCGGCCTTGATCTGACCGGCATAGGGACGGGCTTCCTGGATGCGCTTGTCGAACGCGCGGGTCTCGCCGCGGATGGCCTCGAGGGACAGAGCCGTGGTGATCTCGGACAGCTTGTACAGGCGCTCGGCGTCATGGACGTTCAGGCAGGCCATGCCGGCAAACATCGTGGTGCCGTTCAGCAGAGCCAGGCAGTCCTTCGCCTTGAGCTGGAACTCAACAGGAGTGATGCCGGCCTTCTTCAGCGCTTCCTGTGCGGGCATACGCTCGCCCTGATAGAACGCTTCCGCCTGGGGAACGCCGATGAGGACGGAGACGATGTGCGCCATGGGAGCAAGGTCGCCGCAGGCGCCGACGCTGCCCTGCCAGGGCACCACAGGATGCACGCCCTTGTTCAGCAGCTCGACCAGACGCTCAACCACGACCGGACGCAGACCGGAAACGCCGCGGCAGAACGCGTTCAGACGCACGCACATGGCTGCGCGAACCACTTCTTCCGGAGCCGGATCGCCCACGCCGCCGCAGTGCGACAGAACGGTACGATACTGATGCAGGTCGCTCTCTTCGATCGTGACCTTATGATCCTTGTGCTTGCCGAGACCCGTGTTGAAGCCGTACACTGCGGGCGCGTCATCGCGCATCCACTCGCGCTCCATGTAGCCGCGGACTTCCGCGATGTGTGCCATGCACTCCTTGTCGATCTCGACCTCGTAGCCGTTGCGCGCAACGTTCACGACGTCTTCGATCTTCAGATCTACTCCGTTCAGAATTACTTTGTTCATCGTTCTTTCTCCTTGTTGTATTTTCAGTTTGTATCGCTAACTTGTCTTTTGTGATCCGGCCGCTCAATTCTTTGATGCTTTCAGCTTGGGCCAGCAGAGGAATTGATAAACCGCCGTCTGCGTCAGCGCGACCGCCGCACAGACGATAAACAGCATTGTAAACGATCCCTTCTCCACCAGGATCCCCGAAACGACAGCCGCCGCACTGTTGCCCATATAATTGGCAAAGATGCGCATACCGGCGTAGGTTCCGCGGCGGTCAGCCTCGATCGACTGGAGCATGGGGCTGTCCACACTGGTGTAGAGCACGTTGCAGGACGCTGTTCTGAGGAACATCATTGCAACAAATACGCCCGTCGGTGCCGCAGTCATCAGCGCCAGCGCCAAAAACTGCAGGATCAAAGCTGCAATGGAGAGCTTGTGCAGCGCAAAGCGCCGCGAGAGCATCGGCAGCAGCACCAGCATCAGACACCCGACCGCCGAATTGACCATAAACGCAATGCTCACGGTGGTATCCGGCATTCCGTGCCACTCGCGCAGCACAAGATTCAGCATGCCCGTAGAGAGGGTGAACAGGCCAAACGTCAGGAAACCATAGATGAGATAGCGCGGGACCTTCGGCGAGCGGAGATTGCTCCAAATTCCTTTGAAGTCAAAGCCCGCGCCGCCGCTTGCCGCCTGACGCGGCATTTTGCCGCGGAAGACCGACAAGCCCAGGTAAATGACGCCGCAAATCAGCAGAACCCACTGATAGGGATCGCCCTGGCCCTTCATGGAGCCAAAGCAGATCGTACACAGCAGATTGCCTGTAATACTGCCGAGGAAATAATAGATTAAAACGAGGTTGTAGCTGTATTGCCGCTGCGAGTCCTTGACAAGACTCAGCGGCAGGTTGAACTCCATCGCCATCACGCATGCAAGTCCGGCGCAGTAAATCATATGCGCCAGATAGAACAGCGGCAGCTGCCTTGCAAACGAGATCACGATCAGCGCACATCCCATCATCGCAACGCCCATCGACATCACAAAGGGATAGCCCTTTATGTCGCCGACCCGTCCGACAAAGAACGAAACGATCGCCGTGACGATATAGCCGAGGCTCAGCAGCGCGCCGATCTGCGTGCCGCTTACGCCGCAATAGCTGAGATGGAAGTTCAGCGCAATCGACCACGCGCCCACACACAGTCCGTAAAAGAACTCACTGGCAATGCATATCCTGCCAAGTCTGGGCAGCGAGGATATCGTAATGCGTTCCTGCTCCATGCCCTCAGGAGACGAGCGCACGGGCAATGATGCCGCAGAGGATCGCGCCGCCGTCGGGATATTCCGCAGCGCGCTCGCCGAGCCACTTGGCGCGGCCAGCCGCAGCACGCATACCAGCCGTGGCCTGCGCGGACTTCTCCGCAGTATCGGCGCCGGCAAGGAATGCATCGCGCAGGGACTTGCCCTCTGCAAACGCCGCTTCCACGGTATCAGCCATGGGGCAGAGCGCATCGAGGATCGTCTTATCGCCGGGCTTTGCGCCGCCGCGTGCCATCAGCGCCTCCGCAAACAGGCGGGGCATTGCCACGACATCGGCATCCTCAAAGCCGTCTTTGCCCTTGGCAGATTTGGCAATCGCCATAATGCCGGAGGACATCAGCGTACCCATGGTGGAGGGGGCCGCCTTGTTGCAGCTCATCGCGCTCTTCATCAGAAGCTCGCTGATCTGCGTGCCTTCATAAGTATCCGCAGTCTCCTGCACAGCGTGGAAGGCTGCTTCCATGCTCAGGCCCAGATCGCCGTCGCCAGACTTGCCGTCCAACTCGCCCAGATAGTCCTTCTGCACGTGGATGGTGGCCGCGACCTTGGCGATGACCGCTTTTACATCATTGATCTGATACATGCTTGCACTCCCTTACAGACGGATGAACGGGGTCTTCGCCTCGTCGTCTAGCAGCGTCTTGAATTCGTCGTTCAGCTTCAGCACGGAAACGGAAGCGCCGAGCATCTCAAGAGAAGTGGCATACTCGCCGACATAAACGCGGCCGATCTTGATGCCCTTCTGCTGGAACTTTTCATACAGGTCGGCATACAGCACGTAAAGCTCCTCTTTCGAGGTAGCACCCAGGCTGTTGACCAGAACTGCGACTTCGTCGCCGGAGGTCAGGGAAAGATCCTCGGTGAGCTTTTCGGTCAGGATACCGGCCAACTCTTCAGAGGTCTTCATCGTCGTGCGCTCCACGCCGGGTTCGCCGTGGATGCCCATGCCAAGCTCCATCTCGTCGTCCGAGATCTCGAAGATCGGCTTCGGTGCGCCGGGCAGCTGGCAGGAGGACATGGAGAAGCCGAGCGTCGCCACGTTGTCGCACACCTGCACCGCAATATCGCGTACCTCGTCGAGGCTCGCCATACGCTCCGCCTTGGCGCCTGCGATCTTGTAGGGGAAGAAAATGCCGCCGACACCGCGGCGATTCTTGTAGTCAGAGCGCGGCGCGGAAGCCACGTCGTCTGCCGCCTTGACGATCGCACAGGGGATGTCTTCCATATCGAGCATCTCGCTCGCCATATCGAAGTTCATCGAGTCACCCATGTAGTTGCCGAAAAGGAAAAGCACGCCGGCGCCGCTGTTCGTTGCCTTGGCTGCGGCGACGATTGCATCGCAGCTGGGGGACGTGAACACATTGCCGACTGCCACGCCGTCGCACAGGCCGCGCCCGACGTAGCCCAGGAACACGGGGAGATGACCGTAGCCGCCGCCGGTCACGATGGCGACCTTACCCTGCACCGGTGCATCAGAGCGGACAACTGCGCGCGTGTTTTCCTCGGAAAACTTCAACATATCGCCGTGAGCAAGGACGATGCCTTTCAGGCTTTCATCCACAAAGCTCTCGGGCTGATTCATGATCTTGTTCATAGAAATGCACCTTTCTTGCTGCTTTTCCAGCTTATTTAATATCAGGTGTACCTATCGCCCGCTTGACCGGCAGGCTCTGCGTGTGAAGGTCCGCAGAGCCTGCCGCCTAAGGGGCTGAGGTGAAAATAGCTTTTTCCGGGGGAACGCTTACTGCTTCAGCAGCTCGAGAGCGCGCTGATAATAAGCCTCGTCCTTGCGCGGGAAGGCATTGCCGACGCCCCAGGGCATGTAGTGGTAAACCCAGGCGTAGATGTTGCCGAGGTAGGCGCGATAGCTGTCGAGCAGCGCGCGGAAGGCGGGCTTGTCGATGCTGTCGAGCACTTCGTTGATCTGCTGAGAGAACTCATACTGGCGGTTGAGACCGCAGTACAGGCCGAAGGTGGAGGGCTGGATGACCCAGTATCTCATCATCTTGACCAGCATCTCCATGGTGTACTCTTCCTTCTCAGAGAGCTCATAGAGGAAGTAGCAGTAATCTGCCAGATAGTTGACGTCGCCGCCGCCGAAGACCCATGTCGTGAAGATCTGGTTGTCGTTGGGGATACCAGCACCGCCCTTGCTCATGCGATATTTGAAAACTTCAGTAACGTCCTGAACCGGTTCAACCGTGGTCTTGGCGACCTCTGCATCGATCTCGGCTTTGATGTTCTGCCATGTGTTCATTATGTTACACTCCTTTGATCTCAGAAATGATGATGTCCTTGGTTCTGCTGGCGCTCTTCCAGGCAGCCTTGCCGGCCTTCTTCAGAGCAGCCATATCCTCTGCGGAAACCTTGGCAAAGGGGATGTATCCGCGGTTGTCCACGCACTCGCCATACTTGACAACGAGCTCGCCGGAGCCGCACTGAGCAGCAGTCAGGAACACAGAGCCCTCTTCGGCGGTATTCATGGCGATCTCCTTGGCATCCTTGATGTCATAGGGCTTCTTGTCAAAACGGACCGTGCGGTCACGCAGCATGTAGCCGCCGACAACCTCGTGACCCTGCAGGACCTTCATGGGAAGATTCTCGCAGAACAGGTCGTAAACGTTCTTGTTCTCGCTGATGGGCTCGCAGTTGACCTTCAAACCGAGGGAAGGCCAGGAAATAACAAACGATTTCATCTTGTATCCCTCCTTGCTCAAATGTTCTTCTCGATGTACGCCTTAGAAGCGGCGCGACCGATCGCTTCGCAATCCTCACGGGTGGGGATCGGCGTAGCCTGACCGATGGCCCACTTGAAGAAGTGGTGGGTCCAGGCGTTCATGCTGGAACCATACAGGTAGAGAGAGTTCAGCAGGCTCAGCGCGTCATCCTTGTTGTCCATTTCCTTGACGCAAGCCATCGTCTCTTCAGTGAAGCGGGCATACACGGCATAGCCGCAGAGCTTGACCGCAGCAGTGACCTTGGGCAGCATGACCTCAACGAGCTCCTTGATGCGCTCGAGCGTGAAAGCGGGATCCATGGCCAGCTTGATGATGTTGTAGGTGTTGTAAGCCGCAACGTAACGAGCGGCGGTAGCGCCCTCGAACCAAACGCCGAGCGTGGTCTTAGCCGTGCCAGCGCCGGTGGGGATGATCTCGTACTTGAAGACGCGCTCGATATCTTCGGGAGCTTCGTCAATAATGCGGGTGTTCTCCGCATCGATCTCTTTCTGAAGAACTTTCCAATCCATAGCCATGTTGTTTAGCCCTCCTCAGCAACAAATTCAACGTGGACGATCTTCTTCTCGTTCATGAGGTTCTCCCACAGCTGCTGACCAACTTCCAGAAGGAGCTCTTTGTCCTCGGGGATGACCTCAGCCCAGGTCACATACTCCATCGGCTCGGTGACGTAATCGAACTTGCAGCTCAGGTTCGCAACGTTACCGGTCGTCATGAAGAAGGTGAAGCGGCCCTTGTTCATCTGAACGATGTCTTCGAGGGGGCTTTCTTCCTGGATCCAATTGCATTCCTTGCTCATCGGCAGGTTCAGCATAAACAGGGACTGGCCGGCAACGACCGTCTCAGTCTGCACGCAGCGAGTGGGCAGATTGGTCATGAACCAGTCAAAAATTGCCTGGTTGTGCTCAACAGGACCAACGCGAACCTGCTTGCCAAGCTCAGGCCATCTCATGATAAATTTAGTAGACATGAAATCATACCTCCAGTAGTTATGTTGGTGGATTAGATATATATATAACCTATACGTGATAATAAGCTATATAGCACAATTTGTCAAGTGGCTGACCACTCGTATTTTCATCCAAAAATTGACCTTGGCTTTTGTGCGAAACAGCTGTAAAGGAGTCCGGAATGAATAAACGACCATCGGGAGCGCCCGATGGTCGTTGAAAATCCGTATTTGTAAGAAATCGCTGGTTTTTTACTACGCGTTGTTCTCGCGCAGGAGGGCGAAGCTGTAGCGCTTCTGCAAGCCGATATCGTCGCTGTAGGTCAGGATATGCTGAAGCGACTCGTTGTACGCCGCCGTAGGATCCCTGCGGCAGATCGCATCCACAATGCGGTTGTGCGGCACGGTGCCGTATTTTTTCTCCAGAACCGTGCTCTTTTTGGAGACAAACAGATCCGGATACTCCTGTAGATGATCGAGAATGGAATATTCAAACTGGGACAGGAACTCGTTGTGCGCGTACTTGGCGATCAGCGCATGGATGTGGTTTTCGCCGTAGGCGCAATCGTCAAACGTCAGATCGCCGGAGTCCAGACGCTGCTGCGTGCGCTGCAGATCCTCCAGTTCCTCCTTTGACGCAAATACCGCTGCCAGCTGACCGAGCACCGCCTCAAGAAAGAGACGCGCCTCGAAAAGGTCGCGCTTTTGAAGCGCTTCCGCGCTGATCTGCATCGGGGCAATGCTGATATCCATCGGCTCCTGCACATAGTAGCCCTTGCCCTGGCGAGCCTCGATGATGCCCAGCGTGATCAGGCGGGACACCGCCTCGCGGAGCGTCGGGCGGCTGACGCCCATCATGGCTTCAAGCTCCTTCTGCGAGGGGAGCTTATCCCCCGGCTTGAACCGTCCGGAGGTGATCATCTCGTGGATCTGCTCAGACACCTGCTCCGTTACAGTGATATGCTTCACTTTTGAAAATTCGCGGTCAACTGCCATAGTTTTTCCTCTCTCCCGGAATTGTGGTTCTGCCCGCAAGAGAACTAACATTCCTAACTTATCTATATTTTATATATATTAGCACACTTGCTCAGCTGTTGCAAGCCATTCTGCGTCAAAATCTGCCTCAAAATCTGTCAAATATGGAAAAAGCCGACATTTCTGCCGGCTTTTTCCATTCATAGAGAGTATGATTCAGTGCAATCGGAATCAGTTGATACCGAGATCCAGACCGGTCAGATCAACAGAGATATCGGTGTTGACGAACTGGCCGTCCTCGCTGACCTTCAGCACGGAGCAGCCGAACGGCTCGATATCGCCCTTCTCATCCCAAACCATGTGGGACTTGAGGGTGCAGCCTTCCTCCATAACGAAGGTGGAGGTGTGGTCGGGGCTGGTGTTCTTGATCCACTGGGCGAGATTCTCTCTGGTAGCGCCTTCGCTCATCGCCTCAGCGATGATCTTGACGATATCGTAGCTGCCGGCGCAGGGCTCGGAAGGAACTTCGTTGGGACGGATCTCCTGGAACTTGACCATGAAGTTCTTGACGGTCTCACGATCGCTGTAGGGGTTGAACGTAACGCAGATGTAGAGGTTCTGCAGAGCGTCAGCACCGGCGAGGTCGATCATCTGGGAATAGGTCAGAGCGGACTGGCCAACGTGAGGAACGTCGAAGCCCAGAGCGTGAGCCTGCTGGAAGTACAGACCAGCGTCAGCGTGGTCGGCATAGATGACAACGCCTTCGCAGCCAGCCTTCTGGAGCTTGTTGATGATGGTGGAGAAGTCCTTCTCAAGACCGGGGTTGTAGGTCTCGCTGTCCACAACCTCAGCGCCGAGGGAGGTAGCAGCTGCGGTAGCAGCCTCGAGGTTGCCCACGCCGTAGTCGTTGTTGGCATAGATGACGCCGAGCTTCTTGATGCCGAGGTTGTTGACGATCATGGCGACGACCTGGTTGCCGCAGCGGTCATCACGCAGACCGAGACGGACGAAGTACTCGTAGCCAAGCTCGGTCAGAGTGGGGTTATTGGAGGACGGGCCGATGAACGGCATGCCGGCAGCCTCATAGATGGGAGCGCCAGCGAGGGTGTTGGTGGAACCGCCGTGCGCGATAACGGCGGTGATGGTATCATCATCGCAGAAACGCTGGGCAACGAGAGCAGCCTCAGAGGGGTCGTTCTTGTCGTCCATCTTGACCAGTTCGAGCATCTTGCCGTTCACGCCGCCGTTCGCGTTGACTTCGTCAATTGCGATCTGAGCGCCATCGACCATCAGCTCGCCGTAGGCAGCGCTGGTGCCGGTCAGAGGAGCAGCAATGCCGATGCGGATGGTTTCGCCGCTGGTCTGGTTGGTGGTGTTACCATCGGTGTTGGTCTGGCCCTCGTTGGACGCCTTGTCGCCGCAGGCGACCAGAGCGAACGTCATAGCCAACGCAAGGAACAGTGCAAGGATCTTTTTCATGTTTCTTCTCCTTTCAAAATCAGCAGACACCCGTCTGCAGGGATACAAGGTAATATCCGCTGCGCTTACACCAGATGCTTGCCCCCGTCGATGGGGATCACAGCGCCGTTCATATAGCTGCTGCACCCGGACAGGAACACGATGAGTTCCGCAACCTGCGCAGGATTACCCATGATGATCTCGCGGCCGTTGATCTTAACGGTGTGGGAGTTTTCATCGAGCTGCTGCGCACGGGACTTGAACGCCGAAGAATAATCGCCGCACGCCGAGGTCATGATGGTGGCAGGGCAGAGGGCGGTGCACTGAATGTAGGGAGAAAGCGTGACCGCCATCGTCTCCATCAGCTTCACCAGCCCGACCTTTGCAATGGAATGCGGGATATACTCCGGCCAGTTTTCGTAGTAGGAATCGCCGATCATCGCCATGATGCGCCCGGATTTGTGCTTCATCATCAGCGGCACGGCGGCCTGCGTAAGGAAAAACGCGCCCTTGAGGATGATCTCGTGAGAGCTGTTCCAGACTTCTTCTGTCACAGTCTCAAGGGGACCTTCGTTAAAGTTGCTGGCGTTGTGGATCAGAATGTCCAGACGCCCGTATTCTTCATCGATTGCTTTGACAAGCGCCTGTAGCTGCGGTACGGAGCGCATATTCGCCTCGTAAATCATGCAGCGGCGGCCCATCGCCTCGATCTCTTTTTTTGTTTCCTCCGCTTCGGCAGGCGTTCCCCAATAGCTGATCGCAAGATCTGCACCGGCTTCCGCCAGCGCCATGGAGATTACTTTGCCCACACGGATCGCGCCGCCTGTGACAAGCGCGACTTTACCGTCTAATCTCATTTGTTCGTACGCTCCTTTTTATGGCATCGGCATGATCTCGCCGCCGGAGACATAGATCGTCTGTCCGGTCACGTTCTCCGCCATGGATGAGGAATAGAACGCGATCGCACCTGCGATATCTTCGGGCGAGGTGAACTTGCCGAGCGGACATTTACTGACCGCATCCTCGGAAAAACGCTCCTGCGCCTCGTCGCCCCTGCAGACGACCTTGCCCGGCGCGATCACGTTGACCGTGATGTGATCCTTGCCGACTTCGCCGGCAAGGGACTTGGAAAATGCGTTCATGCCCGCCTTCACCGCGCTGTAGGGCGCGCAGCCCTTGAAGAAGCGGTAAGCCAGTCCGCCGGAAATGTAGATGATCCGTCCGTACTGCTGCTGCTTCATCACCGGCAGCACCGCCTTGCAGATGCAGAAGTAGGACTTCACGGCGTCCAGATGGCAGCCCCAGTCCTCCCAGGTCATGTCCGCAACCTCAGTGGGCGCGTAATCATCCCTGTGGACAAAATCGACCACCGTGTGGACTGCGCCGTAACGCTCCACCACCGCACGCACCAGCGCGCAGGTCTGATCTTCTTCGCGCACATCGGCCTGCAGCGCCATTGCGCTGCCGCCGCTGCGCTCGATATCTGCTACGATGCTTTCCGCCTTTCCGCGGCTATGGAAGTAATGCACCACAACCGTGTGCCCCATGCGGGACAGCGCACGGCAGGTGTCCGCGCCGACCTTACCGGTCGCGCCGAACACGATCGTGACCTGTTTTTCCAAAGCGGGTCACACTCCCAGATAGATCCTGCGGACGTCGTCGTTTTCAGCCATTTCCTTGCCGCTGCCGGTCAGCTCGATCTGGCCGCTGGCAAGCACGTAAGCACGGTCGGAAACGTTGAGCGCCTTGTTCGCGTTCTGCTCGACCAGCAGGATCGCGGTGCCGTCCTTGCGGATCTCTTCGATGATGCGGTAAACTTCCTTGACCACGACCGGAGCAAGACCCAGAGACGGCTCGTCCATCAGCAGGATCTTCGGGCGGGACATCAGCGCACGTGCGATGGCAAGCATCTGCTGTTCGCCGCCGCTGAGATAACCGGCTCTCTGGTGCAGACGCTGACCCAGAATGGGGAAGCGCTGGCAGTACATATCAATGTCTTTCTTCACGCCGTCGGCGTCCTTGCGGGTATAGGAACCGGCCATGAGGTTATCATAAACGGTCAGGGAGGCAAAAATCTGGCGGCCTTCGGGGACGTGGGAGATGCCCATGCTCACGATCTTGTCGGGGTCAGTGCCGTTGATGGTCTTGCCATCGTATACGATCTGACCGGAGGTCGGCTTGAGCAGGCAGGAAATGCTCTTGAGGAGCGTGGACTTACCGGCGCCGTTGTGCCCGATGATGGAGACAATCTCGCCCTCATTCACGTTGATGGACACGTCATGCAGCGCCTCGATGGGGCCGTAAAACACCCACAGATTTTCAACAGAAAGCAACATAATTTAACCCTCCCCGAGATAAGCCTTGATAACCGCCTGATTCGACTGGATCTCCGCAGGAACACCCAGCGCGAGCTTGCGTCCGGCGTCCATGACCAGCACGCGGTCGGAAAGTTTCATCATCAGCTTCATGTTGTGCTCAATCAGGATGATCGAGATCTGATTATCCGTCTGGATCTGCTTGACAAGCATCATCAGCTCTTCAGACTCAACGCCGTTCAGACCGGCGGTCGGCTCGTCGAGCATCAGCAGCTTCGGATCCATGACCAGCGCACGCGCCAGCTCAAGGCGCTTCTGCGCGCCGTAGGGCAGCGCCCCGGCAAAGTCCTCGGCGTTCTTTTCAAGGCCGACCATGGCAAGCGCCTTGGACGCCTTTTCTCTCGCCTCGGCTTCAACGGCCTTGTAGTGCTTGCCGTGGAACATTACGTCGAATGCGTTGGTCTTCATCGACAGGTGCTGGCCGACCAGCACGTTATCCATGACCGTCAGCGCCTTGAAGATGCGCAGGTTCTGGAACGTACGGGCGATGCCCAGTCCCGTCATATTCTCCAGCTTTTTGCCGGTGATGTCCTGACCCTGGAAGAAGACCTTGCCTTCCGTGGGGGTATAGATACCGGTGAGGACATTCACGAGCGTGGTCTTGCCGGAACCGTTCGGTCCGATCACGCCGAGGATCTCGTTTTTGTCAACGTAGACAGAGATATCATCCACTGCGTGAACACCGCCAAAATACATTTTGATATTTTGGGTTTCCAATACGTGTTCGCTCATTATATCTCTCCTTTATTCACTACCGCCTGCTGCTTCTTCATCTTGCGCTCAATACGCTTCTGCTTGATCTTCTCCTGAATGCCCGTATCGCAGGCAAACGCACGGGAACCAAGAATGCCCTGCGGGCGGAAGAGCATGAACGCGATCATGATGATGCCGCCAACGCCCACGCGGTAGACCGCCAGCGGACGGATGATCTCGGGCATGACCACGAAGAAGACCGCGCCGATGATGGAGCCGGGCATGCTGCCAAGGCCGCCGATGATGCACATCTGCATGATCGTCAGGGAGGTGTCGTAAACGAAGTTGTTCGGGGAGATGTAGCCGATATAGGAGGCATACAGCGCGCCCGCAAAGCCTGCCAGCGTCGTACCGATCACGAACGCGAGGATCTTGTACATATCGGTCTTTACGCCGACGGAGCGTGCGCCGATGGAGTCGTCACGGGTCGCCTGGATCGCGCGGCCGACCTTGCTGTTGACGATGTTGTTCATCAGGATGTAGAACAGCACCGTAACGACCAGCATCAGGAAGTAATTGGAGGTCGCACTCTTGAACGTATAGCCGAACAGCTTGATCGGCGGAATGGCCGTCAGACCCATCGGGCCGCGGGTGACGGACATCCAGTTGCGCGCCACGGCAAGGAAAATATAGGAGAACGCCGTGGTGATGAGGGAGAGAAAGTCCGTTTCCAGACGCAGACAGGGGATCGAGCAGAGGAAGCCGCAAAGGCCGGCGCCGATACCCGCGAGGATGAAGCAGAGGAAAAACGACATGCCGTAGTTAAGCTGCAGCACTGCCGCAACATAGGCGCCGACGCCATAGAACGCCGCCTGACCCATATTCAGCATGCCGGCGTGGCCGCTGATGAGCATGTTGCCCATCGACAGCAGGCAGTAGACAAAAATCGTCGTCAGAATGCGCTTCTGGAGGTTCGTTGTAACAAAGGGTGCCGCGATGAGGCAAACGAACAGCAGCGCAAGCCAGATTTTCTTATATTTCGTGTCAAATAATTTTTTGATCCGTTCCATGTTACACCTTCTCCACTTTCTTCTTACCCAGCAAACCGTTCGGGCGGAACACCAGAACAAGAACGATCACGATATAGCCCAAAGCTTCCTTGGAAGCAGAGCCGATGTAGGCGCCTGCGAACGTTTCGGCAACGCCGAGCAGGATACCTCCGAGGAATGCGCCGTAGAAGTTACCGACGCCGCCCAGCATGGCAGCCGCCCAGGCCTTAACTGTGCCCCAGATACCCATATCAATACTGATAACGCCATAATAGCCGGAATAGACGATGCCGCCAATGACGCCGAAGAAGCCGCCCAGGCCATAAACCAGCGGAATGATCTTGTTCAGCGGAATGCCCATCAGCTGCGCCGCTTCCATATTTTCAACGATGCACTGCGTTGCGCGGCCGAACTTGGTGTGCTTCATGAACCAGGACAGGGCGAGCACCAGAACGGTCGCAAAGGCCAGCACGACAATATTCTTCTGGAAAAGCTTGAATCCACCCACATCGAAGCTGCCGGCGGGGAGGAACTGCGGGAACGCGATAGGCTCCGGGCCCCAGATGACCTGCGCGATGGTACGCAGCACAAGCGCTGCGCCAAGAGCACTGATCATCGGCACAATGCGGTTTGCATAACGAACGGGACGGTACACTGTGCGCTCAATGGTCATACCGATCAAGGCAGTCAGCAGACCGGCGGCCAGAATGGCCAGCGGGAGCGGGAGCGCCATGTTAATGAAAGAAAACGCAATAAAGGTACCAAAAACATACAGGTCGCCGTGTGCGAAGTTGACCTGATACAGCAAGCTGTAAACCATGCTGTAACCGACGGCGATCATCGAATACATGGAGCCGAGCGAAATGCCGTTACTGGTTGTTTGTAAAAAGTAATTTAACTCTGTATTCATTTTATCTCCTACATTCTGAAAGATGGTGATTTCTCTTTCGGGAGCGTGCGGTCCTTTTCTGCCGCGCAGCAGAAGCGCCGGCTGCCACGTCCTTTACTCAGAAGCTGATCAGCGTGTATTCCTCACTCCCTTTTCTTGAAGAATTGCAGAACAGCATCCAGTCGTGCATTGTCGCCCGGAAGATGCGCCGCAGATTTGGTTTAGGTATAGGTTATATATATATCTTATTCTGTTTATTAAGTATATATGAACATGAATAAGATTGCAATTAGGCAATTCACCCTTTTTTCTGTCGCATTCTTGTATAAGTTGCCAAACTTTTTATAAACAGAAGATTTTGCTTTACAAAATTAGGATCGAATACGTCGATAACAGGCGTTTCCCCTTGTATTGTTATACTTTTTTAAGTATAATGTGGCACTTATAGATGCCGATGTTCTTCTCTGGCGCATTCATCATATTTATAATAGGAATAACGATTCTTTTCTCCCGCGCCGCATTTTCCGCGCGGTTTTCCTGCCGCCTGAAAGCAGGGTTTCCTGCGTCAAAAAGGAGCGGACTTCCCAATAGGGAAGTCCGCTCCTTTCTTTGCTGCAATGTTCAGTTCGCCTGCTTCATGCTCAGGCTAATGCGCTTTTTCTTCTCGTCCGCCTCCAGCACGACGACCTTGACCATATCGCCGACAGACTCGACCTCAGACGGGTGCCGGATAAACCTGTCCGCCACCTGCGAGATATGAACAAGTCCGTCCTGATGCACGCCGATATCGACGAACACGCCGAAGTCGATGACGTTGCGTACCGTGCCGGTCAGCGTCATGCCGGGCTTCAGATCCTTCATTTCCAGCACGTCCGTGCGCAGGATGGGCTTTGGCAGCTCGTCGCGCACGTCCCGGCCGGGCTTCAGCAGCTCTGCCACGATATCGCGCAGCGCGGGAACGCCCACACCGATCTCAGCTGCCGCCTTTTCCTCGCCGCAGGACCTGACGCACGCGGGAAGATCGGCAAGCTTGCCGTCCTTCACGTCGGCAAGCGTGTGGCTGGTCAGGCTGAGCAGCGCTTTCGCGGCGTCGTAGCTTTCGGGATGAACGGCGGTATTGTCGAGCACACTTTTGCTCTCCGGCACGCGCAGGAAGCCCGCGCACTGCTGGAACGCCTTGGAACCGAGCTTCGGCACTTTTTTGATCTGCGCACGCGAGGTAAACGCGCCGTTTTCCTCACGGTAGGCAACGACATTTTTCGCCGTCGCAGCGTTTAATCCCGCTTTCTTTTTCGTCCTCGAAAAAGCCGCGAAAGGCGTAGGAAATGCAGTCATATCAACGCTTCCAACGCATCGGTCATACGAACTTCAACACCTCCGGCACAATTGCCCCACGTTTGCTTTCGCGAGTGAAAGTGGGTACACACCTCGGCTCTCTGAGAAAAATCGCACACAGCGGCTCACAGGGCGAAACAGGGGTGCTTTGGATGGGGGCGCTATCTCTACCCTCTGACCGTTTTGCGCGGTCCGGAAACCCTGCGTGGCCAGAGGGTAGAACGGCATACTTTGCCCCTTTTGGGTCTTGGCCGAGGGTGCTCCCGAAGAACGCAGAAAGCCTTCGGGACAGCGATGCGCTTATGCGCGTCGCTGTCCCGAGGCGTCGCGGCCCCGCTGGGCTGCGTGATCTTTTTACTTTTGTCGAAGTTGCGGCTTGTACACCCTGCGCTCAGAGCTTTCTGTGCGTGCGAGGCAGGGGTGGTATCACCACTCTTGGTGTGCTCTGTGTGTTGCTGAAACGCTGGACGGCCGCTTGTCAAAAGGGTTCATTTACCGTTTTCTGAGGCCGGGTGGTCATCATTGATTCCAGCGGTGCAAAATGTGCTTGACAGATGCAGTCTACTTGTGATAGACTTCAAGTATCGGGAGTCTATCACAAGTAGATTGGTAAAAAAGGAGTGGCACACATGGACGGTTACAAACTGGGCGTTGTTGAGACGCATTTTGCAGAACTCATCTGGCAGCACGAGCCGCTGACCTCCGGCGAACTGGTAAAGCTGTGTGAACAGGAACTGCAATGGAAAAAATCTACGACCTACACGGTTTTGAAAAAGCTCTGCGAACACGGTATTTTTCAGAACGAAAACGGCACGGTTACTTCCCTTCTCTCACAGGAGGGCTATAACGCCGTACAGAGTGAGAAATTTGTGGAGGACACCTTCGACGGTTCCCTTCCCGCATTTCTTGCCGCCTTTACCACACGGAAATCTCTTTCGGAGAAGGACATTGCGGAAATTCAGCGCATGATCGACCACTGCGGAAAGGAGTGAGCCTATGGCCGCCGTCTTTTTGAAGCTCTTAAATCTGAGCATTTCCGCAAGCTGGCTGGTGCTGGCCGTGCTGGTACTGCGCCTGATATCAAAGCGTTTGCCCAAGTGGATGAATGTTCTGCTTTGGGGCATCGTCGCGCTGCGGCTTATGCTGCCATTTTCCATCGAAAGTGCTTTGAGCCTGATCCCCAGTGCCGAAACGGTCAGTCCCGCGGTCGTGCAGTTTGACCCTGCGCCAACCATCACGAGCGGCGTGAGCGTCATCGACAATGCTGTGAATCCCTCACTCAGCGAACATTTTGCCGCCGTGCCGACAGCCAGCGTCAACCCGCTCTATGTCTGGACGGAGATCGCAGGCTGGGTGTGGCTCATCGGCCTTGGAGCCATGCTGCTCTATGCGCTCGCAAGCTATCTTCGGCTGCGCCGACGCGTGAGCGTGTCGCTCCCCATTCAGGATAACATTTATCTTTGCGATGCCATTTCCTCGCCGTTTATCCTCGGTGTTGTAAAACCACACATCTATCTGCCATCCGGGCTGGACGAGGTGCAACGGCAGAATGTACTCTCGCATGAGAGGGCGCATCTCGCGCGGCGTGACCACTGGTGGAAACCGCTGGGCTTCGCGCTGCTTGCGGTTTACTGGTTCAACCCCGTGCTGTGGCTCGCCTATGCGCTGCTCTGCCGCGACATTGAACTGGCCTGCGATGAGCGGGTGATCCGCACGATGGACGAGAGCGCCGTCAAGACCTATTCCACGGTGCTGCTTGCGTGCAGTATGCCGCGCAAGGCGGTCATCACCTGCCCGCTGGCGTTCGGTGAAGTTGGCGTCAAGGAGCGTGTGAAGAACGCGCTTCACTACAAAAAGCCCGCGTTCTGGGTGGTCGCGGCGTCGGTCGCCGTGTGCGTCGTTGTAGCGGTGTGCTTTCTGACGAATCCGCCTACGGATACCGACGCCGCCGGACTGGTCGGTTTCCATCGGGAACAGGTCACTTATGCCGATGTAACGGACGCAAGCGGCGCGCAGCCATCCAACGTCCAGTTGACGGCGGAAGAAACGGACGCCGTCTACGCTCTGCTGGATGCCCTGCAATACAAACGCCTTGGTGCTGCGTCAGCAATGGAGGACTGCTATGCAAGGCTCTATTTTATCAGCGCCGCGGGCGAACGCTGCGAGATCATGCTCTCTGAGCGTGAAATGCTGGTCAACCCCATTACTGACGGCAAGACAGCGCGGCTCTATGAGCTGCGTTCCGGAAGTACGGAGTTGAGAGACTATCTGTTTGGATGTATTGGCGCAAGCGAGCCGGCAGAGGAGGAAATGAAAACCATGACCGAGCCGACGCTGTCGCTGACGCTCACCGTTCCCACTGCATGGGAGGATATTGCAGAGCTCTCCGCCTACGACAAGGGGACTGCCTATCTGGGATATGGGATCATGCTGTTCCATCTGTCGGAAAAGAACGCACTTGCGGCGTATCCCGACGGGGGAATGGGCAACGTATGGTGGCTGGTCGCTATGAGCTGGGATAATTTCAAGGAATGGAGGGGCTATGACGCACTGCCTGTCCCCGAGATTCTCGGCATCGCCGAGTATGTCCTCGGAGCCGATGATGAGTATGTGTATCTGCTGGTGTTGCCGTCCGATGTGCAGTTCCTGGAAAACGATCCTGTCAGCCAGCGCCAATACGAGGCACTGCAAAGCGACTCACAAGGCGTACTCACGCGATTTTTGAAGGACAACGGAATCCACATAAATGACATGTGCCCTGCCTCCTCCGTGTTTTCGCCCCCTGCGCGCGGCGGTGCGGCAGAGGATGCCGATCGCGTCTATACTGAAAGTTTCCGTCCTGAAAACGGAAGCAGTGACTCCGCTGTACCTCCGACTGATCCTGAAGAGGGCTGGATCATGTCGCTTGTGTTTATTGATAGCGGCAATATCAATAATAAGACTGGACTGGATACATCTAAAAAGCTGAATAAGGGCAACGGGAAATACGTTAGTTTGTATATTGAAAACAAAGGGAGTAATCCCGTTGTAGCAACCATCGATGGTCAGAGCGAGAGAATCTTCAAGAATGGTGAAAGCGGCCATATTTATGTAGAAGTGACTCAGGGACTGTTCGGTGCGGACAAATCATATAATTTCAAAGTAGTGCCTGGTACTAATGGCGGAACAGTCGATATTTACTACGAGATTGCTCAGCAAGATTCTGTGACCGGATACCCTGCTGCGTATGATGAGTTGATGACGAATATCTGCAATCTCCGATCCGCTGGCGCACGTGATATAGAGACCGACTTCAGCCACGATCTTCTGTCCGTGAACGACTACTACCAGACGCCCGGCTGGCTGCTGCGCGATCTTGACGGTGATGGGATTCCTGAGCTGCTGCTCGGCGCGGACTGGGGCGACGGCCATACCGTGATCTTCAATATTTACTGCCTCGACGGCGCAAAAGCCGTTCGCGTCGTGGACGGCTGGAGCCGCAGCCGCTGGTATCTCTGCACCGACGGCAGTCTCGCCCACGAGGGCAGCGACGGTGCGAGCGAGGGGACCTACTCTTACTACCGCTATGAAAACGGCGCGCTGCGGCATTTGGAAACTGTGATTTCTTTAGACGGCTGGCTCTACTCCGATACGACCGACCACTATGTTGGCGGCAAGGGCTTCCGCCCTGTCAGCGAGGACGAGGCGAACGCGGTGCGGGAAAAATATACCCACGAAACGCTGTCTTTTACGCCATTTGTGGTATGAGGATAGATAGTGTAGACTGTGGCGCAAGGTTGCAGCTCGCCAGTCCTCTACGGATATTACAGCCTCTGA
>OGII01000627.1_pt1 | contig 31367 bp, 25 predicted proteins | sample 1571701 | NCBI WGS metagenome assembly OGII01 (sample SAMEA2581950, study PRJEB24529) | metagenome | biome: Human gut stool | place: China | collected 2011
CGGGTGGTTTTTATTGTCCGGCAAGGCACTTTAGTTGCTGGACATCCCCTTGTTGCCCCCTTTTACACCCGGATGTACCGGCTCCCTACACCCGGATGTAAAGAATGGCAACATGGGGGTGTTTACGGAATTATGTGCTTGTTTCTGCCGAAAAAAGAGAGGGCTTTTGTGGAACGAAGAACCGTATTTCGCCAATTTAATATCTATTGTACCTGTTTTTACATTTGTTTGTTCAATTGTTCTATATGCTTTTTGAAAGGAAAAAGATATCAATAGGTTGATTTTCAGTTATATGATAAAAATACCATGTTTTAGGAGTGATAGAAGAGTGATAGAGGAAAACGTCCTGTATCATTGCCTGTAACGATTGAATATCAACAGATACAACCTCTGTAGTGATAGAGTGATAGATGATTTGCAGAAAACTTTGCATGTTAATCACTATCTTGGAAAATTTTGATGCGGTTGCCCTGTTTATGCGTCGATGATAAATCATAAATCATAAATCTTGATTATCTTTGCAACTCAAATAAAAAAACATCATTAAAGTATGTTGACGCTTAAAGTAATTACGGAAGAAACAGATCGGGTGATTCGCGGTCTGGAAAAGAAACACTTTAAAGGTGCACAGGAAAGCATTGCAAAAGTGATCGAATTGAACGATAAAAGACGTGGTGCGCAAAATCAATTAGATAAAAATCTGGCAGAGGTGAACCAGACTTCGAAAACCATCGGCATGCTGATGAAAGAAGGTAAAAAAGAGGAAGCCGAAATTGCTAAGCAACGTGTTGCTGAGATCAAGGAAGTCAACAAGGCTATCCAGGCCGAAATGGATCAGGCGGCCGAAGATATGCAGAACTTGCTCTATACAATCCCGAATGTTCCTTACGACGAAGTGCCCGAAGGTGTGGGAGCTGACGATAATAAGGTTGAAAAGATGGGCGGTATGGAAACGGAACTGCCGAAAGACGCACTACCCCATTGGGAATTGGCAAAGAAATATGACCTGATCGATTTTGACTTGGGAGTGAAGATCACAGGTGCCGGTTTCCCGGTTTACAAGGGACAAGGTGCGCAGTTGCAGCGTGCGCTGATTAACTTCTTCCTGGATGAAGCCCGTAAATCCGGTTATACGGAAATCATGCCGCCGACAGTTGTGAATGCTGCTTCCGGTTATGGTACGGGCCAGTTGCCTGACAAGGAAGGGCAGATGTATCATTGCGAAGTGGATGATCTTTATCTGATCCCGACAGCCGAAGTCCCGGTTACTAATATCTACCGTGATGTTATCCTCGACGAAAAGCAGTTGCCGATCAAGAACTGTGCCTATACGCAATGTTTCCGTCGCGAAGCCGGCTCTTATGGAAAAGATGTGCGCGGACTGAACCGTTTGCATGAGTTCTCTAAAGTGGAATTGGTTCGCATTGACAAACCGGAACACTCCAAACAGTCTCATCAAGAAATGTTGGATCACGTAGAAGGCCTGCTCCAGAAATTGGAACTTCCGTATCGTATCTTACGTCTTTGTGGTGGCGATATGAGTTTCACGGCTGCCCTTTGTTTTGATTTTGAAGTTTATTCAGAAGCCCAAAAGCGCTGGTTGGAAGTAAGTTCGGTTTCTAACTTCGATAATTACCAGGCAAACCGTCTGAAATGCCGTTATCGTGACGAGAATAAAAAGACACAGCTCTGCCATACGTTGAATGGTAGCGCATTGGCTTTGCCGCGTATCGTCGCAGCCTTGCTCGAAAACAACCAGACTCCCGAAGGCATCCGCATTCCGAAGGCGTTGGTTCCGTATACGGGATTTGATATGATTAAGTAAATAAGTATAGAAAAACTATAGGGTGGTAAAAAAACGGTCGGCATCTGTTTGACAACGGATGTCGACCGTTTTTGGTAGCGACAAGCATCTATTTTCAAAACACCGGTGATTCGATTTTAAAACATATATGCTTTGCAATCAAAACATCGGTGTTTTGATAGATAAGGAATTGTACCAAATCAGATGAACAGATTTACATTCGCCTCTTCTGCCCGTTCGAGATAAGAAGCCACGCCGCCCAGTGTAACATTGTCCATCAGTTCTTCTTTTTGCACGCCCATGACATCCATGCTCATGGTGCAGGCAATCATTTCCACGCCATTGTCTATGGCTTGTTGGATCAGGCTTTCCAGGCTGTCGATTCGCTTTCGCTTCATAATGAGGCGCATCATCCAGCTACCGGCACCTCCCATGTTCATTTTAGACAGTTTGAGTTTGCCACTGTGTGTCGGAAGCATCCAGCCGAACATCTTGCCGAAAATATCTTTGGTGACTGTTGGTTTATGCTGTTTCTTGATCACATTCAGTCCCCAAAAAGTAAAAAACATGGTTACTTTCTTGCCGGTCGAAGCCGCTCCATTGGCAATGACAAAGGAAGCTAACGCCTTGTCCAGGTCGTCGCTGAAGACGATCAGTGTCTTGTTGTCGGCATTGTTTCGAGAAATCTCGCAAGAAGCTGTTTTCTCCTGTTTGCGGATGGTGGCGGCGACCACCCCGTTTTTGTTTTCCAACGCAACCAGCTCTGCACCTGTCATCTTGCACCAGGAAGTGACATCCTTGCCGAAAGCCTGGTCGGTGGCAGTTATCTGAAGTTGTTCGCCGATCTTCAACGCCTCGTAGTTCTTTTTCAATTGCATCACAGGTCCGGGACACATCAGTCCGCAAGCATCTACTTTCAACAGATTGATCTGGGAATCGGAGTTTCCATAGCTTGTGCTTTCCGGTATTTCCGGCTTGTGGGAAACGATCTCTTTTATCGGTGCGGTCGCTACGCTCCATGTTTTGTATCCTCCGGATAGGTTGCGCACATGCTTGAAGCCATTTTGTACCAAGATGCGATAGGCCAGGTAACCACGCAGTCCGACTGCACAGGTTACGACGATCGGTTTCTCCTTTGGCAGTTCGTCTAAATGTTCTCGCAATTCATCTACCGGTATGTTTATAAATCCGGGAATCGTGCCTAATTTATATTCGTCGTGTGTACGGACATCGATTCGAATCGTATCGGCCGGAAGTTCTGCGAGCTCGCGCCATTGGATGATCCGGGACTTTTTATTCAAAATATTTTCTGCAACGAATCCGGCCATATTCACGGGATCTTTAGCTGACGAATAGGGAGGTGCATAGGCATGTTCCAATTCCGCCAGGTCGTGGACTGTACCGCCTCGCTGTATCACTTGTGCCAGCATCTCGATACGTTTGTCTACACCGTTGAAGCCGACAATCTGGGCGCCTAACAATTTCCCGTTTTCCGGAGCGAACAATATTTTGATGGACAGGGGAACGGCTCCCGGATAATATCCGGCATGAGAGGCCCCATGTGTGTAGGAAGAGATATAGGGTATATTGTTCTGTTGTAATAACTTTGCATTCGCACCGGCTGCGGCAACTGTCAGGTCGAATACTTTCGCAATGGAAGTTCCGATTGATCCCGGATATTTCTTTTTGTTGCCGAATACGATATTGTCTGCCACGATGCGTCCCTGCTTGTTTGCCGGCCCTGCCAGCGGAATAAGGGCCGGCTGTCCGGTTACGAGATGGCGTACTTCGACTGCGTCGCCGAGGGCATATATATCGGCATCGGAAGTTTGCATATAATCGTTTACGGCGATGCCGCCCCGTTCTCCGATGGCGAGTCCCGCATCTTTTGCCAGTTTGGTTTCCGGGCGTACTCCGATGCTCAACAAAACCATGTCGGTAGCGATCTGTTTGCCGCTGCGGAGGTGTACGGTCACACCACCGTCTTTTTCTTCAAAGCGGCTGACACCATCTTCTAAGTGCAGTCCGACTCCCTTATCGGTTAGTTGTCGGTGCACGATTGCTGCCATCGAGAAGTCCAACGGAGCCATCACTTGGTTGGCCATTTCTACCACGTCGACCTGTATACCTAAGTCGTGCAGATTTTCCGCCATTTCCAGTCCGATAAAGCCTCCACCCACAACAATAGCACGTTTCGGATTTTCAGTATTGACATAATTTTTGATCGTATCGGTGTCCGGCACATTACGGAGCGTGAATATTTTCTTGCTTCCGATCCCTTCGATACCAGGCCGGAGCGGTTCGGCTCCCGGTGAAAGTACCAGTTTGTCGTATGTTTCGGTGTATGTCTCGCCTGTGGATAGGTTCTTGATTTCCACTTCTTTTTTATCCGGACGGATAGCGGTTACCTCCTGTTCCGTGCGAATGTCAATCCGGAAACGGTCTGTGAAACCTTTTGCTGTCTGTACGAACAGCTTTTCTCGGTTGTTGATCGTGTCACCGATATAATAAGGTAGGCCACAGTTTGCATACGATACATATTTTCCTCGTTCGAACAAGATGATATTGGCTTTTTCATCCATTCTGCGCAGACGTGCTGCAACGGTAGCTCCTCCGGCTACTCCTCCTATAATCAGGTAGTTCATGTTGTAAAAATATTATTTGTATTATACATATTTGTTAATGGACAATATTGGGATAAAAAAAGGTTCAACCTTTTTCCATACAAGTTTTCAGTTTCTCAAACAATCCGTCGAAACACAGTTCTGCATTCATCATCTGCTGTATTTTTTCTTTTCCGCCAGGAGTGAGGGAGAAGCACATCTGCCGTTTGTCGTTTTTGTTGATGTTGCGGCGGATATAACCTTTATTCTCTACGGCTGTGATCACTTTCGAAACGCGTGAGTTGGACAGACCTATATATTCGCAGATCATACCTGCGGATTTCGTTTCTCCGTCTTTCAGGCAGCAGAGTAACATGGCCTCATTGATCGTAATATCGTGTACCTCCGCAAAGGTTTTCTCGAACTGGTATAAAGCTTTGTATATATCTTTTATTGCACAAATTGATTCCATATTCTTATATGTTGTTGATGGGTACAAAGATATATAATATTTTCAATATAAATAATGTTTAGTGGAAAATATTTTGTCTGGTGATAAAAAGAGAGTGTGTTTTGTGGAATAAAAGGATGCATGCTATTATCTGAAAGCATGCATCCTTTTGAAATAATTTTTTGCCGGATGAGACAGAGTCTTGTTTGTTTAATCTCTGTTGGAGAAATATTTCATGAACTGCGAGCGTTCATACATCGCAGGATTGGAGATGTTGGCATAGTTTAGTTTGCCTTTAAACTGGTCAAGCGACTGATAATGCGCTTGGTGCATCCATTCTTCAATACAGGTAAGCACCTGTGAGATAATTTCTGCTCCATGTGTATAGACGGCGCTACACATCTGTATGGCGTCGGCTCCTGCAAGCAAGCATTTGATGACATCTTCCCAATCGTGCACTCCAGTAGAGGAAGCGATGCTGATTCCGGGTATCTTACCTGAAACGATTGCTGTCCAGCGAAGCGTGTCACTCAGGTCGGAATGGTTACTGAAAACGTTACCTGAGACAATTTGCATATTGTTGATGTCGATATCCGGTTGGTAAAAACGGTTGAAGAGGACGATTCCGTCCGCCCCGTTAACTGTCAGCGTATGGGCTACAGCTGGAATATTACCGACCATTTTGCTCATCTTGATCATGACAGGGATCGAAACAGTTTCTTTCACTTTACGAATAATGCTGACATACAAGTCACGCATGTTTTCACTGTTGTATGTGAGGTCTGTTTCCAAGAAGAACACGTTTAGTTCCAAGGCATCAGCACCTGCTAATTCGATCTGGCGGGCAAATTCGATCCATGCATCCGATTTATAGCAGTTGATACTTGCGATAACCGGAATGGTGCATAATTCTTTCGTCTTCTGGATCAGTTCCAGATAATCGTTTATCTGATTCGCCTTTACATAACCGCGTATGTAATCGGCTGCTTCGGGATAGTCCGAATCCTGCATCAGTATATCGCTTTGCATTTCAATCTGCTCTTCGAAGAGTGATTTCAGTACGATCGCACCTGCACCGGCTTTTTCAAATTCCTTGTTTCGTTCCGCGTTGTTTGTCAAACCGGAACTTCCGACGATAAGCGGGTTACGGAGTGTCAGTCCCGCATATTGTGTTTTAATGTCAATCATGTCAGATTCAATTATGTTCAACGATTACAAAAATAGAGAATTATTTTCTACCTTATCTGTTCTTGCTCTTTAAAATGGTTAAAACTCAATATTCCCGTTCTCCGAAAATGCTGGTTCCTATGCGTATCATCGTACTACCTTCGCGGATGGCGATCGGATAGTCGTGGCTCATTCCCATTGATAATTCGCAAAAATATTCGTCACCCTTGAATACCGAGTTTTTCAGTTCAGTGAAAAGTTCATGGATATTATGAAACTCATTTTTGATCAGAGATGTGTCGTCGGTGTTGGTCGCCATCCCCATCAGTCCGCATATCCGGATGTAGGGAAGGGCTTCGGGCAACAGATTGTATAGCAGTTCACGGCATTCGTCAGGACTGAAGCCGTGCTTGGCTTCTTCTTGCGCGATATGTATCTCCAACAGGACACGGATGATACGATCATGTTTAGCCGCTTGCTTGTTGACTTCCTGCAAAAGTTTTAACGAGTCGATACTGTGTATCGTGTGGATGAACGGGGCAATGTCTTTTACCTTGTTGCTTTGCAATGGGCCGATAAAATGCCATTCGATGTCACTGGGCAATACTTTTTGTTTAGCTGTCAATTCTTGGGCCCTGCTTTCACCAAATACACGTTGTCCCGCATTGTAGGCTTCCTGCAATGCCTCGACGGGATGGAACTTGGAGACCGCTACCAACGTGACACCTGCCGGCAGCGATGCTTTCAGTCTTGTTATATTTTCAGTGATGTTCATGCTTCTTTTGTTTCCGCCTGTTTTTTCTGTTCGGCAATCAGTTCTTCCTCTGATTTCTTTTCCGCAGGGACACTGTTGGCGTCAAAAGGAAAGACATCCATCAGTTGGGTTTCTGTAACGGAGGCGATGGTATAGTCGGCAAGCGTTCCCTTCATTCCGTCTTCCAATACGGCGATGGCATCTTTCAGGTTAGACGCCTGTGCCAGCATCTGTGCAGCTGTTTTCTTTTCGGCTCCGCTTTTTTCATCGAGGGTGATGAAGTAAACCTTGATCTTATAGAAACGGTCGCCATTTTCGTTGAAGAACAATTCTGACAAACGGGCGCGTTTGATGTCTGTTACAGTAAATTCCCCGGATACGAAGGGGCGGATTTCTTCGATGATGCGGGCTTCCGCTTCCGTGAACGACAGGGCGTCGACCAAATAGGGTTCCGTCACTTTCTTTTGTGCTCCATTCTCCATGATCTTCTCGAAGGAGACTTTGCATTCAAACCAGTTATGCATATATTTATATGTTTTATAATGTCTGTATTTTTATTTCAAACCAAGGTACAAATATAACGGCTATTCGGGAATTAAACAACCGGAACGGATTTCTTTGTCAATTATTGGATCGTAGTGAACTTTTTGCCACATGCTCCGGTTATATAAGCGTAGTGTGTTTTTTCATGGTATTAGATTTTTAGATTAGTAATAGGTTGTTTTGTCTGGTTCGAGAGGAATAGGACAAAAGTTCTAAAATATCAGAGCCGGAAGTGTAGGAATTCCCCATACATTCCGGCTCTTTTACGTTTCAAAACCCATCGTTTCTTCAATTTCAAGGCAACATGTGTCTTCCCCCTACTGCTTGTTTATAAGATTCGACGTATCTGTCAAAGGTAAAACAATTATTTTTTATTCTCTAATTTGTAGTATAATATTCAATAAAGATTTTGAAATAAAGGGAGCTAGAAAGGAAATGTGCAACTCGTGATTGGGTGAAAAGGGAAATATTCACTTTATCGGAGGAAAGAATAAAGCATACAAAACCTGCTGCACGCTGGTGGTACAGCGTGCAGAGGTATTGGATTATTTAGTATGCAGATCATCTTGCCCCGTCGGGCATGCCGTATTGACTGATAATAAATTACCTCAAAAACAATTTATTAAGGTTACATAGATTAACATTCAGACAATTAAGGCCATGAAGGTCCGATTACTTAATATATCTATATTTCCTCCAGTCCGGGAATGTGTTCCGCAGGAAATCACGCAGAGTCTGGCGGTTTACTCCGAATTTTTCGGCGATTTCGTTCATCGAGCATTTCTCATTGATCATTTTCTTGATGACATTTTCTTTTCCGGACAACCTGACCTGCATGGTCTTTTTGCCTTTCGGACGACCGAGTTTCGTGCCTTCCGCTTTTTTACGCGCAAGTGCTTCGCGGGTACGTTGTGAAATCAGATTGCGTTCGATTTCTGCACTTAGGCTAAAAGCGAAGGCCAGAATTTTACTATTGATATTATTCCCTAATTCATAGCGTTCTTTGACTGTAAGGACGATGATATCCCGTTCCATACATTGGTGAAGGAAGCTCATGACTTGCATCAAATTACGTCCAAGCCTTGATAGTTCTGTTGTTACAAGCGTGTCTCCTTTACGAATTTGTTTTAATAATCTGCCAAGTTGGCGATTCGATACACTTGTTGTTCCGCTGATTGTTTCGTCTACCCAACGTTCGATACGGAAACCTTTCGCTTTTGAATAGTTTTCAATCTCGAAGCGTTGATTTTCAGTACTTTGTTTATCCGTACTGACTCTTACATAACCGTATATCATACTATCTGAATATTAAATGAATAACTAAAGATACTTCAGAAATAGAAATGAAGGAGGGGATTAGTATTTACCAACTTTTTTTATTGTCGTGTGATTATAAGAGTGCATTCCCTCTACAAAGGTGGATATAATAATTTAAACGAAACAGCCTCTGAAAGTAAAAATTAAATTAAATTTTACGCAGTGAAAGGGGAAAGGAGTACATTTGCTGGAAAGAATAGTAGGATATGAAGAAATTATTGTCGCTGCCGCCTAACTTGGTTGGCAGTTTTCACGAGATAGCTAATGCCGATCCGGCAGACTGGTTTTGTACGTCTGATCCTATAGGTGCCCGTCTGGGATCGGGTGGAGGAACAACTTGGTTACTTGAGGCTTGCCGCCGGGATGACGATACTGCTGGAACGTTGTCGACAGGAGAATGGCTGGCGCGTGAAAAGCGGATTTTATTGCATGCCGGAGGGCAGAGCCGACGTTTACCGGGATATGCACCTTCGGGCAAGATATTGACACCGATTCCGGTGTTCCGGTGGGCGAGGGGACAGAAATTATCTCAGAACCTCCTTTCGCTTCAACTTCCGTTGTATGAGGAGATCATGCGCAAGGCGCCGGATTCGCTGCATACGCTGATTGCCAGTGGCGATGTTTATCTGCGTAACAGCGAGCCGTTGCAAGAGATTCCTGAGGCTGATGTTGTCTGTTATGGTTTGTGGGTGGATCCTGCACTCGCCACTCGCCACGGGGTCTTCGTGTCGGACCGCAAATCTCCTGACCAGCTCGATTTCATGCTTCAAAAGCCCACTCTCGATGAGTTGGGACGGCTGGCGGGGACGCATCTCTTCCTGATGGATATAGGTGTCTGGCTGCTCAGTGACCGGGCGGTGGAACTCCTGATGAAGCATTCCTACGAATCGGATGGGAAACAGATGAAGGAATATGACCTGTATTCTGAGTTTGGTCTTGCTCTTGGGGGGCATCCACGTATAACTGACGAAGAACTGAATGCGTTGACTGTCGCTATCTTACCTTTGCCGGGTGGTGAGTTTTATCATTATGGTACAAGCCGGGAGCTGATTTCCTCGACGCTGTCGGTGCAGAATCTTGTGCGCGACCAGCGGGCGATCATGCAGCGTAAGGTGAAACCACATCCTGCCATGTTTGTTCAGAATGCCGAAGTTTTTTGTTCGCTGACCTCTGATAATTCAGAACTGTGGGTCGAAAACAGTTTTGTCGGGAAACGATGGACGCTTGCCGATCGGCATGTGATTACGGGTGTTCCGGTGAACGATTGGGAGTTACACGTTCCTTCCGGTGTGTGCATTGATGTCGTGCCTGTCGGTGATGAAGGATGGGTGGCACGCCCGTATGGTTTCAATGATACTTTCAAAGGAAATACGGCGAATGAATCTACTCTCTTTATGGGGCGTGCCATAGTGGAATGGTCTGCGGAGAGGGGTATCAATTTGCCGGCCTGTGCCGACATACAGAATGCGGCCTTATTCCCTGTCTGCCGGAGTATGGACGAGTTGGGGGCTGTGTTACGTTGGATGGTATCTGAACCTTATCTGGATGAAGGACGCAAGGTGTGGGAAGTAGCTGAAAAGATGTCTGCAAACAGGCTTTCTGATTGTGCAAATCTCCGCCGCCTGTTTGCTCAGCGCGAAGCGTTCAGGAAGAAAAACTGGTCGATGCTTGCTGCCAATCATGACAAAAGTATTTTCTATCAGTTGGATCTGGCGGATGCTGCCTCCGAATTTGTTGCCGGAGGAATTATGTTGCCTAAGGGTTTACCAGCGGATGCTCCGCTGATGAAGCGTGTGCATGACCATATGTTTCGTGCCTGTGTGCTGCAACTTTCAGGAGATGAACGGGGCATGGTGGAACAGCAGCAGGCATTCTCGTTGTTGCGTGAAGGTTTGATCAATACGATTGCTGATGAGAAACAGATGCCTCGTCTTAATGTCTATCGCGATCAGATTGTTTGGGGGCGCAGTCCCGTGCGTATCGACTTGGCTGGAGGATGGACGGATACCCCCCCTTACTGCATGTATGCCGGTGGTAATGTCGTGAACGTGGCGATCGAGTTGAACGGTCAACCACCTTTGCAGGTTTATGTGAAACCGACTCGTGAGTTTCGTATCATTCTTCGTTCCATCGATATCGGGGCGATGGAGTGCATTTCGACTTGGGACGAACTGCGTGATTTCAACAAGGTCGGCTCTCCTTTCTCCATCCCGAAAGCGGCGTTGGCTTTGGCCGGGTTTATACCCGAATTCTCAGCAGGCTGCTATGTTTCGTTGGAAGAGCAACTGAAAGCATTCGGATGCGGGTTGGAAGTGACGTTGTTGGCTGCGATTCCTGCCGGTTCTGGCCTGGGAACCAGTTCGATTCTTGCGGCTACGGTATTGGGTGCATTGTCGGATTTTTGTGGCTTGGCGTGGGATAAGAACGAGATTGGTAACCGGACGCTGATCCTTGAGCAGTTGCTCACGACCGGAGGAGGCTGGCAAGATCAGTATGGAGGGGTGTTACATGGATTGAAACTATTGCAGACGGGTGAGGGTTTCCACCAGAATCCGTCGGTGCGCTGGCTTCCGGAATATCTTTTTACCGAACCGGAGTATCGTGTCTGCCACTTGCTTTACTACACGGGAATTACCCGTACGGCGAAGGATATTCTTGCTGAAATCGTACGTGGAATGTTCTTGAACAGTGGTTCCCATCTTCGTCTGCTTTCTGAAATGAAAGTGCATGCATTGGATATGTACGAGGCAATCCTTAGGGGTGATTTCGCTTCATACGGGCGATTGGTCGGTAAGAGTTGGGAACAAAACAAGGCACTTGATGCCGGGACAAATCCGCCTGCTGTGGAACGGCTCATTTCTCGCATCAAGGATTATGCATTAGGCTATAAACTTCCTGGTGCTGGCGGAGGTGGCTATCTTTATATCGTAGCCAAAGACCCGGAAGCCTCTTTGCAGATCCGCCGCCTTCTCACGGCAGATCCGCAGAATGACAATGCCCGTTTTGTCGAAATGAGCTTGTCGGATAAGGGATTGCAGGTGAGTAGATCGTAATCCGAAAATCGCAATCCGGATTCTGGATTGCGATTTTCGGATTACGTTTCAGATCTCGGCGACGGAGGGATTGCATATTCCTTGATGATCAGATATCCGCATCCCCCGATGAAAGCGAGGAAGATGAATGCTACCAAAATCAGTAATTTCTTGGGAGAGGAAGCTTTGAGAGGAACAGTTGCCGGTTCGATAATGGTGTAGACCGGTGTCTGTTCCTGTACTCGGAGTTTATCCTGTTCGAGCTTTTGCGCTAACGTGTTATATACATTGAACGTAAGAGTCATTTCGTTGCGTAAACGCTCTTGCTCGGTGCGGTAACTGGCGGAGATAATGTTCTTGTTACCGTCTTCAAAAGTTGCATAAGCCTGCTGTGCTTTGTAATAGGCACTGCGGGATTCTTTTAGCACTTTTTCTGTAAATTCCAGATCTTTCTTTGCTTTCTGCGTCCGGTAATGTGTGATATAGGTCTGTAACTTTATCACGATACTGTGCGCCACGTCTGCTGAGATCAGCGGGTCTTGCATGCTGACACCGAGAGTAACGACTTGTGTTTTTTTATCGACATAGACGGTGATGCGCTGGCGTAGGTTTTTCAGTACATCCTCTTGCTTGTGGGTGAGTTGGAAGGGATTGAGATCTCCATCGTTCTCTTCGTTACCGGAGAAGAACGAACGGAGGGCTGCTATTCCTTTTAGGGGCGCTTTCATAAGGATGCTCCACCAAGCGAAGCGCTGATGGCCGGCTATGTAATCATATAGAGTAGTCGTGTACTTTTTCTCCTTGTCGGTTACCTTTTCGGGAAAGAGCTCCAACAGAAAAGGTGTACTGTGCACAATATCAGGATAGAGGTTGGGTGACAAAGCATCCTGGCCGGAGGCTGAACCGAGGTCTATTCCTGCCATGGCTGCCAGTCCGCCGAGGTTGCTCATCTTGCTTGTGGCATCGGTGGTTTCGGGAGCCAGTTTCACCGTTGTGGTGAATTCTTTGGGTATGCTGAAAGCAATGATGAGTCCCGCCACTGTTGCAATTCCGCAGCATTTTATGAAGAAACGTCGTTTTTTCCACAGGTAGCCGGAGAGGGCGATCAAATCGATCTCCGATTGTGGAGACGATGGGGTATGATTGTTTTTGTCCATTTATTTACTTTAAAAGATTGATCATTGATGTTATCATTGCTGCCATTGAGGTGACGGAACTGCCGACACTCATGATTTCTGCCAGGCTTGCTCGGCGGTCGCGTTGTGTCTTGGCGGGGACTACGATTTCGCAGCCAGGCTCGACTTTGGGGTAACGTTTGAAGAAAATCATTTTACGTTGTGTGGTCGCCACTTTTCCGTTCATGTAGATAACGATGGGATATTTGCGGGCAATGTCGTTGTAGCCGCCAGCCTGTGAGAGACAGTCACGGACGTCCATTCCTTTTGTATAGGTCACACTGTTAGGATAGGTAACGGAACCGCTCACCTTCACCGTACTTTGCTGTTGGGGGATGTAAAGCACATCTCCGTCGCGTAACACTAGGTCGTCGGCACTTCCCGGATGGGCGAGCGCTTTTTGTAGGTCGATGCCTACGGGATACTCCTTCAGGTTGGCAAGCGAAACGGAGATCGAGTCACGACTTTGCTTGCTATTGTTACTCAATTGTAAGAGAGTTTCGATTTGGCGCAACTCATCTGTCGTCAGTTTACGTTTTAGACTGGCTCCCCGCACATAGGCGTCTGGAGTGATGCCGCCCGATTGTGCAATCAGTTCGCTTAAACGCGTATTCTTTTTCTTTAAAGTATAGTTGCCGGCAAAAGTAATCTCGCCTCCGACTTTCACTACTTGTTGCTTTTGGTAACCAGGTGAGAAACGGACGAATACTTCGTCGAATGGTTCGAGGGTGAAAAGCGTATCGCCGGAGGTTACTGCCAGTCCTTCGTCGAGGGTGAAGTTAAATGTCTCGGCTGTCTGGTTACTGCTCCGGGTGGCGGACGGATCTTTGAGCCGTCGTGCCACTTCTACGTTGATGATTGAGGCTGCTTCGCGCAGGCCGCCGGCGAGGACGATAACATCCTCTACTGTCAGATTCTTGCGGAAGGGCAATACGGTATCGGGAGCGTTGACTGCTCCGCTCACTTTGACGGTATAAGGTTCATGGAGGTCAAACAGGGAAGGGATATATAGTTGGTCCTCCTTCTGTAGTTCGATGTCAGGAACCTTCCCGTTCAAAATGTCTACAATATTGATGGCGATAACCGAACTGGTGAAGTCTGGGTTGAGCCTTGTGATCTGTGCGCGTCCTACAAATTCGTCTCCTTTAAGTCCCGAAGCCTGTTCTATCAATTGTTTGACAGTATGTACGTCCGGACTCAACTCATATTCGCCAGGACGCCAGACTGCACCGGAAATGATAATTCGGTTATCGTAGTAGGGGATGACTGAATCCACCATCAGCGAATCGCCGTCTTGCAGCACAAATGTTTGGAATTGTTCTTCGTTAACTGTGGCAATCTTGTAGCGGTCGCCGGCTTTGCGTTTCACTCGTATACTGCCAGTGTAGGCATCTCCTGTAAAACCACCTGCCATGTCGAGCAGGTCGGCAAGTGTCTCTCCTCGTCGAAGTTCGTATGTACGGTCTCTTTTCACTTTACCACCGGCGGTGACAAGCTGTTCGTAGGGACCGATAATGATCATGTCGTTGTCTTCCAGACGTATATTCGTTTCATATTTACCATTCAGCAGATAGTCGTATACATCGAGGCTGGCGATCTCTTTGCTGTTCCGGTATACTTTTATGTTTCTCAGTGATCCGATATCGTTTACTCCTCCTGCTGCATAAAGGGCGTTGAAAAGCGTGGCGAGAGATGAGAGTGTATAGGTCCCGGGTGCGACGGCTTCGCCGACAATATTGACTTTAATGCTGCGAATTTGCCCCAGTCCGACAGAAACGAATGTGTTAGGTTGACTGCCGTCAAGCGTTGCCATGATTTTACCCAATTCCTGCCGGATGCGATTCTCTGCCGCCTCGATAGTCAGTCCGCTTAGGGATACGGGACCGACATTGGGGATCAAGATCGTTCCGTCGGGAGAAATACTGAGTTTCAAGTTCAGTTCCGAATCTCCCCATACATTGATCAGCAACTCGTCTCCTGCTGATAGAACATAATTTTTAGGCGTCGGCATATTCAGATCCGGTTCGAATGTCAAATTCTTATCGGAAAAGATCTCACGCCCAAAAACAATATTTTCCAAAGGCTGCTTCGGTTTATGTTCGTCGCGTTGCTCCGTCAGTGGGAGTAGTGCTTGCTGAGTAGGATGGGAACGGTCGGATACGGTATTTTCTGTAGCAGGCTTAATGATTTGGTTGATACCGGTTTGTTCTGTCCTGTGTTTGGCTATTTCTCTTTGTATTTGTTCCTCTGTCATCCCGGCAGCACGGGCTTTATCAATTAATTCCTGTGGGATTTGTGCCTGTATGGCAATTGATATTAGCAGGAGCAGGAATCCAATGATACATTGTGGCAGATACCGTTGTCTTGTCCTTTGACGACCTAACGGCTTTCGATGGCATAATACAGCTTGTTTTTTGTCAAGATTTTTCATATTACTTTTTCTATTGTTTGAACGATTCGTTGGCTTGCAGTTCCGTCTCCATAGGGGTTTACTGCTTGGCTCATACGGTTATAATAGGTATTGTCATCCAGTAAGTGGGACACTTCAGTTACAATCCGGGCGTAATCTGTTCCTACTAACTTCACTGTCCCTGCGTCAAGTGCTTCCGGCCGTTCTGTTGTGTCACGCATGACAAGCACCGGTTTTCCCAAACCCGGAGCCTCTTCTTGTATGCCTCCGCTATCGGTTAGGACAAGTGTCGACTTCTCCATTAGATAGACGAAAGGAAGATACTCCAAAGGCTCTATAAAGAACAGGTTAGGGAGATAAGCATTTCCGAATATTTCGTGAATGGGCTTCCTTACATTTGGGTTCAAGTGCATAGGGTAGACAAAGTCTACCTCCGCATACTGCTCTGCCAGAGTCTTTATTGCCCGGCATATTTGGATAAATCCATCGCCGAAGTTTTCCCGGCGATGACCTGTTATTAAAACCAGTTTGCGGCTGTTTTGTTCGGCAAGTGGAGTTGTTTCATAACCTGCAGACATCAGTTCGGTGTCAAGTTGCTTAAGTAGGGTATTCATTTCTTCCGGCCAAGGACTGTAGATGTTGTGCGTGCGTAACCCTGCTTCTACATGACCGACCGGTATTTGTTGGTAGAAGGCCGCGAGTGCTGAAGCTGTCGAAGTTGTGGTATCTCCATGGACCAGGACGATATCTGGTTTCGCTTCCTGCAGAACTCCTCTCATTCCAGTCAGTACCCGGGCTGTTATATCGTATAGGTCCTGTCCTTGCCTCATTATGTTGAGATCGTAATCGGGTCGGATATTAAAAAGCTTTAGGACTTGGTCCAGCATTTTCCTGTGTTGTCCGGTAACACAGACGATGGTTTCAAATTTATTTTTTTTCTGTTGGAAAGCTTTTACTAATGGTGCCATTTTAATTGCTTCAGGACGGGTTCCGAAGACGAGCATTATTTTCTTCATGTTGTTTCTGTTTAGATTTTTCCAGTCTTGACCAGTATCAAGAATTTGATTAAATGTATTTGTCGTTTGATGCGCGAAGGTTGTTTCAATAGGCGGTATGCAAATTCGAGATTGTGCTTTATCCACCATTCGGGTGCTCGTTTCACGTTCCCTGTATAGACGTCGAAACTTCCTCCTAATCCTTGGTAAATTGCGGGATGTGCCTGATACATTTTTTCCATCAATAACTCTTGTTTGGGTGATCCCATTGCAACGAATATGACATCCGGCTGTTTTGTCTTGATGTCTTCGATCAGTTCTTCCTGTTCTGTCTCTGTTTGTATGTATCCGTTACGGTACCCCGTTATCTGTATTCCGGGAAAGTCTTCTTTCAATCGGGAGATGGTCTTCTCTATTACGGGCTGTTTACTCCCGACCAAGTAGAAGGTTTTTTCTTTTTGATACAGAGCTGTTATAATCTTCAACCACAGTTCGCATCCCGCGATCTTGACGGCATCCACGGCTCCGTGCTGCCGCACTGCCATAACTGCTCCTATGCCATCGCAATATCCAATATTCCTGTTCACAATATTTTGTATTTGCTCGTTCGCATGCAGTATCTTCTCCGCATTTATCGCTACTAATATCCCTTTATGTTCCTCCACATATTCCAGCAAACTGGAATCTGAGGGAAAGGGGTGGACTTTTATTCCGTTTAGTTGTATTCTGTTGTCGTTCATGATTGTTGCATTAATTGTCCGAATTTTTTGGTCTGAATACCTTCTTTGATTATTCTGGCAGGATTACCGGCTACGATGCAGTTGGCAGGTATATCTTTTGTAACGACAGATCCGCTTCCGACAATTACGTTATCGTTAACTTTTACTCCACACATGATGATCGCATTTACGCCAATAAAGCAACGTTTACCAATGTAGGTGTCGGCTTTAGCAGGTTTGGAAAAGTCATGAGCTAAAATAACAGCTCCAGATGCAATGAAGCTTTCTTCTCCAATGTGTACTCCTTTGGGATTACTTTTATCGAGTTTGGCACCAAATGAGAGTTTTGCGCTTTTATCAATATTCATTTGATAGATTCGTGTATAAATAAAATGCATCCCGAAGGTGATACAGTCTCTGATTATTTCTCTGATTTTTACTATCATAGTTGCTGTTTTAAACTGGTGATGTCAATCCATTTACTCATTTGATCTGTCAGTTCTGGGGTAATATTACTGATGACGTCTGGAGTAAAAGTCATTTCTCCAAAGATAGGGGATCCGTTGATAAGATATAAATCTACTCTAACGAAAGGAAAGGGTTCAGATAAACGTGAAGCAATTGATATCATTTCTTCTAATGCGCTTGGACGAGGAATTATATCTGATATCGGACAGCGAGAATTTACAAATTCAGGATAGGCATTCCAATCCATGTCATAAACCATAACCGAATAATTATGTGTGTTTTCTTCCCTGTCTGAATAAATAACGACATATTTAGGAACTCCATTAAAGCAAAAAAATTTGTAATCGATGAGTGATTGTTCGCTTTTTTTTGTCTGCTCCATAAATTTTTCTGCAATAATAAGAGGTTCTATCTGTGTATAATGCAATTGTCCGGTTAATTCTCCATATGGAAATTTTAACCATTTATTTAATTTATGATTTGTCTCTTTTATATTTAGGATATTTTTATCCTTTACTATAATATTTGTTGCACAGCTATTTGTCGTTTTTAATACAAAGGATTTAGGCAATAGGCTATAGTCGATTTCTATAGCTGAATTGTATATACCATAAATTTTGTTTACATATTGTTCTCCGCATCTATCAATCACATATTCTCTTACTCTGTATTTGTCGGCTAATTTACTCCACATAGAAGTGTCAGAATAAAGTGATAGCCATAGAATTTTTTCCATAAATGACTGTGGCTTCTTTAAATTGGGGAACTTTTTATAATCTTTACAATATCTGATCTTCCAAATTATATTGGGAAATTTCTTTAATAAAGGGGAGAATGGAGTTGCAGCTTTTATAAGAACTGACTTGATAAAAATATTCATATGAATTTTTATTGATTAATATATGTTGAATTATAGATTGAATTTAGAAAAATGTAGTTCTATTTTTCTAATGATTGATATAGATGATCCAATTGTTTTTCTATTGCTGGAGGATAGAATTTTTCTGCTTTCTTTCCAGATTGATGTCCCATTTCTGAAAGATATTCTGGATGATCGATTAAAAATAGGATTGCTTCGTAAAGTTGTTTCTTATTTCCAGGTTCAATAAGAATACCGTTAACATTGTTTTCAACAAGATCTGTAATACCTCCAACTGGTGTTGCAATTATGGGCAGTTGGTAGGACATGGCTTCAAGAATGGATATACCAAATGATTCAAAAATAGAAGGATGGACAAATATGTCAGCAGTTCGGAATAATTTTTCTTTTCTTTCATTGTCTACCCATCCATGGTATTTGATAAAAGAAGAAAGTTGATGTTGCTGTATGAATTCATTCATAGTTTTTGTATCTCCTGTACCTCCAATATGGTAGATAATTTTGTTTTGCAACATTTCTTTGTTTTTCGCAAAACATTCTAATACATCAAATATTCCTTTTCTACTATCTATGGCTCCAATGAAAAGAAGATGGAGCTTTTGGTCGTTCTTTTTAATGGGACCAACACTGGGCTTATAGGTGACATTGGGAAGGAGAAAAATATTATTATTGAGTTTTTGTTCTTTTAAATAATCGATAAAATAATTAGAAACAGTCACCAATACATCTGCTTTATGGCAGACAAATCGAACAAAAGATCGGTGATTCTCGTAGAATTGTTCAAATTTTGCTCCATGTATATGTAAAATGACTTTTTTTCTGAAAACTTTAGCACAAAATACATAAATCGATTGACGATAAAAATCAGTAAATGATGCTGTATGTATATGCACAATTCGGATTGGCTTGAATATACAATAATAGCAACATCGTAATAAGGCAGATATGCTTAATGCTGTTTTCTTAAACAGATTTCCTTCTTGATGTGAAGCAATGAAATTAAATTTCTTGAACATCTTTGAATAAGATTGTATGAGGATTGCAATCCCTCCTTTGCCGTTTGTGTCAGTTCCTATAGTTAGGATATTTTTACTTTTATTGGATATCATGATTAAAATAAAGATGATTACTAATTACCCAGTAAACTCCTAACAGTGGAGCTAATTGAGTTGAAAAAAAAGCATGTCCTGCTGTATAGGCGATTCCTAACCATAGTATACTTCCTATACTTGTTATAAATGATAAAGAATTCCGACTTCTTTTTATAAAAAAAGGTCGGATGAACTGGAATACTAAAAAAAGTTGTGCAAGGATGATAAGCCCTCCCAGAACAAATCCGAAGGATAATATGATATCGTAAAAATCAGATTCTATATTTTTTACTTTTTCTTCTGGGTCGTATATGCTTGCTACAGCAAATCGTCCTCCTGAAATACCCTTACCCAAAAGAACCTCTGTTAAGTTGAATTCAGAAATAACTTGTTTACCGGTATTGATCAATTGCTCTCTTGATGATACTAACGAATTAGCTGAAAAGCGTTCAAGTGTAAAATTATCATATTGAATAATAGTTTCATATGTTATGATAGCAGAATATACGATAGCGATTGACATACAAAATATTATAAGTATCCGGGTTTGCCATCGGAGCCGAATAAGGCTGTCTTTGAAAAAAAAGAAATAGCCTAAGAAAAGTCCCCAATCTGTCAGAATTCCAATAATACCGACACGAGAACCGATAAGAATTGTTCCGACTGATGCAATAAATGTCAGTAAAAAATAAAATACATTCCGTTTGTAAAAGGAATACCAAATACAAAGTAATACAGCTAGAACCATATATACTCCCAATGCATTGCCGTCTGCGTAATATCCAGAGTATCCGAATCCAAATTTATCACTGTATGAAAGAATCCCGGTTTGTGTAATCATAGAGAATATATTAATTGCACCTATAAGTGAAGTTGTATAAACAACAAGTCTGATTAATTTCTCAAGGCTGAATATTTTACGGTAATAATAAAAATAAAAAAGGATGCAGAAGGTGTAGACAAACTTGAATAGATAGTCTATGTCCATTGCTGCATCTATATATTTTCCTGTAAAAGACCAAATAGCAAATGCCATTGAAATTAGGATTGTAATAATCCAAAATAAGAGAGTTAATAATGTGCTTAAATTTTTTAGTAAAAACTTCATAGTTAGGCATAATATGAATCCTCTAAAAGCTATTCCGATTGGTAAATGCACTCCTTTAAATTCCTGGATGTATCCATTTGCTGAGTCAAAAAAAATAGAAATGAAAAATAATATAAAAGGAAGTACTTGTATATAGAAGTTGTCTATGCTTATGGAGATAGGCTTAGCTATTGTAAATGTTTTCATATTCTTCCGTTATGTGTTTAATTGTAAACCTCTTGGCATTTGCAATGCCTCGTAAAATTAATTTTTCCCTATATTTATCATCTGAGATAAGTTTTTGAAATCCTTTTCTAATGGAGCTTACATCATAAGGATTGATATAGTGAGCTGTATTTGCTGCTATTTCTGGGATAGAAGTTATTTTACTGGTTAGTAAAACTCTTCCAGTAGCATTGGCCTCTATTATAGGCATTCCAAAACCTTCATATAAAGAAGGAAAACTGACGATGTCACATTCTTGGTATAATCTAATGATATTTTGAAAGGGAATATCCAAATAATTTTTATATTGGATATGATTCTTTTTTAATTGCTCTATATGTTCTTGTTTTAAAATCCCTACAATGATTAGTGTACAGGGTATATTGCGTAATGCTTTTATTGTGCGTAGCAGATTTTTGCGCATGCCTGTTCCAATATGGAGGATATGAGGATTTTCTTTTCGGAATTCTTTTGGGTGAAAATGAATAACTTCATTATAGGGATTATAGACAATGCTGATTTTATTTTTTACTCTTGGAGTTATCTGTTTGATTTCATTCGCTGTATATTGGGAAATACAGGTGATATGTTTGGCAAAATGATTAGGCAGAATGAACCAGAACCATTTTCTAATAAATCGCTTTAGGAAAGATGATGATTGTAATAGAGTTCCTGTATCATGCCAAGTGAGAATTACATTACCTTTTAAAAATAGAGAGATATAAGCTATTTCAGGTGAAAAAATGTGATTGATATCTCCTTGGTGTTTTTGAGCGAACCTAATATTTCGAATGATTCCTTTCCAGGTATTTCCGTGTTCAGGCAAAGTAATAACTTTTAATCCTGATATTCGGGATGCAAGCGAATATGCCAGTTCTTCTATACTGTTAAGTCCTGTCGACTTTTTACGTAAAAATAAGGCCTTTGAACACATTGTTATGATTTTGTAGTTTGAATGGTACGAATTGCTTTTTTGTAAATAAGAGAACGCTCAGCCGTCTTTAGTCCGACTGTCAATAGTACGATGGTGGTTGAACTTACAGTAATAATACATATAAGTATAAATCCGGTGAATGTGTCAGGAATATATTGGGACAGCCCTGTCGGAATAATAGCTGCAAGTATGAAGACTAAGAGACTTCGACCAATCACTTCTATGATGAAGTTGGAAATATGCATAGGTATTAATGCATTAAGTATCCATATTCGTGCTATTAAAGCAATGAGTTCTGTCAGGATAGATATATACATGACTGTATAAGGTGGATATCCGGATTTTAATACAATATAGGATATTGGTATATCCAGCAATGTAATCCCTAAAATTATGGTTTGAAATAGTTTTATTTTTCCTTTTGCTTGTATAGCAGTGGCTACAGGTCCAGTTATACTGTTTATTAAAGTTACAATCAATACCAATCGTAAAAACATGACAGTATATTCTGGTACAATACCTAGCCAAAGATGTAATATATAAGGAGTTTTGATAAGTACAGGTAATGTTAAATACAGTAAGAGGAAAAATGAATAACGGGAACTATTATGTACTAATACCATCATTGAATTTGTATCTCCCATTGCATATCGTTTAGTTATTTGCGGTTTCATTGCAATTTGGAAGTTTGATACAAAATTATAAATTCCGGCATTTACTTGATAGGCTACACCACGTGCAGCGTTTACTGCAGGTCCGAAAAATAGATTGATTAGTATATTTATTCCTTGCATTTTGAGTGAATATCCGATGTTACCTAAAAAGCTCCATCCGGCAAAGCTTAACATTTTATGTAGTAATTGTTTATCTATGTCATTTCGAAACTTACATTCTTTAAAATACTTTTTGCAATATAAAGTATACATGATGCTTATCAATAAAGTGACGAAAGACATTAAGATTGCATATAAAATTAGTTTATCTGACGCTGAGCCCTTCAACAAAAAAACAATCGCTAATTGTAATATAACTTCAAGTATACTTACATAGGCATATACTTTCATATGTTCATGGGCTACTATACTGGCATTATAGGGAACGCTGAATATTTTAATAATGAATGTCAGGATTGAGAATTGGAACACCCAATTTGCAGCAATTATTCTTGAAGTTGGTATATTCATTTTATGATTGAGAAACCATAGACCTACTGTTTCTGCTAATATAAGTAGGAAAAAAATAATAATCAGGTGAATGATAAGAGATGTGGAAAAAACTTTTTGCAGTTGTTGTCCATCATTTTTCCCTAATTCGTAGGTGAGAAACCGTTGAGAAACATCAATCATTCCCACATTTAGAAACTGGAACATTAATACAATGCCACCTACTACGTTGTATATGCCATAATCATCAATTCCCAAAACATTTAAAACGACTCTGGATGTGTAAAGTGATACTAATAGGATGACTAGTGTCCTGAAATATAAGAATAATGTATTTTGAGCTATCCGTTTGTTCGTATTGTGAGACATACTTTTTATTCTATAATTTCTTAAACACCCCGCAAAAATCCAATATCACTTTTTCTTCGTTGTGAGGTAATGTTTTGAATTCTTTGTGGGAGACGAGGAAGGCGACGATGTCGGCGCGGGTGTAGGCGGATTTGTAGTCGGTCAGTTTGAAGACTGCATGTTCGTGAACGTTGGGTTCGACGATTAGGATGTCGGTATCGGCTGAACGTTGGAGAACTTTCGAGGTGATGTATTTGGCTGGTGATTCGCGCAAGTCGTCGATATCAGGCTTAAAAGAAAGGCCCATCAGAGCTACTACTGGTTTACGATGATGCTCAAGGAAGAAGCGGAGGATGGCGTTTTCGATTTTTTCGGCGCACCAGAATGCTTTGTAATTATTGATTTCGCGTGCTTTCGAGATAAGTTGCGACTCGTAGGGAAATTCGGATGTCAGGAAATAAGGATCTACGGCGATGCAATGTCCTCCCACGCCTGAACCTGGTTGCAGAATGTTGACACGCGGGTGTTTGTTGGCGAGTTCGATCAGTTCCCAAACGTTGATACTTGCCTTGTCGCAGATCAGCGACAGTTCGTTGGCAAAAGCTATTTGGACGTCACGTGACGAATTTTCCGTCAGTTTGCACATCTCCGCTGTCCGAGCGTTTGTCCGGTGGAGTGTCCCTCTGACGAAGTGGCGATAGAATTGTATCGCCTTTTCAGTTGATTCGGAGTTGATTCCTCCGATGACCCGGTCGTTCTGCATCAGTTCGTAGATGACATTGCCTGGTAAAACGCGCTCCGGACAATAAGCGATATATATTTTTCCTTCCAGTTCCGGACGCAAAGCGTAGAGCAGATTTGCCATCTTTTCGGTGGTCCCGACAGGTGAAGTCGATTCAATGACGAAAAGGTCCCCTTTCTTAAGAAAAGGTGCGACCATACGTGTAGCGGCTTCGACATATGAAATGTCCGGTTCATGATTTCCTTTGAACGGAGTTGGTACGACGATCAGGTATACATCGCTTTCTTCCGGAACATCCGATGCTTTCAGCTTACCGAATTCCATGACTTTCGAACACAACTCCTGTAATCCAGGTTCCACAATATGGATAATACCTCGGTTTGTCATTTCCACTACTTTCGGATTTACGTCGACTCCGATAACTTGAATGCCGCTTCCGGCTGCGATAATAGCTGTAGGTAGGCCGATATAGCCCAATCCCATAAAACATGCTTTCATTATTTGTATTTTTTCTAAATTCGTTTAACCCACTCTTTTCCGTTTAAAAATTCTTTTTTGTTTCCGGCCTTTTCAAACCAAATGCTTAATATCACCCAGATCACGATGTCGCCGGCAAATACGATATTGATATTCACGAACGACACGAGTAAGATATTGAGACTACTGAATAGACTGGCGATTACGACGATACTGATCATCGCCTTGTGTGCGCTCATCCCCATATCGAGGAACTTATGGTGGATGTGATTACGGTCCGGTTTGAATAGTGACCGATGGCTGCGTGCCCGTACGATCATTACGCGCACAACATCGAACATCGGTACGATCAGTGTCGAGAAGGCGACCACGATGGCACCGGCGGAATAGTGTGCAACATCCGGATTGTAAGATGCATAGCGGATGGCGAGGAATACCAGAATATAGCCCAATGTCAAGCTCCCCGTGTCACCCATGAATATTTTCCTCCCGTGATCAGCTTGTCCGAAGACATTGTAATAGAAGAAAGGCACCAGCACTCCAAGAGTCGCGAACGACAGCAGGGCGTATATCCACATTCCGTTAATCAAGAATAGACTGCCAAGCACGAGTAATGCCGAGCCAGTCAGCCCTGAAGCCAATCCGTCGATTCCGTCGATCAGGTTGATGGCATTGGTGATAAATATAATTACGAGGATAGTAAGCGGAATACCGATCCATGATGCCAGTTCGTGTATTCCGAATAACCCGTAGAGATTGTTGATCCATAGTCCCGACAATGGCAGGAGCAAGGCTGCCACAAGCTGTACCATGAACTTCTTTGTATAACGCATTCCCACTAGATCGTCTTTCAGCCCGGCGAGGTAGAGCAAGATCACCCCGCAGACCAACAGGTAGAATTCTGAAAGAGTATGTGTGAGTAACCATAGCGGTATTTGCTGTCCGTGCATGTATTCCGCGCAATAGAGTGCGGAAACAAATGAGAGGGAGAATAGGATTGATGGGGCGAAAGACAATCCTCCCAGCCTCGGGATAGCTTCTTTATGTACCTTCCGACTGTCCGGAATGTCGAAAAGTCGCTTTTTCAGCGCGACGACCAAAATCCTCGGAATAATGATCATCGACATCAGGGCAGAGATCGTGAAGGCCAATAGAATCAATAGGTATATCATATAACAAATTTCGGTTTATATGTGACAAAGTTCGTCAGTCACATTAGATATGTTCTGGCGATTGTCCACTATTCTTATAGTTTGAGAAGTAACAAGAGGCAGGAATAAAACGTTTTGTCTTTTGATTGTAATTGTGGTATTTTAGAAACCGTTTCCTAAAAATAATGGAGAAAATACGGAGGGATGGGATTTGTATAATACGGAAAAGAACAAGAGGTATGGGTTATGATTCAACCTATGCCCGCAAGTCATTTCCTAAGCAGAATGCATTATATATGTTAATAAGGAAAAGAATATTTAGCGAGTGCTAAAATGCTGTTTTCGGCAGTGGTGAAAGAGCATTATATGGCCTTCTATCGCCTCAGTGTGTGAAGGTGTCGGTATTCAATGAAACATTCTTTCGCATGAACCATCTGTCTGGCAGTTATCCGACTTCTTTTTCATGCCAGTCCATTTTTAATTTCATGCCAGTCTATTCGCAAATGCATGCCAGTGCATATAAAACTCCATGCATGTTACTTAATGGATGGAGTTTATCGGCTTGCATTTGTCCTGTAATTATAACCGGAGACATCGGTTTGACGTTTTGGAAGATGTGTCAAATTGACATTACCGGACGCGGATGACGCAGAATACCGATATTTGACACCCTCAGGGAATTTATTTTTTTCTCAAGAACTTTTTGCCTAACCACTTTCTTACCGGTTCGTCGTAAAGTTTCAGGCAGAGGTAAGCCAAGACGATACTGCCGGCGTAGACCACTATTGCCATAGGCCAGATTTCTGCGAAGGTATAGAGTTCGTTGTCGATTAGCCAAGCATAGAATAGGTACATGATCGGGTAGTGGACGGCGTAGAGTGGATAGGATATATCACCTAAGAATTTACATATTTGCGTCGAACGTTTGTCCGTAGTTTTGCCGGAGGCTCCAAGCCAGACAAGGACGGGGAAAATGAGGATGATACAAGCTGCCTCGAATAGTCCGTTGAGGCTGATAGGAGCAGTGTCTGCTTTTATGTAAGGCACACAGAAGAGGATCAGTAGAACGATCGAGCAAATCCAGAAAGCACCTTTCATTTGGAACGGTTTAAAGTTGCGGGATAATAACATTCCTAACGAGAAAGGAAAGAGCATACGCAGAGAACCTCCGAGGAAATTTACGCCGTCAAGCGTCCAGCCTACACCGATCATGTCATATCCCGAAACATCGAATAGAGTGAATCCGGCAAGCCCTGTCCCCAAAAGAACGACGAGTACGGTCAAGGCTTTAGTGGAAAGGCGGTGAATGAAAACCGCGTAAAGGATGTTGCCGATATATTCGAAAAAGAGCGACCAGCTTGGACCGTTGAGCGGGAACATTTCGCCATTGCCGCGTACTTCATATCTCGCACCGGGTAGGGCGGGAATGAAAAACATCGCACAGAGCGTGGATAGCATCACTGCCGAGATTGCCACATGTTTGCCATCCCATTGAACACTGCCTTGTATGAAGAAAGCGATCGCTCCCAATATCACTCCCATGATAATCATCGGATGGAGACGGATTAGGCGGCGTTTGAAAAAGTTACTGGTAGTCATGGTCTTTCCCAAACGGTCGTCATAGGCGTAACCGATCACGAAACCTGAAAGGATGAAGAAAAAATCGACGGCCAGGTAGCCGTGATTGATCGTTGTGATAGGTGTTCCTCCGGCAGCAAACGAAAGACCTTCGAAAATGTGATAAAAGACAACTAGTAAGGCTGCCACCCCTCGCAGTCCGTCAAGAAGTTCGTAATGGGGTTTGGTATCCGCAAATGCGGCTGAAGAGATTGTTGTGTCTGACATTGATATTGAATTAGATATTTGTAATATGTGGCAAAAGTATTCGTTTTGGGGGATAAAAAATTTGTCCTATGTCAAATTCGATTATCCGTTTGCCCGGAGCCTGCTGAGTGTAGAAAGTCTGATACCCAGGTAGGAAGCGATATATCCTAAGTTTACTCGCCGATATGCGTCCGGAAATTGTTCCTTGAACGCTTCGTATCGCTCCCTTGCCGACAAGGTCAAATGGTCTTTGTGGCTGCGATGCAAACGTCTGTATTCGTTTTGATGAATGATTCTTCCCCAGTTGCACAGTTCGATGTTAGTTTCGAAAAGATGCGTCAGAGTAGCCAGCGATATCTGGTAGGCTTCCACCTCTTCCAGCGTTTCAACGTATTCTTCACTTATCTTTCCGTAATACAGTTCATCCATACTGAACACAATGCTTCCTTCTCCGGCAAACGATGTCGTAACCTCCTCTCCGTCTACTAGCCAGAAGGAACGTGTTATTCCCTTCTCGATGAAAAAGGCGGATTTGCAATATGTGTCTGCTTTTATCAGCTGATACTTTTTAGGGAAGCGGCAGCAAGTTACGTTCTCTTTCAATACTTGAACGGTATCGTCGGAGATAGGAAACAAAGAGTTTATTTTATTTAGGTAACTATATACCAGTTTGCACCGGTACAAAGTTACCGTTGTTTTTAATTAGTTTTTATTATTCTCATTTTTAATTGCAATATTCACTAAGTTTTTCTAATCATCGTAAAAATTGCGTCATATCTATTGTTTCGTTTTTGATAGGAAGTCTAAGAATAGATTTCCCTTCTTTGAGTATTTCTATAACGATTTTAGATTTCTCCCATTGTTTATTAGGTATGTAAAGGCTACCTATTCCGGGAGAACAATTTATATTAACAATCTGTCCTTGTGAAATGGGATCATTATAGCTTGGTGTACCTTCACAGAAAGTGGAAGAACTAATATGAGTATCATCCACAACAGCCCTACAATTAAGAAGCAAATCCCAAGATATTGTACTATTTCCAGCATTTACCAATTTAATATTACAAGCTGGCAAAGTATGGAAAATATCAAGTGGGAGATTCCCCGTACTAATTGAAACAACCGTCAATCCATTTACTTCCTTTTCAAAAGATTTGATTTCTTGAAATGTTATTCCCGCTTCTTTTGCAATTTCAGTAGTTATACTATCCCTTTTTATCTCCGCTTCCGTTCTCTCTTTTTTAGGCTGTATGACTTTTATTCCATCATTGCTAAAATAAAAGTCATAAATGAAAGAAAATATTACCCCTAAAAAAATAACAATAACAGGAAAAGGGAGAATGGAGAAGAAAACTTTAAGGACATTATGAGCCATAGAGTATTCTGTCTTTTTGTTTTCCCAAAGTATTTTGCTACCACAATTAGGACAAAATTTAGGTTTGTCATTTAACACTGTACCACATCTGGAACATTTCTTAATTGGTTCTGTCGAATTTGCTTCCATACTTTTGTTGTTTTTGCTCCTTCCAACAGCCAACAAAGGAATGATTATCAAAAAAAAGAAGTGGGCTGCTATCCGCTTTTCTGTTAGGTGTCGCCAAACCCCTGTACACGCGCAGACAAGCAACCCACTTGATATAGCGAGTCACTTGTGCCTTGCGTGTTGTTAAAAATTGGCGACTTTAACAGAAAAAGGCACTTCCTGAAATTCCACAATAGTCCCTCTGGACACCGCAAATGTAAGAATATATTTTGACATGTAAGAATAAACTATTACATTTGTCGTGAACTTAAAAATGAATATTATGGGAAATACGAATAAACAAAAATTTGAGATTGGAGATTATATCAAATTAAAAAGTGACCCAACTCAAATATTTAAAGTTCTGGGCGAAACTGATACACATGTAGGAGCGACCAATAGAGATGGAATCTCAAAACTTATAGATATCACTAATGTGGAATTATGCGATAAAGATGATTTTGAAGACACACCTATCTTTGTAGACCCTAAAGATTTGGACGAGCAACGTGACATTTAGTTTTTTCGTTCCATTCAATCCTAAATTTAGGAGAAGGAAAGTATAGAGGCGCGATCAATTCAACAAAGATTTTATCATTAAAATATCCGCCTCTATTACACCATTCTATCCCAACATGATGGTCTTCTATAGGGAGATTCATTTCTTTTGCAATCTCTTCTAATTGTTTTCTGCATTGTTCCGTTGTAAGCGGCATTTTTTCTTTCATGATTGATTTTTAATGTTTTATGAAAACTGATTGTAAGCACAAGTGGGTAAAAACTCCTTCCGGTTATATGTGTCAGAAATGCTCTGCTATTGTACTGGATAAAGATGTCATACCCGTTTTAGGTGTAATTTTAGAAGATTCAGATCTTCAAGATGAAACAAACAATGAAGAAGATCAGTCTAAATAAAGGTCTTTTTCTTTGACCGACTGTTCCAATTCCAAATCCTTTTCAGTAGGATGAAGGATTCTTTGCACTAATACTTTTGCATTATCGGAACTTTCGCCCATTCCCAGCAATCTCTTGTACAAAGACTCGTCAGTCAAGTTGTTTTGCTTGAGAATATCCCTTACTTCGGAAGGAGTAAAGCATGTTCTTTCTTTTGGCTTGCTTTTAACCCTTCTTTTTTGAGGTCTGTATTTCATTGCAAATTTTAGAAAATCTTCAAATTCTTCCCCGGTTGTCGTTCCTTTCTTGCTCATGCAATCAGTTGTTTGTAAGTTATACGATATTTAATGTTACAAAGTAACAAATTAAATTTGTGAAAATCACTAACCTTTCTGGTATTGTACCGGAAAGTAAACTCATTAGCATACCGTTGTAGATGCTTTGGACTCATGTAATGATAAATCCCGATGTAGCCTCTTTTTAAGCCTGTCCAAAAGCCTTCTATCGTATTGGTATATATTCTTCCATTCACATACTGTCCTTTGCCGTGATCGACCGTGTAATGGTAATAGGATTTGTCAATCTCGTCATATCCTCCCCATTCGTCAGTATATAAAACAGCCCTTTTGTCTACGAATTGCTGAATTATAGGAGTTATTTCGCTTCTGGACGTACTTTTGATAACTCTTGTAACGACTTCCCCTTTTCGTTCAACCATTCCCAAAACAGGAGTCTTATCTTTAAAACTTCGACCTTGACATTTCTTTACTTTCTTGTCCTTGTGGCGATTCTTGTTCTTCCCGCCTACAAAGGTTTCATCTGCTTCTACTTCATTTTCTAAACATTCAATACATTCTATATTAAAACAGTTTCTAATACGTTGGAGCATAAACCATGCTGTCTTTTGAGTAATACCCAAATCTCTTGATAACTGTAAAGAAGAAATACCCTTCTTATGTGCTGTTGCCATATAAATGGCATAAAACCAATTTCTTAATGAAACTTTTGAATTTTCAAAAAGAGAACCAGTCTTTACATTAAAATACTTTCCAGTATTCGCACACCTATAACGACCATGACTACATCTGTATACCTTTGAGGACTCGTCAAATGGAGATATAACATCCCCACCCCAGCGCATTTCTTCTAGGTAATCTATACAGGTTTGCTCATCTGGAAAGTATTTCATTAACTCAAATACTGATCTAAAATTCCAAATATCCATGATTGACTTTCTTTATTGGATAATAAAGATACAAAAATTTCTTCACATAACAAGCTGAAGATCAATCAAATTCGTTGAATCTCGGATTCTACAGGATTTTTTCGTTGTTGTATTTCCCATTTTTATTGCTATTTTTGGGTATTGTTTAACTTTATAATACTGATGTCATGGAAATTTGTGGAATACAATGTATTAAGGATTCACCAACTATTAATGAAGTTATAGATAATCGAGTTAAAAATCCTTCTATAGATATTATGAATAAATTTAGTAATTTAGATAATAATAGAACTTATGAAATTACAATTAAAACCCATATAGATAACATATGTTATTCGTCTAAATTCTTTTACTGCATAAATAGAA
>OGII01000632.1_pt1 | contig 31273 bp, 29 predicted proteins | sample 1571701 | NCBI WGS metagenome assembly OGII01 (sample SAMEA2581950, study PRJEB24529) | metagenome | biome: Human gut stool | place: China | collected 2011
CGCCATTCTGCATCACCCATATACATTTTATAGTTCATGAGCGATTGGCGAAATGTTGCTATGTCCGTTCTGTCTACATTTTATAATTCATAATCCGGGGTTGCGCACCTAGTTTATCAGATACCAAGCAGCTTTCAACAGTTAGTCATTACAATATTGCATGAATCAAACTCTCAGTACCTGCAATTTCTGCTTCAACAATATATTTAGTTCGTTCAATATTAGCTTTTGCAATGGAAGGTATGTCGTCTTTTATGACTGTTATCTGCTGCTCAATTCCCTCAAGATAGCTATTTAATATTTTCAAACGCTGTGAAAGCAGACTTTGCGGATCATCTAACGCATCAATAAAAAATGCGGCAATCGAGAAAATGTTGGTATCATAGTCGAAGGACAAAATTGATTGCTGTAATGTTGCCACAAATTCTTGTTTCCCTTTGTCTGTAAGCGAGTAAATCGTCTTGTCGGGCATATTTCCATCCTTTTCAACGCTGCCATAAATATATTCTTTTTTCTCTAAGACTTTTAGTGTAGCGTAGACTGTCGAATTGGCGATGTTGTACCAACGATGAACATTCATGATTTGTAGTTGCTTGATAATTTCATATGGATTAAGCGGTCTTTGATTGATCAGACCCAATAACATAGTAGCAGATTTCGAGAGCATAACGCATACCCCTTGACTTTAGTTTTGAGTTGTAGTACTCTATATATAGAGTACTACAACATTATATTATAACTGTACCACAGATATAATCAAAATACAAGGGGGAGTAAAATGCCGCAACTAAATAAGGGTGGAAAATATGTATTTGGACTTTCTGCCATTAGCAATAGGCGAGAAATACTTTTTCCGGCAGAGACTCTTGAACAATATCCCATTCAAAAAGAAGGACGCATTATTATTTTCACGGGGAGCAAAATCACGGGCGGATTTTGCGTGACCAGCAAACAATTACTTGGGCAATCAAAATTGAAGCATATATTAGATGATTGTCCCGCATTGTCACAGTACACGATTGATGAAGGAGAATTCGTTCGCTATAAAGGACGAGGCTATACTTGGCTGCATATTTCTCAAAACGGTGTTGTGAGGCTGCCCGAAAACACGATGCGATATTTGAATCTTTCCTGTGGGGATATTCTCATGTCGATTAAAAGCAGTGACATCGCATTTACAATGGGAGCAAGAGGACCGCTTATGGACAAAGTACATTCTTACCCCGGTCATATCAAGGAATATCGGGTTACTTGCTGCGGGCAATAAGGATATGAGTCATATTGAGTGGGTATTATGTCCTGTCTGCGGCAGTAAAACACGATTAAGAATCCGCAGCGATACCATTCTTGAAAATTTCCCATTGTTTTGTCCCAAATGCAAGCATGAAACTTTAATCGCAGTTCGACAACTAAATCTATCCATCGTGCAAGAGCCAGACGCTAAGACGCAGAGCCGATAACACAGAGAAAAAACTCCGATGTTATCGGCTCTGTTTTCACTTTTTCTGTGATTCCCTCGGTGGAAGAAAAGAAAAATGCTACGGGGTAGATGGCTTAATAAGAGGGCCAACGAAAAAAGTTTTGAAGTTCATTTTTGGTCAGTTGCCTTGACTTTTGCTATCATTAATAGTACTATTGATAATAGTAAAAGTGGAGGTGTCGTTATGTCATCAATCGATTTAGTTATACTTGGCATTGTTTTGGAGAAACCCCAAAGCGCCTATGACATTCAAAAGGATGTGGAGTACCACCATCTTTCTCGCTGGACAAAAATAAGTGTACCTTCTATTTATAGAAAAGTACTCCAGCTGAGCGATAAGGGCTATCTTCAAAGCGATATTGTCAAGGGCGATAAGCTTGCGGATAAGGCCATTTATTCTATTACCGATCAGGGCAGAGCGTATTTCAAGGAGCTGATGGCCTCTTGTGCCGCTGGCCCGGTACCCTTGCTATTCGATTTCAATGTGGTCATTACCAATTTGAATAAGATGGACAAAGCCGAAGCGTTGGAGCTGGTTTCGGCTTTGCGCCGGAGTATACAGTCCTCGGCTGAATCGAACGAGGGCTATGCGCGGGAATTTGCAGACATTCCTTTGGTTGGGAGAACGATTTTTGAGCAGCAACAACTTCTCTATCGCGCCCTTCTGGAATGGCTGGATCACTTTGAAGGGCAGTTCTTAGAAAAATGAGTACATGCCCCCAAAGCAGTTTGAACATTCTGTTTGAAGCTCCATTTTGGATTGGTCTATACGAAAGAACAGATAACGGTAAGTACGAGGTATGCAAAATCACTTTTGGCTCAGAGCCTAAAGACTATGAGGTCTATGAGTTTCTGCTGAAGAATTGGCATAAGTTGAAATTTAGTCCCCCGATCCAGGCCGAAGTAGCCGTAGAGCGAAAAATCAATCCCAAACGTATGCAGCGCGAAATTCAAAGCCAACTGCAAGATAAAGGCATCGGAACAAAAGCGCAGCAAGCCCTTAAACTCCAACATGAACAGTGTAAGTTGGAAAGAAAAACAAAGAACCGCGAACAACGAGAAGCAGAAAAGGATCGCCTATTTGCTTTACGGCAGGAGAAAAAGAAATCGAAGCATCGGGGAAGGTAAACATCTGTTTCATATTTGTTCATTCCTCTTGACTCTCACGTTACGTCATGGTGTATGTTAAAAAGCAAGAAAGGAATGTGACTATATGAAATTAAGTTATGTACGTTCGGATGCCGTCTACAAAAAAATAATGGAGGCTCCCGTAGAAAAGAAAAACGACATTTACCGGTATGAGCTGATGATGCCTTTTAAGGGAAAGTGGGACTGTTATCAAATCCCCATGAAGGCAGCTACACCCAATGGCTATGACATTATCATGGCAAGTGATATGCTGGGTTTTATTTCCCCCACAAAGGTCGATCAGTCACAAAAAGCAAACATTGAGAGTCTTTCTTCGGATCGGCTCTGGGTATCTTGTGAACAGTCCATTCGGAGATCCCTGGAATGTTTTTTGAACAATGGAATTGAACTACCCGTCAGCGAGTATCTATTTACGGTTTTATTAGCAAATGCTGAAAGCCCCTATATCTCCCTGAATGAAGGATATTGTGGCGATGGTGGTATTCCGGGGTATATCATGGCGTGGCTGATCCCCAATGAATTTACAGTGACTCGCCTTCCTGTTGCGCTAGCCCACGAAGTAAACCATAATGTGCGCTTTCAGTTTATCAAGTGGCGGAATAGTATTACCCTTGGGGAGATGATGGTCAGCGAGGGGCTTGCTGAAAACTTTGCAACTCATTTGTATGGCGAGGACAAGGCAGGACCGTGGGTGACCAAAACAGATATGCAAACCCTGAATGAGTACATCAAACCTATTATTCACGATGGACTGAATGTTCAAGGGCTCGAGAATCTAAATGCCTACCTTTATGGTGACGAGATGGCCGCGATGCAAAATTTCCCCTGTGTTGGATTGCCCTACTGTGCTGGCTACGCCTGCGGGTATCATTTGGTTAAACACTACTTGAAAAAGACAGGAAAAAGCATTATTGAAGCCACGCTGCTGCCTGCAAGTGAGATTTTAGAAACTGTGGAGGATTTTTGGAATGAATGATAGGAGGATGACAGTCCATGAAGTTGCTGACCTAACAGGTATCACAATACGGACATTGCACTACTACGATGAAATAGGACTTTTGAAACCTACTATGGTTACAGATAGTAAATATCGTTTGTATACTGATGATGATTTGAACCGGTTGCAGGAAATTCTATTTTTTCGTGAAGTGGGATTTGCATTGAAGGAAATCAAGAGCTTGCTTGGTTCTCCTAATTATGATCGGACAGAAGCGTTGAAGAGACACCTTGATATTTTACAGGCGCAAAAGGAACGCATTGATGCTCTAATCTCCCTGGTTAAAACAGAAATAGAAGGAAATCCCGTCCCGTCTTTTGCCCCTTTTTCAGAAACAAAAGTGCTTGAGCTGAAAGAGAAATATAGGTCGGAAGTTTTGGAACGCTGGGGCGATACTGACAGTTTCAAGGAATATGAATCAATATTTTCATCCAAATCCAGAAGAAGTCAAACTGAACAAATGGAGAGGTTTTATTCCGCTGCCCAATCTATTTTTGAAAAGTTGGCCTTGCATGAGGATGAATCGCCAAGTTGCCCTGCAGTCCAGCGGATTGTTAAAGAGTGGCAAGACTATATTTCTACTCATTTTTATAAGTGTGATCTGCAAATGCTTTCCTATTTAGGCCAACTTTATGTGACTGATGGGCGATTTTCAAAATATATCAACAGATTTGGAAATGGCGATCTTGCCGCCTTTTTAAATAAGGCCATCGAAGTATTTTGCTCAAAAGAAAAATCATGAGAAAAGAACAATGGATTTTATGCCCTTTTTGCGGCAGCAAAACGCGATTGAAAATCCGCGATGATACAGTCCTGGAAAACTTTCCGCTGTATTGCCCGAAATGCAAACATGAAACCTTGATTGCGGTAAGACAACTGAATCTATCTATCATCCAAGAGCCAGACGCCAAGACGCAGAGCCGATAATGCACAAGGTAAATTCACTTGTGATTATCGGCTCCTTTTTATTTTAGTATACGATAAGAGCCTGCCCCGCCCAACGGGGAAAGAAAAAAACCGTTGGTTTGAGCAGGTGACTCTTTGCGCCCATTTTGAACCGGCGGTGTTTGAGAAAATCAAGGCCGCCGGTTCTTTTTTGCGTATCAGAGCGTTTCATCGTCTGTATGGCGGCCATAGGAGGATGCCGCCATGCGCCTGATATTCTATCGACCGTTCAATCTTGACCTATCAAAAAAAGCCTTGCTCCCGCACAGGGTCAGCAGGGCTTTTACTATGTACTATACAATGTAGCTACTGCGCGTTTCGTGCTGTCATTATGCCCGGTTGGCCGTTTTCGGTCTGCTGGGCTTTTCTATTGCCGCCTGAAAAGCTGTCTGTTTCAAAAATATTTTTGGAAATTTTCAAAAAAGCGGGCAGAATCGGGTGTTTCAGGTGTCATATTAGCGGAAAGGGAAAAATCCACCCGACATCCCCACGGAAAGGGGGTGAGAAGATGGAAGCTATCCCTCGCAACGATGGCGAACAGTACCGATTCGATGCGTTCTGCAAAGCGGTGCTGCGAAATGAGGCCCGGAACTATCACCGAAATAAGAAACGTCTGCTTGACCGTGAAAAGTCATTCAGCGTTCTTTCGTTGGAAGAACTGGGGCAACTCATGAGTGTAGACCATTATCCAAGTGAAGAATTTGTATTTTCATCCTACGGCTGTGATCTGCACATCGACAATGAACTTGTTGCCAATGCGTTTGCCGCTCTGCCAAAGCAAGAACAAAGCATTCTGATTCTGTTTTGCGTTCTGGAACTGGGCGATGGCGAGATTGGCGACCTCATGGGAATGTCCCGGAGTGCTGTTCAACGGCACCGGGCAAAAACGCTGAATGAGCTGCGAAAAAAGCTAAAGGCGCACTTGCCGGAGGGAGGTTAGGCGTAAATGGGCTCCTATGAACACACGAGCAGAGAGTTTTTACCGCTCTCGGTGATTCGCTCTGCCTGCGCTGGGGACACCGATGCAGTTGAACAGGTTTTGCGACATTACAGAGGTTATATCAACAAGCTCTGTACAGGCATTCTCTATGACAAGCACGGTCAGCCTCATGTGTGCATAGACGAGTACATGAAACGCCATCTGGAAATCAAACTGATTTCTTCTATTGTAACCAAAGCCGAAACGGTCTGACCCTTTCCACGTTTCGGGACTGCACCTTGAAAAATATGCCCGCAGGACAATGGCGGTGCGTCATAGGGCAAACGGATACGTTGCTGTCTGTATCGAGCCGGACGGCGGGTGCGCCATGATGCTTTTCTCTGAAAAGTGGAGCGATCTCCACTCCACCGCAATGCAAGCGCAGCTGCTTGTGGGCCATGACATACAGGCAGGCTGATACTCCCTTACCGTCAAAGTCCGAGCGTTCAGAGCGTCGCAGGCAATGAGTAGGGCTGCATGAGGAATGCAGGGGTGAGATTCCCGTGGGTTGCTGCCAGCAGCCATCCGTTGGCTCATTTTTTGATTTTTAAGAAAGGGGATTTTTACGATGCAAGCGAAAAAGACAAACCCTGAAAAAACAAAAAATCCAGAGATGCTTACTCTGGATTCGACTTATCGTATTGGCAATCGCTCCTTTATCGTTGAGCCGGTGTTCAAAGAAGAAAGCTCCCAGACCTTAGGAGAAGTTCTTCTCCGGCTGATGAAATCCGAAAGCGAAAAATTATAATGACCTTTCGGGAGGCAGCGGACAGAGAAAGCGGATTGTGTTATAATATAGGTGTACAAGTGAATTTGCTATTCGACTGTCCCAAGAAAGGAGCGAGTATGAAACAGTCGAGTAACAAGAAATCCCGTGAAACAACCGCTTTTCTCTATGAGCGTCTTTCCCGTGATGATAATTTGGAGGGCGAGAGTTACAGCATTGGCAACCAAAAGAAACTGCTCACCAAAGTTGCAAAGGAAAAAGGCTATACCAATCTGGTTCACTTTCTGGATGATGGCATTTCCGGCGTGACCATGAACCGTCCCGGTTTCGTTGAAATGATGCAGCAGCTTGAACAAGGAAAAGCCTCTGCTGTGTTCGTCAAAGACCTTTCCCGTCTGGGCCGAAACTATATCGAGGTCGGGCGGCTGACAGAAGAATTTTTCCCAGACCATGACATCCGACTTGTTGCCGTTTCGGACAACATCGACACGGCCGAGGGCGAAAACGAACTGGCACCCATCCGAAACCTGTTCAATGAGTGGTATGCCCGCGACATCAGCAAGAAACGCCGTATCAGTAATAAAATCAAAGGCAACTCCGGCGAACCGATGGGACTTCCTCCCTATGGATATATCAAGGACCCGAACAATTCCAAGCATTGGGTCATTGATGAAGAAGCTGCACAAGTTGTCCGGCGCATTTTTGATATGACGTTGGAGGGCTTTGGCACGGAACAGATTGCCACCCAGTTTGAAAAGGAAGGCATCCTGACGCCGCAGGCCTACTGGATTCAGAAAGGCATCGGCCGTCCCGGAAAGACCAAGACGCGCCCCGCCACCAAGTGGAATGGCTCCACGATTACCCATCTTCTGTACCAGCAGGAGTATTGTGGTGATGTTCTGAACTTCAAAACCTACTCCAAGTCCTACAAGAACAAGAAGCGGATTCATAACGACCCGGAAAATTGGGTGGTGTTCCAAGATGTTCACGAGCCCATTATTGAACGTGCCGTATTTGAACAGGTACAGCAGAAACGCGGAAAGATGCGCAAACGCCGTACCAGCAACGGAGAACACAATATGTTCTCCGGCCTGCTTGTCTGCGCAGACTGCGGCTGCAATCTGCACTTCCACTTCAATCAGAGCAACCCGGAAATCAAGTATTTCAACTGCTCCAACTACAAGGGCAACCGTGGCACCTGCCAATCCACCCACTACATCAGGGTAGACTTTCTGGAAGAAGTGGTGCTGGGCGAGATTCGGCGGCTGACCAAGTTTGCCAGCCTCTATGAGGACGACTTTTTGAAGGCTGTTATCGGGCACTCCCAGCAGGCGGACGAAGCCGACCGCAAGCTGAAAGAGAACGAGTTGAAAGCACTCCTTGCCCGTGATGAAGAACTGGACGGCCTCTTTGAGCGCATCTATGAGGACAATGTTTCCGGCAAGATCTCTGATGAACGCTTTTCCAGAATGTCCCGGAGATATGAGGACGAGCAAAAGGAGCTGACCGAGAAAATCAAACAGCTCCGCTCCGAAATCGAAAAGCAGAGCAGCCGCACCATGACAACGGATATGTTCATCAGTCTGGTTCGCAAGTACACCAGAGCAAAAAAGCTGACACCCCGGATGCTGAATGAACTGGTGGAAAAAATCGAAGTGTTCAATGCAGAAAAGGTCAATGGTGTATGGGAGCAGCGGCTCCGCATTCACTACAACTGCGTGGGCACCATCGAGATTCCAAGCGCACTTCCTTTACCGACACCCGATGTGTCGGTAAATACAAGAAAAGGCGTAGTTGTGAACTACGCCCCCTGTGATGTCGCTATTTAGCAAATAAAAAATGACGAATGTTCTTTGACAGCTAAATGCTGTAAGAACATTCGTCATGGTGCGGATAAGAGGACTTGAACCTCCACCGAGTTGCCCCGATTAGAACCTGAATCTAACGCGTCTGCCAATTCCGCCATATCCGCATATTCTGTTTTGTTCGCCGCCGTTCGGCTCGGAACGATAGTTATTATACCACGGAAAGCGAGAAAGTCAAGCGTTTTTTCAAAAAAGTTTTTGCATTCTTTTCCGCATATTTTATCTTGCGTCCCTGCGCACAAAAACACAGACATCCGCCCCGGTGATGCCTGCTTCCGGGGCAAATGCCTGCCAGACCACGCTTCTTCTTTTGCAGTTTTTCCTGAATTTTCTCAGATACCCCAGAACAGCCAGAGGCTCCCTGCCCCCACGAGAACTGCCGCCAGCGTGAAGGGTACGCCGATGCGCAGGAAGTCCCGGGTGCGGACAGTCTCGCCGTTCTTGCGGAGAATGCCGATGGCCGCGATGTTGGCCGACGCGCCGATGGGGGTCAGGTTGCCGCCCAGCGTCGCGCCGGTAAGCAGACCGAAGTAGAACAGCTCCGGCTCAATGCCCGCGCCGCCGTTCATGAGGGCGGCGACGCCCTGCACCACCGGCAGCATAGCCGCCACATAGGGGATGTTGTCGATGAAAGCCGACAGCCCCACCGACGCAGCCACCAGCAGCAGATAAAGATGCAGCGGCTCGTCTCCGGCTGCGGAGTGGAACAGCTGCGCCGCCGCGTCGATGACTCCCGCCCTGCTCACTCCTTCCAGCAGAATAAAGAGGCTGAAGAGCAGCAGCAGAGTGTCATAGTCCAGCGCCCGGAACGTCTCGGCCAGAGGCTTCAGAGAGCGGCTGCGCCAGCAGGCGCGGGCGGCACCGAAGAGGCACAGCCCCATGCAGACGAGTCCGCTGCGCAAGGTATAGAGCAGATGCAGCGCGCCGCCAGAAGGCTCAGGCAGAAAGGACGCCGCGATGAGCAGACCTACCGTCAGCAGGAGAAGCGCCGTGGGGACGTCGTCCTCCACCTCCGTTTCCACCGTGACATGGACGGGCTGGCGCTGGTCCCGGAACAGCCAGAACAGCACCCCCAGCGAGGCCAGCGCTCCCAGCTCCACGCTCCAAAAGATGCCGGGCCGACCCTCCATCCAGAAGAAATCGAAGAAATTCATCCCCGCAAAGCCGCCCAGCAGGATGCTCGTGGTGTCCCCCACCAGCGTTGCCGCGCCCTGTAAATTGGACGACACCGCAATGGCGATGAGCACCGGCACCGGCGATAGTTTCAGCCTCCGGGCGATGGCAAGCCCTACCGGAGCCACCATCAGCACGGTGGCCACATTGTCCACAAAGGCACTGATGAACCCCGCCAGCAAAGCCAGCACCGACACGGCCCACCGGACATCCGGCACATGGGCAATGAGCTCCTCAGCCAGCCGGGCGGGCATCTTGCTCTGGATAAAAAGAAAGACCGTACCCATCATTCCCGCCATCATCAGCAGGACATTGAAGTCTACGGCCCGAGCGGCGTCCGCCAGGGTGAAATCATACACGCCCAGCTTTCCCAGCAGCAGGAACGCCCCGGCCCCGCCCAGCGCGACCCAGGGGCGGTACTGCTGCACCGCCAGCATCAAAATATAAAACAGGACAAACAGGCTCAGCGCCAGTGTCATTTCGTCTCCTCCGCAGGTTCCAGAGGCTTTGCGTCTTCTTCTATCATCCGATAGCCGACGCCAAGCTCGTTGAGGATATAAGTATTGCTGCCCGGGCGGCTGCCCAGCTTTTTGCGGATATTGGCCATATTCACCTGCAGCTTCTTGGTGCTGCTGGCGTCCGTGTCGCCCCAGATGGCCCGGACGATGGCCGCATAGGTCATCACGCGCCCGGCGTGCTCGGACAGGAAAGCCACGATGTTGTATTCCGTCTGGGTCAGGCGCACCTCCTGCCCGTCCACGAACACCTTGCGGCGCTCGTAGTTGATGGTGAGGCCCTGTGCGCTGAACACCCCGCCGGGCAGACTCCCGCCGCCATAGCGGTTCACCCGCAGCGCAGCCCGCACCCGGGCCAGCAGCTCACCGGTGCCGAAGGGCTTGGTGATATAGTCGTTGGCACCAAGGTCGAGGGCCTCGATCTTATCCTGCTCGGTGGTGCGGGCCGACAGGACGATGATGGGGGTCAGATACTTCTGCCGGATGGAGCGGATGGCGTCCAGACCGTCCCGGTCGGGCAGGCCGAGGTCCAGGATGACGAGGTCCGGGTTATAGGAGATGAACATGGTCATGCCCATCACGCAGGTCTGGGCCACCAGCGCCTGATAGCCATTGGTCTCCAGCAGGGTCTGGATGAAGCTGCAGATGTTCGCCTCGTCCTCGATGATAAGTACCTTGAATTTATTATTGCTCATCCTCTGTTTCCTCCGTATCCACTTCTTCGGTCTCCAGCCAGAACCGGATGGTCGTACCCTCGCCGGGCGTGCTCTCGGCCTTTATCTCGCCGCCGTGGGCTTTGATGATGGCCGCGCACACCGACAGCCCGATGCCCATGCCGTGCTTGCCGCCCGACGAGGTATCCTGCGTCAGGGTCGTGCCGGTGAAGAGGGTCTTGAGCCGCTCTTTCGGGATGCCGCAGCCGTTGTCAATGACTTCAAACACCGCCCGCTGCCCCAGCGTGAACACCCGCAGCGTCAGGCAGGTCATCCCCTTGGCGTGGAGCACCGCGTTTTCCAAAAGGTTCGTCAGCACCTGCTGGATGAGCATGGAGTCCATCGGGATGACGATGAAGTCATCCGGAAGCTTTACTTCCACCGGTACGCCGGGGTGGAGCTTCTGGAACCGCACCAGCACCGTATCCACCAGCTCTTCCAGCACGGTGGGCGTCTTCTGGATGGCGACGCCGTCGGCGTCGATGCGGGTGACGGAGAGTAGATTCTCCACCATCCGGTTGAGCCACTGGGCGTCGGCACAGGCCTCGGAAAGGAGCTTTATCTTCTGCTCCCGGCCCAGCGAGTCGTAGTTGTCGATGACCGTAGAGCAGGACCCGTAGATGGACGTCAGCGGAGTGCGCAGGTCGTGGGAGACAGCCCGCAGGAGGTTGGCCCGCATTTTCTCTGTCTCGCTCTCCATCCGCAGCTGCTCCTGCTTTTTGATGCGGGTGGTCAGGGTGCTCGTCATAAAGGAGACCACCAGCATCACCACGCCGGAGAAGATGTTCTCCGGGATGGTGAAGTTGAAGGCAAAGTAGGGCGTGCGGAACGCGAAGTTGACCGCCAGCACGCTGATGACAGAACCGGCCACGCCCCACCAGTAGCCGTCGGTGTACATGGAAACAAAAAACACCGCCAGCAGGAACACCATCGAGGCCACACCGTCGATGCGGCCGCTGATGAACTGGATGAGCGTCACACAGGCGAACGCCCCGATGAGCGCCGTCAAAAGTACCCAGACGTCCTTTTTCCGGAGCATCTGCTTCATTTGCTGTCCCTCCCGATCTATATTCGGTTACACTGTAAAAGTATACCACAAATAAATTAAAGATACAGCAAAGGGTGGGCATTTTTCCGTGGTTCCAAAGGGTTGACAAAAGTGCGTTCCTGGCTCACAATAGAATCATCTTCTTTATCGTAATAAAGGAAAGGGAAAGAATATGCTGTATTTTGAGAACGACTACTGCGAGGGTGCGCATCCCGCCATCCTGCAGAAGCTGACGGAAACGAACTTCGAGAAGGTGTCCGGCTACGGCACCGACCCCTACTGCGCCAGCGCAAAAGAGAAGATACGCGCCGCCTGCGCCTGCCCCGAGGCAGACGTCTTCTTCATCTCCGGCGGCACCCAGGCCAACTCCATCGTCATCGCCTCCATGCTCCGCCGCTGGGAGGGCGTCATCGCCGCCGCCACCGGCCATGTGGCCGGTCATGAGGCGGGTGCCATCGAGTTCACCGGCCACAAGGTCATCGGCCTGCCCCAGAAGAACGGCAAGCTGGATGCCGCCACGGTGGAGGATTTCTGCAAGACCTTCTACGCCGACTCGAACCACGACCACATGGTCTTCCCCGGCATGGTGTATATCTCCCACCCCACCGAGTACGGCACCCTGTACAGCAAGGCTGAGCTCGAGGCCCTGTCCGCCGTCTGCCACACCTACCATATGCCCCTCTTCGTGGACGGCGCACGTCTGGGTTATGCGCTGGTGAGCGAAGGCACCGATGTGAGCCTGGCCGACCTCGCCAGGCTCACCGACGTCTTTTACATCGGCGGCACCAAGGTGGGCGCACTCTGCGGCGAGGCCGTGGTCTTCCCCCACGGCGCACCGGCCCACTTCATGACGATGGTCAAGCAGCAGGGCGCTCTGCTGGCCAAGGGCCGCCTGATGGGCATCCAGTTCGACGTTCTTTTCACCGACGACCTCTACACCCGCATCAGCCGCAACGCCATCGAGACGGCCAACGCCCTCAAGAAGGGCCTCGCCGCCAAGGGCTACCGCTTCTTTATGGACTCCCCCACCAACCAGCTCTTCGTCGTGCTGGAAAACGCCCAGCTGGCCGCGCTGGAAGGCAAGGCAAAGTTCGGCTTCTGGGAGAAGTTCGATGACAGCCACACCGTCGTCCGCATTGCCACCAGCTGGGCCACTAAGATGGAAGAGATCGAGCAGCTCATCGCTCTGATGTAACTGCCAAAACTTTTCCTTCCATTTTATGCGAAACGCCGGTTGCTTTTGGGGCGTCAGTATGCTATCTTTGAAAGAAACATGAGTGGAAGGAAGGTTTTCTCTATGGGCTTTTTGGACAGGCTCTTCGGCGGCAGGGCAAAAACTGCGGAAGAGACGCGGTTCCCCGGTGAAAAGATGGTCGTCAAAGCCCCCATGGACGGCATCGTTCTCCCGCTGGAACAGCTCCCGGACGAGACGTTCGCCGCAGCCATCCTCGGCCCGGGCTGCGGCATCGAGCCCACCGGCGGCACGGTCTACGCTCCCTTCGACGGGAAGGTCACTTCCATCGTCCCCACCCTCCACGCTGTGGGGTTGGAAAGCACCGAGGGCATCGAGCTGCTCATCCACATCGGGATGGACACCATCGCCCTGCGGGGCAGCGGCTTCACCCCGCTGGTCAGGGAAGGACAGGCCGTCAAAGCCGGAACGCCCCTGCTGAACGTGGACCTCGACGCCATCCGCGCCGCCGGGCTCTCCACCGAGAGCGCCGTCATCGTGACCAACGCCGACGACCTGCCAAAGCTCCATATCATCGCGGGCGGCATCGTCTCCACCGGCACGCCGCTGTTCAAATTCGAGTAAGATACAAAAAAGACATCTGCCGTCGGCGGATGTCTTTTTTGTTATGCTCATGCTTTTTCGGGCTTATACTGCAGGACCTGCTCGGAGACGAGGCCGTTGAAGAACTGGATGAAGGGTCCGAGGCAGAACGCGCAGATGAGGGTACCCAGACCCACAAGACCGCCCAGGAGCCAGCAGAGCAGGGCGCAGAAGGCGTCGGTGAAGACGCGGCAGCCGAAGTACTGGAAGTGCGTGTAGTCCCGCAGACCCAGCGAGAGGTAATCGTAGGGCGCAATGCCGAGGTCAGCCGTCTGGTAGAGAGACGCGCCCAGCGCCGTCACAAGGACGGCCAGCACCACCCACACCAACTGTTCCGGCAGGGACGCTGCCGGGCCGAAGGCCGCGGCAATGGGGTCGTAGAAGAAGGTTATGATGAACCCCATGCCGATGCCGTTGACGAAGGTGCCAAGGCCGATGTACTTGCGCCCGAACCAGAATTCCAGCGCAAAAAAGAGGATGTTGGTGGCGACGTTCTGCACGCCCAGCGAGATGCCCAGCAGCTCGGCGAGGCGCATGTTCAGTGCGCTGATGGAGTCGTTGCCGAGATGGGACTGCTTGAAGAGGGCGATGCCCAGACCAATAATGACAATGCCCACCACCATACCCACGATACGGCGGGTAGTCGGCTTTTGGGTGGTCGAAGTGCTCATGAAACGGCCTCCTGATTTATTTTTCTCTATTATAACGCTGCAGGAGGGTCGGCGCAATCAATATTGCACAATTATCTGTTTCATTGTGGAAAACTCATTGTCTCAAGTCTTCTTCCAGCCGGGCCTTGTTCAGCCCCTCGCCGATGACGATGAGCACCTGCTGTCCCTGCGGGATGGGGGCCGCCGTCAGACCGGCGGCGGCAGCATTCAGCTCATACCACTGGCCATCATCCTCCACGAAGCCTTTCACCCGGAGGACATTTCCGCAGGCAGGGTCGGTGAAGAGGGACGGGATGTTCTTTTCCAGCTGAGCACGGGGCAGACCCAGCTCGAGGAAGTAGGCCGAGGTAAAAGCATCGTGCGCGTCGAAGTGGAGCTTTTCGCAGCTGGCCTGCCGGTAGCCGCACTTTGCGATGCGGGCCATATCGTCGCCGGTCAAATCGGCCCAGTCCTTCGCAATAATCTCCTCCGGGCCGAACTTCCGGGAGCACTTGCAGGCTTCCAGCGCACGGGCCAGATGGGCTTCTGCCCCCTGCTTCTGCGCGTCAGAGGCCAGCTGACAGCGGCTCAGGAGGACACTGCCCGCCCATGCACTCTCGGAAGCGAGGATATATTCTGCCTGCGGGGAAAGTTCTTCCGGCAGAAGGGCATCCACGATGGCGATGACATTGCCCAGCTGATACCAGCGGTCCAGCGGCTCGTCCCGCAGCACGTCGAAGAACTCGTCCACGTCAAAGATGCCGCTGGGCTCCACGATGACCCTCTCAAAGCCCCGCATGGCCATGGAGATGAGCTTCGTCCGCATCCGGCGCTGGTGGGTGTCGCAGTCGCAGCCGCCGCTGATGGTCTCCAGCTCCACGCCCTGCGCCTCGAGGTCCTGTAGGAGCATAGCGTCCACGTTCACCGCGCCGAAGTCGTTTTCCAGTACACAGACTTTGACGCCCTGCCCGGCCCACCATGCCGCGTATCTGCGCAGGAAGGTGGTCTTCCCTGCCCCGAGAAATCCCGTGATCAAATCTACCTGTACCATATTCCGTCCCTCCGTCGGTTTCTTTTTCCGCTGTCAGTATAAGCGAACGAGGCCGGATTGTCAAACACAAGAAACGGCCCTTTCCCGGTCTGGGAAAGGGCCGTTCCGCCGCAATGCTGGGAGTACCTTACAGGAATTCGACGCTGCCGTCCTCGATGTGGTACATCGCACCGACGACCCGCAGGCCCGTTTCCTCCTTGATGTTATGGATGCACAGGCTCTTTTCGATCTCCTGCACACTGTGCCGGACATTGAGACAGCTGGCCTTGTAGGGGTCTGTTTCGTCCCCGATGGCCTTCTTTATCTCGTCCGTGATGCAGCGGATATAGCCGGAGGACTCGTGGTTGATGGCAGCATCCACCGCGCCGCAGTAGGTGTGGCCCAGCACCACCACCAGCCGACAGCCCAGATGGCCGGCAGCGTACTCGATGCTGCCCAGCTGATGGTCGTCGATGATGTTGCCCGCCAGCCGGATGACGAACAGCTCACCGATGCCCGCCGAGAAGATGTTCTCCGGGATGACCCGGGAATCCGAACAGGTGACGATGATGGCGTAGGGCGACTGGCCCTTCGCCCAGGTGGACATCCGGATACGACGGGAAATATCGCCGCTCCCGTTTTCCGCGTTCAGATATTTCAGATTGCCCGCCGCCAGCTTGTAGATGGCATCGGCCGCGGTGCAGACTGGGGTCTCACGCATTGCAGCAGCCTCCTTGGGAAAAGTGGTAAAAAGTATCCTGCAAAAATGCCCGGCCGTCCAACGAAGGGCAGCCGGGCGGGAGCTCAGTTTATCAGAAGTGGATGACGCCGAGGATCAGACCAGCGACGAGGCAGACGATGGAAACACCCCACTGCCAGCCGAAGCAGTACTTGATGTGGTCCTTGATCTCGACACCGGCCAGACCGATGCCCAGATAGGTAGCGGGAGCCACCGGGCTGATGAAGGTAGCGCAGTTGCGGCAGACGACCATTGCGATGGCGATGTGAGCCGGGTTGACGCCGAACTGGTTGCCAACGCTGACCAGAACGGGCAGCAGGCCGTAGAAGTAGGAGTCGGTATCGAACAGCAGAGCCAGAGGCACGCTCAGGACGCCGATGATGATGGGCAGGAAACGGCCCATAGATGCCGGGATGAAGCTTGCCATGACGACTGCCATCTTCTCCATGATGCCGCTCTTGCTCAGGACACCGAGGAAGACACCGGCGCACAGGATGGTGGAAGCCATGCTCAGGCCAGCGGAAGCGTGGCTCTTGATGATGGAGTTGTGCAGCTTCTTGCCGCGGTAGTTGACCAGAATGCCCAGAGCACAGCCGACCATGAAGACGTAGTAAGAGGGGAAGATGTCCAGAACCAGCACGATGATGACGGCCAAAGTCAGGATGACGTTGAAGATGAAGTTCTGGGGACGAGCCAGAGCCTCATCCTTCTTGCCGTCGTCGGAGTCGTCGTACTTGCCGGCGTCCTCAGCAACGATGGCATCGCCGAGCTTTGCGATGCGCTTCTTCTCCTGCAGGCCCCAGAAGATGGCGGTGCCGACAGCCAGCACCAGACCGACGATCTGCATGGGCATGAGCTGGAACCACAGGTCGTTGGGCTCCATCTCGATGACGCTTGCGGCGCGCATGGTGGGGCCGCCCCAGGGCATCAGGTTCATGACGCCCATTGCAGTGACGCAGATGAGCAGCAGGGTCTCACGGCGCATGTGCAGGCGCTTGTAGACGGGCAGCATGGCGGGGATGGTGATGAGGAAGGTGGAAGCGCCGCCGCCGTCCAGATGGCCGATGATGGCGATGAGGCAGGTCATCAGAGCAACGCCGACGACGTTGTTGCCGACCTTCTTCATCAGCGCACCGATGATCTTGTCGAACATACCTGCATCGGTCATGACGCCGAAGAACAGGACGGAGAAGATGAACAGGACAGCCGTACCGTGGACGCCCTTGACGCCCTCCTTGATAAAGCCAGCCATTTCATCCAGGGTGAAAGCACCGGTAGCCACCAGAATGGCTGCGGTGATGGTCGAGACGCTGACGAATGCCAGTGCAGGGACCGTGACATTGCGCAGCAGCAGGACGATGACCGCAATCACCGTTGCAAAGCCGAGCAGAGCGAGGATCGTATCACTCATGGGTTTGTACTTCCTTTCCTTTTTTCATTTGCCGGGGATGCATTCCGTTTTATCATCCGGAATCATTCCCGTTCGTTATGGTTCCAGTATACAGACTCAAACTTACAGCCCAAAGCCCTTCTCGTTACGGTTTGTTAAGAAATTCCTTAATATCCTGTAAGATTGCGTATGGAAGGTTGGATACAATAGAGTGCAACGCAAAAGGCGTCCTTTCGGACGCCTTTTGCGTTGTTTATTCTTTCCGGCTGCTCCGTATCTGCGCCAGAAGCGTAGACGCCGACACAGGTTTTACCACATAGCCGTCGATGACGCCGTGGCTGCGGGCGTCCACGATCTCCCTTGTAGGGGCATTGGTCATCACGATGCGGGTCATGCCCGGGTAGCGGCCCCGGATGGCCATGCAGAGATCCACGCCGCTGCTGCTCATCAGGCTCTCGTCGATGGCGAGGACGTCGAAGGGCTGCTGCTCCAGCAGCTGGCGCAGCTCGCCCCGGCGGGAGCAGGTGGACACGCTCAGGCCCAGCGCGCTGAGATCTTTGTCCAGCAGGTCGAGGACCTTGTTGTTGTCGTCCGCCGCCAGGATGCGCAGCTTGCTGTCCACGCCCCACTGCAGCTGTTCGCGCTCCTGCTGCTGTTCCAGCACCGGCAGATAGACATAGAAGGTCGTGCCTCTGCCGATGGTGCTCTCCGCCCGGATACGGCCCCGGTGGGTGCGGATGATCTGGTCCGCCAGGGCAAGGCCGAGACCGGTGCCTTCGCCGGTCTTCTTTGTGGTGAAGAAGGGCTCGAAGATGTGCTGCATCGTCTCCTTGTCCATGCCGCAGCCGGTGTCGGTGACGCTCAGGCAGACGTAGCTCGACCACTCTTCGGAGATCTTCTCTTCCGGGAAGAGCGCCGCCAGCTCACTGCGCGGCACGACACTGCCCCGGATGGTCAGCTTTCCGCCCTCGGTGCCGATGGCGTGGATGGCGTTGATGCTGATGTTCAGCAGCACCTGCTGCAGCTGGGTCGCGTTTCCCAGAACGCATTCGCCGCTCAGCTCATTTTCTTCCTTCAGCTCCACGTTCTTCGGGCAGTTCGTCTCCACCAGCTTCCGGGTTCGATGGAGCAGTCTCTCCACCGACACGGCGTCGTAGACCGTCTCCACGTTTTTCCGGCTCATGGAGGAAATTTGTTTCACGACCTCCTGCGCCTTCTGCGCCGCCTCGCTGATCTCCATCGCGTTGTCATAGATCTCGCTGCCCGGGTCGGCGTCGGCCATGATGAGGTCGGCATAGCCGGTGATGGGGGTCAGGAAGTTATTGAACTCATGGGCGATGCCGCCGGTGAGGGTCCCCATCATCTGCAGCCGCTGGCCGTGGGCCAGCGACTCTTCGCTGCGGTGTAGCTCTTCGAGGGTCTGGTTCAGAGTTTTCAGATTGCTGATCTCGGTCGCGCTGCGGCGGTCACGCTCCTGCAGTCGGAACATCTGGAACATGAAGAGCACCAGCACCAGCGCCACTCCGCCGAAGATGAGGACCACCTTCACGAAGCTCTGCTGTACCGGCTCGTAGAAATCGTCGTAGTCCACCACAGCGCTGACGATCCAGAAACTGCCCCCCACATCCAGATGACGAAAGGCGCTTATCTTATGCACCCGGGGCAGATCCGGGTCGGCCCACCAGTAGGAGTAGTAGTCCAGCGTACCGGATTCCTCTTCCTGCTGAGCGCGCAGCAGCTCACTCAGACTGCTCATGTCCAGTTCCTTCCCCTGATAGATGCGCTGGCGGCCCTCCACGACTTTGATGCCCCACTGAACGGCTTCGGGGTGCATGACCACAAGGTTATCGTCATTCTTTATCATGATGTAGCCGTTCCTGCCGACATGGATCTCCGAGATGAGCTGCTGATACATGACCGTGGAGTCTACCACGAGGCAGGCTGTCTCATCCCCGGCCTTCTTCTTCATCACAAGATAGTGCTCGTCACCGCTGTGGTACTGCCAGTAGGAGATGTCCTCCGTCCGGGTGATGAGGACATCGCAGACGGCGCTGAGGCCGTAGCAGCTGTAGATGACCTCGCCGCTGCTGTTTTCCAGCCAGACGTCCCGGATGGTATCGCTCCGGGCCACCGTGGGGCGGAACGCTTTGCTGGCCTCCGCTTTTTCTGCGATGGAGTCCAGCCGGTCGGCGTATTCTTCCAGCAGGACGCGGATGCTGTCGGCGGTGCTCTGCACCACCAGCTCCATCTGCCTCGTCTGGCTGTCCATCATGGCGGTGCGGTAGTCCTTCCATACCATACCCACCACGACAGCCAGTGCGGCTACCGTGACGACGCCGATGGCCAGCGGCACCCACAGGGTGCGCAGCGTCTGGAACCATGTCTTTTTCGGGGCGTTCTCCTTCATATCGAGTCCTCCTTTGGGGCGGTCTTGCTCTTCCTGTCTAAAAATGTTATAATTTTATCTATCACAAGTGCAACAAATTTTCCGGTCAGAAAAGTGCAGGGAGTTATCATGTCGTATCATGTTCTTATTGTAGACGATGATCCAGCAATTTGCAAACTTTTATCGAAAGTTATGATAAGCAATGAGATGGACCCTCTCGTCGTCAACAGCGGCGCGGCGGCGCTGGACCTCATCGCGCGGCAGAGCAGCACGCTGGATATGATCCTGATGGACATCACGCTGGGCGACATGGAGGGCTTCGATGTCATCCAGACCATCCGGCGCAACGGCGTCACCACGCCGGTCATCATCATCAGCGGCCGCAACGAGGACTACGATTTCATGTACGGCCTCTCGCTGGGCGCCGACGACTATGTCACCAAGCCTTTCCGTCCCCAGATTTTGGGCGCAAAGGTCAAGGCCCTCATCCGCCGCAGCAAGAGCTTCTCGCAGGAGAACAACCAGCAGATCAGCTGCGGGCCTTTCCTCTGCGACACCACCACCATGCGCTTTTATAAAAACAATGTGGAGCTGAACCTCTCCGAGAAAGAGCGCAGCCTGCTGCTGCTCTTTGTCCGCCACCCGCAGCAGGTGTTCACCAAGGATATGATCTACGAGCAGATATGGGGAAACCTCATTGCCGTGGACGACAACGCCATCATGGTCTACATCAACCGTCTGCGCAGCAAGATAGAGGACAACGCCCGCACGCCCCAGCACATCATCACCATCCGCGGCGTCGGCTATCGTTTCGTGCCGTAAGAGCGTCATTTATTTTTTCATAGAAACAAAGAAGAGCAGCCAACTGCGCGCGGTGCAGTTGGCTGCTCTCTGGTTTTATGCCGGTATAAAACACAAAACCTTGAAAAAGGAGAATCGCATGAAGCTTGTGTGCGTATCCAGCCGCAAAAGCGGGGGTGAGAAGAGCGAAGGAATCTCCGTGAATCCATTCCGAAGCGTGGTTGGCAAGCCACATTCCCGCTTTTACGCTATATCACTCAATCTTCGCGGAAAGAGAAAGGCTTGACTTCGCGGACGACGTCCATGACAGTGCCGTCGCGGGCCTCGATGATGCCCACGATGCGGTCGCCGAACTGGACCTTCTCCGGCTCGCCGACGATGGAGTAGGCGATGTCGCGCAGCTCCTCGATGGTCTTCAGAGGCACGCAGTCAGCGGCCTTCAGAGCCTCCAGCAGATCGGGACGGCGGGGGTTGACGGCCACGCCGTAGTCGGTGACGACGATGTCCACGCTCTCGCCCGGGGTGGTGACGGTGGTGACGTCGGTGCAGATGGCCGGGATGCGGCCCTGCAGCAGAGGAGCGATGACGATGGTGCACTTTGCACCCTGTGCGGTATCGGGATGGCCGCCCTGTGCGCCGGTGATGATGCCATCGGAGCCGACGACGACGTTGCAGTTGAAGTGGGTATCAACTTCCAGAGAGGCCAGAATGACGTAATCCAGCTTGTTGACGAAGGCACCCTTGTTCATCGGGCTTGCGTACTCGCCAGCAGAGATGGGGAAGTGGTTGGGGTTGGTGCGGACGTTGTTGACAGCGTCCAGATCAAAGTCCTGCGTATCGACCAGCTTGCGGGCCAGACCGCGGTCCAGCAGCTCGCACATGGGCTTGGTCAGGCCGCCGACACCCAGACCCATATGGATGTTCTTCTCCTCCATGATCTTGGACAGAGAGATGGTGGAGGCGATGGATGCGCCGCCGACACCGGTCTGATAAGAGAAGCCGTCCTTGAAGTACGGGGTGTTTGCAACGACCTGAGTGCAGTACTCGGCCATCAGGATCTTGCGCTGGTCGGTAGTGGGCTTTGCAGCGCCGGTAGCGATCTTCTCGGGGATGCCGATCTGGTCCACGACGCAGACGTAATCCACCTTGGTCTGGTTGATCTCTGCGGGGTAGTTGGGGTAGTCCACGAGGCAATCGGTGACAGCAACGACATAGTCAGCCATCTCAGCGTCCACGTAAGCATAGCTCAGGACGCCGCAGTTGGTCTTGCCGCCCATACCGGAGCAGTTGCCGTACTCATCACAGGAAGGTGCGCCGATGAAAGCGATGTCCACATGGGTCTCGCCGGTCTCGATGGCGCGGACACGGCCGCCGTGGCTGCGCATGGTAGCCAGGCCCTTCAGCTTGCCGTGGGAGATAGCATCGCCGATCTTGCCGCGGACGCCGGAGGACTCGATGTTGACGATGGTGCCGTCCTCGATCATGGGGACGAGGGCGTCATGAGCCTTACCCAGAGAGCTTGCGCTCAGGGTGATGTTCTTGAAGCCCATCTTGTGGATCTCTTCCATGACCATGCAGACTACGAGGTCGCCCTCGCGGAAGTGGTGGTGGAAGGAGACGGTCATGCCGTCGTGTGCGCCGCACTTGACGAGGGCCTCGTGGATGTCCTTGACCATCTTATCGTGGTCGTTGCGCATCACGGGGGTGACCTTCGGGCTGGCCTTCTGGAAGGCCTTGCCGTCCTTATAGTTGTTGCCCTGAAAAACCTCTTTGCCGGTGCGCTCGAGGATCTCTTCGGGAATTTCTCTGCCGACTGCGTTCAACATAATTACAAATCCCCCTTATACACGCCGGATGCCTTTGCCAGATCGATGGTGCGCTTTGCACCGTCGTAGAAGGCGATGTCGATCATCTTGCCGTCAACGGTGAAGACGCCGATGCCCAGTGCCTTCTTGCTGTCGATCTCCTTGACGACCTTCTCAGCGAAGATGATGTCCTTCTGGGTGGGAGTAAAGATCTCGTGGACGATGGGGATCTGACGAGGATTGATGATGGACTTGCCGTCGAAGCCCATCAGGTGGATGTTCTCGACGTCCTTGCGGAAGCCGTCCATATCCTTCAGGTCGGTGTAGACGGTGTCGAAGCACTGCACGCCTGCTGCGCGGGCTGCAATGATCATCTGCTGGCGGGCACCCATCAGCTCAATGCCGGTGCCGGTGATGTGGGTCTGCAGGTCCTTGGTGTAGTCGCCGCCGGACAGTGCGATGCCGAACAGGCGCTCGTCAGACTCGCAGATCTCCAGAGCGTTCATGACGCCGCGGGCAGACTCCAGAGCGGCGATGATGAGGACTTCGCCCTCAGGACGGCCATAGGTCTTCTCGTCCTCGGCGATGGCAGCAGCCACGCGGTGGACATCCTCAGCGTGCTCGGTCTTGGGGATGCGGATGGAGTCGCAGCCGCCGGCCACACAGGCACGGATGTCTTCACGCCAGTAGGGAGTGTCCAGACCATTGATACGGACGACCCGCTCTGCACCGCGGTAATCCACGGTCTTCAGGGCGTGATACAGGCTGAAGCGGGCGGCATCCTTCTGGTTCTCGGCGACAGCGTCCTCGAGGTCCAGCATCAGGGAGTCGGCCTTATAGATGTAAGGGTCTTTGATGAGGCCGGGCTTCTGCGCATTCAGGAACATCATTGTGCGGCGCAGGCGCTTCTTGTTCGGATTGTTCATCGAATAGCACCTCCCCAAGGCAGATTCTCATACTGGTCAACAGAGCGGAACACCGCGCCCTCGATGCGGGCCTTCAGGGTGCAGTCCAGTGCGCCCTTGTCCACGATGGTGATGCGGACGTTGTCGATGTCCAGATCCTTCAGGGTCTCCAGTGCGACCTTGCGCAGCTGGTTGCCGTACTGATGGATGACAGAGCTTTCGAGGGAGAAATCGATCTTACCCTCACCCGGCTCGACGGTCACCATGCAGTCGCTGGATTCCAGAGTGCCAGCCGTGGCTGCTTTCTTGATCTCCATGCTTTTTTCCTCCTTGGCAGGTGGTTTCTTCAATCGTTATACCGTACTTGCGGGGCGGCACCTCACTGCGCCGCTCCTGATGATTCTATCATAATCGGACAATCTTACAAAAGGCATAGCGTCAGTCTTAATATTCGTTAAGAATCGCCAAAAATTTCTCTTGTACACAAGATTTATTCCATTTTGTCATGCTGCTCGCGCATTTTCTCTTCCATTTCCCCTCCTTTCCTGCACGAGATGCCATCCGGCGCTGTTTTTGCCTTTTTCTCAGCTCTATCCTACCGCACTCGGCAGCATTTGTGAAATGAAAAGATGGAATCCTTATCCATCCAAAAAGGGAATGGGTAGTGCAAAACAGGCAAAACCACTGGCTGTGCGTTTTGCCTGCTGCGGAAAGATCTTTTTTTACACGGGGCTGAAGCCCTTACCGATGATCTCGCTGGAATTTTCTATCATGATAAAGGCCGTCGGCTCCTGCTGCCGGATGAAGTTGCGCAGGCGGATGGCCTGACTGCGCCGCATGGTAGTCATGATGACCGTCTTGTGGGCGTCAGAGTACGCGCCGCGCGCTTCAAAGGTGGTCGCGCTTCGGTTCAAATCGTGGATGATGAAGTTGCAGATGGGCTGCGGGTGCTCACACACGATGTTGAAGCACTTACAGAGGTTCATATTCTCGATGACGTTATCCACCACCATCGACTTGGCCACCAGACCCATGATGGAGAACAGACCGGTGGAGGGGCCGTACATTGCAAACGAGAAGCCCACAGCCGCCACATCCGCTGCCATCAGGGCAGAACCGATGTTCATGCTGGTGTACTTTTTCAGGATCATGGCGACGACATCCGTGCCGCCCGAGGATGCGCCGATGTTGAACAGGAGCGCCGAACCGACAGCCGGGAGCATAATGGCAAATACCAGCTCCAGCATAGGCTGGTCGGTCAGAGTACCGTGCATCGGCACCAGAACGTCCAGCGCCTGCAAGCTCACTGACATCACGATGGTCGCATAAACGGTGCGGATGCCGACGCTCTTGCCCAGAAAGATGAAGCCCAGCACCAGCAGCGCGTAGTTGGCCACTGTGGTGAAGGTACTTGCCGAGCAGTGGAGCAGCTGGCTGAACACGGTGGAAAAGCCGGTCACGCCGCCGAAGGCAAAGTGGTTTGGGAATTTGAAAAAGTAGATGCCGATGACCATGATCCAGATGCTGACCGTGATGAGACCATACTCAGCCAGCGTCCGGAGCCAGGGATTTTTGATTTCCTTTATTGTTGACGCCATAGTCTGATTTTTTGCCGCCCTCCCGCTCACATGGGGCCGAGGTGGATTGCCTGTGCGATCATCAGCAGCACAGAACCAACGGCCATCCAGATGAGGAACAGCTTCCACATGAACTTCATCCAACGGTCATAGGGAATGTTCACAGCGCTGATGATACCCATCAGAGCGGTAGAAGTGGGCAGGACGTAGTTGCAGAAGCCGTCGCCGAAGTTGAAGGAAAGAATTGCGGTCTGACGGGTAACGCCCACGAGGTCGGCCAGAGGTGCCAGAATGGGAATGACAGCTGCTGCCTGACCGCTGCCGGAAGTCAGGAAGACGTTGATAATGGTGTTTGCCAGCAGCATGGCGGGTCCGAGCAGGATGGTGGGGACGAAGTTCAGGCCGTTTGCCAGTGCGTGGACAACAGTATCGGTGATGTGGCCGGCGTTCATGATGCTGCTGATAGCCTGTGCCATGCCGATGATAAAGGCAGCGCCCAGCATCTTCTTGCAGCCCTCAAGGAACTCTTTGGAAATCGCAGAGGGACCAAAGCCGCCCAGTACGCCTTCGATGACAGCCAGTGCGAGGAAGACAGCTGCGGTCTCAGCCATATCCCAGTCGAGCTTGATGCCGCCGTAGACGATGAGGATAAGGGATGCGAAGAAGACCAGCATAATGAGGATCTTGCGGGCGTCCAGCTTGCCGAAGGAGTCGAGGTCAGCAGCATTGCGGAACTCGCTGGTCTTGTCGATCTCGTACATGGGGCTGAGTTCAGGATGCTTCTGGATCTTCAGTGCGTAGCGGATGAGGTAGATGTTCGTGATAACATAGAACACAGCAAAGCAGATAAAGCGGTATCCCACGCCGGAATACAGCGGCAGCCCGGCAATTTTCTGAGCCACGATGGTGGTGTTGATGTTCAGAGGGCCAGTGGAGAAACCGATAGCGCCGCCCAGCAGGATGATGGATGCACCGGTGATGGAGTCCAGACCCATCGCAAAAGCCATCATGACCATGATCGGTGCAAAGGCAATGAACAGGTTGACGCCTTGCGTGGTGCAGATGAGGCCGAAGACCAGCGTCAGGATAGGCAGGAACAGATAGATGCGGGTGGAGAAGATCTTTGCCATCTTGGCAACCACGGCGTGGAGTGCGCCGGTCTTGGTCAGGATGTGGAAGGCACCGCCTGCGAACATGATGACCAGCATCAGATCAATGCGCTTGATGAAGGCATTGACGATGTACAGAGGAATTTCGAGCGGGTTGACGGGAGTCTTATCAATGTAGTTGAAATCGTTGGGGTCGATGACCTTAATGCCTGCTTCGTTCTCGAAGCGGGTGTAGGAGCCTGCCGGGATGATCCAGGTCAGCAGGACCGCAAACAGGATGATGATGCCGATGATGACGAAGGTATGCGGCATCTTGAATTGCTTCTTTTTCGTTTCCATAATTTTTTCCTCTCTTTTGACACACCAAAACGTCAGCTCTGGCCGTGCAGTTCTTGGGCCAGATTCTCATGGAACTCCTTCTTGATGACTTCCAGCTTTTCCGGATCCTCAATGAGCTGTACGCCCGTCAGAGCCAGGATCTTTGCGCCGTAGACCACCGCATCGTGGGCCGCTTCGGTCTTGCCGGCATCCAGATACTCCTGCGAGTGAGCTGCTGCACCCTCCGGGACAAAAGCCACGCGGATGCAGGTGCCGGGTACATGGCGCATCACGTTGCCGAAGTCGGTGGACCCGGTCTTCTGGCGGGCCGGACGGATGCAGGGAGCCTTGACCTTCTCGGCCTGCTCCATCACCAGTTCGTTGAGGGACAGCACCGGGATCTTGTTGTCGAGGCTCTTTTCCTCGATGATCTCCACTTCCGTCTCTGTCATCATGGCCGCACCCTGCAATACCTTCTTGACGCGGGCCACCACGCCGTCCAGCTCGGTGCGGCTGTAGGAGCGGACATACATACTCGCTTCTGCATAGCCGGACACCACATTTGCCGCCGTGCCGCCGCAGTTGACGATAGTGTAGTGCATCCGAACGTCCGAGGGGACATGCTCCCGTAGGAACTCGACGCCCTGACAAGCCAGGATCAGGCCGTCCAGTGCGCTGCGGCCTTTTTCGGGCTTGAGCGCTGCGTGAGAGCAGACACCGTGGTAGATGATCTTGAGCTTGTTGAGTGCCAGCGACTTGACATCCACCTGCGTAGCCGGGCCGCCGTGCATCATGAGCGCCACATCCAGCTCCTCAAAGGTGCAGCCGTTTTCCAGCATCACGACCTTGCCGCTGATGGTCTCTTCAGCAGGTGTGCCGTAGACCGTGATGGTATACGGTGCGTCGATGGCTGCATCTTTCAGTGCCTTGGCTGCGCCCAGAATGGCCGGACCCTGCATATGGTGGCCGCAGGCGTGGCCCAGACCGGCCAGAGCGTCGTACTCGCAGAGCAGGCCGATATTCGGGCCGCCCTCGCCGTGCTTCCAGACGGCACGGAACGCCGTCTTCATACCAGCAATACCGCGCTCCACAGTGAAGCCTTCTTTTTCCAGCCAGCCGGTCAGGGTCTCAAACGCATGAAACTCCTGCAGACCCACTTCCGGGTGGTCAAAGAAGTCGTCTGCCATTGCAGTCAGGGCAGCTGCGCTCTGCTCAATGCTTCGCTCCAGTTTTTCCTCCAACATAATAAGCACCTCCATTTTTGGTACTTTCAGTTTACCAAATCGGAGGTGCTTTGTACATTTTGAAAAAATTATATCTTCATTTTGGAATTCTTATGTTCAGTTTATCAGGGTTTCAAATACTCCTCTGCCGCATCCTTCATCTGCATGATCATCGCTCGCATGGGTCTGGTCAGCTCCACATCCTGGCGGTAGGCCACCACAACATCCTGTCCGTACTTGGAGACATCGATGGTGTAGTATTTCACCGGCTTCGGATAGTGGATGTTCTTCTGATAGCCCTGCCGGATAAAGCCCACACCCAGACCCTCGGCCACCAGCTGTGCGCCAAGCTCCATATTGCGTACTACCCGGATGCGGCCCGGTTTGACCTTGTAGTCTTTCAGGATCTTCTCTTCCACCCGCCGGGCGCTCTGCATCTCGGTGTTCAGAAATATCGTCTCACCGCTCAGAAGGTGCGGGTCAAGGAAGTCGAACTCTGAGCCTTCGACGGGAATCGCCTTTTCGTTCAGCCGATGGTCTCCGGACACCATCAGCAGAAAATCTTCCATGCCCAGTGGGACAGCCTCCATTTCGGGCGTTACGTCGCTCTGGCTCAGCACCACAAGGTCAAGCTCCCGGTTTTTCAGCATGATGGTCAAATCGGCCAGATTTCCTTCCCGGATGACCACATCCACCTGCGGCCACTCCCGCTCGTACACCGACAGCACCGCAGGCAGAAACCAGATGCCACGCCGTTGTGCGATACCGATACGCACTTGCCCGGCATTCTCCTGCTCCGTCCGCCGCATCACCGCCTCGAACTGCCGCTCCAGCTCCAGCATCTGAGAAGCCTTTTCCACATACTGCTTGCCCAGCCACGTCAGCTCGAATTTCCGGCCATTCCGCTCGAACAACGGCGCACCCAGATTCTTTTCCACATTATTGATGTACAGGCTCAGTGCGGGCTGCGAGATATACAGCCGCTCCGAGGCGCGGGTCAAGCTCTTGCACTCCGCAAGGGTGCAGACGTACTTTTGCTCCTTTAAGTCCATTCGATTCCAGTCTCCTCACCAAATAACGATGTTTTTCTTATTATAGCACATTTGAGCACAAACAAAAAAGCCCACCTGTGTCATTCCTCTCCGAGTAATGACACAGATGGGCTTATACTGCTGATTATTTTTTTATGCGTGATTGAAGCCCTTGCCGAACACCTCGGTGGTGCTGAGCATCGAGATAAAGGCGTTGAGGTTTTCCTTATGGATAAATGCCTGCAGCTGCAATGCCTCGCGGTGGGTGAGGGTCGTATAGATCATGTAGTGGGGCCGGTCGGTATAGGCACCGTAGCAGGGCGTATAGGTCGCACCGCGCACCAGCTTGCGCATGACGAAATCGCAGATGGGGTCTTTGTCGTCGCAGATGATGAGGATGGCCTTGCACATCTTCATCTGTTCCAGCACGGCATCGACGACGAGGCTCTTGACCGTCAGACCCACGAAAGAGTAGAGAGCGGTGTAGAGGTCGAAGACGAAGCAGGCTGCCAGCACCATGACGAAGTCGGTGATAAAAAGCGCCTCGCCGGTGTTCTTCATATGGGCGTATTTTTTCAGGATGAGGGCGACGACATCGGTGCCGCCAGAAGACGCGCCCACGTTGAAGAGCAGAGCCGACGCAATGGCGGGCAGGGCGATGGCGAAGACCAGGTCCAGCATGGGCTGGTCGGACAGGGGCCCGCTGAGGGGAACATACTTTTCAAAAAGAGCCAGCTCTGCCGTCATGACGACAGTGGCCCAGCCGGTGCTGATGGCAAAATCCTTGCCGAGGAATATCCAGCCCAGAATGAGCAGGAGGATATTGGCACAGGACGAAAAAGCTGAGGCCGACAGGGGCGTGAGCTTTGCCACAAGGGCCGCGCCGCCGGTCACGCCGCCGAAGACGAAGTTGTTGGGGAATTTGAAGAAGTATACGCCGATGGTCATGATGCTGATACTCAGGGTGATGATAACGTATCGACTGACGATCTGCAAGATTTTTTCCCGCGTGCTGATCTCCATTTGACTGTTTCCTTTCGCCGTCCGCGCGGCACTCTCTTCTCACACGAAGGGCCGTTTCTCTGCCCATTACTTGTGTTATTGTAACACTGCCCACTGCGCCGTTCAAGAGGAAAAAGTTTTCCGCACAAAAACCGCCCGCTTCGTTTTCCACAAAGCGGGCGGCAGATGTTGAATTTATGGAAGTGCTTACAGCTTCTTGCCGGTCAGCATCTCATAAGCTTCCTCATACTTGGCGATGGTCTTGTCGATGACGTCCTGCGGCAGGTCGTAATCACTGTCGGGGTTGGCCAGCAGCCAGTTGCGGACGAACTGCTTATCAAAAGAGGGCTGACCGTGGCCGGCCTCGTAGCCCTCCAGCGGCCAGAAGCGGGAGGAATCGGGGGTCAGCATCTCGTCGCCGAGGATGACGTTGCCGTCCTCATCCAGACCGAACTCAAACTTGGTGTCGGCGATGATGATGCCGCGGGAGAGGGCATACTCAGCGCACTTCTTATACAGAGCGATGGTGTAGTCACGCAGCTTGGTGGCGTACTCCTCACCCTTGCCGGGGAACAGCTTTTCCAGCACGTCGATGCTCTGCTCGTAGGAGATGTTCTCATCGTGGTCGCCGATCTCAGCCTTGGTGGAGGGGGTGTAGATGGGCTCAGGCAGCTTCTCGGACTCCTTCAGGCCCTCGGGCAGCTGGATGCCGCAGACCTTGCCGGTCTTCTGGTAGCTGGCCCAGCCGCTGCCGGTGATGTAGCCGCGGACGATGCACTCGACGGGCAGCATGGTCAGCTTGCGGCACATCATGCTGCGGCCCTCGTACTGGGGCTGCCGGAAGAACTCGGGCATCTCCTTCACGTCCACGCTCAGCATATGGTTGGGCAGCAGGTCGCGGGTGTAGTCGAACCAGAACTTGCTCATCTGGGTCAGCACTTTGCCCTTGTTGGTGACTTTATTCTTTAAGATAACATCGAATGCAGAGATGCGGTCGGTGGCGACCATGATGAGGCTGTCGCCGTTGTCGTAGATCTCACGGACCTTGCCTTCCTTGATGGGCTTGAACTCAGTCATAATCAAACACTCCATTTTCCAATGCCGAAAAAGCGGCGGTGTATCTTACCTGATTATTGTACCATGTCTGCGGACAGTTTGAAAGAAACAGAATGAAAGGAAAATCAGGCCGTTTTTGCATTTTTCTCGTGAAAAATGTACGAAAAATAGAATCAAAATTCGGCGATTTGACGATAAAAGTCGTACTTTCACAACAATGAAGCACCTTTTTGTAAAATGTAGGCATGGACATTCCGGCGATTGTGCGGTATCTTATAATCAACAAATTAAAATAGGGAGGGTTTACATATGGGCAGTTTTCCCAAAGATTTTCTGTGGGGCGGTGCCACCGCTGCCAACCAGTGCGAGGGCGCATGGCAGGCAGGCGGCAAGGGCCTTGCCACCGTGGATGTGACCCCGTTTGGCCCGGACCGCTTCCCGGTGGCGCTGGGTCGGCTGGAAATGCTGGAGTGCGACGACAAGCACTATTATCCCAGCCATGAAGCCATTGACCTGTATCACCATTATAAAGAGGACATCGCCCTCTTTGCCGAGATGGGTTTCAAGTGCTTCCGGCTGTCCATCGCATGGACCCGCATCCTGCCGAACGGTGACGATGCCCAGCCCAATGAAGAGGGCTTGAAGTTCTATGAGGATGTGTTTGATGAGTGCCACAAATACGGCATTGAACCGCTTGTGACCATCTGCCACTTCGATACCCCCATTGCCCTCATAAAAAAGTATGGCGGCTGGAAAGACCGCCGCATGGTGGATGCCTATGTGCACTACTGTGAAGTGCTGTTTGACCGCTACAAGGGGAAGGTGA
>OGII01000639.1_pt1 | contig 31064 bp, 20 predicted proteins | sample 1571701 | NCBI WGS metagenome assembly OGII01 (sample SAMEA2581950, study PRJEB24529) | metagenome | biome: Human gut stool | place: China | collected 2011
TTTTGCTTGCATCCAGGTGAGCGTAATCTACCAGGAATTTTTTCAGCATATCTTTGTCGAAAGCACCGGTTTGCGGATTGCGGAACGGAGTTTGCATTAATAAGGGGTTAGTACCCTCCTCAATGATTGCTTGAACTTCAGCTTTGCTGACAGTCAGTCCCAATTTTGCAGCTTCTGCTGCGATTAATTGGTTATTTACGTAAGATTGCCATACTTGGTCTTTCACTTGAGTCAGTTGGTCGTCATTTAATGCAGAAACACCTTGTGTCAATTTAATGACTTCTGTGTATTCGTCTACCATTTTTTGATACTCTTGTGCTGTAAGTGTTTTTCCATTCACTTCACCTACGTCTTGTTTACCCTGATGTGGTTGGAGAACCTTCCATGCGTCTCCGGCAATGAATGCGAAGAGGGCAAGTCCGATTACAACGACCAACAGAGGGCCTTTACTTCTGATTGTTTGTAATGTTGCCATTTAATTTTACTATTTTTGTTTATTGTTTTTTTATACTTCATAGATTTAGCGCACGAAGATACAAAAAATGCAGCTTACAAGCTATTTTATTGTGAAAAAAATCTATTATTCGGTTACTTTCAACTTTACTAATTCAATTTTGGTTGCTGTTACTTTAATTATTTTGAAATGGAATTTATCGAAAGTGATCTCTTCATGTATTTTGGGGAAGCTTTGGTATTGGTGCAGGATGAGTCCACCGATAGTTTGGTAATCATCATTTTCCGGTAGGTCAAGTGAGAACAATTCATTGGCTTTTTCTATTTCCAGACGTCCGGAAAGGATGTATTCATTGTCACCGACAGATTTGGCTATGTAAGAAGTCGTGTCATGCTCATCTTCTATTTCACCGAAAATTTCTTCCACTAAATCTTCTAGCGCCACGATGCCGGATGTACCTCCGAATTCATCGACTACTACAGCTAAGGATTTCTTTTGCTGCATGAATAGTTTCATCAGCTTATGCGCTCCCATCGTTTCGGGAGCAATAGGTAGTTGGCGTACACTCTTAGTCCAGTCGGTCTGTTCACGAAACATTTCAGAAGAATGGATATAACCTATAATATTGTCAATGTTTTCTTTATAGACAATGATTTTACTGATTCCGCTTTCAATGAAGCGGGCTTTTAGTTCTTCTATGGGAGTTCCATATTCTATGGCAACAATTTCGGTTCTGGGTACCATACAATCCCTAATTCTGATATTCGAAAAATCTAGTGCATTTTGGAATATCTTGACTTCGGTGTCTATGTCTTGTTCATTTTGAACATCTTGTATACTGCTTTGAATAAAGTAATCTAGATCGACTTTGGTAAAAGCTTTTTCATTGGCTTCTTTATTTGTTTTAATGCCTATAATGTAAAGTAATATATTGGATATTCCCGAAGCAAACTTGCTGATGGGATAGAGCAAGACATAGCAAATGTAAGTGGGAACTGCAAAAATATTCAGAGTGAAATTGGGATTAATCTTAAATAAGGTTTTAGGCAGGAACTCTCCTGTGACCAAGATGATTAATGTGGAAATAATTGTTTGGATCAGTACTAATAAAAAGTGGTTGTCTATCAATCCTGCCAGCAAGTTTTGTTCAATGACTTGTGCCATCAATATACCGTAAATGACCAAAGCGATGTTGTTCCCTACCAACATGGTAGAGATAAAATTGTTCGGATTATGAAAGAAGATGGAAAGTATACGTGAATTTATGCTTTGGCTGTTACGATCCATTTCAAAACGTAATTTATTGGATGAAACAAAGGCTATTTCCATGCCGGAGAAAAAAGCGGAAAAAGCCATTGTGATAAGAATTTGTATAATAATACCCATAATAGTGAGTGAATTAGCGTATCGAATCAGTTCTGGTGCTATTTGCAACAGCTTTTGTACTGTCTGCTGGTGCTGTATCTTCTACAGTGAAAATACCTGTGTTATTATAAATTTGATATTCTGTCATTTGCTGGTTGGATTCAAATCCATAACCGGTAATGATTTTGTCTTCTTGTTCAATGCGGATAAATTTGTCAGAATAGACCCTTTCCTGTTTTTCATCCCAAAAGAGCAGGTCTGTGTCAAATTTGTCGCCTCTTTGGCTGCGGATATGCACATTGCTTCTCAATTCCCAAAGTTTCTTTTTCTCGTAGTAATAGGCTGTATCGGCTTTTATGCTGGCATCAATATGGAATAGGGAATCAAACTTTTCCAGATAAACTCCTTTTTCAAAAGCCCAATAAGGAGGGTTCTTTTTATCATAAATTTCCCATTCTTCTGTGATAATTTTGTAGCGGGTAATACCGGAATCGGATATAAGGGTAGTAACCCCCAATGTTTTCATGCTAGGCAATGAATCTCTTTCTGTAATGGCTTCCGCCAGATTTTTTTCGCCTCCTGAGCATGCTGGGAATAAAACAAACATAACAGTTGCCCAAATGGCAACTGTTATGTTTAGAAATATAAAGTGTGATTCTTGTTTTTTTTCAGACGACATAATTATCTGATAGTTGTTGTTTCACCAATCCATCCACCGATTGTAACAGAGTCACCTTTCTTCAAGCTGAGGAAGAACAAGTCTGCGTCTTTAGGAGTATGGGCTGCATAAGTACCAATTAGTTTATTTGCTTCTTCAGCAACACTAGGATCTACACTTTTTGCTTTCTGTAATTTGTCGATAACAGCAAAATAAGTACACTTGTTCAATGCGGCTTCATCACTCCAGTTAGGGCTTGATGCATACATATTAGCAATTAAAATGTAAGGCTTACCATTGTTTCCATCCAATGAGATTGACTTCAGCGCATATTGTTTTGCCTTGCTCAACTGTTTTTTGCTGAATAAAATAGCAGCGGTTTTGTATGCATAGTCGGCTTTCTTTAATGGGTCTTGTTCTAAGTTGATAGCCTGATCAAAATAGTCGATACATTTGTCCATATCACCTTTCTTGTAATACATGTATCCGCAACCTACAGCAGTTTCGGCAGTCGGTTCGATGGCATGTGCGGCTTCAGATGCAGCAAAGTAAGCTTCCTGTTCTGTACAGTTTAGCATCTGCATTACAGAAATAACTTGCTTCAGATAATCCAAATTAGTTTTGTTTTGTTCAACTTTCGGAGCATAGATAGCTTGTAGGTTGTCGCAAGTCGCTACACCACTGTTAATGAAAAATGCATCGATATTGTCTTTTGCCACTTTCAATAATTTTTTGTCATTTTCCTTTGTGGCAGCTTTTAAAGCTCCATCAGCAACTCCTGATGCAAACAAGTAATCCTGAATGAATTGTTCTTTGTATGCTTCATCACTCTTCATTTTACGGGCAGCAGCATCCATGAATTCTTGTAATACAAAATAGTCGGAATTTTCTTTTTCAAGTTCAATGGCTTCTTTGAACATGTTGTATGCTTCATTCATGTCCTGTCCACCCATTGTGAAGTAGTCATGTGCCTTCATTCCGATAATTGAACCCTTTGTAGCATCTCTTTTAACCAACTTGTTCAAATCGTCCAGATATTGGATACGCTGGTCGTGAACTTTCATCAGTTCATTGAAGTATTGTTTTTGCTTAGCTGCATCTTTTTCACCGGCTATTAAAGCACGAAGAATTTTTGCACCATTAGTATAAGTACTTACTTGAGCTTTGGGGGCTTCTGTAAATACGCTCATCCAAGGAGTATAGGCGTCCTTGAAATTGTTAGTTTTGACATACTCAGTGTAAATACTGATATTTTTCAAGCATCGGATACTGTCTTCACCATGTCCGAATCTTGATCCGTCTGACGCTCCGGTCTGAGCGAAAGAAGCTGTTGTACCTAAGGAAAGAACGAACAGCGCTGTTACCATCTTCATTTTCATCGTATATAAATTTAGTTGTTGTTATTTATTTGCTTCTCTCCATTTATTAATCCACTTTCCATTTCATGAACCAACGTTCATTGAAAGTGAGCCCGATATTGATTCTCAAATAGTTCTCTTCCATTAATCCTTTAAATTTAGGACTGACTTTAATGTATTGTCCGGAAATGTTCAGCATAGATTTACTTTGGAACATGGGAAGTCCGAAACCTACACTGACGCCATATTCGCGTGCACCGTCTTGAAAACTGGTTGCTCCTGTGTCCGGATCAGTATAGCTTACCTTATTATAAGGAGTTGAATAATAAGCTCCCATACGGTAACGGATACGCTTCAGATAGTTGTGGCTGATATAACTTGGTACGAATTCCGCACCAAAAGCTATTTTTGTGCGGTTATTCATTTCCACACTTTCTTTGTTGAACTTGCTCCAAGTCAGATCGGCTGTATTCCATTTTTGTAAAGTATAGTCAACCCCAATCGTCAGGCGGTTGTCATATACATAAGTAAGACCTGCACCAAATGTATGTGGCATTTTAAACGGGTTTGGAATAGTATCGCCAGTTTGTGACTGTACATAAATGGAACCATTACTTTCCGTACCTGTCTGATGATATTTATATGCATCTCCGTGCAAGGTATGTCCCAGTGTATAAACGGCACCTACATTTATTGTGTTTTTCTTGTTTAACTTATAAGTATACTGTAAACCAAAATCCAATTTATAATCACTGATGGAAAATTTGTCTAATTTGATACTACGTGTATCTGTCGCTCCAATAGCTGTCATGGATTGATGGGTAATGTCTCCATAAAGATATGAAAAATTTGCACCAACAGACAAATTATTAAATACTTTATAACCTAATCCTACAAAAACCTGGTGAAAGCCTCCGTCGCCATTATAAGATTCGGCCCACTTTCCGTTATTGTCTACATCCTCAAAATCATGTGTTTTGGAAATGTTGTAACCTACTGTAGAAAATGGAAGAAAACCAACTGTCATTCCCATTTTTTGCCATAGACGGAATTGCATGGCCAAATAGTCAAAACTTGAGTTTTTAGCATTGGTTTTTACATTACCATCCTTGAAGTTCGCATTTTGAAGAGTCATTCCTGCATCGAACAAGAATGTCAATGAATCGATAGCTGTATAAGATGCCGGATTAGATGCGTTGATTTGGTAGCCGTTTCGCAAACCGTATGCTATTCCTCCCATTGCTTTACTGTTACCAAAATTTTGATCAGCTAACTGACCAAAGCCGTAGCGTGTATAGGGAGAATTTGTGCTTGTTTGGGCTACGGCCAGCCCTGTGACTGTGAGTAATATTGACGCACTAATCAGTCTTTTATAATTTATCATTATAGCTTAATATTCTGTTTAAACCTTTCAATACTAAAAATCTATCTGCAAAGATGATACTTTTTAATTTTGTATCAAAAGAAAATTCATCTCCGCCCGTTAAAAAAACCAAAAGCTCCGGATAATTCTTTTGAAGATGGGTGATATAGCCGCTCATTTCAAATTCCATTCCGCGAATGACTCCTGCCCGGATAGCCGTTTCTGTAGATTGTCCATACATCGGAACTTCTCCTTTAGCGCTTACTTTGGGAAGTTTGTCGGTGAATATGTTCAATGCCTTGAAACGCATACGCATTCCTGGAGAAATATTGCCTCCATGATAGGCTCCGTCAGCGTCAATAAAATCGTATGTGACACAGGTTCCTGCGTCGATAACCAGCACATCGTGTCCAGGCTTCAGCCAGTTTGCTGCGACCACAGCTGCTAAACGGTCCATGCCCAGTGTTTGAGGCGTTTTATATAAATTAGTGACGGGAACAGGGGTTTCATGACTTAATTCGATGATGTTAAAAGGCAATCTTTCCAGTTGGTGCCGGATCGTATTGCTTAGTGTTATGACAGAAGCTATGATACCTCGTTTCAACGGGTATCGGGAGCAAAGCATCGGGAGGCAATCTAAAGAATGATTGGAGCCACGAAATACTTCAACTAACTCGCCTTTGTCGAATATAGCCAATTTGGCTACTGAGTTTCCTATGTCGATTATTAAATTCACAACTTTGCTTTTTCGGCTGCAAAGTAACGCAAAAAATAAATAGGAATAGCAATAAAAAATGGTATTTGTGAGGAATTAATTAATATTTAGGTGTACTTTTGCATCGGTAAACAGAGAATGGAATTTATGAATAAATTAATTATAGCATTGATATTGTTATTCTTTTTCTTGGGTCAATCGGTTAGAGGTCAGGAAGATAACATAAAGGTAAGTCTGATGACTTGTGCTCCCGGTACGGAAATATATGCTTTGTTCGGGCATACGGCATTGCGCTATGAGGATAAGGCACGTGGAGAGGACTGGGTGTTTAATTATGGTATGTTCAGCTTTAATACTCCCCATTTTATCTATCGTTTTGTCAAAGGAGAAACTGATTATGAATTGGGCGTAACCCGTTATCCTTATTTTGAAGGCAGTTATGCTATGCGTGGTTCCTCGGTTTATCAGCAGACATTGAATTTGACTATTTCGGAAAAACAGGAACTCAGAAGATTGCTGGAAGAGAATTATCTGCCGGAGAATAGGGTTTACCGTTATAACTTTTTCTATGATAATTGCACTACCCGTGCGCGTGATGTAATAGAAAGGTGTATTGAAGGGAAGGTTGTTTATTCTGAAGGAAAGGAGGGGCTCTCTTTTCGGGATATTGTCCATCAATATACTAAAGGACACAAATGGGATGAGCTGGGCATTGATATGTGTTTGGGCAGTGAAGCTGATAAGCCTATTGATGCGCGTAAGCAGATGTTCGCCCCTTTTTATTTGCTGGAAGCGGCAAAAAAAGCGACTATAGTAGTAGGTGACAGCGTGCGTCCTTTGATTCTGCATGAAAAAAAGGTGGTGGATGCAGAACCGGAGAATGTTGGTGACGGTTTTCCATTGTCACCCCTGGCGTGTGTCTTTATTTTAATAGGAATTACTTGTTTTGTAGGATGGTTGCAGTTTAAAACCAGGAAAATAATCTGGATTTGGAATTTGCTTCTTTTTGGTGTACAAGGGTTAGCGGGGTGTGTCATTACTTTCCTGGTCCTTTTTTCTACTCATCCTACGGTAGGGTCCAATTGGCTTATCCTTTTATTGAATCCTATCCCTTTACTTTACCTTCCGGTCATGGTTTGTCGAGCTATAAAAGGTAAAAAAGACCTCTATCATACAATAAATGTAGTGTATTTAACACTTTTTATAATGATAATGCCGTTTGTACAGCAAAAATTCAATGTAACGGTATTACCTTTGGCACTGTGTTTGTTGATATGTTCTGCAAACCACGTTTTATTATATTACAGACAAAACAATAAATGAAAGGACGCATCTTAACTTCTCTTTTGACTGTTATCGCATTAACAGGGTTGCAGGCACAGAACATTCCTGCGGTTCCCAGGTTGGTGGTCGGATTGACTATTGACCAGTTGCGGACTGATTATATAGAGGCTTTTTCGGCTTTATACGGTGAACGTGGTTTCAAGCGGTTGTGGAGAGAAGGACGGATTTATCGGAATGCCGAATATGACTTTATTAATGTGGATAAGTCATCAGCTGTAGCGGCCATTTATTCTGGCACTACACCTTATACCAACGGAATCGTGGGGGATAACTGGATGGACCGCAGTACTCTGCGAGTCCTTAATTGTGTGGACGATGCTGATTTTATGGGTATTTACACTTCAGAGTCCACTTCTCCGCAGAAAATGAAGGTGTCGACTTTGACAGATGAGTTGGTAATAGCCACACAAGGAATAGCTGAAGTTTATTCTATCGCTCCTACACGTGAAATGGCGGTGTTGGCTGCCGGTCATGCTTCGAAAGGTGCATTCTGGTTGAATGATGAAACAGGAAAATGGAGTGGCAGTACATATTATGGTACATTTCCTGCATGGGTGACTACTTATAATGACCGTGAAGGATTGGATTTCCGTATCGGCAATATGTCGTGGGAGCCTTATTTGCCTGTGACTGTCTATAAATATTTGACTAGCGAGAACAAACAAGTTACGTTCAAGCATAATTTCGATGACGAGCGGAAAAATAAATACCGTAAATTGAAAACAAGCCCTTATGCTAATGATGAGGTAAACCGTTTGGTTAATGCTTGTTTTAGTAATACTTCCATTGGAAAGGATGCTGTTCCGGACTTTTTGTCACTGGCATATTATGCCGGGAATTATGATCATAAGGCTCCTGCAGAACTCCCGATGGAAATGCAGGATACCTATGTACGTCTGGACAACAGTATTGCTGAATTATTGGAATTGATAGACCGGAAAGTTGGTTTGAACAATACTTTATTCTTTATAACCTCTACAGGATATGCTGACGCTGATCCTGTTGATTCTCCTCAATATAAAATACCGGGTGGAGAATTCCATATTGAACGTTGTTCTGCTCTGTTGAACCTTTATTTGGCTGCTATTTACGGTGAAGGACAATGGGTGGAGGCGCATTTTGAGCAGCAAATATACTTGAATCATAAGCTGATAGAGCAGAAACAACTGAATATATCCGAGATATTAAATCGTGCGGCAGAATTTTTGGTACAGTTCAGCGGAGTGAAAGATGTGTATTCTTCACAACGTTTGCAATTGGGAGCGTGGACTCCTACCATTGATAAAATAAAGAATTACTATAACCCGATATGTTCCGGAGACTTATGGATAGAAGTCTTACCAGGCTGGACTGTATTCCGTGAACATTCGCTTGATACGCAGGTGCAACGCTATTCATATGCGTCGGCTCCATTGATTTTCATTGGGAACGGAATGAAACCGGAAATAATCCATGCGCCTATAAAAATAGGCAATATAGCACCCACCGTAGCCCATTACATGCGTATTCGTGCTCCTAATGCAGCCGTTCTGGCACCAATGACAGACATCAGAAAATAATATTAAGGAGAGAAGTGCAAATAAATCAGCATTTTATTGTAACTTTGCACTTTCAAAAGTAATCAAATTAGAAAATAATAAAAACAAAAAATACAATGGGATTTAATGAATTTATTGGCAAATTGTTTGGAAATAAGGCCACTCGTGACATGAAAGAAATCAAGCCATGGGTTGATAAAATAAAGGCTGTTTATCCGGAAATTGCCAAATTGAGCAATGACGAGCTTCGTGCAAAAACAGTAGAATTAAAGAAGTACATTTCTGATTCGGCTGCTGAGGAACAAAAGAAGATAGAAGAATTGAAAGGTACTATCGAAACTACAGAACTGGAAGATCGTGAGGGCATCTTCGCGCAGATAGACAAACTGGAAAAAGAAGTGCTGGAAAAATATGAAAAAGCACTGGATGATGTACTTCCGCAGGCTTTTGCCATTGTAAAAGACACTGCACGCCGTTTCTCTGAAAATCCGGAATTGGTTGTAACCGCTACCGATTTTGACCGTGAATTGGCTGCTCAAGGAAAAGATTTTGTGCGTATTGAGGACGATAAGGCGATTTGGCAGAACCATTGGATTGCTGGTGGTAATGACATGGTATGGAGCATGGTGCATTACGATGTGCAGTTATTCGGTGGTGTAGTGTTACATAAAGGCAAGATTGCCGAAATGGCTACTGGTGAAGGTAAGACGTTGGTAGCCACTTTGCCTGTGTTTTTGAATGCACTGACCGGTAATGGCGTACATGTAGTTACTGTTAATGATTACTTGTCAAAACGTGACTCGGAATGGATGGGGCCATTGTATCAGTTCCATGGATTGAGTGTGGACTGTATTGATAAACACCAGCCCAATTCTGATGCACGCCGCAGAGCTTATATGGCCGATATCACTTTCGGTACGAATAATGAATTCGGTTTCGATTACTTGCGTGACAATATGGCTGTCAGTCCAAAAGACTTGGTGCAGCGTAAACATAATTATGCTATTGTCGATGAGGTGGACTCTGTATTGATTGACGATGCTCGTACTCCGTTGATTATTTCTGGTCCTGTTCCTAAAGGTGAGGATCAGTTGTTTGAGCAACTCCGTCCTTTGGTAGAGCGTCTGTTTGAAGCTCAGAAAAAGTTGGCTACCCAATATTTGGCCGATGCCAAACGCTTGATTGCATCGGATGACAAGAAAGATCAGGAAGAGGGATTTTTGGCATTGTTCCGTAGTCATAAGGCACTGCCCAAAAATAAGCCGTTAATCAAGTTCCTAAGTGAACAAGGTATTAAGGCAGGTATGCTGAAGACCGAGGAAATTTATATGGAACAGAATAACAAGCGTATGCCTGAAGCCACTGATCCATTGTATTTCGTAATTGATGAAAAGCAAAACAGCGTAGATTTGACCGACAAAGGTATTGACTTGATTACAGGAAATGCGGCAGATCCTACTTTATTCGTTTTGCCTGATATTACTTCCCAATTGTCTGCTTTGGAAAATGAGACAGATTTGACAGAAGAAGAAAAACTGGCCAAGAAAGATGAACTGATGACAAATTACGCTATCAAGTCTGAACGCGTACACACTATCAACCAGTTGCTGAAGGCTTATGCCATGTTCGAAAAGGATGACGAATATGTTGTAATCGACGGACAGGTTAAGATTGTTGACGAACAGACAGGACGTATTATGGAAGGCCGTCGTTATTCTGACGGTTTACATCAGGCTATTGAGGCCAAAGAAGGCGTGAAGGTGGAAGCTGCTACCCAGACCTTTGCTACCATCACTTTACAGAACTATTTCCGTATGTATCATAAATTGTCGGGTATGACCGGTACAGCGGAAACGGAAGCGGGAGAACTTTGGGATATTTATAAATTGGATGTCGTTGTTATTCCGACGAATCGTCCTATTGCCCGTAAAGATATGAATGATCGCGTTTATAAGACAAAACGTGAGAAGTATAAAGCTGTCATCGAAGAGATTGAAGAAATGGTAAAAGAAGGACGTCCTGTTCTGGTAGGTACCACTTCGGTGGAAATCTCTGAAATGTTGAGCAAAATGCTTGCAATGCGCAAGATTGAGCATAATGTGTTGAATGCGAAACTGCATCAAAGAGAGGCGGATATTGTGGCACAGGCAGGTCAGAAGAGTATCGTGACTATTGCTACCAACATGGCAGGTCGTGGTACCGACATTAAGCTGAGTCCGGAAGTGAAAGCTGCGGGCGGTTTGGCTATTATCGGTACGGAACGTCATGAAAGTCGCCGCGTGGACCGTCAGTTGCGTGGTCGTGCCGGTCGTCAAGGGGACCCGGGCTCATCTGTGTTCTTTGTATCATTGGAAGATGATTTGATGCGTTTGTTCTCTTCAGATCGTATTGCCAGTGTAATGGATAAACTTGGCTTCAAAGAAGGTGAGATGATTGAACACAAGATGATTTCAAATTCCATTGAACGTGCTCAGAAGAAAGTGGAAGAAAATAACTTTGGTATTCGTAAACGCTTGCTGGAATATGATGATGTGATGAACAAACAGCGTGTGGCTGTTTATACCAAACGTCGTCATGCCTTGATGGGTGAGCGTATCGGTATGGATATCGTGAATATGATTTGGGATCGTTGCGCTTATGCTGTAGAATTGGGCGACTTTGATAATGTGAAGATGGAAATATTGCAGACATTGGCAATGGAAGTACCATTCACAGAAGAGGAGTACAACAAGATGAGAAAAGAAGATCTTGCTGAGAAAACCTTTGAAGCGGCAATGAACAACTTCAAGCGCAAGACAGACCGTATGGCCCAGATTGCCAATCCCGTTATCAAACAGGTATATGAGATGCAAGGGCATATGTACGAAAACATCATGATTCCTATTACGGATGGCAAACGCTTGTATAATATCTCTGTCAACTTGAAGGCGGCTTATGAAACAGAAGGCAAGGAGATTGTGAAGTCATTTGAGAAGGCGATTCTGCTTCATACTATTGATGATGCATGGAAAGAAAACCTGCGTGAACTGGATGAACTGAAACATTCTGTACAGAATGCTAGCTATGAGCAGAAAGATCCGCTGCTGATCTTTAAGTTGGAATCTGTCAATTTGTTTGACAACATGGTAAATAAGATCAATAACAATACCATTTCTGTATTGATGCGTGGACAAATCCCGGTTCAAGAACCGGAACAAGTTCGTGAAGCTGCTCCCGAACCGCAGGCTCCTCGTCAACAGTATAGAGAGGAAAAGCAGGATTTAAGTGATCCTCACCAGCAAGCTGCTGCCGAACATGACACCCGCGAGGTAAAGCGTGAGCCGGTTCGTGCGGAAAAGACAGTGGGTCGTAACGATCCTTGTCCTTGCGGAAGCGGTAAGAAATATAAGAACTGTCACGGGCAAAATGCGTGATAAATAACGATTATTATAGAAACGTTCGGGTAGAATTTACTACCCGGACGTTTTTTTTATTCCTTTTAACTTACTTCTTACATAAATAAGCGTATTTTTGTTCCCTAAGAAAAAATGATAATATGAAAAGATCCGCCTCATTAATAATTCTAGTTGCCGGGACACTTTTTGCTTCCTGCAGCAGTTTGCAGACCATATCTTTTGACCAGTTACAGGCAGCCGATGTCAGTTTTCCGGATGCTGTGAGAAAAGTGGCTGTGATAAACAATATGCCTGTACTGAAAACTAAAGATAATCATGAAATACTGAGCAGCGAATTGGAAGGCGATGGTAAAGTGGCATCCGAAGCTTTGGCAGAGAATATTGCCAATGTGAATTATTTCGATCAGGTCATTATCTGTGATTCTGTATTCCGGGCACAGGATAAAGTGCCACGGGTTAATGTCATTCTGACTAAAGAGGAAGTACGGAAACTGAGCGAGGACTTGGGAGTGGATATGATATTGTCTTTTGATCGTATTCATATTCAGACTAAGCCCGGCGTACTGTTCTATCCGGATTTTCCTATGCCTATAGATGCTGTAGATGGAATTATATCTCCGATTGTTAGAGTATATATTCCCAATCGTGATAAACCTTTGTTTGTAGTTGCCAAGCAAGATACCATTTCCTGGGAAATAGAACCAGCTCTTTCTGACCGGAAGATAGTAAAAGAAGCTTCGGAATATGCCGCTTCTATTCCAGTAGAACATCTGTTGCCACATTGGGATGAGGTGGCTCGTTTTTATTACGATGGCGGGAATATTGAAATGCGCGATGCCGGTGTATATCTTCGTGAGAACAATTGGGATGAAGCGTATAGTCAGTGGAAGATAGCCTATGAGAAGAGAAAAGGCCAGCAAAAGATGAAAGCGGCTTTTAATATTGCACTATATTATGAAATAAAGGATAATGTAGAACAGGCCAAGGAATGGTTGGGTAAAGCGAAGAATTTGGTGAAATCAGGCAGCAGGGATGAACAATTGATAGCCTTTTATTCATTGGAGTTAGAGAAAAGAGAGAGTAAGCTATCCCAATTGAGAATACAAATGAAACGTTTTGATGATAATTTTTAGAGAATAAGTGTTGAGAGAAAGATTTTTTTTGTACTTTTGGATATAAATAATATATAAAATTGATTTTGGTATGAAACTCAGTGCACAGTCACATGCTTCTATTGCGTCTTCGCTTCGGGAAGCGGTTGATAAATATATAGCGGATGGAGAGAGAACGGTAGTCACCGATATCCATTTGCAACCTAAGCAGGACAGTGGTGAATTAGTTATTTTTAATGATGATGACGAAGAATTGTCACGTACCATAATTGAAGAGTGGGTGGATTATAGTGAAGATGATTTTTATACAATAGTAGAGCGTATACTTCGTGGGGAGATCAACGCATTGAAAGATACGGGAGTTTTGGATAAGTTAGCTATAATGAAGCCTTATTCTTTTGTTTTGGTTGATGAGGATAGGGAAACTGTAACCGAACTTTTATTGATAGATGATGAAGACACTTTATTGCTGAATGATGAACTTTTAAAGGGGTTGGATGAAGAATTGGATGCATTTTTAAAAGACTTGCTTGAAAAATAGATAAAATAATAGGAGCATCGGGATAGTAAAGTTTCCGATGCTTTTTTATATCATAGGTGAGGAAAATGTTTTTTCAAGAGTGGCGTTTAAAATATTGTTTTCTCATCCATCGGTCAAAAACCATGAATAAGGGTATAGTTATGATGAATAGCAGATAAATGAGAGGAATTTGTATTTTTAAAACATGACTGCCAGCAAGAAATGCATGATACATAGTTTCCTTAATGTGCTTTCCAAAATAAATATACAGACCGATGCTGCCGCTTATTATTAAGAATAGAGAAGCAGCAATAGTAGCTAGTAACATCTTTCTCTCCTGTTTCTTTTCACGTAAGAGTATAGCTTCCTCTACTTTCTGCATGGTGCGGAAAGTAAAATTGGAGGTCAGCCGGAATTGGGGCTGTTCTTTTACAGCCTTCATTAATCCTTTATCTTTTTGTTTCTCGTTCATTCTGCTTCTGTTATGAGTATATATAATTTTTTTCTTATTCGATGCAATTTTACTTTTGCATTGCTTTCCGTCAGTCCCAGGATAAGAGCGATTTCACCGATAGTTTTCTCTTCATTATAAAATAGGGAAATCAAGGCGCGTTCTTCTGCATCCAGTTTCTTGATGGCCTTATTGAGCTTTCCTACCCGTTCCCCGCTTTCATCATTCAGGGCATCGTCTATTTGCTGGTCGGATATATTCATTAACATGGCACTGTCCATAACAATTAACTCTTGTTTTCTTTTTCTGGTTGCCGATATGGCGGTGTTATATGCAATGCGGTATATCCATGTAGAGAAACTACTCTCTGCTTTAAACGACGAAAGATGTTCAAAGGCTTTCAAGAACGTATCCTGGGTCAACTCTTCCGCATCCTCCTGATTCTCCACGATGCGTATAATCAAGATAAATACTTGCTGACTGTATTTATCCAAGAAGTATTCGTAGAGAGAAGTTTCTCCTTTTAATATCCTATGAATAATATGTGTTTCGTCGTTTTCCATTTTGTCTATTAGACGCAGGGCTGGGAGAGAGGTTACATAAAAAGAGAAAATATTTTTTTCTTTCTCAAAAGTGTAACCTCTTTGGCTACGCAGCGTCTAATGAATACAAAGGAACAAAATTAATAACTTAAATACGAATAAATTATGGGTTACATTACCGGTTGGATTGTTGTAGGTATCATTACATTAGGAATCTACAAATTATTTGAACTTTTTGTTGGTAAGAAAGAGCGTCTTACTATGATAGAAAAATTGGGAGACAAGTTAGATCCTTCCATGTTGGGGAACAGGCTTAGCCTGCCTCTTCCTGTAGGAACTCCTTTCATGTCATCTTCTCCGATTTCTTTTTCGGCCTTGAAATTTGGCTGTTTGTTGCTGGGTATGGGACTAGGCTTGTTGACTGGTTATATTATTTGTGCAACCACGGTTCCCGATTATTTCACAGAGCGTAATTGGCGCATGAGCGAGTTAACTTCATTGATTTATGGTGCAAATGTCTTGCTTTTTGGTGGTTTGGGCTTGGTAGTTGCTTTTATAGTAGAATTGAAAATTTCTCAGAAAAACAGGAAAGATCATACCCGTTGAATAATGAAAGACAATTAGAAAAAAGAAAGAGATGTGTCAAAATTTGAAGTAATTATCAAAACTATCCGAGCTTTGCAGCAAGACAATAGCAGAATTACTTTTGACACATCTCTTTATTAAAAAAGAAGTGATGACCGCTTTACATAGAATGTTGCAATCTCTGTAAAGCGGTATATTTTTTTATTTTTTCAAAGCAGCAATACTTTCTTTTAAAGAAGCTATTTTGCTTTCTGCATCAGCCTGTTTCTTGCGTTCCATATCAATAACGTTGGCTGGTGCTTTGCTGACAAATTTTTCATTGCTTAATTTTTTCAATACACTTTGCAAAAAGCCTTCCTGATATTTTAAATCAGCCTCCAGTTTTGCCAGTTCTTCTTCTGTGTTGATTAAATTGCCCAATGGTATGGCATATTCAGTGGTACCTACCATAAATGAGCCGGAGCCGTCAGCTTTATTCTCTACGGCTTCGATAGAAGAGAGGTTACACAATTTAGTAATAACAGGATTGAATGTAGCTACTGGATTTACATCTACTACTTGCAACTCCAAAGTTTCTTTCTGTGCAATGTTTTTCTGTAAACGAATAGTACGGATACCACCGATTACTTCTTTCACTACTTCAAATTCTTTGACGATAATCTCATTACAAGCAGTCGGAATGTTCAATTGCTGGACCATCAGGCTTTCCCCTTCTTTGCGGTCATATATATGTTGCCATAACTCTTCGGTAATGAAAGGCATGAACGGATGCAGCAACTTCAGCAAGTTATCAAAGAAGCCTAAAGTTTTTTCATAGGTCGCTTTGTCAATGGGTTGTCCGTATGCCGGCTTGATCATTTCCAGATACCAGCTTGAGAATTCGTCCCAGAATAATTTGTATACAGCCATCAGTGCTTCGCTCAAACGATATTTGCCGAATAAGTCAGCTACTTCTGCAGCTGTTTTTGCCAACATGGATTCAAACCATTCAGTGGCCAGTCTTGCATATTCGGGCTGTGCAATATCGGCAACTTCCCAACCTTTCACCAAGCGGAATGCATTCCATATTTTGTTATTGAAGTTACGTCCTTGTTCACATAACGCATCATCAAATAAAATATCGTTTCCTGCGGGAGCGGCAAGCATCATACCCATTCGCACGCCATCGGCACCATACTTGTCAATTAGTTCCAACGGGTCGGGTGAATTACCCAAAGACTTTGACATCTTACGTCCCAGTTTGTCGCGTACGATACCAGTGAAATAAACGTTTTTGAACGGCATATCACCTTTATATTCATATCCTGCCATAATCATTCGTGCCACCCAGAAGAAAATGATATCCGGTCCTGTAACCAAGTCACTAGTAGGATAATAGTAGTTTATTTCTTCATTATTAGGATTATTGATACCGTTAAATAAAGAAATGGGCCACAGCCATGAAGAGAACCAAGTGTCCAGACAGTCATCGTCTTGACGTAAATCTTCCATTTTCAGATTGGTATTACCGGTTTTTTCTTGTGCCAACTTCAAAGCTTCTTCCGCTGTTTCGGCTACTACATAACCGCCTTCGGGCAGAAAGTATGCCGGAATGCGATGTCCCCACCAAAGCTGGCGGCTGATACACCAGTCTTTGATATTTTCCAGCCAGTTTTTGTAGGTGTTCTTGTATTTGGCAGGATAGAATTTCAGTTCATCATTCATTACAGGAGGCAATGCCATGTCTGCAAAATGTTGCATCTTCAAGAACCACTGCATGGACAGTTTCGGTTCGATGGCTACATTGGTACGTTCCGAGAAACCTACCTTATTAGTATAAGCTTCTACCTTTTCCAGCAATCCGGCAGCTTGCAAGTCTTGTTCAATCTGTTTACGTACATCAAAACGGTCCATACCTACATACAGTCCGGCAGCTTCGCTCAGTGTTCCGTTATCATTGAAGATATCAATGCTGGGCAAGTTATATTTTTCGCCAAGCATATAGTCATTCACATCATGGGCGGGTGTTACTTTCAGACATCCTGTACCAAATTCAATGTCTACGTAGTCGTCTTCGATAACCGGAATGATACGGTTTACCAGTGGTACAATTACCTTTTTGCCTTTCAGCCATTGGTTTTTCGGGTCATTGGGATTGATACACATGGCAGTATCTCCCATAATTGTTTCGGGACGAGTGGTAGCAACTACCGCATAGCGTCCTTCAGCATCACCTTCTACTTTGTAACGGAGATAATACAGTTTGCTGTGTTCTTCCTTATAAATAACTTCTTCATCACTGAGAGCTGTCAGTGCTTTTGGGTCCCAGTTTACCATGCGTACACCGCGATAGATCAAACCTTTGTTGTAAAGGTCTACGAATACTTTGATGACACTTTCGCTACGTTCTTCGTCCATGGTGAATGCTGTACGGTCCCAATCGCAGGATGCACCTAGTTTGCGCAGCTGTTTCAGGATAATACCTCCATGTTCTTCAGTCCATGCCCAGGCATGTTTCAGGAATTCGTCACGGCTAAGGTCAGTTTTCTTTATACCTTGTCCGGCCAGTTTGTTCACCACTTTGGCTTCTGTGGCAATGGAAGCATGGTCGGTTCCCGGCACCCAGCAGGCATTCTTGCCTTCCATGCGGGCACGGCGTACTAATATATCCTGAATGGTATTGTTTAGCATGTGTCCCATATGGAGTACTCCGGTTACGTTGGGTGGTGGAATGACGACTGTGTAAGGTTCACGTCCGTCGGGTTTTGAACTAAAGAGTTTGTTGTCCAGCCAATACTGATACCATTTTCCTTCCACGTCAGCGGGATTGTACTTACTTGCTAATTCCATTTTATATTTTATTTATTTAATTGATTATCGCATAATTGAGTGCAAAATTAATAAAAGTCGTTGGATTATTATGTACTTTTGCACTACAAAATGATATTAATAAACTGATTATGCATACAAGAAAAGAACAAATGGAAGCATTTGGCCGCTTCCTCGATATTTTAGACGAGTTGCGAGAGAAGTGTCCTTGGGATCGGAAACAGACGAATGAAAGTCTGCGTCCTAATACGATTGAAGAAACTTACGAACTTTGTGATGCTTTGATGAAGGATGACAAGAAGGATATCTGTAAAGAGTTGGGTGATGTGTTGTTGCATGTGGCCTTTTATGCAAAGATAGGTAGTGAAACAGGAGATTTTGATATCAAGGATGTGTGTGACTGTCTTTGTGAGAAGCTGATTTTCCGTCATCCTCATGTTTTTGGCGAAGTGAAAGCCGAGACTGCCGAGAAGGTGACTGAAAATTGGGAACAGTTGAAGATGAAGGAAAAGGATGGTAACAAAATGGTTTTGAGTGGAGTACCTTCTGCTTTGCCTTCGCTAATCAAGGCATACCGCATTCAGGATAAGGCCCGCAACGTGGGATTTGATTGGGAGGAGCGTTCGCAGGTTTGGACTAAAGTAAAAGAGGAGATCGGCGAGTTTGAAGCTGAGGTGGAGAACATGGATAAGGAGAAGGCGGAAGCGGAATTCGGTGATGTAATGTTCAGTCTTATAAACGCGGCCCGCCTTTACAAGATTAATCCGGATAATGCATTGGAACTCACTAACCAGAAGTTTATCCGTCGTTTCAATTACTTAGAGGAACACACCATCAAACAGGGAAAGAACTTGAAGGATATGACTTTGGAAGAAATGGATGCTATATGGAATGAGGCTAAAAAGGAAGAAAAATAGTAGGGTTGGAATTGTTTTTTATGATGTGTGCTATTTTATTTAATGGGAATGCTTTTATTCTTAAATAGATGGTAATGAAGATAGGTTACGATTATTTTGTAGTGATATCATTTTTGCTGTTATAAAAGCATAATAATGAACTTATGTAGATATTTGAAAGAATGGATTCTTTTTGTATAAACTTTATCTTCTTTATCAAAAGTAGGATCTAAAAAAATGGTAGTATATAAGGTAAGGGTATAGGATATTATATTGCCATGTAATTTAAGAAAGAATGAGGGCGTCAAAACAAAATGGCCACTTTAAAAAGTTACAAATTATAAATACAAGACTTAAAAGAGTCGTATCAAGTTCCATCTTGAGTAATGATACGACTCTTCTTTTTGCCTTTTTAAAGGCATTTTTTTGACAAGCTTGAACTATTCAGTTGCTTCCCATTCAGGAATGGCTAAAGTTGGATCAGGATTTATGATTATGGCTTCATTATAAAGTTCTTCATAAGTACTGATATAAATATTCATCCATGGCGCACAATACCCTTCGATTGAATTAAAACGGTAACCTTTTGGAGCATTAGTGCCTTTATACCCTCTTTCAACACGAAGCTCTAGGCGTTTGTAATCCCAAAAAACAATGCCTTCTCCCCAAAACTCTATACGTTTTTGTCTTATGACTTCTTCTTGAAACTCACGTAGGGTAGTGGATGAAGAAACATATGGAGTGGTGTTGGGTTTATAACGATATGTTGTTATAAAATTTTCGAGTGCTTGTTTTCCGGTTGATAATCCTTGAGACATGGCTAAGGCTTCAGCTTCAATTAGGTACATTTCTTCTATACGCATTAAAGGATAATCTGCAGCTGCGCCAACATTAAAATCGCGTTGCTCACCATTTTTGCAACGGAATTTAATACCTGTATATTCTGGTATTTTTTTGAACTCCTCATCGGTTAATATAGTTCGATATTTCTTTCCAGGAGCTTTTCCTGCATCTTCTGGTGCTATCCAGGTTGTTTTACGCCAATCTTCATCTGGTATTTTTTCAAATAATTTTTTGCTTATTGCTTTGAACGCTGCATAAGAATTGCAAACACCAAAAAATTGTTCTGGACAAATATTACCTGTAAAACAAATCCATTGTCCGGCAACTCCAGCTTGTTCTGAAGTTAAGATACCTCCCCATATCCATGAAGGAGAGGATATGTCATTGAATCCGTCATTATAGTTATCACCTCCAAACCATTGCTTCTCAGTCAAAGGACTTGCTCCACTTTCTAAGATTACATTTCTTGCATATTCTGCAGCTTTTGCAAAACAAGCCTTTGCTGAGGATATATTTAAGTCTGTGTTGTTGTTTAATATTTGCAAATCTTCTGGATAATGTTCGAAACGGGAACCCATTTCTAGCCATATTCTTGCCATTAGTCCATGAACAACTGCCGTATTAGGCATATTTTTAGTAGGTCGGGTATAATCCACTAAGTCTTGTTCTGCTTTAGCTAAGTCTGATAATATAAATTTGTACATCTCATAAAAAGGAGCTCGAGGATTATTACGACCATCAGCTTCACTTGTGTCTTCTGTTACAATAGGCATAGTCAATCCTTTGATTCCTTTTTTTTCAGCATCATTATCCAGTTTAGTAACACCCGTTTTTTTGTATTCATACATACGGGCTAAATCCATATACATCATGGCACGGTAGGTCAAGCATATGCCTTCATAGTGCTTTTTCTTCTCTATCTCTTCGGTCGTTTTTAAAGCACTAAGGGTATTGTTTGCTGCATTAATGAATTTATAGCAATAGTAGGCAGTTGTGTTTGCAACGGTTGAATTTGCTCCTAAAGAGGTACATTTGCCAAAAGCACTAAATCTGTCTTCTCTAGGGTTTGGACAAAGAAAATCTTCACAGGCTGCATCTCGAAGGAGATTGTAACCGCTGTATCCAAAGTCATGGTTTGCATGGCTTCCATATGAATTATATTTATGAATAAATGCTACAACACTGTTAAGCATGGCATCTAAAGCTTGATCAGATTTACCTATTTGATCTATTGAAGCTGAACCATTTTCGGGGAAAACTTCTTCAATGCAGCTGTTTAGCATAAAAGCGGATGAAAGGAAAATGGCTTTAATTATGTTGTGTATATTTTTTGTTTTCATAATAATACGTGTTTATTTTAGAATTGTATATTAAGACCCAATGAATAGGAACGAACTTGTGAGTATTCTCCGGAAGTGTCACCTGAACCGGAAAATTTGATTCGGCTGTCAAAGCCTTTTCTTTTTGACCAATAATAAACATTGTCACAAGTAAAAAATATCCTTAAATTATTAACAAATAGTCTATTGACTATTTGTTTGGGAAAAGTGTATCCTAATTGGATGTTTTGCAAAGACAACCAAGAGGCATTGGTTAGGAAACGGGATGACTGGGATGTTGCATATATGTCATTGAATTGCCAACGTGGTATATTCGAATTAGGATTTTCTGATGTCCATGCTTTGTATACATCTTTGTGGTAATTATATCCAACTCTATTAGCTGTAGGTGGTTGCATTAATGAAGCATATCCGCTGTCATATGCTTGTCCACCTATACTATAAGTGAATTGTGTTGAGAAATCAAAGCCTTTGAAAGAGAGGGCAGTGCTAAATCCACCGTATAAATCAGGAGTAGGGTCTCCACATAAGAAATAATCACCGTCTGAGTATTGAGTTGTCTTCTCTAATTCTCCTGTCGTTGTATTTCTGTAGTACCATTGGGATAACCCTTCACTAGAAACTCCGGCATATTTTTTCATATATTTGGTATACATGGGTAGCCCTTCTCCATAAAAGGTACTTCCATCTAAATATCCCCAATATCCATCTACTTCTTTGGTCTTTTTACTAGTCGCTAATTTGCTGATTTTATTGCGGTAATGGGTTGCATTAAGATTAATTGTCCAAAGTAAATCTTTTGTCTTGACAGGAGTGAATTTTAAATCGATTTCTATTCCACGATTGTTCATGTCACCAACATTGTCATAATATCCAGAATATCCTAGTGATAATGGTACACTAAACCAGTTTAACATATCAGTGGTACGTCGGTTAAAAACTTCTATGCTTCCATTGAGATGTCCCTTAAAAAGTTCAAATTCTACACCAATATTGATGTTTGTATTAGTTTCCCAAGTAATATTTTTATTTCCTTTTTGGCTGAAGGCTAATGAAAGTTCATTGTTGCTGTTGCCTATACTGTAAATATCTACATATCGGAAAGATCCAATAGCATCATTTCCTTGTTGGCCTATAGAAAATTTTAATTTTAATAGATCAATCCAGTTGATGTCTTTTAGCCATGATTCTTTGTTGAGTAGCCATGCGAGTCCAAATGAATAGAAATTTCCCCAACGATGTTCAGGATGAAAGTTAGAAGAAGCATCACGTCGATAGGAAAATTGAAAAAAATATTTACTATCGTAATCATACATCGCACGTAGAAAATACCCTTCTGTATTGTAGTGGGTTCGATAAGAGGATTCATCATTGGAGCCAATGATTGCTCCATTTAATTCCTTATTTTGTTCATAAGAAAATAAGTTTGTTTTTGCCGCATATAAGTAGTCATAATCACTTCTATAGTTTTCATGTCCTAACATCAAAGAGACATTATGTAATTCCCAGCTATGAGTGTAGTTTAGTAATTGTTGAAGATTTAAGGTTGCTCTACGCCAATGTTCGGCTCCTACCCATCCATTTGTCTGTTTTGATAATCCATAATAAGGATTTTCAGCAGAACTGTTTCGACTTTCACGGATAGAGGCTCCTACATTAAAACTGAATTTGAAGTCTTTCAAAAAATTAATTTCCATAGAACCATTTCCGTTGAATGTGTTTGAAGAGGTACGATTATAGTTCATCATGCCTTGATTCAAACTGTTTAGTTTAGGAGAATAAGGTCTGTAAAGCGGTCCGGAGCTAGTATCACCGAAATCGTACATTTTTCCATTACGGTCTTGCATGATGTTGCCATTCGAATCACGTAAATATAATGGATAGATAGGGGCTATACTAAATGCTGTTGAAAAGCCAGTTGCAACATCATTAGTTACTGAATGTACATAGCTCATATTTCCTCCAAATTTTAGCCATGATTTTGCTTGATAAGATGCTTTTAAGCGAGTAGAGATACGTTGATAGTCTGAAATACCAGTTGCAATTCCATCTTCATCTAAATAACCGAAGGAGCCATATATTTGTGTTTTATCATTTCCTCCCGAAATGTTAACATTATATTCTTGTCTTAAAGCTGTTTCATAAGCAGCATCTACCCAATTATCAGGAATTATATAATAATTGCCAATAATGCGTCCTAAAGTGGCATGAGGATTAATGTGTCCGTTTTCACCTATTAAATATTCATTATTAGGATAGCTATATACATTATAGGACAGTCCTCCATATTCTTTAACGTCACTTACCATATTTTTATTAGCTGTAATATAAGCCTGTTCTGGTGTTTGTCCGGCATTTATTAAATTGTTATATAAAGATTTATAGTGGACTTCATAATATTCAGCTGGATCTTTTATGTAATCATATTCAATTTCTCCACGTGTATTCATGCTCCACTTTGCATCTATTGTAATTTTTGCTTTACCTGTATTTCCAGTCTTTGTAGTGATGATAACTACACCATTTGCACCACGGGCGCCATATAAAGCTGTGGAAGCAGCATCTTTCAATACGGAGATAGACTCTACATCTGTAGGATTGATATTATTCCATCCTCCTTCATAGGGCATACCATCCAATACAATTAATGGATTGGTACCTGCGCTGATTGAACTTATACCACGAATAAGCATACTGGGCGTTGAACCTGGTGCACCAGTTGTAGTAACCATTTGTAGGCCTGCCACTTGTCCGGATAAGCTTTCAACGACATTTGTAATAGGACGTTTTAAAATCTGTTTAGTATCAATCATTTTTGCAGATCCTGTAAAAGCTGATTTTTTTGCAGTACCATAAGCAACTACCAAAACTTCTTCCATCACTTCTGTTGTTGAAGTCATAACAATTTTCATTTCCGGCTTGATGGTTACTTCTTGGGTTTCCATTCCAATGAAAGAAACAATAATTGTTTTGTTGGTAGGTGAGATGTTTGTAAGTGTGAACTGACCATTGATGTCGGTGATTGTTCCATTGGTTGTTCCTTTTACCAATACGGAAGCTCCGATTACCGGTTCGTTGTTTTCGCTTGAGATAACGGTTCCTTTCACTGTTACCTGTGCTTGTGCATGGCTTATTCCTACGAATAAGCATACGAATAGTAGTAATAGTGTCTTTTTCATAATGTTTGTAATAGATTTGTGAGTTTATGGTTTGTACAAACCTAGGAATAAAATCTAATAAATCAAAATATTTTCGATGGCAAATGTTTAAAAATAAAAGTATATTCTAATCAATGTAATAAAAACTTAAACAAGCAAGAAAATTAACTTGTTTTTATAAAAGAAACATCTTAATCATTTTGTCGTTCCGCTGAACTTTTTAAATACAAAAATCCCCAAATCTAAGTTGATTGATAGATTTGGGGAAAAAGTTGGAAATATCTCTTGTTGCTTTTATTTTTTTTGAGATTGGTGCATAATTTTTAAGATATCACGGTGGAATTTAATCTCTGCACGTTGTAACTTATATATTTTCTTGGGAGATAAGATTTTTTTAAAGCGCTGTAGATATTCCAAATCCAATTTATCGGCTTCAATCCTTGCTTTGACAATACCTTCTATAATTTGTTCGTATTCGGCATCGGTTGTTTTAGGATTTTTGCCTTTGCGTGCTTGCTCCCATGCTTTATCATTTACTGTTTTTTTACGGTCTTGTAATTCGAAGTAGATAGGGAAGAATTTAGTGGCCTCTTCTTGCGTTATTTCTGCTTTTTGCGTGAGATATGCTTCTTGTCTAGCTCTGAATTCTTCTTTGGTGAAACCAGGTTTCTTTTTGTCTTGCGCCTGTAGCGAAATGCTTATATATAAAGTGATAAGCAAGGTTGCCAGTCTTTGTATCATGTGGTTATTATTTAATTATACATATCTGAATTTGCATCTGTCAAGTATTGATAGAGCGTATAATCATCCATCATGGAATGATCTAAAATCGTTTCAATATATTCGTCTGAGAATTGTTCAGTTTCCGCTGCTGTAAAAATAGGAGTGTCTTGTTTAGGGGGACCTACAACAACTCTGACGCTGAACATCAATCCACAAAACATAGCTGCCATATATATCCAAGGCTTGATACGTTGCCAAGTAGTTATTGTTTCTTGCGGAGCAGAAGTTTGTTCCTTCTCCGGCAATTTATTCATCAACTCTTTTGAGAAGTTGTCGAAATAACCTTCGGGTACCATGAATGGATTTTTTGTCCCGCATTTTTTTAATAGTTCATCTTCTTCCTTCATAGTGGTTCTCCTTTCTTTGTTAGATACATTTCTTTTAAAAAGGTTTAAAGGCATTCTTTTAAAAAGTTCTCTATTTTTTTCACTGCATGGTGGTAGGAGGCTTTCAGTGCCCCTATACTTGTTCCTAATATTTCAGACATGTCTTCATATTTCATTTCTTGAAAGTATTTTAAATTGAATACTATACGCTGCTTTTCAGGGAGCGTCAGTAATGCTTTTTGAAATAATATTTGAGTTTCATCTCCATTAAAATATGTATCACTTTCCAGTTTGTTCACCATATCTGCATCAGCGTCGTCTATGGATAATTGGTTGGTGGCACGTTGTTTATTTAAAAAGGTCAAGCATTCATTCAAAGCTATGCGGTAAAGCCAGGTCGACATTTTGGCTTCGGCACGAAAATACTCTAGATTAGTCCATGCTTTGATAAATGTATTCTGTAACAGATCATTGGCATCTTCATGAGAAAGTACCATCCGGCGTATCTGCCAATATAGCTGTTCGCTGTATTCGTTGACAATACATTCGAAGGCTTCTTTTTGTCGTGCCGGGTCCTGTAATAACGCTATTATTTCTTTCTCATTATAAGTGTTCATGTTCCTATTTTTAAATTAGATATCCGGTTTATGTTATGGTTTAATGGATTCTATTGAAATTTTTAATGTTTCCCGTGCAAGTAGAGTGTTAGGAAAAATATCCGATGCTTCCTGTAACAATATGCTTTCATCTTCGTAGCGGGCTGAAAAATGTCCTATAAGAAGTTGTTTTACTTTTGCGGTACGGGCGATTTCTCCAGCTTGCGAAGCAGTTGTGTGAAAGGTTTCTTTCGCACGGGCTTGTTCGCTTTGTGCAAAGGTGGCTTCATGAAATAACAGGTCCACTCCGTATATTTGTTCTATGATACGTGGCAAATAAATAGTATCTGAACAATAGGCATATCGGCGGGGAAGGGCAGAAGGGATAGTCAATTTGTTGTTTGGTACTATTTTTCCGTCCGGTAATGTGTAATCGGCGCCATTCTTTATCCGGTTGAGTTCGTATACGGGGATTTCATAAAAGTCAATCATGTCGCGACGAATATGGGCGGGGGTCTGTTTCTCTGAAAAGAGGAATCCGCATGTTGGTATCCGATGACGTAAGGGAATTGTTTCTATGGTTAGCGAACGGTCATCATAAATTATTTCAGCTTTGCCCGGATCAAAAGTTTGGAAAACGACTTTGTAACTCATACCTTTGCAAAAAAAGTCGAGTTGCGGAGTAAGAAGACGTTCTAATTCTGCGTGACAGTGAATATAGAGTGTGGCTGTCCTTCCCAGCATACCGAAAGTTGATATCAGTCCCATTAGTCCGAAACAATGATCACCGTGCAAATGTGAAATGAATATATGGTTTAGCCGGGTGAATTTCAGTTTTGATTTGCGTAATTGCATCTGTGCTCCTTCGCCACAGTCTATCATAAATAGTTTTTCACGGATATTTACGACTTGTGATGTCGCAAAATGCCGTGTGGTCGGCAATGCTGACCCGCATCCTAATATATGTACTTCAAATTTCTCCATCGTTACAAAGATACTATCTTTTTTGAATGGAAAATAAAAAATGCCGTAAAAACGGCATTATAGGATTGAACTATTTCTTAAGTTTTATTTTCACAGCATTCATGCCACGTGACCCTTTTTCTAGTTCAAAAGTCACGATGTTATTTTCTATGATATTGTCTATCAGTCCACTAATATGAAAGAAGTATTTCTCTGCATTCTTCAAATCTTTTACAAATCCATATCCTTTGGATACATTGAAGTGTTCTATTCTTCCTTCATGTACTAGTTCTATCGGTTCTTCAGTTCTACGAGGAGTTGAAACTTCAATGGTGGACATATCCACTTCTTGTGGTTTATTATTAGGAGTGGGAGGAGTATCGGTTATCATACCGTTCTCGTCTACATAGGCAATCATATCTTCAAAGGAAGATGTGCCGTTACTTTTTCTTTCTTCTTTTTTTTGCTGTTTTGCTAAACGCTTTTCTTGTTTTTTCTTTTCTAGATCTCGTTTGGTAAATGAAATAGGTTTCGCCATTTGATTCTTTTTAAATTAGTAATATACAGTTCGGCCTGCTACGGGGAAGTGTATGGAATTAATAGTGAGGTAATAAGAAAACGGGGGAGAAGTCGTTATGAAATACTAACTCGAAATTTTATTACTCTATAAAGATACGGTTTTATTACGGATATCCCATAGAATATTTTCCTTTTTAAGAAATAATGGCATAAAAAAAGGATGCATTTTAATAAATGCATCCTTTTGGCTTATCTTAAAGTAAACTGATTACTTCTTTTTGTTTTCCAACTGTTCTTTCAAAGCAGCCAAAGCATCGATATCGCCTAAAGTGGTAGAGGCTGCCTGATTTTGGATAGCAGGAGCTTCTTCTCTCTTAGTTGTTTTCTTTGCATTAGAAGCTGCTTTCTTTTCAGCTCTTTCTTCTGCCTTGGCAGCATCTTCGAAAATGCGGCTGTGAGACAGGATGATTCTCTTGGCATCCTTGTTGAATTCAATTACTTTGAATGACAGTTTTTCATCCAATTGGGCTTGAGAGCCATCTTCTTTTACCAAGTGTTTCGGAGTTGCAAAACCTTCTACACCATAAGGAAGAGCTACAACAGCACCCTTATCCAACATTTCGATGATCGTACCTTCATGTACAGAACCTACTGTAAATACAGTTTCGAATACATCCCAAGGATTTTCTTCGAGTTGTTTGTGACCAAGGCTCAAGCGACGGTTTTCTTTGTCGATTTCCAATACCTGAACTTCAATGTCAGCACCAATCTGAGTAAATTCTGACGGGTGTTTCACTTTCTTAGTCCAAGAAAGGTCAGAGATGTGGATCAAGCCGTCTACACCTTCTTCGATTTCTACGAATACACCGAAGTTAGTGAAGTTGCGTACTTTAGCAGTATGCTTAGAACCAACAGGATACTTTTCTTCGATAGTTTCCCATGGATCTTGTTTCAGTTGTTTGATACCCAAAGACATCTTACGTTCTTCACGATCAAGTGTCAGCACAACAGCTTCTACTTCGTCGCCTACCTTCATGAAATCTTGTGCAGAACGCAGGTGTTGGCTCCAAGACATTTCTGAAACGTGGATCAAACCTTCTACGCCGGCAGCGATTTCGATGAATGCACCGTAGTCAGCCATAACAACAACTTTACCTTTCACCTTGTCACCAACTTTCAAGTCAGGATCAAGAGCATCCCATGGATGCGGAGTAAGTTGTTTCAGACCCAAAGCGATACGTTTCTTTTCGTCATCGAAGTCAAGGATAACAACGTTGAGTTTCTGATCCAGTTCAACAACTTCTTTCGGATCGCTAACGCGTCCCCAAGAAAGGTCTGTAATGTGGATCAAACCGTCTACGCCACCAAGGTCGATGAACACACCGTAAGATGTGATATTTTTAACAGTTCCTTCAAGAACTTGTCCTTTTTCGAGTTTACCGATGATTTCTTTCTTCTGTTGTTCCAATTCGGCTTCGATAAGAGCTTTGTGAGAAACAACAACGTTTTTGAATTCCTGGTTGATCTTAACAACTTTGAATTCCATTGTTTTGCCAACGAATACATCATAGTCACGGATCGGTTTAACGTCGATCTGAGAACCCGGCAAGAATGCTTCGATTCCGAATACGTCTACGATCATACCACCCTTAGTGCGGCACTTGATGTAACCCTTGATAATTTCTTCATTTTCCAGAGCAGCGTTAACGCGATCCCAAGAACGAGTAGCGCGAGCTTTTCTGTGTGACAGAACGAGCTGTCCTTTTTTGTCTTCCTGATTTTCGATGTATACTTCTACTGTATCACCTACTTTCAGGTCAGGATTATAACGGAATTCATTCAAAGGGATGATACCGTCTGATTTGTAACCGATGTTCACAACTACTTCACGCTTGTTCATTGCGATTACGGTTCCATCAACTACCTCGCGGTCGTTAACCTTGTTCAACGTATTGTCATACGCCTTTTCCAGTTCTTCGTGGCTTGCACTGGCTACTGATTCGCCGTTCTCATAAGCATCCCAGTTGAAATCTTCAATAGGAGCTACGTTCTTTAAGTTTTCCATTAATAAATAAATTGTTTAATACTTTAATTAAATAAGACATTATATTATCTATAAATCGGGCGCAAAGGTAGGAATATTTTCTTGACCGACAAAAGAATACCCAAAGAAAAGATGGTAATATCCGTATTTTTTGTAATATTGCAAATCTAATATTATACGACTTTCAACATGAACGGAACATTGGACAAAATCAGGGTGCAGTTTGATTATCTGCCACTTATTAATTTCGCGATGCAGCAGAACGGCGCATCTATTATTCATCAGATTTCAATTGAGAACACGACACATGCTCCACTGAAAGATGTACAAGTGCAAATCACCACCGAACCGGCCTTTGGTAATGCTGTTCCAACAGTTATAGAAGCAATTCCGGCCAACGACCGGGTCTGTCTGCAAACTTTCAATCTCACCTTGTCCACCAATTATTTCACCCAACTGACCGAAAGATTATCAGGCAGCCTGAAAGTAGAAATCACGTCAGAAACGAAAGCTATATTCTCGCAAACGTATCCGATTGACATTCTCGCTTATGACCAATGGGGCGGACTCAATGTCCTGCCCGAAATGCTGGCTGCGTTCATCACTCCCAATCATGCTGTTATTTCGCCCGTCATCAAACGAGCCGCTACCATTCTGGAGCAGTGGACAGGAAATCCGTCACTGGACGAATACCAGAGCCGTAACCCGGACAGGGTAAGAAAGCAAATGGCCGCCGTCTATACTGCTATCACCGAGCAGCAGATTATTTACAGCACTATCCCGGCTAGCTTTGAGGAGTACGGGCAACGCATCCGGCTCACCGATTCCGTCCTGGCTCAGAAGCTGGGGACTTGCCTGGATATGGCGTTGCTTTACGCCTCCTGCCTGGAAGCTATCGGACTGAATGCTCTCCTCATCATCGCCCGGGGACACGCCTTTGCAGGTGCTTGGCTGGTGCCCGAAACTTTTCCGGACGCTACAATTGATGATGTTTCGCTATTAACCAAAAGGACTGCCGAGGGGATTTATGACATCACGCTGGTTGAAACGACCTGCATGAACATGGGACAGCATTCCGATTTCGATGACGCAGTGAAAAGCGCAAACGGTAAACTGACCGATTCAAGCAAGTTCATCCTTGCGATAGATGTCAAGCGGGCAAGGCATTCGGGAATCCGTCCCGTACCGCAACGGGTACTGAACGGACAGATCTGGGAAATAGAAGAAGATACCGCTTTATATAATAAAGATACGGCTTATGCCACCCCGCAAAGTATCAATCCATACGATTTATCCGGCAACGAAACGCAGACGGTCATAACCAAACAACTATTGTGGGAACGACGGCTATTAGACCTAAGCCTGCGCAACAACCTGCTGAATATCCG
>OGII01000653.1_pt1 | contig 30590 bp, 25 predicted proteins | sample 1571701 | NCBI WGS metagenome assembly OGII01 (sample SAMEA2581950, study PRJEB24529) | metagenome | biome: Human gut stool | place: China | collected 2011
GCAGTTCAGCAGGAATGTACCACCGTCAACCAGCTCCTGTACCATGTTGTACTTAGTGATATAAGACTCGTTATGGCAAGCAACAAAGTCAGCCTGATTGATAAGGTATGTTGACTTGATAGGTGTCTTACCGAATCTCAGGTGAGAAACTGTTACACCGCCTGACTTCTTAGAGTCATATGCAAAGTATGCCTGAGCATACAGATCTGTGTGGTCACCAATGATCTTGATAGAGTTCTTGTTTGCACCAACAGTACCGTCAGCACCAAGACCCCAGAACTTACAAGCTGTTGTGCCTGCCGGAGCAGAGTCAAGCTTGCCCTCAGTTTCGAGAGAGAGGTTTGTAACATCGTCTTCGATACCGATAGTAAATCTTGGCTTATATGTATCCTTCCAGCTTGCATTCCAGTAAACAGCCTTGATCTGTGCAGGAGTTGTATCCTTAGAACCAAGACCATATCTGCCTGAAGCGATAGCTACATCATGGAACTGTGTACCCTTAAGAGCAGCAACAACATCAAGATAAAGTGGCTCGCCTTCAGAACCTGGCTCCTTAGTTCTGTCAAGAACTGAGATCTGCTCACAAGTTGAAGGGATAGCTTCAACGAGCTTGTCAGCACGGAAAGGTCTGTAAAGTCTAACCTTAACAAGACCGAGCTTTGTGCCTTCCTTCTCGTTGAGGTAATCAATTGTTTCTTCGATAGTGTCACAAACAGAACCCATAGCTACGATAACGTGTGTAGCGTCTGGTGCGCCGTAGTAGTTGAACAGCTTGTAGTTTGTGCCGATCTTTTCGTTTACCTTGTTCATGTAATCCTCTACGATGCCAGGGATAGCGTCATAGTATGGGTTACAAGCTTCTCTTGCCTGGAAGAAGATATCAGGGTTCTGAGCTGTACCTCTAAGTACAGGATGCTCAGGATTAAGAGCTCTCTTTCTGAACTCCTCAACCTTTTCAAAGTTTACCATATCTCTTACGTCTTCCATATCCCATGTCTCGATTTTCTGGATCTCGTGAGATGTTCTGAATCCGTCAAAGAAGTGGATGAATGGTACTCTGCCCTCGATAGTTGAGAGGTGAGCAACTGTACCCAGGTCCATTACCTCCTGTACGTTTGAAGAACAAAGCATAGCAAAACCTGTCTGACGGCAAGCATAGATGTCAGAATGGTCGCCGAAAATATTAAGTGCGTGTGAAGCTACACATCTTGCAGATACATGGATAACGCAAGGGAGAAGCTCACCTGCGATCTTATACAGGTTAGGGATCATAAGAAGAAGTCCCTGTGATGCTGTATATGTTGTTGTGAGCGCACCGGCTGCAAGTGAGCCGTGTACTGTACCTGAAGCACCTGCCTCAGACTGCATTTCTGCAAGCTTTACAGGAGTGCCAAACAGGTTTTCCTTACCCTTGGCAGCCCACTGGTCTGTTACTTCTGCCATAACAGATGATGGTGTGATTGGATAGATAGCAGCAACTTCTGTAAATGGGTATGACGCCCAAGCAGCAGCGTTGTTTCCGTCCATGGTTTTCATTTTTCTTGCCATTTTAGAATCATTCCTTTCTCGATATTTCAAGCAAAAGCTCAAAACTCAAATTTCCTTTTTAGCGTACTTTTTCAAGCACGTCTGTTTAAGGACAGCAGATATTTTCTTCAAAAGTAAGCTGTAACAAACTTTCTCAGGATACATCTGTTTTAACTCTTATAGTATACCACTTATTTTTCAATTTGTAAAGACCTTTTACCACATTTTTTCTTGATTTATACGCTGTAAACCCCCTATTTTCGGTTAGTTATGACTTCCTCATATTTCAGACGTGCTGTATTACGGATATAAAAAAAATGCCTGCCGAAACAGACATTTTTCATATATATAAAGTATAAAACTAGCAGTTCATAAGAAGTTCGGCGAGGGCATTGAGTATCTTATCCACGTCAACATCAGAGCTGAATTTTACATCAAGCTTTGAGCCGCCTTTTTTATCCTCGCTTAAACTTACACGAAGCTTATCGGTAGCTTGATTTACTCTTATCTCAAACTCAGTGTACATAGGATTTGTGATAGTACGCTTTATTTTCTTTTCAGCTTTTTTATTTGTTTCCAAAGCGGCGATAGCTTTTTCAAGCTCTCTTACCGTCCAGCCCTTTTCTATACACTCGGTGGCAAGCTTCTCCTGAGTATCCTTATCCGCAACGCCTGCAAGCACCTTTGCGTGACCCTCGGTGAGCTTTTTGTCACGGAGCATTTCCTGCACATTTTCGCTAAGTGAAAGAAGTCTGATAGAGTTTGCCACAGCGGAACGTGAACGTCCAACAGCTTCTGCCACCTGTTGCTGAGTAAGACCATAGGTTTCCATAAGAGTCTGATAAGCTACCGCCTCCTCAAGAGGTGTAAGGTCTTTACGCTGGATATTTTCAATAAGGGATATCTCAGCGGCTTCAAGATTGGTAAGCTCCTTTATATAAACAGGTATCTCATCAAGTCCAGCCAGACGTGCCGCACGCCACCTGCGCTCGCCTGCAACTATCTTATATCCCCCATTGTCAAGAGGTCTTACAAGTATAGGCTGCAAAACACCATGCTGTCTGATATTTTCCGCAAGCTCATTAAGAGCGTCCTCATCAAACTCAGAACGCGGCTGATTTTTGTCAGGCTCAATAAGAGATATCCTTACTGTGGAAATGCCATTTTCGCCATCATCATTTTTAACCGATTCACTATCAGATCGTGTGATCTCATCTATAGAATTATCAAAGAACAGGCTATCCAAGCCTCTGTCCATTTTGCTTTTTTTAGCCATTGTATTTTCCTTTCACATTATAAGATACAATGTTCCATGTGGAACATTATTTTTCTTTATTTTTCTTTATTCTTTGCCGCTTTTTTCTTTTCTCTTTTAGCTATTTCTTTTGCAAGATTTTCATACGCCTTTGAGCCTTTTGCCTTCTTATCATAATAAATAGCTGGTTCACCAAAGCTTGGGGCTTCCGACAAAGCAACGTTTCTCGGTATGGTAGTTTCAAAGACTTCCTTTGCAAAATGCTTTTTGACCTCGCTTATTATCTGACCTGTTATCTTGTATCTTTCAACGCACATTGTAAACAAAATGCCCTCGATATCAAGGTCAGGATTGAATGATGTTTTTACTCTGTTGATAGTATTGTGGAGCTCAACAAGACCCTCAAGTGAAAGAAACTCGCATTGGAGAGGGATAAGTACAGAATCAGCCGTCGCAAGTGCATTTATTGTGAGCATATCGAGAGTTGGGGGACAATCTATAAATATGTAGTCATAAAATTCTTTTGCAGGCATAAGAGCATTGCGAAGCTTCATTGCTCTGTCCTTTTCATTCACAAGTGATACAGACGCACCTGAAAGGTCCTGAGTTGTCGGCACAACTGAAACTCCACGGCAGGAAGTTGGCACGACAGCTTCAAATATCGAACATTCTTCAAATATTACATCAAACACTGTATTTCTGATACTTTTTTTCTTTATACCAAAGCTTGTGGTAGTATTGCCCTGTGGGTCAAAGTCAACGATCAGGACTTTCTTGCCCTTTAATCCAAAAACCGCTGCAAGATTTACAACAGTAGTAGATTTTCCAACGCCGCCTTTCTGATTTGAAACGGCAATTATTTTTCCCATATTCTTGACCTCTTTTCTTAGTAGAATTATATCATATTTATTATACTACAATTTTTCACTTTTGAAAAGACCCTTTTACAAATTTTCTTGAAAATGTTCCACATGGAACAAATCAGATTTTTACTTTATCCGACAAAGTCCATGACAATTTAGAAAATAATACAAAGAATAAAGTACCAATATCAAAATCAAGGTCATAAAGAGCAGAAAAGTTTTCTGAATATAATATAGAATTAAGGATCGTGAAGTGTTATGATTATTTTAAAATGAAACGGAGGTATAAAATATGAGCATTTTCCCAAAAACATTAACAAAAGCTTTCAGCGAAGAAACTGACGAATCGCAAAGGGCTTCACCCTATCAGACGTTAGGCAAAATAATCGACATTTCCATAGGAGAGATAAGGCCGAACCCTGTTCAGCCAAGGCGATATTTCTCACCTGCCGAACTAACAAGCCTTGCAAAAAGCATTTCTCAGGACGGGATCATACAACCTCTCACAGTGCGGCGTGTAAAAGGCACTTTTGAGCTTGTGTCAGGTGAACGGCGTTTGCGTGCGGCAAAGCTTGCAGGATTAAGGTCAGTGCCGTGTATACTTATCAATGCCACAGAGGAACGTTCTCAGGTCATTGCACTTATAGAGAATATCCAACGTTGTGACCTGAACTTTTTTGAAGAAGCTGAAGCGATCTCTCAGCTCATCACAAAATATGGCATGACTCAGGAATCTGCGGCTATTCGTCTGGGACTTGCTCAATCCACAGTTGCAAACAAGCTTCGTATTCTGAAACTTAACGCTGAGGAACGCAAAATAATTCTCGATAACAATATGTCAGAACGTCACGCAAGGGCTTTGCTAAAGATCGCAGATAATGACCGCAGGCTTGCTGTGTTGAACAAAGCGGCGGAAAGTGGTTGGACAGTTGACACATTGGAAAAATACATTGCAAAGCTTCTCAAAGATGATGAAAAGCGTGCAAGCTATCACAAAAGAGCAGCTATGTTAAAAGATGTTAGATTGTTTTTCAACAGTGTCAATAAGGCAATAGATGTTATGAGAATGGCAGGAGTGAACGCTGACGCAAAACGTATCGACCATGAGGATTATATCGAATATATTATAAAGATACCATCGGAAAAGCAGGCAGAATAAAATGTTCCACATGGAACAAAAAAATCGGACAGGCTCTGAAAGTCTGTCCAAATTTTTTTATATGTCGCTGTAAAAAAGCTGTTCCCAATAGGTGTATTCCCCGTTTTCTGATTTTGTGGCTTTTGCACACGCCATGTAACGCACATCAGGGTTGAGGATATTTTCTCTATGAGGCGGTGAATCCATCCATGCGTCGAAAGCCTCTTTTACCGTGGTCATGCTGTTCATACCATATGCGATATTTTCAGCCGCCGCACGCCATTCAGGAAGGTCAGTTTCTTCTATAGCTGTGATGTATGAATTGCCGTCAGGTCTGTCATGAGAATAATTTTCCAAAAGTTCGTTTGCTCGCACATCTGCCGCAGAGTCGAGAAGCTCAAGTCCCTCAAGCTCTCTTAAACCATACTGTTTTCTGACCTCATTTACATAGCCAAGCATTTCAGATGTTTCAGCAGAAAGATTTCTATTTGACATATTCGTGCTTGAATCAGGTTCAGCAGGCTCGGCAGGCTGAGGAGTAGAGGGCTGTTCTTCCTGCACAGGCTCGGTAACAGTTTCAGTTTGCGTCATTGTTTTCTTTTCAGTTTTCTTTGAAGTCGTTGTGGTAGTAGCAGTCGTTGTCGTTGTTGTAGTGACAGTAGTAGTCACAGCTTTTATATCTGCACTGTGAGGTGGCCGCATGGTCTTTCCGTTTATGATGACCTTATCCCCTGACACGCTTATGTAGTTATTGCCTACCACTATGGATTCCATAAGCTCATTATCAGTGTTTGTTATCTCTATGCCCTTATCCATGGCTTCAAGCACATACTTTGAGCCGTTCACATCTTTTACAGTAGCTTTCTTTACTGTCTTGCCGTCTTTTACAATTTCAAACTTGTTCTCTGCGATACACCTTATAGTCACCTTGTCAGTTACGTTAAAGCTGCTGAAGCTTTCATCAACATATGTCACCTTTGTGTTTGCATAGTAGACCTCGTTGGCTGATATTATTATCCTTGTGCCTTTATAACTGAACGAGTTGACCTTTTTTCCGTTCTTAGTGACAGTGACAGTATTTCCATCACAAGTCAGTACAAGCTTATCACCGTTATCATCAGTTATCTCAAAAGAGTTCACTATCTCATTTGAACTGTTTATAAGAGTATATCCCCCCTGCACATTTGCAAAAAGGGTATAGCCGCCATCAAAAACTATCTTTGAACAAGTCGCTGCTGTTTGTATAGTAGTCACTGAACCTGTGATAGTTTCGGCAGACTTTTTATTTGTGGTCACAGTTGTGGTGACTCCTGTGCTGACGCTTGAAAGCTTTTTGGGCTTTTCTTTCCCTGTGCTTCCGCAAGAGGAAAGACAACAGCCTGCCGCACAGACAACACATAATATTTTAACTAACCTATTGCTTTCCATGATATCTTAGCTCTCCTGTTTTATCAAATGTTCCACATGGAACAATACAAAAAAGGCAGCCCTGGGACTGCCTTTGTGAGTTTATTTTGTGTTTGAAAGTGTCCATCTGAAAGGTGCTATTCTCTTTGCCCTTGTGTTGTCTATGTTCCAGTTGTTGAATGTGATAGATGGGTCAAAATAGCGATAATCAGTTTTCATCTTACCTTTGTTGATGCTTAGTCCCATTCCAGGTGATTTCTGGATAACTGCACCTATGCGGTGATGTTCCTTTTCATAATCAATTATCTCTTTTGCCGTTATCAGCCTTGAATCAGCAAGATTGTAAATTCCCTCATATCTTCCTGACGGTACATTGATGATACCATTTATAAAGTCGATAAGATTGAATACACAACAGAATGAAAAACCGTATTCTCCATCATTGAATATGTATGCAACATTTTCCTTTGCGTCAAATACTCTGTCTCTCAGATTTTGTGTATACTCAGCGTCATAAATAGGAGCTACTCTGGCAATAACAGGTATAGTTTCAGACTTTTTAAATTCCTTCTGCATTATCTTCTCAGATGTCATCTTAAGATCTGCATAGTTTGAATTTCCCTTTTCAGGAGCAGTTTCCCTTATTGGTTCTCTGCCTTTCTGTACACCATATATTGCTGTTGTGCTGAGCAGGATAAAGCTCCTTACCTCAGCCTTGTTTGCAGCCGCATATATGAACTTATCACATATCTTGCTCTTTTTCATCTCAGCGTCTGTTACATATGGATCTATATCGTTATCTACAGAATTTGCCAGATGTACGACAACGTCGATCTTGTTGCTATCGATTACATTTGTAATAGCGTCCTTATCTGTAATATCACACTGGATAAAAGTATAGTTTGGATCAGTTCCAATAAACTCATTTTTGCGCGTATCTATACCGAATACACGATGCTTTTTGTGCAGTAAGCTGGATGTAAGGTACAAGCCTATCATTCCGCTTGCTCCTGTAACTAAAATTGAAGCCAACTCTGCCACTCCTTCCCCAAGTAGAATTGCACATTTATTTACTATAATTATACCACAGTTTTTATTAATTGCAAATACTTTTTGAAGAAAACTGAAAAATTTAGATTTTCTTTATAATTTTGCTTGCTATATTTAGTGAATTGTGATAAAATTATAGGTATAAATCATAAGTAAAAAAATATAAAATATTTTAACACATAAAAATATTAAGGAGCAATTTATTTTGGTTTATTCCGATCTTATATTTATACTGGGAATGTTCCCGATAATGACCATTATTTCGCTTTTCGACAGAAGTGCAGAATATAAAAACCTCATTCTGATAGTTTGTTCCCTGCTGTTTTTCAGTTGGGGCAGACCTTTTGTGTTCTGTCTTATTTTCCTGTCAGTTATCTTTGATTGGATATTTGGTCTTATTATTTCAAAAAACCGTGAGAACAAAGCCCTTTGCAGGATATTTTTGGTGCTGGATATTATAATGAACGTATCTCTTATGCTGATATTCGGTCAGAATATCCTTTATAATAAGGTAAAAAAGCTCAGTTTTGACGCTGCCATACTTCCACTTGGTATGGGTTATTATATGCTCAGAGGGATTTCTTATGTCTATGACGTTTTTAAGGGCAACTGCAAAGCAGAAAAAAACATTTTCTGCCTTTTGACTTATATGGTGTCACTGCATTTCATGCTTGTGGGACCTCTTGTGAGATACGGTGATATTGAGCCACAGATAAGGCATCGTGAGATCACAGGAGCAAAGCTCAACCAGGGACTTAATAAGATAGTTTTCGGTTTTGGCAAGGTGGTGCTTCTTGCAGGCGTTTTTGAACAGATAAAGCTTGCAGGACTTAACGGCAAAGAGATAACTACCCTTGGTTGTTGGCTTGGTATGCTGTCATTCTTGGCTCAGTATTATTTTCTTTTCACAGGACTTTCGGATATGGCAAAGGGTCTTGGTCTTACAAACGGCTTTGTTTATCCCGACAACTACACAAACATTGAAGCTGACGGACTTTTCACTGGTATGATAAAAAGCTTCAATACAACTGTTGTTGACTTTTTCAGCGAGGTTTTCTGCTGCAAAAAAAACATGAACAAGGTCTTTACTTTTGTATGCTATATACTTTGCGGTCTGGCTCTTTCTATATGGTATCAGGCAAAGGTGAATTTCATTATCGTCGGACTTTGTGCGGCTGTGCTTTGTATCCTTGAAAAGCTGTTTCTTGAAAGACCGCTTTCAAAGCTGCCTGACCTTGTGAAGTATATCTATCTTGTACTCACTGCTCTCGTTATTTTTGGCGGACTTTATTTTGACAGCTTCTATGGCTACAAAAAATGGCTCTTTGCACTTGCAGGAGTAAATGTGAAATACACCTTGAGCGTATCTGTAAAAAGTGCAGTGCTGAAAAATATCACCCTTATAGTAATATCGTTCTTTATTGTCTGCCCACCTGCAAAAAGGGCTTTCTGCAAGATTTTAAAAAAGCTTTCACAGAAGTCTCAGGCGGCTTATGGCAGAGTTATGATAACAAAGACCATTATGACAGTGCTTGTTTTTGCAGTGAGCGTTATAACACTTGCGGCGGAATACGCAGCATAAAAAGAGGAAAATACTAATGGATAAGAAAACTACACGATTCAATATCGTTCATGATGACAATGAATATGAGATACCGGAGGAATGCGAGGCTGCGGAGGAAGCGGCTGAAGAGCTTGCCAAAACGAATTTGGAGGAGCATTACAGCTTTATAAATCTTCTTTCCATAGCGGTCATAATGCTATTTGCCTGCATATTCTTCATTTCGGTTTCAGGAAGCGACATTGTGGAGGACAACAATCTGTCTTTAACATTCAAGACTTTCTTTTCAGGGGATTACACTCAGGCATTGGAGGACTCTTATAATAATAGTATACCTTTTCCTGACGCCATGAAAGCTGTTGAGGAGCGTATCTCTCTTATTTATGGTATCGGCAATAAGGTCACTGACCCTATAAAAGAAACTCCTGACAATACTGATTCTAACCACAACAGCTTCGATCATCCGACTAATAATGACAGTGATGATCCTGACGAAAATGTTATCACCACCACTGCAAAACCGCAGGATGGTGAAGTAACTACCACAAAGAAAAAAGAGGACAAGAAAAAAACAACAACTACCACTGCTATTGACAGACCGGAGGAAACTAAAAGCACCACAACGACTTCAACGGCTTCCACTACCACAAATAATGACAAGCCTTACTATACTGTCACCGAAACTGAGACTATAGTACAGCCCGGTCCTACTACTACCACGACCACAACAAAGGCACCTGAGACCACAACTCAGCCGACTGAAACTGCAGAACCTACCACTGAGCAAACTGAGGTACCGTCAGATGAATAGCAGATTTGATAACCCTTTTCCCTATTCTGATGACAATAAAAGATATCATACCTATAATTATTATTTAAGGCACAAGTTCGGCACTAAGGTTTTCAAGATACCGCTTAATATTGACCTTGGCTGTCCGAACAGAGACGGTACAAAAGGCGTGGGGGGCTGTGTGTTCTGCTCGGCAAAAATGAGCGGAGATTTTGCAGGCGACCCTCATGAGGATATCCTTACTCAGTACAGAGAGATAAGGGAGAAAATGAGCAAAAAGTGGAGCGAAGGTCTGTGCATACCGTATTTTCAGGCAGGCTCAAACACCTATGCTGACGTTGAAACGCTGAGAAAAATGTTTTATACAGCCCTGTCATTTGAAAATACGGCAGGGCTTTCTATCGCAACAAGGGCTGATTGCATTGACGAAGAAAAGGCCGACCTGCTCGGTGAGCTTGCGGAAAAGACTTTTCTTACTGTAGAGCTTGGCTTGCAGACTATCCATGACGAAACGGCTTTGAAAATGAACCGCTGTCATACTTTTGCGGATTTTCTCAAAGGCTATGAAATGCTGAGAAAACGCAATGTGAATGTGTGCGTGCATATCATCGACGGGCTTCCCGGTGAGGATAGGGATATGATGCTTGAAACGGCTAAAACTCTCGGTCAGCTTGATATACAAAGCATTAAGATACATCTTCTGCACGTTTTAAAAGGCACTGTGCTTGCGCAGATGTATAAGCGTGGAGAGTTCAGAGCGCTTAATATGGACGAGTATGTTAATATCGTCTGCGACCAGCTGGAGCTTCTGCCTGCTGAGATAGTAATACAGCGTGTGACAGGCGACGGTGCAAAGGACGATCTTGTTGCACCTTTGTGGAGTTTGAAAAAGTTCTGCGTTATGAACGAGATAGACAAGGAAATGGGAAGAAGAAATTCATGGCAGGGAAAGGCTCTGTCGGAGTAAAAAGAGGTAAAAATGAAAGATATATGTGCAGTTTCGACACCACTCGCTGAGGGCGGTATATCAGTCATAAGAATAAGCGGTGATAATGCCATAAGCATAGGTGCAAAGGTTTTTAAACCTTTGTCATGCAAAAGTGTTGAAAACATGGCAGGCTATACCTGTGCATACGGAAAAATAGTTGACAAAAACGGCAGAGAAGTTGATGACGGCGTTCTGACGGTTTTCCGTGCGCCTAAGTCATACACCGGAGAAAACGTCTGCGAGATATCATGCCATGGCGGAATATATGTTACAAAAAAAGTTCTCAGACTTTGCATTGAACAGGGTGCAGAGCTTGCTCAGAGGGGCGAGTTCACAAAGAGAGCTTTTCTCAACGGAAAGCTTTCACTTACTCAGGCTGAGGGCGTAATGGAAACTATCTCCGCTCAGGGAGAATATGCACTTAATTCTGCAAATCTTACAAAAGAGGGCAGGCTTTTCAGGCTGATTTCTGATATGTCAAGAAAGTTTGTCACAATACTGGGTGAACTTGCGGCATGGGTGGATTATCCGGAGGAAGACTTGCCTGAGATATCTGAGGATAATCTCAGAGAGAGCCTTAAAAACGCTTTGGCAGGGCTTGATAAAATAATAGCAGATCATGACAGCGGTATGATACTGAAAAACGGTGTTGACACTGTTATCGCAGGCAAGCCGAACGTTGGAAAATCGACACTTATGAATATGCTGTTGGGATATGACCGCTCCATAGTCACAAATGTGGCAGGCACGACACGAGATGTTATCGAAGAAAGTGCAAAGCTTGGCGAGCTTATTTTGAAGCTTTCCGACACTGCAGGTATACATGAAACTGATGATGAAGTTGAAAAAATAGGCGTTGAGATAGCAAAGAAAAAGCTTAAAAACGCTATGCTTGTAATAGAAGTTTTCGACATTTCAAGAGAGCTTGACGAGGAAGACTTGGAGCTTCTTGAATATGTGAAAAAGCTTGGCAAGAAAGTTATCATAGTTCTTAACAAGTCTGACCTTGAAAATGTTGTTGAAAGGTCGCAGCTTGAAAAATATTCAGACTATGTGATAGAGATATCTGCGAAGCTTGACGAGGGCAGAGAAGAGCTGCAAAAGGCCACAGAGAAGCTTTTGGGCATTGGCGGATATGACGCTGACAGCACGATTTTTGCAAACGAGCGTCAAAAAGCCTGTGCAGAACGTGCAAGGAAGTATCTTGCCATGGCTCTTGAAAGCCTTGATATGGGAGAGACTTTGGACGCTGTTACTGTGATGATAGACAATGGCGCAAATGCACTTTTGGAGCTGACAGGAGAAAAAGCTACAGAAGCGGTGGTAGACGAGGTATTTTCAAAATTCTGCGTAGGAAAGTAATTTATATGGTCTTATTTTCAGACAGGTGGTTTTATTATGCAAAAGGAATATTTTGATATTATTGTGGTAGGTGCAGGTCACGCAGGCTGTGAAGCGGCTTTGGCGGCGGCACGCCTTGGATTAAAGACGGCACTTTTTACCATAACACTTGACGGTGTTGCCAATATGCCATGCAACCCATCTATAGGCGGAACTGCAAAGGGACATCTTGTTCGTGAGATAGACGCTTTGGGCGGAGAAATGGGCAAGGCGGCGGATAAAACTTTTCTGCAAAGCAGGATACTCAACCGTGGAAAAGGTCCTGCCGTTCATAGTCTGAGGGCGCAGATAGACCGTGTTGAATATCATAAGCTTATGAAAAAGACTATCGAAGATACTGACGGGCTTTATCTGAAGCAGGCTGAGATAACTGATATTTTATTTGAGGAGGACGGCAAAACTGTCCGTGGTGTGCGTACAAAGCTTGGCACTGAGTATGACTGCAAGGCTGTTGTGATCTCAACGGGAACTTACCTTGGCGGTACTGTCCATGTGGGTGCAGTATCATATTCAAGCGGCCCTGACGCAACTTTGCCTGCACTTAGTCTGACAGAATGTCTTAAAAAGGCAGGAATGACAATAAGACGTTTCAAAACAGGCACTCCTGCCCGTGTACACAAGCGTTCAATAGATTTCGACAAGCTTGAAGTTCAGTGCGGTGACGATGATATAACGCCATTTTCTTTTGATAATCATGAAAAGCTTGAAAATAAAGTCAAGTGCTATGTGGCTTATACAAATGAGGAAACACACAAGGTAATAAGAGATAACATACATCTTTCACCTATATATTCGGGTAGGATACACGCCATTGGTCCAAGATACTGTCCGTCTATTGAGGACAAAATAATGAGATTTTCGGATAAGCCAAGGCATCAGCTTTTTATCGAGCCAATGGGTCTTGACACTGACGAATATTATCTGCAAGGTATGTCGTCATCACTGCCTGAGTTCGTTCAGCTTCAATTTTTGCACACTATAAAAGGACTTGAACACGTTGAGATAATGCGAAACGCCTATGCCATAGAATATGATTGCTGCGACCCTACAGAGCTTTCTGCTACGCTGGAGTTCAAGGCTTTTGACGGTCTTTACGGCGCAGGTCAGTTCAACGGCACTTCGGGATATGAAGAAGCCGCCGCACAAGGTCTTATCGCAGGCATAAATGCCGCACTGAAAATTCTCGGCAGAAAACAGCTTGTTCTTGACAGAGCGTCATCATACATAGGCACTCTTATTGATGACCTTGTTACAAAGGGTTGTTCAGACCCTTACAGAATGCTCACATCAAGAAGCGAATACAGACTTTTGCTAAGACAAGATAACGCTGACATAAGGCTCACGCCTATAGGACATAAGATAGGGCTTATCTCAGACGAAAGATATCAGCATTTGCTTGACAAAAATGAACAGATAGCCGCTGAGATAAAGCGTGTTTCAAATATAAATATTGCGCCAAATTCTGAGATAAATGCCTATCTTGAATCTGTAGGCACTGACCCTCTTAACAACGGCATAAAGCTTGCTCAACTTATCCGCAGACCACAGGTGTCATATGACGGTCTTGCTCCTTTTGATAAGGAAAGACCTGAGCTTTCAGCAGAAGTAAAAGAGCAGGTAGAATTGCAGATAAAATATGACGGCTATATAAAGATACAGCTTGAACAGGTGGAGGCTATGCGAAAGCTGGAGAAAAAGGCTTTGCCTGCGGATATTGACTATAATGATATAAAAAGTCTTAGACTTGAAGCAATTGAAAAGCTCAATAAAATAAAGCCTGTATCAGTTGGTCAGGCAAGCCGAATCAGCGGAGTAAACCCTGCGGACGTGGGTGTACTTTTGGTATGGCTCTCATCAAAGAATGACCATAGGGAGGAATAGTATGTCAAAGCTTATTTCTAAGGACGATTTTATAAAGCTTTTTGATAATTATGATATAACAATATCTGACAGTGATTATTCACGCTTTGAAGCTTATGCAGAGCTGCTTTGTGAATGGAACGAGAAAATAAATCTTACTGCTATCACTGACCCTGAGGGAATTTCAATAAAGCATTTTTTTGACAGCGTTTATCCTTTCACACTTTTCGAGGTAAAAGAAAATGCAACGGTAATAGATGTCGGCACAGGAGCAGGATTTCCGTCCTGTCCACTGAAAATCGTCCGTGACGATATAAAGCTTACACTTCTTGACAGCCTTAACAAGAGGATAAATTTTCTTGCTCAGCTTTCAGACAGTCTTGACCTTGGTGCGACCTGCATACACGGCAGAGCAGAGGAGCTTGGCAGAAGTATGGAGTGCCGTGAACAATTTGACATTGCCACAGCAAGAGCAGTGGCAAACCTGAGCGACCTATGCGAGTATTGCCTGCCTTTTGTAAAAGTCGGAGGATATTTCGTTGCATTGAAAGGCTCAGGAGGAAATGACGAGCTGAAAGAGGCTAAAAATGCTATTAAGATACTGGGAGGAAAGGTCGAAGAGGTCTTTGATTATGAACTTCCAACAGGTGACGGCAGAACGCTTATCCTCATAAGAAAAGTATCTGAAACACCTGAGAAATATCCACGCAACAAGGGTCAAATGAAAAAGAAAAAATTATAAATATAAAGTAAAAGAAGCACCGAGCGAAGCGAGCAAAAGGTCCAGGGGCACGCCCCTGGTCAGGGTCAAGAGGTGAAACCCCTTGTGAGTAAATTTCTTGTTCGACTTCGCTCACAAGAAATGGGCAAAGCCCTGTCGGAGCTTTAGGCAGAGCCTCAATAGGCGCAATCCTACTAAGCGGTGCAGAATAATAAAAGAAGAAGTACAAAGTTGTAACCCAAAACAAAGCGGTGTCGGAGAACAAATCTCTGCACCGCTTTTGTAGTTTCTTATACAAAGTAAAATCCGCAAAAAGCGACAGCGATTTTGCGGCGGACAAACTGTAGACACAAATGTGTAGGGGCTGGCGCCCTCGACAGCTCGACATTGAAGCGGCTGGACTTGGATTGGTCACCAATGAAAAGAAGCAGACAATGTTATAAATTTTTGCGCCGAATATTGTGTGAAAAAAATACAAATGATATTGAAACCGAAACATCGATAAGCGTGACGTCGGGGCGCCGTCCCCTACAATAAAAACAAGCAAAATAGCAAAAAAACACGCTGAATTTTTGTTCAGCGTGTTTTCTTATTGTCATTTTTAATTTAGAACTCTATCTTTGAGTAAAGACCTGAATCCTTCATTGTGTCCTCAGGCTTTGGCTTCTTGTAGTCCTTTTCAAAGCTTGTTGTGATGTCAAAACCCTTTGAGCGGCGATTGTTATTGTTTCTTCTTCTGCCACCGTTCTTCTTGTAGCCGCCTCTGTTGTCATACTTTCTAGGTGTTGTAGAGCTGATTATTACCTTTCTCCATGGCTCTTCACCCTTTGACTGAGATGTTACACCCTCGATCTCTGATACAGCAGCGTGAATGATTCTTCTCTCATATGGATTCATTGGCTCGAGAGCTGATGAACGACCGCTTCTCTTTACGTTGTTTGCTATCTTTCTTGCAAGCTCTTCAAGCTGAGTCTTTCTTCTTGCCCTGAAACCATTGCAATCTGTGGATATTCTGAAATATTCTCTGTCTATCCTGTTGCATACAAGTGATGCAAGATACTGAAGTGAATCGAGGATATCGCCCTTCTTGCCGATAAGTTTCTCGAACTCTTCGCTCTTTATCTCAAAAAGTGCGCCGTTTTCAAGCTTTGTTACCTCGATCTCTGTGTCTTCTATGCCCATTGCCTTTATAACATTGAGTATATATTCCTTTGCACAGTCAGCCTTTTTCTGCAAAGTGTCGCTCCACTCTGCCTCTGCCTTGACTTCTTCCTGAACTTCTGCCTTTTCTTCAACAGCCTCTGTTTTTTCAGTTACAGTTTCTACCTTTGTTTCAGGCTCATATTCAGCTTCTACCTTTGCCTCACCCTTGATCTTTCCGAAAAAGCCCTTTTTAGGCTCTTCAAGAACTGTGAAAGTGATCTTTTCTACTTCTGTTCCAAATTCAACTGCCGCCTTGTTCTTTGCTTCGACTACAGTTGCGGCTGTAAAGATCTGTTTCATTTTTTTCTGCTCCTCTCGCTAAAAAAGTTTAGTCAACAACAGGTCAATCCTGTGAATCGTCATATTCGTCGCCGTATTTCTCAGCCATTCTCTTTCTGGCTTCGTTAAGACGTCTTCTCTGCTCGTCTTTAAGCTCCGTCTTTGTTTTCTTCTTAGGCTCATCGTAATCCTCATCGTCAGAAAGTGACTTTCTGATCTCAGCAGGATCCTTACCAGCCTGTATCATCTGAGCCTCAGCCATTTTCTCCATAAGAGTAGGCTTGCCCTTCTTTTTCTGCTTTGCTATATCCTTCTGAACAAGCTCTGCAACGTGTTCAGGTGTATATATCTTATTGAGTACGATAGTCTGTCCAAGTGCAAACAGTGAAGAATAGCACCAGTAAAGACCAAGACCTGCCGGATAGCTGAAACCGATCCACAGTGAGAAGATAGGCATACCATAAAGCATTATCTTCATTCCCATTCCGCCCATATTAGCGGCGTCAGGATTGTTCTTCTTTGCAAAATGCTGTGAAACGAATGTCACTATAAGCTGCAAAAGTGCTGATACAATAGGGATAATGCAGGAAAGATCCTTCATTGTTGGTATCTTTCCAAGGAAAAGTCCGAAAATGCTATAGTTGAAATCTTCAGCCGCAGCCTTTACGCTTGTTGGAAGCACATCTGCATACTGTCCGCCCTCTTTTTCAGTGAAAACGAAAGTCATAAGCTCAGGTCTTGACTGAATGAGGTTTGTGGAGAAGTAATTCTCGTTAAGAATAAAAGTATCTATATCATTATGAGCCTTAATAGCATCCATAACGTTAGATATCTTGTTGTCATTAGAAAGTGCCTTTGCAGACTTTGGATACTTGTCCTTGTCTGTAAAAAGCTTTTCAAGCTTATCATAAGCTTCGTCCTCAGTAGCACCGTCTTTCTCAAACTTTTCAATAAGCTTTTCTATTGTAGTATCCTTGCTTTTTACCTCAGCACTGACAACATAAAGATTCGATATCATGTTGTTTGAGTCTGTAAGCTCCTCTTTATCTGCGTTTGAAACGTAGGTAAGAGGTCCGTAAATAACAGGGATAAGAGCAAACAGAATGACCATTGTGATGACCATTGGCAAACAGCTTGCCATAGGATTTACGCCCGCCTTGGCGTAAAGGTTCATCTGCTCTTCCTGCATCTTCTGCTGGTTTTTAGCGTATTTCTTCTTTATCTTTTCAAGCTCAGGCTGAAGCATGGTCATTCTTGCCGTGCTCTTCTGCTGCTTAACGTTAAGCGGAAATACTATAAGTCTTGTAAGGATAGTGAAAAGCAGCAGTGCTATTCCGTAGTTCTTGCATACAAAATAGCAGCCCTTCATTATCCAGCCCAAAGGGGTCGCAATAATACCCATTTAATATCCTCCAGATCAATTATTTGTCATATTGATAACCTATATATCTGATTAAGCTCTCAGGCTTATTTTTTTCTGATTTTAAAATACTCAGTGGTAAGCTTGTCAGGAACATAGTCAACCCCTCCCAGACTCCACGGGTTGCACCTAAGCAGTCTCCATACAGTGAGCAACGTGCCTTTAAAAAAGCCGTGTTTTCTGTAAGCCTCCAGCGCATATGCCGAACAGCTCGGATAATACTTGCACCTTGGTCCGAAAAGAGGACTTATAAATCGCTGATAAAACCTTATCAGCAGCTGAGCCAGTTTACTCATTTTACTTTCTCTTTGCCCTGCCTGACCTGTTATTCTTTGGAACAGGCTTATTCATCTCTTTTATGAGTCTTTTTTTTATAAATCTTTCAATATCCTGAGTTTTCTTTTCCCCTATATCATTTCTTCCCACAAAAACTATATCATAGCCCAGCGGAAATTCCGCCTCGTTAAGTCTGTAGGCGGCTCTTACTATTCTCTTTATCCTGTTTCTCGTTACTGCGCAGCCCTGCTTTTTGCCCGCCGTTATTCCAAGCCTGTTATACGGGCTGCCGTTGGGATAAAAATATGCTGCTACAAAACTGTCTGCACAAAATCTTCCCTTTTTATAGCACCTTAAAAATGCCTTGTTATCCTTTAAAACCGTTGTGAACAGCATCTTCATTTCCCCATTGTGTACTGTTTTTTACTCTTTTCGCCTTTTCACGGCAATTTTGCCAAAAAAAGATAAAGACCCAATACCATGCAAATCAATGAATGGTATATAGGTCATCTGAGGCAGCGTCCAACGACGCTTAAATACAACTGCCTATGGACATCGATTCAGGCGTAACTAACCGCCTGAATAATGCCTGTCAGACTTATCATCAGAAACTGCCTGTATCTCTTAGTAGCTGAGTCTAGCTCTGCCCTTTGCTCTTCTTCTTGCGAGTACCTTTCTGCCGTTAGCAGTAGACATTCTCTTCATGAAGCCGTGAACTTTCTTTCTCTGAAGCTTTTTAGGCTGATATGTTCTTTTCATCGAATTCTCCTCCTTCCGCTTTCAACACTCCGTCATTTTATACAAAAAAACGTCCTCGGAGATGTTTAAACTTATAGGGTCACAGCAAATTACAATATCGCTATGAAAAAAGCCCTTGTAATTTAATATTATAGCTCATTCACACACCATTTGTCAAGCCTGTTCATAATATTTTTATATTTTTTTTGATATTATTTTTCTTTGCTTTGAGGGGCTTACTGTCCGAAAAACCTGCCGCTTACGTCCTCCTTTTTAATGAGCATACAATATATTGTGTGCCAAATATAAATTATATCTGTATTAAGTGTTTTTTCTTATCTTTGAAAAGCATACTTTTTATCCTTATTTCTTTCCTTATATATAATATATAGGACTTGAAATTTTAAGTCAAGTGTGCTATAATAGTATAGAATTGATTAATTATGCCTGTTTATATTTTTTTTAAACTCTGACCTGCCGTCTGTTTGACAGGGGTCACGGCGGACAGCGGAAACACCGCACAGGCAGAGCTATTTTCTAGGAGGTTATGAAGAAACAATGGATTCCTTTAATGACGTATTTCAGGAGGTCCTGAAATATTGCCGAAACTGCAAAAGTATCAGCGAGCCGGGATATAACAAATGGATAAAGATACTTGAACCGATGAAGCTTGAAAACAATGTGGCTTATTTGCTCACTGATTCTGATTTTTCAAGAGATATCACTATGAACGCCTATGAGAATCTTTTAAAAGAAGCTTTTCTCAACACTTTGGGCTTTGAGGTAGATATAAAAATACTTGTTAAAGACAAAGAAGAAGTTAATGAAGCTGAGGAAAAGGATATAGAAGTCAAGGTGGCTGACTTTTCTGATGAAGAAAACAACAATCTTACCTTTGATAACTTTATCAAAGGTAAATCGAATGATCTTGCCTATGCTTTCAGCACGGCTGTCGCACATAAGTATGACGAAGATCAGAAAACGCCGTCTAACACAAATACTATATTCAACCCTCTCATCATATACGGTGATTCGGGACTTGGAAAAACGCACCTTATGAAAGCTATCGAGCATGAGGTAAAGAAAAATCACCCTGAGCTGAAAATTATTTACACCACAGGTGAATCCTTTATAAACCAGCTCGTTAAAGCTATCGAGTCAAAGGAAACTAATAAATTTCATGATAAATACAGAAATGCCGACTATCTTATGGTAGACGATATACAGACCATTGCAGGCAAGGAGCGTATGCAGGAGGAATTTTTCCATACCTTCAACGATCTTTACAATGCGGGCAAGCAGATAGTTCTCACATCGGATATTGCACCGTCAAAGATATCGAAGCTTCAAAACAGGATACTTACCAGATTTTCACTTGGCGTTCAGGTAGACGTTACACCGCCTGATTTTGAAACAAGAATGGCTATCGTAAAGAAAAAGGCTGATATGCTGGACTTACAGCTTTCTGACAATGTCGTAAGGATAATAGCAGAGAAGATAAAGACGAACATACGTCAGCTTGAGGGAACTGTAAACAAAATAAAGGCTCTTACCATTTATACAAATGAAAGCCCGTCCATATCTATGGCTCAGAGGATAATCAAGGAAATAATCATTGAAAATCACCCTGCTGAGATAACGGTTGACAGGATACTTCAGGAGGTAGCGGCAGCATTTGACGTTACTGCTGACGACATAAAATCAACAAACAGACGTGCAAACGTGTCCCTTGCAAGAAAAATAGCGATCTATATCTTCAAGGACGTAAAGGGCATGACCTTTATACAGATAGGAAATGTGCTTAACAAAAACCATTCAACTATGACCATACACTATCAGGACGTTGTTAAAAATCTTAAAGAGAACAAACAGCTAAAAGATACCGTTGACGACATAATCAAAAACCTCAAGGACAATTAAACGGACTATTTCAACATTTTCAACATAGTTTTCAACAATTTTGTTGAATATCCGGACTTGGATATATAAAGCTTTGCGGAATGTTTTTCAAAACTTTGCACAATGAAGTTTAAACCATGGTGTTATAAAATCAAACACCGATTTTCAGGTTTCAACATTTTTTGCGATAATAATAAACATTCAACAAACATTTTTTCAACTTTTCAAACACAAAAAAAGTTTTTGAAAACACAGTTGAAGTGATGTTAAAATAAACTTGAAAAGCAAAACAAGTCTGCAAAAGGCTTTGAATGACTTTTCAACCATTTCAACACACTCTACTACTAATACTAATTTAATATTGATTTATTTATATATTATCAGAGCAAAAAATATAAATTTGAGAAATTCATATGTTGAAAAAACAAAAGTCAGATAAATGTAATTTTTTAGAAAGGAAATTGCTATGAAAATTCTGTGTAATAATGCTTCACTTTGCGGAGCAGTAACAAATGTTTCAAAAGCAGTGTCAGAACGTGCTGCACTTAAATCTCTTGAGGGAATAAAATTCAAGCTTGAAAACTCAATGCTGGAGCTTACCGGCTATGACCTTGAGATAGGTATAAAAACTGTTATTCCGGTAAAGAGCGACGATTCGGGAGAATTTATACTCAATGCAAGGTTATTTTCAGAAATGATAAGGAAAATGCCTTCTGAAGAGATCCTGATAGAAGTTTCTGAAAATTTTCAGGTAACGATCTCAGGAGGAGTTACCACATTCAATATCCCTGCAACATCAGCAGAGGAATATCCTGCGCTACCTAAGAAAGAGGAAGAAAACAAGATAACTATCTCTCAGCCTGTTCTTAAGGATATGATAAATCAGACAAAGTTTGCCGTGGCTGTTACAGACCTTAAGCCTGTTCTTAAGGGCGAGCTTTTTGAGATCGAAAACGGTACTCTTACTCTTGTTGCCCTTGACGGATATAGACTTGCTGTGAGATATGAGCCTATAAAGTATGACAGAAGTCTTAAATTCGTCGTGCCTGCAAAAACACTCTCTGAGATAGCAGCACTTCTGGGAGATAATGACGAAGAAACAGCCTCCGTTTATCTCTCAAAAAATCATGTTGTGTTTGAATTAAACGGCTATCTTGTTTATTCAAGACTTATCGAGGGCGAGTTCCACCCTTATAAGTCAGCTATACCAACCACTTGCACAACTGAGGTCATTGTTGACAGGAAAGAGCTTATTGCCGCTCTTGAAAGAAGTTTGATACTTATAAGTGACAGAACACCGTCACCTGCAAGATGCTATTTTGAAAATAATTCTATAAAAATAAACTGCTCAACAAGCGTTGGAAAGATAACAGACGAGATAAAGGCTGATATAGCAGGTCCTGTTATCGAGATAGGCTTCAAGTGCAAATATCTTCTTGACCCTCTGAAGGTCATAAAGGAAGATAAGGTCAAATTGCAGATGAGCGGAAGTCTGCTGCCTATGAAGATAGTTCCGTGTGAGGGCGACGCTTATACTTACCTCGTTCTCCCTGTAAGACTAGCAAAGGAATAAGAATATGAAATATCAACAGATAGATGTAAATATAAAATCAGAGTTTATAAAGCTCGATTCTCTGCTTAAATATGCAGGCGTTGTGGAAACAGGCGGCATTGGCAAGGAGATAATCCTCGAAGAGAGAATCAAAGTAAACGGTGAGGTCTGCACTATGAGGGGAAAGAAGATCCGCCCCGGGGATAAGGTGCAGATAGACGAGATAGCTACAGAGATAGTGGTAAAATAAAATGGTGATAACCAAAATTTCCGCAGACGGATTTAAAAATCTCAAAAAAGTCGAGATATATCCTCATGAGAAAATGAATATTTTCTGCGGAAAGAATGCTCAGGGCAAAACAAATCTTATAGAAGCTATATGGCTTTGCAGCGGAGTGAGGTCTTTTCGCAACACAAAAGACAGAGAAATGATAGATATAAACGGACAGTTCATGAATATCGACATTTCATTTAAAAACAGTTTTCGCAGTCAGGATATACATTTTGCAATGGCAAGACCTAATGTGAGAGAAAAAAACGTCACCTTGAACGGCGTAAAGCTGAAAACTCCCTCAAAGCTTTTCGGAAGCCTTGATTGTGTTATCTTTACTCCTGAGGATCTGGAGCTTTCAAAAGGTTCTCCTGAAAACAGACGGCAGTTTCTTGACCTTTCAGTGTCACAGATAAAAAATTCCTACAGCTCTGTTATCTCAAAATATGATGATCTTATAGAGCAGAGAAATATATTGTTAAAAAATATCTGTTACGGCAGATCAAAAAGAGAAGAGCTTGAAGTGTGGGATATCCAGCTTGCTCAGCTTGGGGCTTATATCTCGCTTTTAAGATATAATTATACCAAAAAGCTCGATATGTTCGCAAAAAAGCTTTATGAGGATATATCAGAGGGCAGAGAAAGGCTGGAGCTTGAATATTATTCCACTGTGTATTCCAATCTGGAGGGCAGAAAAGATTATGCAGGAGAAATGGCTGAAGAGTATCTAAGCTGTCTGCAAAATAATCTTGATGACGATATAAGAGCAGGATTTACACAGAAAGGCGTTCACAGAGATGATCTTGCGGGAAAAATAAACGGACTGGCAGTTAGACAGTTCGCTTCTCAGGGACAGCACCGCTCTCTCGCACTTATTTTGAAGCTTTCGCAGGCTTATATACTTGCCGAGGAGATAGACGACAGCCCGTGTATACTTCTCGATGATGTTTTGAGCGAGCTTGACCTATCAAGGCAGAAGTTCGTTATCTCGAAAATACACGATATGCAGGTCTTTATAACCTGCTGTGACAGGAATATCCCCTTTGACGAGAAAAGCCATGGAAAGATATTCAATATAGAAAACGGAATGATAGTTCAGGAGAATAAGTGATGTTTCTGCATTTAGGAAATAACTATTTAGTCAATACTAAAGATATCATAGGGATCTTCGATATAGAGAACACCTCTGTTTCTGCCAACACAAAGGAATTTCTAAATTTTGCGGCAAAAAACAGACGTGTTGTGAACTGCACATATGAGATGCCTAAAAGCTTTGTGGTGTGCCTTGATAAAGACTTTACGGAAACTGTGTATATAAGTCAGATGAGCTGTGCCACACTTTTGAAAAGAAGCAAAAGAATGCCTGAATGATGAATCAAAGATATAAGATTATAAGATAAAAAACCAAGTGATGAGGGGGTTATTTTTTGGAAAATAACAACGAGATCGAGATCCAGAACACCGAGGAAATATCCATGGTGGATAAGCAAAATGATTATAATGAAAATCAGATACAGGTGCTGGAGGGTCTTGAAGCGGTAAGAAAAAGACCTGGTATGTATATCGGATCAACGGGTCCAAAGGGACTTCACCACCTTGTCTACGAGATAGTTGACAACGCTATCGATGAGGCATTGGCAGGATATTGCACTGAGATAGAAGTAGAGATACTTCCTGGGGACATTATCAGAGTTACCGATAACGGACGTGGTATCCCTACAGGTATACACCCAAAGGAGAAAATATCTGCTGCAACGGTAGTTTATACCATTCTCCACGCAGGCGGAAAGTTCGGCGGCGGCGGATATAAGGTAGCAGGCGGACTTCACGGCGTTGGTGCGTCTGTAGTAAACGCCCTCTCGGAATATCTTGAGCTTACAGTTTATGACGGAAAACATATCCACTTCCAGAGGTTTGATAGAGGTAATTATTCAGAGCCGCTGAAAATAATCGGCGATACTGATAAAACAGGAACTTCCGTTCTCTTTAAGCCTGACCCTGAGATATTTCAGGAAACAACAGTTTTCGATTATGAAACACTGCTGAAAAGACTTAGAGAACAGGCATTCCTTAATGCCGGTATAAAGATAATATTCACTGATAAAAGAAATGAAGCCGAGCCTGTGGGCGAAACTCTCCATTATGAGGGCGGTATAAGACAGTTTGTGGAGCATATCCACAAAACAAGAGGCGTTACTCCGCTTTCTGAGGAAGTTATATATGTCAATGGCATGGAGGGCGACACTTTCGCTGAGATAGCTTTGCAGTATAACGATACTTATAATGACCTTATACTTTCATTTGCTAATAATATCCATACTCCTGACGGCGGTACTCATGAAACAGGCTTCAAAAATGCTCTTACAAAGGTAATAAATAACTACGGTAAGAAGTTCGGCTATCTTAAAGACGACGATAAGCTTCTTGGCGACGATGTTAGAGAGGGTCTGACAGCTATAGTTTCCGTTAAGCTTACAAACTGTGAGTTTGAGGGACAGACAAAGGGCAGACTTGGCAATCCTGAGGTAAGACCTTTCGTTGACAAGATAGTTACCGAAAAGCTTATGAACTACTTCGAGGAAAACCCTACTGTAGCAAAGGCTATATTTGATAAGTCCGTTCAGGCACAAAAGGCAAGAGAAGCCGCAAAGAAAGCAAGAGAGCTTACAAGAAGAAAATCTGCTCTTGAATCCTCTTCACTTCCCGGCAAGCTTGCAGATTGCTCAGAGAGAGATGCTTCACTCACCGAAATCTATATCGTCGAGGGAGATTCTGCGGGTGGCTCTGCAAAGGAAGGCAGAGATAGAAAATATCAGGCTATACTTCCTTTGTGGGGAAAAATGCTCAACGTTGAAAAAGCTAGGATAGATAAGGTATACGGCAATGAAAAGCTTATGCCTGTTGTTACCGCACTGGGAACATCAATAGGCGAGGACTTTGACCTTTCAAAGCTCCGTTACGGCAAAGTTATCATCATGGCCGATGCCGATGTGGACGGTTCTCATATCAGAACACTTCTGCTCACATTCTTCTTTAGATTTATGCGTCCTCTTATCGAGGAGGGTCATATCTATCTTGCTCAGCCACCGCTTTTCAAGGTTGCAAGGGGCAAGCAGGTCAGATATGCTTTCTCAGACGCAGAGAGAGATCAGTATATTTCTGAGCTTTCAGGTGAAAACAATCTGAAAGTAAACGTTCAGAGATATAAAGGTCTTGGTGAGATGGACCCTGAACAGCTTTGGGAAACAACTATGGATCCTGAAAGAAGAACTATGATAAAGGTGACAATGGAGGACGCTGTTAAGGCGGACGAGATATTCACTATTCTTATGGGCGATAAGGTCGCACCGAGAAAAGAATTTATAGAGAAAAATGCAGAGTATGTAAAGGATCTTGACGTTTAAAGAAAGGATACTGCTTTGGATAACAACGAAAATAAAAATCAGGAAAAAGAGCTTGAAGAGGTAAAAACAGAGGAAGCCGTTGAAACGGCTGAGAAAGCTGTGGATAATGCTGATGAGGTGGAAGAAGCACAGATAGAAAAAGAGCCTGTTTTGAGCTTTGAGTATGATGTGAAAAACGAGGAAGAGGAAAGAGCTTTTTTAGCCTTTCAGAAGAAATTCGTTTATGCGCATAACTGGAAGATAACAGCGGCTTTCGGCGTTGTTGCGGTGCTTTTTATAGTGTCCATAGTGAGAAACCCTTCGGGATATCTTAACTGGGTGCTGGCGTTCATATGCCTTGCAATAATCGTTCTCACATGGTATAACACCAGAAGAATAAGAAAATATCTTATGCAGGCACTTAAACCTCTTGAAGACGACAAGTATGTTTTCACCCTATATGACGACAGTTTCAAAATAGAAACACTGCCGACAGAGGAGGAAAAGCAGGAGGAGGACTTTACTCCTGTTCCGCCGAGAATAGTTGGTTTTGAGGATATCTCACTAAACGTTTTGGAAAATGACGAGATGTTTATTATAATACTCAAAAAAGAAACTATTTATGTGCTTGCAAAAAGAGTTATGAACGAGCAGCAGCAGGAAACTCTGAGAAAAACTTTTTCAGATCTGCTTGATAGCGATTATGAAATGATAGATAATAAATAAGAACAGGATATGTTCTTTTCAAAGTAAACCGAAAGGTTAAAAAGGAGTGGATAAAGTGAGCGATTATAACGTTATTGACACTGATGTTGAAGCGATAATGAAAGAATCTTTCATTCAATATTCAATGGCGGTAATTGTATCCAGAGCCTTACCTGATGTAAGGGACGGACTTAAACCTGTTCACAGAAGAATTTTATATACCATGTATGAAAATGGTCTTACACCTGATCAAGCTTACAGAAAATGTGCAGATACGGTCGGATCTGTGCTTGGTAAATATCACCCACACGGTGACGCATCAGTTTATGACGCACTTGTAAGACTTGCTCAGAAGTTCTCAATGAGATATCCTCTTGTTGACGGTCACGGAAACTTCGGTTCTGTTGACGGCGACCCTCCGGCTGCCTACCGTTATACTGAGGCTAAAATGGCTAAGATGTCAGTAAATATGCTGACAGATATAAACAAAACAACTGTTGATTTTCAGTCTAACTATGATGACAGACTGAAAGAGCCTGTTGTGCTGCCGTCAAGATTTCCAAATCTTCTCTGTAACGGCTCAGTAGGTATCGCTGTGGGCATGGCAACGAATATCCCTCCTCATAACCTCCATGAAGTTATCGAGGGCATGAAAACTGTCATGAAAAACCCTGATTGCACACTTGATGAGCTTATGCAGAGCATAAAGGGTCCTGACTTCCCTACAGGCGGTATCATCATGGGCAGGTCCGGTATCAGAGCGGCTTACGGCACAGGTCGAGGCAAGATAACACTGCGTTCAAAGACCTCTATCGAGGAGATAAAGGGCAGAAACTGCATTATCGTCACTGAGATACCTTACATGGTAAACAAGGCAAGACTTGTTGAGTCTATTGCTGACCTTGTTAAGGAAAAGCGTATCGACGGAATACACTATATAAACGATGAATCCGGCAAGGATGGAATGAGGATCGTTATTGAGCTGAAAAAGGACGCTAATCCGCAGGTAGTTCTCAACAAGCTGTTCAGCTATACACAGCTTCAGGATACTGTGGGCGTTATAATGCTCGCTCTTGTGAACGGTATCCCTAAGGTGCTGACCCTCAAGGAAATGCTTGAGCAGTATATAGACTTTCAGGTCGATGTTATCACAAGAAGAACTAAGTTCGACCTTAACAAGGCAAAGGAAAGAGAGCATATCTTAAAGGGTCTTGTTATCGCACTTGACAATATCGACGAAGTTATCGAGATAATGAAAACTTCTAAGAATATCCCGGAGGCTAAGCAAAGACTTAATCAGCGTTTTGGTCTTACAGATATTCAGGCTGACCATATCGCAAATATGACCCTCGGACGTCTGACCGGTATGGAAAGACAGAAGATAATCGACGAGTTGGCTGAGATTGAAGTCAAGATAGCTGATCTTGAAGATATTCTTGCAAATCATCAGAGAATACTTGATATAATCATTGAAGAGGTCGAGGCTATTCAGGATAAGTTCGGTGACGAGAGAAGAACTCAGATAGAAAATGTCAGCGGTGAAGTTGATATTGAAGACCTTATCCCTGTTGAGGAAAGTGTTGTTACCTATACAAATGCAGGATATATAAAGAGAATGCCTGTTTCAGAGTACAAGGCTCAGAAACGTGGCGGACGTGGCGTAACGGGTATGAAACAGCGTGAGGACGATTATATCGACGAGCTTCAGACCTGTTCTTCACATGACAATATACTCTTTATCTCCAATAAGGGCATAATGTATAAGCTCAAATGCTATGAGCTGCCTGAGGGCTCAAAGGCTTCAAGAGGCACAAATATAGTAAATCTTCTTGAACTGGGCGAGGGCGAGAAGATAGCCGCAATGATAAAAACTGCCGACTTTGACGAGGGCAAGTATATCGTCATGGTAACAAAGAACGGCAAGATAAAGAGAACTCCGCTGACTTCCTACAGAAATGTAAGAAAGAATGGTCTTATTGCAATCGGTCTTGATGAGGGCGACGAGATTGCAGGAGTAAGAATGACCTTTGGTGACAATGAGGTTATCGTTGCAACGCATAATGGTTATGCTATCAGGATAAGAGAAACAGACATAAGAGAGATGTCAAGAGTTGCACACGGCGTAAAGGCTATAAAACTCAGGGGCAGCGACTATGTTGTATCAATGGCAAGAGTAAGAGAGGGTGCAAGCGTTCTCACTGTTGCAGAAAATGGTCTTGGCAGACGTGTTCCGCTGGAGTCTTATAAGGTACAGAACAGAGGCGGCTACGGTCTTATGAACTATAAGAGTGGCGGAGTATGCGGAATAAAGGTCGTTGATGATGAAGATGATATCATCATGATATCCACAGATGGCATTGTTATCAGAATTAGAGCCTGCGATATCAGCATGATGAGCAGATACTCCCGTGGCGTAAGACTTATGAGAGTCGGCGAGGACGGCAGAGTGGTTTCATTCACAAGAACTGAGCATGACGATGATGTTGAAACGGCAGAGGTAGAAAAGGCTACTGCCGAGGAGATAGCAGAGGCTCAGGCTGAGGAAAATGCTGAGGTCATTGAAGAGAATACCGAAAGCGTTGAGAATGAGGATTCTGAGAACACGGAAGAATAATATAAAAATCAAGTAAAGACAAAATAAACGGGCGAACACTGTTCGCACCTACATTGACTAAAAAATTAACGGACGGCTAAAAACCGTCCGTTTTTGTATTTCAGGCAACAAAAAAGGTGAGCGGCACATGACCGTTCACCTTTTTGCATATTCAAAATTACTTTGTTATCTTGTCCTTGCCGCCCATGTACATTCTCAGTGGCTCAGGGATATTAACTGTTCCGTCAGCATTGAGATTGTTCTCAAGGAATGCGATAAGCATTCTTGGAGGTGCAACAACTGTGTTGTTAAGAGTGTGAGCAAAATACTTTGTGCCGTCCTCTGCCTTTATTCTTATGCCAAGACGTCTTGCCTGTGCGTCGCCAAGATTTGAGCATGAACCAACTTCAAAATACTTCTTCTGTCTTGGGCTCCATGCCTCAACGTCACAGCTCTTTACCTTGAGGTCTGCAAGATCGCCTGAGCAGCACTCAAGTGTTCTTACAGGAATATCGAGTGAACGGAAGAAATCAACAGAATTCTGCCACAGCTTGTCATACCATGCCATGCTATCTTCAGGTTTGCAGACAACTATCATTTCCTGCTTTTCAAACTGGTGTATTCTGTAAACACCTCTCTCTTCGATGCCGTGTGCGCCAACTTCTTTTCTGAAGCATGGTGAATAGCTTGTGAGAGTCTTTGGAAGTTCACCCTCTGGAATGATAGTGTCGATAAATCTGCCTATCATTGAATGTTCAGAAGTACCGATGAGATAAAGGTCTTCACCCTCTATCTTGTACATCATGCCTTCCATTTCAGAAAAGCTCATAACGCCTGTAACAACGTCTGAACGTATCATGTAAGGAGGAATGAAATATGTGAAACCTCTGTCTATCATGAAATCTCTGGCATATGAAAGAATTGCAGAATGAAGTCTTGCAATGTCGCCCATAAGATAATAGAAGCCGTTTCCTGATGTTCTTCTTGCACTGTCAAGATCGATGCCGTTAAAGCTTTCCATAATGTCAACGTGATATGGGATCTCATAATCAGGAACAACAGGCTCTCCGAATTTTTCAATCTCTACGTTCTCGCTGTCGTCCTTGCCTATAGGAACGCTTGGGTCGATTATGTTAGGGATAACGAGCATTCTCTCACGGATCTTAGCTTCAAGCTCCTTTTCCTTTTCAGCCATAGCGTCAAGCTCAGCACCGATAGCGGATACCTCAGCCTTTACCTTCTCAGCTTCGTCCTTCTGACCCTTAGCCATAAGACCGCCTATCTGCTTGCTCATTACCTTTCTTTTATTTCTCAGCTCGTCAGCCTTTGTTTTGGCTGCTCTGTATTCCTCGTCAAACTGAGCTACCTCGTCAACAAGAACGAGCTTTTCGTCCTGAAACTTCTTCTTGATGTTTTCCTTGACAAGCTCAGGATTTGTACGGATAAGCTTAATATCTATCATTTTACATACTCCTTTTAGCTGACGCAAAAAAAATTCCTTACGTCGCAATATTTATCCTTTTAATAATATCACTAAAAGGAGATTTTGTCAAGACAAAGCCCCTTTAAAACAGGCTTTTGAAACAGGTTTTGAGAGAACTTTTTTCATAGATGAAATACTATCATGATATAAGTAACAGTGCGAATTTCATAAAATGTAGGTTTGTCAATCATATTGGACACTATTATTAAGAAATTCGATAGGCGAAA
>OGII01000656.1_pt1 | contig 30536 bp, 29 predicted proteins | sample 1571701 | NCBI WGS metagenome assembly OGII01 (sample SAMEA2581950, study PRJEB24529) | metagenome | biome: Human gut stool | place: China | collected 2011
GGGGACGCGATATTTTCCGTGGAAAAGAACGTCAGCCCCTTTCCCGAAATTGCACAGGAGTAGGAATTGTTCATGTAGAACACACGCGGGACAATCGTTCCGTCAAACGGATCGTCAAATCCTCCGACAATTCGATCCGGAACATTTTTTCCGACCTCGGAAAAATCATAAAATACCACGCGGTTTTTCAGCTCGCCGTTCTTGATATACACAACAGAACACATCAGCTGTGTACCGTCCTCCGAGAGTGCCTCTCCGAGCACATATCCATCTCCCGAAATGATCGTCTTGATTCCTACCTGAAGAGAGCTTCCATCACGGTCATAAAACATGACGTAACTCGCAGTAGAATCCTCGACAACCGCCGCAACAATCCCCGTTCCCGAGATCGTCACCTTGCTGATCGGAAGCACCGTCGATGCCTCCCCGACTTTTCCGGTTGAACCGAAAATATAGATCTTGTTTCCCTGCCGGTCTGCAATCGCGACATAGTCGCCCTGCTTTGTGACAATCGGATTCTTCATCTCATAGCTCTCTGTCCAGACCGTCTTTCCGTGATTGTCCAGATAGGAAGCACCATCCTTTGTGTACTTGAGTACATTATTCCCAAAACTTTCGTATCCGACCAGGCTTCCCTCATTCATATCGGTCTGCCACGCCGTCTCATAGCTGACATACTGATAATTTCTCTGGTAATAATAAAGTCCGCCTCCTGCTCCACCTATCACTGCCAGCAAAGCGACAAGAAGGATCAGCTTGCGCCTTCGCGCTTTCTTGTATGCCTGGACTGCTGTCTCTTCCCCATCCGGGTTAAGTTCCGAACGCAACTCCGGTGGGATCGGAGCTCCTGCTGAAATCACCCTCTGTCGCAGTTTTTGTTTCTTGCTTTCTCTGCTCATGGAGCTCATATCACTCATGATTCCTTATCTCCCAAATATGATTCTGTCAGATTTTTCCATATAAGATTTTTACTCGGACAGATTCATATCTCTTTTCTCGTATTCATTATTAATTTCTGTTTCCGAAAATGATCTCTGCATTTCTCTCTCAGATATCAATTACCATGTCTGATTCCGTTGGTCCAGGCGTGGTACTCTGCAATTTTGATAGATGCACAGAGCTTTATGCAAAAGTACATTTTGAAACACGCTCTAGTATATCTCATTTTGAGATACGGGTCAAAGAGTTTACGGATTGATTTCCGGTGGGAGATAAATCTTCTGCCCCACAGAGAGATGACTTCCATCTCCAAGCTGATTCCATGCACAGATCGTCTCCAAATTTGCGAGGCTGTGATACCGATCCATGCAGATCCCATACAAAGTCTCTCCGGTCTGCACGACATGAGAAATCGCATTCGACGGAATGGACACCTGCTGAACCTGCTGAGATTGCGAACCTGATGAAGCTGACAGGTTCTGCTCACTTGAGTTATTTGAACTATTTGAGCTATTTTGTGAACCTGAGAGATCTGAGGAGTCTGGTTCACTTGAGGAACTCGACACACTTGACACACTTGACGCACCTGGAGATTCCACAGAAAGGCTCAATGACTCTGTCTGCGCTCCATTTGCGCTCTGTCCGCTCCCCTCTGCGCCGTCCATCCCACTCATTCCTGAACGTTCATCGCTTCCTGCATTCCCTGACGAACTCAGTGAATTTGACGAATTTGATGAATCTGACGAATTCGCAGAATCGTCTCCCGCATCCCCGAGCCGAATTTCTGCAAGCGTCGGATAGACTTCCCCCGGCACATGCTCGATCTCAACCTCATCTGCTGTGCCCCCTGCCTGAGAACCGACTGCCTGTCCGGTCTTTTCTCTCAAAATTCTCGTCCAGTCCCCCGCACTGCCCTCAGGCACCACAGACGCGAGCACTGCCTCCATCTGTTGCATCTTGTGGTAATTGTTCACCATGACGACACTGCCCGCAAGCACGACGAGGGAGAGCACCCCACAGGCTGTACCGAGCGTTCCGGTTAGACTCCTGCGTTTTCCCGCCTTCACCTGGTTCTCTTCCATTTTTTTTCGGAAATCACGGATCACTCCGTCCCTCGTCTGGCTCTCAATCCGCCTTGCGTCTTTTCGAGAAACCATGTAGTCCTGCATCATCTGATTTTTTTCGTAGTAAATGTTGTATCCCCGCAATTTATAAAATCCGTCCTCCGAGGCAGTATACACTGCTTCCTCCCCCTCAAGTCCGCTGTTGACATACATCAGCTGATTCTTTCCGGAGAAATACGTCCCATGCTGTTTCCAATAGTTGAGCGGGCTGAGCATCGCTCCGGGAGCACCGCAGAGAAACCATCCAAGGACGATCCGTCTCGGAAACATCTGCTCCATATCTCGATATGCCTTTTTCCAGAGTTCTTCAGAAAATTCTACTTTTTCTCCTCCGATGGACGCGCCCTCTATCTCGAGTGCCCCATCCACAAACAGATAGGGAACTCCGTCCTCCTCCCGATTTTCGCCCAGCAAAAGTCCGACCCGCAGATCCTGTCCGCCGGTCGGGTAGAGACGCCTCAAATATGTATTTACATAGTCTTCGACATAAAGCTTTAAAACCGGGTCCCGCTCCCCGATCTGCCGGATATTTTTCGGCAACTTCGGGTATGGATTATAACATTCTCCCATAATCTAATCTCACCATCCTGCCATTTCTTTCTCCGTGAGTGCGTCCCAGATGTTCCAGAAATGCCACTGAGTCAGACACCAAATGCTCTGTCTTGCGCATCTCTCGCCTGTCCGTCCTGTCGCATAATAACCGGCAGATAACCGAAAAAAACATTTCTTTTTAGGTTGGCACACACTCTGACAACCGAACAGGCTGCAAAGAAGTTACAAGATTATAACCTTAGCCTGTCCAGATGTCTGATCACAGCAGAGTATATCACGGGAAAAGCAAAGAATTTGTCAAATCCAGGTGCGATTTTCGAGGAACTGTTCGACAAGAAATGCCGATTCACAGATGTAATCTGCCATCTGCATAACGAGCGAAAGTCGAACGCTCTGGAGCATCAGCGGATCGCGATTTCCATATCCACCCACAATGCCCGTCAGAAAAATATCCCCGACCGCCTGTAATTCCTTCGCCACTCCAAGTCCCGGTCGGAGTGAGCCACGCCCGAGTGTCACACAGCCGACATGCTCCATGCTCCCGACGGAGGCATCCACAGCAACGATCACACTGCGTGGATAACGTTGATGAATCATCCGGACATATTGTTCGAGATTCATCGCATGAACAGGGCGCTCGAGCGTTCCGACAACCTGAAGTCTTCGCACATTTCCCGATGACAATTTGTAACCGATCAGAGGTCCGAGACTGTCCCCGGTCGAGCGATCCGTCCCTATGCACAGAAAGACAACTCCATTTCGTTCCCTCGTGCTCAGAAGCTCCCCAATCATCGCGCACATCAGCCCTGCACAGTAGCGGACATCTCCCTTCTGTCGCGAGTCAAAATAATAAATCCCATATCGGTTTCCGTTTTTTCGTTCTGCCTGCTGTCCCTCTATTTTCATTTCTGATTTTCTCTTCAATAATTTCATCATTTTCCGCCTGTGCCATTTTTTGTTAGTATAGGCAAAGAGTTTGGAAATTATGTATAGGGGAGTATGCGAAAAAAGCGACCACAGCTGACATATATAACATGCATCTGTGATCGCCATTCTTTCACTCATTTACTTATTCTCTTATTTTGTCGCCAGCTCTGCTTTCTGTTTCGCTTTCGTCCGGTAAACCTCAATCGCCTCACTGATATTGGAGGCCTCTCCCCTCTCGATCATACCCTTCAAATCCTGAATCTTCAACGGATCGAGAAATTCTCTCCCGAGATAGGTGCTGTAATGATCTGCCAGATCCAATCGTCTCTCCTTCACCTCCGTCGAGGTCTCCTTGAGTTGACTGCGAACTTCCTCATACTCATTCTGAAGACGCACAAGGTCAGCCTCATGGTTATGCTCAATCTCATCCTGAAGAATTGTCTTTGTCACATTCTCAAACGTATTCAATGTATCTTTCTTTTTCAGAGCCACACTGCTGAGTTCCTGCTGGATTCTAGCAATCTCATCGTCATATTTTTCCAGATCATAGAAAGACTCATTCCGATCTTTCCGAATCGTGGAAGTGATCACGCGGATTTTCCTATTATTCGCATGAATCTCATCGAGAATCTGACGTCCCTCCTTGAGAGGTTCCATGTAGCGCATCTTTGTATGGTTGCTCAGTCCGACATACATTCCTCCAAAAATCAGGATATCAAGCGCATAAATTCCTGCAAGATAAATTGTTCTGTGATTCGGAATTAAAAGATAAATTCCACACGGCAGCGCCACAAACAAAACTGCCACAAACAAGAGCAGAGTCAGAAATTCTTTTATCCACCTCGGGAAAAACAGCGAGTAATACAGACGACTTTTGCAAAATCCCGGCACATGATTCTGTCTAAAAACAGTCTTCATTCTCAGTCTCAGTTCTTTGTTGTGTGAGTGTAGTTCAAACGTCTCCTCGGCGATTCTCTCCTTCACTCCCTGATTTTTTGCCTTCTCCCGTCTGGCTCTGGCTTTTTTGAGCTGTTCCTGCGCTTTTCCGATCTCTGTATCATAACTGGAATCAATCTCATCCCTGCGCTTTTTGATTGTCTGAGCGACCAGCTCCGCAACCTGTTTGCGCTCCATCTCCAGAAGTTTTTTCTTTTTTCCCTCATCCTGAATCAACTGTTTTTCTCTGTCTTCCACAACAGCCAACGCTTCCACCGCATTTCTGGCATTTTCCAGAAATTCCACGCATTCCTTTCCCGTCTGTGCCATTCTGTCCATTCCTCCTCGCCGTAATCTGCTACCATCACTGTGTCGTCTGTATTATCCACAATTATCTGTATTGTCTATATCATTTATATCTTTATATCTCTATCACATAGCAATTTTTTATTCGGAAGATTCCATATTCCATTTAGAAAATTTTTTCCTGTAAATGGTAACATTTATTTATTTTTCCGAGCATTCTCTCTTCTCTTTAGTTTACTACGAAATGACATATCCCACAAGGGGCACAAAGATCTCCTTACCGCCCATTCGTCGCACAAACCGCAATAAGATCTCTCTTGTCAATCCCTCTCAGTTCCGCTATAATGTTGCCTGAACACGAACCACAACCAGAAGGGAGAATTTTTATGTTTCGTATGTGGGGAAAAATCTGGAAAGACAATCATATGATAAAAGATACGGTCATCGCAAACGGGGATTACAATCAGTCTCGCACCACTATGGTCTTTCAGGCAGTAGAGGACATCTGTCGTCAATTCGATCTGAGTTGCCCGATCTGGCTGGATTCCAACATCAATGATTTCAAGTTGCATGCAAAAACGCGCTTCACTCAGGACAGCTTTATTGAATCCATCGACTTTGATTCTCTGGAAATTCATGTCATTGAAGAATAAAAGAAATAATAAAAACAATAAAAAAGGCAATAGGAAAAGCAGCAAGAAAAGCAACATTAAACCTGACTGTGAAGGACATAAAACAGGCATACCAGAGAAATTTTGTAACATTCTCTGATATGCCTGTTTTTATTTCACATCAATATTCATGTTTCATTTAAATTAAATACTGCTTCAAAATATCTCCGATCAGCTCTACCTCCTCAGGGCTTAAATCCTTCAGCCAGTTCTCTGTCCCTTCCCGATGCTTTTCCCGGCTCGCTGCCATCTGCTCCAGACTGCGTTTCAGATACTCGGTATCGGAAACGCCATTCTTGTCTCCGGGTTTTCCCTGACTTCCCTGACGGGTATGTAAATCTGCCTGACCGGAAGCATTACGAATTCCTGTGATTGATGAGGTCTCGCTCTGAGCACTCGAAGTCATTGCATCGCTATTTTCAGCGGATACCCCCTGATTTGCGCGTCTCTGCCGTTTTCCATTTCCAAACACTGCTCGATTATTTCCATTGCTTCCACTATTTCTGACACCACCCTGCATCACTGTTCCGGAAAATCCGCTATATTCTCTGCTATTCTCCCTCTCAGTCTCCTCGTTTTCCGTCTCCTCTTTCTCACTGTTCATCTCTGAGCGCAGAGACAGACGTCCCAGACTGCGCATTCCCTTTGAAGTTGGAACCGGTCGAATTCCAGATGCAGAGTTTTCACCATCCAACGGCTGATTGCGCGCCATTCTCGGATACATCACATTTTCCAGATAATCCTGAAGCGCCATCATCAGCTGTTCTCTTCTGACTCCGGCCGTCACTCCGTCAAAGACCAACGTCAACATTGCCAGCAGAATTCCGCCCGCACCATAAAGCACCATACAGGAAGTATCCAGACGATACCAGTATGCGAGAAATGCGCCAGTTCCTCCTGCAAGCAGACACAGCCAGGTCCACTGCATTGCCAGCCCGCTCCAACCGTTCAGCGTAAATCCCATGATCTTCATCTCATTCAGCTGATGTTCGAGCCACGCTCCGGTATCCCGCATGCCCTGATTGACGCGGTAGGCATTCTCCGCTCTTGTCTTTAGTTCTTTCAATGTCCGATTCTTCGTCACCGTGAGGTTGGTGCTTTCTTTCAGTAATCCTTTGTAGAGGCGTCGGGTCAGTCCTCTGGTCAGAATTCCCATCAGACAGAGTCCCGCTAAGACATACAATGCCTTCCCTGTTTCCAATAACTGCATCATAAAAACAGCTCCCCTTTCTTTCCTGAATTGTTCGAACAGGATCATTATACTGTTTCCTGTCCATTTTGGAAAGTTCAGGGAGCCTAGAATCGTTCGTCAAAGTTCGCTAAAAAACGATTTTCAAGCATGTAAACGGGTTTGAAAATACGTTTGAAGATACATAAAAGATGTTTGATTATTGCATCAGCATGCCTGAATTAAAGCGCGGGTCAGGCGAACGCTGTGAAGCACTGCCAGTCTCTCAAACTCAGCATAATCCATAGATGCGCTGTCATCTGCCTTATCGGAAATCGCGCGCACAATCAGAAACGGAACATGGTTTAAATATGATGCCTGTGCAATCGCAGCGCCCTCCATCTCTGTGCAGTATCCATCAAAAGTCTCAATCAGCCATTTCTTCTTCTCTTTGCTGGAAATGAACTGGTCACCGGTCAGAACGCGTCCCTCAAATACACCGAGTTCCGGATTTACTTTATGGCAACATTCCTTTGCGAGTGCACGGAGCTTCTCATCTGCCGGAAATGCCTGTACATCCATCTGCGGGATCTTTCCCAGCGGGTATCCAAATGTTGTCGCATCGACATCATGCTGGATTGCATCTGTGGATAATACCATATCTCCAATGTTGATTTCTGCATGCAGGGAACCTGCAATTCCTGTATTTACAATTCCGTCAACACCGAAACGGTCCACGAGAATCTGAACGCAAACTCCTGCATTTACTTTGCCGATTCCAGATCTCACGACAACAGTCATCTTTTCACCGATTCTTCCCTTATAAAATTCCATTCCGGCAATTTTGATCACTTCCGGACATGCCATATCCTGCTTTAACTGCTCTACTTCTTCTGCCATTGCACCGATAATTCCTAACATGGTCTTTTCTCCCTTTTCTTCTTTTTCTTTACTAAAGTTTCTTTTTTGCTAAATTTTCTTCTTTGTTAAACTTTCTTTTTTGCTTTTGATTGCATTTCGTTATAGGGTTATAGGGTGCTCCGACGGCTGAATAAAATTCATGCGAACACGTTCTCACTCCGGGTTCATCGTAGCGGTGCATAAGACCGTAAAATACACGGTCTAAGCACCGACGATTCACACGGGTTCGCATTGAATTTTTCAGCCTCTGTCGCACCACCAAAACCTTCTCAACCACAAAATACATTCTGACACAAACCACAGATATTCTTGCACAACTATAAACGATTCCCACTCATAAAACTCAGAGCTTTTTACTCAAACTCACTTCCATAAGAATCCCTTGCGCAATTCTGATCCATTCTCTTCATATCCTTCAATCAGAAACACTGCGCATCCCATTATATCTACGAATTCTTCCCTTGACAATCTTTTTCGAGAATGACATAATGAAATTTAAGCAGTTCACTGCGAAAAATTATCATTATCTTTCAAATATGCGTAATTTTCAAGAAAAACAACCCAAGTATCTTTGAAAAGTAATAGAAAAATATTTGAAGAAATTCATATCAACATACGGAGGAAAATAGATTATGGTTTACAAGACTAGAGGCGTTTGTTCCAGAGAGATTCATTTTGATGTAAAAGATAATAAAGTAGTTAATGTACAGTATGTAGGCGGTTGCTCCGGAAATACTCAGGGTGTTGCTCGTCTGATCGAAGGTATGGATATTGACGAGGCAATCAGCCGTATCGAGGGCATCCATTGCGGTCCGCGTCCTACATCCTGCCCAGACCAGCTTGCACAGGCTTTAAAGCAGTATAAGGCAGCTCAGCAGTAAGATACTCTAATTAGGTCAAACCTGCTTGCCAAAGCATACACGCTACACACCTATGCACATAAAAAATCCCCGCCGGAAAATGACTCATACAGAAGACAGATAGAATTCATATGATTATCCAACCTCTGCTCACCAGTCTCATCCTGACGGGGATTTTGTATTTTTATCTTTTTTGTTATAACTATTCAAATAAACCGTCTCTCACTACAAATTAGCAATTGTAGCTAAATATTATTCAAGATACAGCGCGCCAGTTGCTGCTCTCCAGTTCTCACTACCCAAGTCATCACTGTATGCACCAAACATGCATCTCAGACGATATTTTTCTCCACGTTTCATATTCGGAATATCATAAGATACAATTGCCATATCTAAATCCTGATTCGGATAATCCTCAGCAAGCCAATCAAATTGCTTATGCGTAACAGATATCCAACTTCCCGTTGATACCTGACGCTCCAGATAAACCCAAATTACCAATTCATCCATAGCTTCATGGCAAAGCATCTCTACATACGCACCAATCGTTCCTTTTCCCTCATCAGTAATCTGAACATCCACTGACGAAATCAATCTTCCCCTTGTACTATTTAAAACTTCTATTGTTTCAATTCCCTGTTTTTTTGCATATTCATCAGCTGCAAATACCTGAAACTGCATCATCAAAGTCATAAAAATACATATAAAAATTCCATATAATTTTATTTTCTTTTTCATACTATAATTATCCTTCCTACAATTATTTAAACACTAATCCCTCAATCATTGCTTTAAACTCATCCTCACTTACCATTCCAGACAAATAGTACTCTGCATCATTTTCTTCTATTTGCGCACTATATTCAATCAAATTATCTTGTAATGTATTTTTTTCTATTACAATATTTTTATCAATCCATCTACTATATACTTGTGAAAATGGAACTCTATCTGATACTTTTGACTGAAAAGTTTCTTTTGAAAATAATTTTTTTTCTTCTCTTAAATATATATTTTTTCCCTGATACTGAAACTTAATAATAGCAATATTTCTTTCTATAACTAAACTTTTAAATTGCATCCCATCCAAAAGATGTCCAACTTCTAACACCGGAATCCCTAACTCATCCTCAATCCTCTGATAAGCCATCTCCAAATTATCTGCTGTGTCCAGAACGGCATTATTTTTCATTACAAGATTCTGCTTTCCAACGATCGGATAAATCCCATAATTGTATTCTCGTTTTCCAGATGCCACCATTGTTCCACCGAAGACTGCAATGCCTGCTGCCACGGCGACGAGCAGAACCTTCATGCGCTTTTTGTGGAAAATGGATTGGGATTTTCGGAATGATGGCGTTTCTTTTTTCACCTCCTCTGATATAACAACAGCCGGTCTCGCTCCGTGTTTTTGCGATCCGGCTGTGACTGCCGGAGGCGTTTTGATGCTGACCGGATTGTCTGCTGTTCTTGTCTGTGTAGATGTCTTCTGGAACTCTTCTGTCCAATCCTGAATTTTCATGATTTCTTCCGCTAAATCCAATACCTCGCCACGTTCCAAAAATGAATTTCTCGACTTTATTTCTATTGCTTTGGATTGGATTTTCGGACCTCTGCACCTTTTCGTGAAAATACACATCTTTTTCGGACAGAATGTTTGTCCATTCAAAGAACTTAAATTCTTTGCAAGACCATATCTTAGAATCTTTGATGAATCTTCCGTCATTGTTCTTACTGCTTCGCTTCTTCGCTCAAATTCTTCTTCTGAAATCGGCTGAATTTTTGCTGCTTGAATTCGTTTCATCAAATCTTGAAAACTGTCTGCAAGATCATCGTCATCCCCATCTGCATCCATGTCCGTCTCTCTTAGTTTTCCACCCATTTCAACGTTAGTTTTCTCTTTCGTTTCAAATGGCTTCTGATCATGGAGAAATGACTCTTCTGATGCCACAGACATATCAGACTCCTTAACCTCTTCTTCAGAAGTTAATTCACAGGCTTTTTCTCCTTCTTTGATCTCCTGCCAAAGTTTCCGCTCACTCCACTCTTCGAGATGCTTTAAAGAATTTAAGTCTACTCTTGTCTGACGGTGCCCGTTTCTGCTCACTTTTTCACTCCTTATGTCTCACAAAAATATTTAAATTCAAAAATACAACGTGATACAAAGTGATTGACGAACTAATATCAACGAAACAGCCATACAATATCGAATGACCATCTAACTATTAGTACGCCAACCACTCAAAATAATAACAAACTAATAACAAACTTTTTTTCAATGATCTCCTCAGAAAATGGATTCAGGGTTGACTTTTTAAGCTCTGTGATTAGTATAATACTATAAGGATCAGCAGATTAATAAGATTAATAAACATAAGATCAATAAATTCAGCATCAGAAATTCGCAATTCACAATTTCTGGTCATTCAGCACCCACAATCTATTAATCTCTGCACAATCAATCCTCAAAAATCATCTGGAGGCAATTTTATGAAAAAAATTATTCTGACCGGTGGTGGAACTGCCGGGCATGTCACCCCCAACTTAGCCCTTCTTCCGTCTCTGAAAGAGCGTGGATATGAAATTCATTATATTGGTACTTACAACGGCATTGAGCGCAAACTCGTCGAGGGAGCAGGAATTCCTTACGATGGAATCTCCTCCGGCAAACTCCGCCGTTATTTCGATCTGAAGAATTTCTCAGATCCCTTCCGTGTCATCAAAGGTTACATGGAAGCCCGCAGTCTGATGAAAAAATACAAGCCGGATGTTGTCTTCTCAAAGGGCGGTTTTGTGGCTGTTCCAGTTGTTCTCGCCGCAAAGCACTTTAAAATCCCGACCATCATTCATGAGTCTGATATGACTCCAGGACTTGCTAACAAGATCTGCATCCCGTCCGCTGCAAAAGTATGCTGTAACTTTCCTGAGACACTTCAGTATCTCCCGAAAGAGAAAGCTGTTCTGACCGGTTCCCCGATCCGCAGAGAGCTTCTCGAGGGCGACCGCCTGACCGGTCTTCAGTATGCAGGTCTCTCCGCCGATAAGCCGGTCATCCTCGTCATCGGAGGAAGCCTCGGTGCTGTCGCTGTCAACAACGCAGTCAGAAGCCTGCTTCCGCGTCTGCTCCCGCATTTCCAGATCATACATATCTGTGGCAAGGGACATCTCGATGAGTCTCTGATCGGTCAGACTGGATATGTTCAGTATGAATATGTGGATGCTCCTCTGCGTCACCTGTTCGCATGCGCAGACCTCATGCTTTCCCGTGCCGGCGCAAACTCCATCTGCGAGATTCTGGCACTCAGAAAACCAAACGTCCTGATTCCGCTCTCCGCTGCCGCAAGCCGTGGCGACCAGATCCTGAATGCCCGCTCCTTTGAGAAGCAGGGATTCTCCACAGTTCTTGAAGAGGAAACTGTTACGGACGACACTCTGTTCGATGCGATTGACCGCACTTACAGAGATCGCCAGAAATTCATTGACGCGATGAGCAAAAGTGCTCATTCCGACGCAGTCACCACCATCGTGGGACTGATTGAATCCTACGCCGAAAAGAGCACCCAGAAATCATAAAACCAGAGACCAACCGTTATTTTTTTCTGCGTTTCATGATCACAATGTATTATTTCAAATCGACGCAAGCATCGACTTGGCACGTGATTCCGATCAGCTTTGCTGACATCTTCTTATCAGAATCACTGCGCTTAACGATTTCTTTTCCTTTCCGTCTCACGAGTCAGACAACTGAGAGATTGGAATGTACCGAGGCTGGCTCGCATACTTTGTATTCGTATAGGAAGAATCCTTTGATTTCTTCCTCGCCAGCTTCGGACTTTTTTGTTTTACCGTCAATGGACGATCCCTTTCAACCATCTGATACAGAAGCTCTCGCCCGCGCATCAATCTCATTCTGCATGCAGCCTCTGAAATATTCATCATCTCGCTGATTTCCCGTATACTTATTCCCTGCAATGTATACATGATAATGATCGACGACCACTCTTTCTTCATCGTTTTCAAACCAGCTGCCGTAGCCTTGCATGCCTGAAGCTCCATCACAATGCTCAACGGATCTTGCCCCACTTTATTTCCGAAACTGATATTTCTCAATTCAGTCGGGTCCATATACTCAACCGGACGTCTGTTACGGCTTCTGTAATAATCCCTGCACTTGTTCGTAAGAATTTTTGCCAGATAATAACGGACTTTTCTATCATCCCATGTGAGCGGGTAGTGACCATAATATGCAAAAAAGGTCTCCTGCACAATATCCTCAACTTCATCTTTCGGAATTCTGTTTTTCTTAGCAATCCATTTGAGCAGTTTCAGATTCTTCTGATAAATGGACAGGAAACGTTCATCTGAAGACATTATAATCCCTCCCGTTTTCTTTTGTGTGGCGGAATCTTTAGAGCTCACCTCGATTCGCAAAACCGAAGTGTTTCCCTAAAATGCTTTCTTCAAAATCTCTGCTGTTTCCGCTAACTCCTTCTGATCTGCCTCACCCGGATTCCATGCGACCATCTCCGGTCCGCCCTCATAGCGAGGAATCACATGCACATGAAGATGAAATACCGTCTGACCAGCGCTTGTTCCATTGTTCTGAACCACATTGAATCCGCTTGCACCCAGTCCCGCCTTCATTGCGCTTCCGATCTTTCCGGCGAGCGGAAGAATCTTCGTCGTAACCGCCGGATCTGCCTCGCACAGATCTTTATAGTGGTTCTTCGGAAGAATCAGGGAATGACCCTTTGATGCCGGTCCCAGATCGAGAATCACACGAAAATCATCATCCTCATAAACCGTTGCCGACGGAATCTCGCCATTTGCAATCTTACAAAAAATACAATTCTCATCCTTCATAATCATTTTTCTCCATTATCCTATATTCTATTGTTTATGTTTTTTACTTGTTATTTTTTACTTCTTCTGTACTTCTTTAATTTTCATCCCCTGTATCAATGATTTCTTTCCCACTTCTCTGTTTCCGATAAAAAAGAAATCCCAGCAAAATTCCGATGATGAGACCGGAAACGTGAGCGACATTGTCGACTCCCGTGCTGGTGTATCCAAAATACAAGGAAAACAAGATCGTCACGACAAGCTGTCTGGAACTCAAATCCTCTAAATGTCCACGATTTCTCGCAACCACATACAGAAGACCACCGATCACACCGAAAATTGCCCCCGATGCGCCGGCTCCGACATACTGCTGTGCATCATTCATATGAATCATCATGGATGCAAGATTCGATCCGATTCCGCAGAGCAGATAAAAAATCAAATATCGAATCGTTCCAAGTGTACGCTCCAAATGATCCCCGAGAACGAATAAAACCAACATATTATTCACAAGATGCTCAATTCCAAAATGCATGAACATCGCTGTGATCAGTCGGTAATATTCCTGATTCTCCAGAATAAGTGGCGTGTACATTGCACCATGTTCCAGCATAAAACGCACATCTTCGCTTGAACCTGCAATTTCCAGATACAGAAAACAGAGAATATTGACGGCAATCAATGCACTTGTCATCCAAGCCCGTCTGGGAGCGCGCTCATATTCTTTCATCTGATTGCTCCCTTCGATGTCCTAAAATTCTGAATTCAATATTCTGAAGATATTTTAACATGAATAATTTTCTTTGTTAAGTCCTTTTCTTGTAATTTGCGTTTTTATTCATACTTTTCAAACTATATTCAAGTCAATTTCCCTATTTTCTCTATTTTGTCTCACTTTTTGAGCTTTTCTGCCCACACGATTCGCCCCTGCATATCTAAGAAAATTAGTCTCTTCATTTCTCTCACTGTACCCAATTCTTCTACATTCTTCTACGAAACAAAATATTCTATAAAACAAAATATTCCACAAAACAAAAACGCTGACATGCGTATCAAATTCATGATACACACATCAGCATTTTTCTTACTTCGTTTATCTTACTTCATTCATCTTTTTATTTTCTTATCTGATTTCCTATTTCCTGTCCGATGAATCATGAATCTGATCGATGAATTGACTTCTCTTAGATCAATCCTAACAGGGACGGAAGTCCGAGAGAAAGGAACGGGATGTAGGTTACCAGAAGCAGTCCGATGATGATCATCGCAAAGTACGGTAACAGGTGGCTGATTACGCTCTCAATCGTAACATTGCCAACCTTACATCCAGTAAACAGGATCGTTCCTACCGGCGGGGTGATCGTTCCTACGGAAAGGTTGTAGCAAAGTACAATACCAAACTGAACTGCATTCATACCAAGGCTGGTGCAGATCGGCAGAAAGATCGGAGTGAAGATCAGGATTGCCGGGGTCGGGTCCATGAAAGTTCCTACGAACAGCAGAATGATGTTGATCAGCAGGAAGATCAGGAACTTGTTGCTTGTCACACTAAGGACTGCCTGAGCTACCATATCCGGAATTCCGGTAAATGCCATTGCCCAGGACATGATAGAGGAAAGTCCGATCATGAAAGTGATGGTTCCGGTGATCTTTGCAGAATCCAGAACGATGCGGGGAATATCTTTCAGCTTGATCGAACCGTAGATCAGGGACAGAACGGTTGCATAGACAACTGCAACTGCTGAACCCTCAGTTGCGGTGAACATACCACACAGGATACCGCCGATTACAATGACGATCATCAGAAGGCTCGGGATTGCCTGCCACAGAGTTTTGAGAACAATGCTGACAGAGATCTTATCCTCACCACGATAGCCAAGTTTCTTTGCGGTAATAGTTGCCAGAATGATAACTCCAAGTCCCCAGATCAGACCCGGAACATATCCAGCCATGAACAGAGCGGAAATCGAAACGCTTCCTGCTACTGTGGAGTAAACGATCATCGTGTTACTCGGAGGAATCAACATACCAACCGGAGCAGATGCTACGTTGACTGCTGCGGAATAGTTCTTGTCATATCCCTCTTTCTCCTCGAGCGGTCCCATCGTACTTCCGATTGCGGCAGCAGCTGCTGCACCAGAACCACTGATTGCACCAAAGAGCATGTTTGCGATAACATTTGACTGAGCAAGAGAACCCGGCATACGACCGCCGATTACCTTTGCGCAGTTTACAAGACGAAGTGCAATACCACCGTTGTTCATGATGTTTCCGGCAAGAATGAAGAACGGAATTGCAATCAGAGAGAAGGAGTTCGATCCTGCAAAAATTCTCTGAGCAGAAGTAGCAAATGCTACATTAGCCGGTAACATGCAAATCATAGAGATTGCGGAAGAAAGACCGATTCCTACTCCAATCGGCACACCTGCTGCCAGCATAACAACCAGCAGTACTACCATTACAAGAGCAACCTGAACTGCAATAGACATAGCTTACTTTCCCCCCTCTTTTTTATTTAAAAACTCTGCAATATTGCACAGACTATAAAAGATGATCAGCACACCACTGATCGGGATAATGCTGTAAATCGTTCCGGTCGGGATCTTCAGAATGGAATCATACTGAAGCATGTTCATGGTCGTGATCACGATACCGCCGTACACGAGAACCAGAACAGAGAATAGGATTACAACGAGCTCAATGATGATGTCCATCGTTCTTCTTGCACTTCCCTCGAGCTTGTCCTTCAGGAAACTGATACAAATGTGATCGCGCTGTCCAAATACATAAGTTGCAGAAAGCAGGATCAGCCATACGAAGCAGTAACGGGTCAGAACCTCACTGACACTGCTCGGGCTCTTAAATACATAACGCACAACGACCTGATAAACGGTCAGCAGAACCATCATGATGAAATCGATGATGCAGACTCCTGCAAGGAAACGATCCAGTCCTTTTTTCAATGCCTTCATTATTCTGCCTCCTCTCTCAGCGCAACGACTTCGTCATAAATCTTCTTGGTGACCTCAGACTGATTTGCAATGCGGTTCAGCAGAGGCATACATCTCTCGCGAAGCTCGTTGGTATCCGGATAACAGAACTGAGCGCCTGCCTCCTCAGCATCCTTCTTTGCTACCTCAATGTCTGCCTTGAAGGTGGAGAACTCTTCCTCTGTGGACTCCTTCATCAGCTGATCGAAGATCGCACGGTCTTCGTCGCTCATGGAATCCAAGAATGCTGTACTTGCAAGAACAACATCCGGATGTACGATATGACGGGTATATGCATAGTAAGGAGCAACCTCGTAATGCTTGAAGTCACGGTAAACCAGCTCACTGTTCTCAGCTGCATCGATAACCCCCTGCTGGAGTGCGGTGTATACCTCAGACTGAGCCATAACGCTTCCATTTCCGCCCATCAGCTTTGCCATCTCGACGTAGGTCGGGCTGTCGTTTACACGGATAATCATACCCTTTAAATCGTCAGCAGAATTGATCGGTTTCTTTGCATACACATTTCGCTCACCGGCCGTGTACACGGTCAGAACGCGAAACTTGTATTTGTCGGTTGATGAGAACAGATCATCAAACACACCGTCGAGAGTTGCCTTCTCAAGATGATCGATATTGTTATACATGTACGGAGCTCCTACGATTGCGAAATCCGCATCATAGCCCTCCGGAACACTACACGGAACGATTGCCATCTGAAGAGCACCGGTTCGGATGAACTCTGCCATCGCACCCTGCTCGCCGAGAACGCCGTTCGGGTAAATCGTCATGTGATAACGTCCGTTTGTTGCTTCCTCAAATTTCTCACCAAATTCTTTCATGGCACGATACTGGGGATGATTCTCGTTCTGGTTGAATGCCACACGAATCTCGGTGGTCTTCTGCTCAGAACTTCCACTGCATGCAGTCAGCATTCCCATCATGCATGCAAGCCCAACAGCCATCCATACTTTCTTAAACATCTCTACAAACCCTCCAGTTTTTCCTTATGTGCTCTCGGAATCTCTTTGTGCCTGTTTTTGCGAAAAATCGGTCGCAAAGGCCGGTGCAAGAAAGACTCCGAGAGTACATCCTTATGTTTTCCGGAAGATCTGCCACCGCGCATGCAAAATACCATATGATAATGATGGACCATGATGCATGCAACGGTAGCCGATTTTCCAGACATACACGATTAGAGAAGTGAAACGCTTACTTTTACAACAACCTTGCGCAGTTTCATGGACTCTCCGGAAATCACCTCTGGGCGATGAATATCAGACGGGAAGAATACGCAGAAACAGCCCGGGCGAGACTCGATATATCCCTCATCCTCAACAGACTCGTAGAAAATCAGATCACGCTCTTTGATATGTTCTTTCACCTTATAATTTCCGGTGTTCTTGGTGAATCCCAAGCGCTCTTTTCCGGAAACCAGATACTGAACATCCAGATACTTCTCGTGAGACTCTGCATGCTTGCTGTCTGCCTCAACGGTCACTGCATCAAAAACCTGCGCGTAGATGTCACGACCCTGAATCTCATAAACACCCGGCTCCATGTTTGCAAAATCATGGCTCTTTAAGTAATCTAATGCTGTCTGAATTGCCTTTGGATAGCTCTCAAACGTATCTCCATTTTTAATTGATGAAAAAATCATATCCTCTACCTCTTCGTCCTATCTTTCTGTCTTTGTGTTTGATGTCATGTATTTTTGTTTCTTATTTGTTTCTGCCTTCCATCGCATGAACCATGCGAACGATGAAGGAATGACCCGGAACTTCCACTCCGTACTTTTCTGCCGCACGTACAACCGCACCACTGATTGTATCCACTTCGGTCTTTCTTCCGTCACGAAGATCTGCGCGAATGGACGTGCATCCGTTCGGATTATTTACAGAAGTCAGACGCACTTTCTCGCGCATCTTGTCCTCGTCAAATGTCAGACCTCCTGCCTTTGCAGTCATAGCCGTCTCATGAATCAGCTGACAGCAAAGATTCCATGCATACTCATTTCCTGCAATATATCCCATATCTACCTGTAAAACTCCGGTCAATGCACTCAGGGAAACATTCGTAAAGAGCTTGTCCCAGATCAACTGCTGGATGTTGTCGTGGATCTTTACCTGGAATCCGCAGGCATCAAATGCCTCTTTTAATTTTGGAAGGAAACCTTCCTGATCTTCGGTCAGCATGCCGACATTCGTCACACCGGCTCCGCCGTGACGCACATGTCCAAGACCAAGAACAGCTCCGTTATCCTCCGTCGTTCCGATGATGATGTGGTCTTCTGCTACAAACTCTTTCAGAAGATCCTCGTGACCTGCACCATTCTGAAGTGTCATCAGGCGAGTGTTTGGTCCGATCAGAGCGCGGTTGCCCTCAAGAGCAGATCTTGAAAACAGTGCCTTTACAAAAAGGATTACCAGATCTGCCGGCTTCTCCTCTTTTGTATTGGAAACTGCGGATGGATGATACACATTTGTGGTATCATTTTCATCAATACACAGTCCCTCGTCGGTAATCTTCTTCACTACCTTTTCATTCGTATCAACAAGTACAACCTCATTATGCTGGGAAAGATGGCCGCCATAAATAGAGCCCATTGCCCCCGCACCGATTACGGCAATTCGCATATCGTCGTCTCCTGTCTAATGGTGACCCGCCACATTCCGGATTTGACTCCGGTCTGTGGCAGATCTGTTTTTTTGTTGTAAGTTTGGGTTTGATTTTAATTTTCGATCTGACCTGATCTGAACTTAATGATTTCTATTCTTTCTCTTTCGTTAATTATTCAGAGAACTCTGCCAGTCCCTCGATTGCATAAGCGCGAACCGGGCTGGAATCCAGTCCCTTGATCGGAAGCGGAGAATAGCTCATGAAGAACACATCAGACTTCAACTGCTCAAGGTTTCTTAAAACCTCAAGGAATACGATGTTCTCTGCCATCAGAATGTCATGGAACGGCTTTACATCCTCGTTGCAGTTCTCGATGGAAACGCCATCACCGAAACCAACTGCCTTTACCTTGTGCTCCTTGAACCAGTTTGCACTCTCCTCACCAACCAGAAGTCTCTGATCCTTGTCGGTGTTGGTATCCGGGGTAAACGGATACAGCTTGTAGGAAGAATCGATGATCACGATGTCGCCTTCCTTTACCTTCTTAGCCTCACGATCCAGATCAGCAGCGGTGATGTGACCACGCTTTGCAACGGTCTCCTTGAAGTCTACATAAACTGCACGGCCAAGGAAGGTGGTCAGCGGAAGATCTGCTACGGACGGCCAGTTGTCATCGTGATGATACGGGCACTCGCAGTGGGTTCCCAGATGGCTCATCAGATCCATGTTGGTGTGGAAATCCGGGATAGCACCACCGGTATTGAAGCGGAACAGATGGCATCTTCTGCTCTCAGTAGCCGGATCGATGATCTTGGATAAGTCAATCAGTCTCAGTTTGCCCATTTCGTAAACACACATTTTTGTATCCTCCTTAAACTTTAAATTATTAGGTCTACATATTATTTATAACGTGTTTTTTCTGTCTTTACAAGTTCTTTACACCATGTTACAAAATATCTTTTCTTGTATTTTCTTTGTAACTTGTTCAGAACTTTTGATGAAGGTTTTTTCTCATCTCGTTCGTTTCGTATACCAGTATACCGGTATGTCGGTATACTGTCAAGATGGTATCGACCTGCATTTTAGACAAATCTTTCACAATGTCTTTGTGCACTTTTGACAATTGACATGAAAAATGGTCTGTTTTTTTCCATATACATAGGGTTTTTAAAGAAAATCCGGGATTTTTCCTTCTACACGCTCGCACAAATCACCCTCTGTTTTAGAAATTTGCAGGGCAGGACTCTTCGCTGAAAAAATCATAATTGGAATTTGAGCTTCTTTTTCTTATTTTTGTTTTTATTTCTCACTCCTCATCACTCCTATTTGGGATTCCGTTCCCGCCTTTAAGAGTCTTTTTTTAACTGTTACACCCACCTCTATTTTTTCTTCACACAAATTTAACACCGAATCGGGAATTCCCTTGACATACTTGTATCATCTGTTTTAAGATAGCATTATAACGTCAAAAAACAGATATAAAATCACATCGGAATTAATCAGTATTAATCAAACCTAATCAGAATTAATCAGACTTGTATTAAAATTTTTATAGAAGTATAATTTTTATAGAAATATGAAAAATGACGAATAAAATATATAAGGATTGACTGTTCATTATGAAAACAAAGAGTTTCCTGCAAATGCAGGCTTATGATTGCATCAAAAACAGTATTCTGAACGGAGAATTAGAGCCCGGTCAATTATACTCTGAAACAAAACTTTCTGCCGAGATCGGCATTTCCAGAACCCCAATGAGAGAAGCGCTTCAATGCCTGAGTCAGGATGGCTATATTTCCATCATCCCAAGCAAGGGCTTCATGATCCGCCAGTTGAATGAAAAAGACATGAAAGCCAGCATTGAGGTCCGCTGTGCTATCGAGGGCTTCTGCACCACCGTCATTGCATCCCAGATCGACACTCCTGCGGGCAAACATCTCTTATCTGACCTTGAGCGCACACTCAAAGATATGGATGATGCACTCAGCGACAACAATCTGGAACAGTTTATCTACTACGACCACCAGTTCCATCTTCTTCTGGTCAATTATCTGCACAACGATGAATTTAACCAGATTTTCCAGCGCCTACTCTATCTGATCCAGTTGACTTCTCAGGATGCCCTCTCCACAGAGGGACGTGTGAAGGGAACCGTTGACGAGCATCTCGCCTATTTTGATGCGCTGAAATCCGGAGACGGGCAGAAAGCCTATGGAATCATGATTCACCATCTGATGATGCCTCTCGAAGTCCACAAAAGCACGGTTGAGCTGAAAAATAAACAGTAGACTTGCGGAACTGATAAGACATCACGAAACACCTATAATAGACACCCAGAACAGGAATAATAAAAACAGGAATACCAAAAACAACAGAACTAAGAAAAACAAGAAAAATAAGAAAAACAATAGCACTAATAAAAATAATAGAAATAAAAAACAGCACAATTACACGCTAAAACGAACCGAAATAAATTATAGAAAAGCAAAAAAGAGAAACAGAGAAACAAAAAAGGAAATCCGGATTCTCATCCGAATTTCCTTTTTTTTGACGAAGCTCTGCGCTTCTTCCCATTATGGTTTCCACTGCGGGTTCCATGACTTGCCCCTGCTTCCGCAGAGTTTGTATTTGTCTTCCCAGAATTCTTGTAAGCTGTTGAAATCGCACAGGCAACCGAAGTCGCATTCTCCGACACCCGATAGATTCCCTGCTCAAATTCTTTCTCCTTCTTTTTCTTCGCGCGATTGCGTTTCGCCCGCTTTTTTCGCATCTCGTCCCGGCGCTGAGCGATCAGCTCTGCCCCCGCCTCATCCGTCAGTTTCAGCGTCTTAATCACAAAGACCTGCTCTTCCTCGGATTTTTTGTCCGCCTTTTTCATGCGGATCTTTCCTTTCAGATATCCATGTTCCGGACAGAGCGCAAGCGCAAAGTAGGTCTTCTGGTTTGCGGTAAACCAGCGGATCTTCTTGCGCAGGGCACGCCCACAGGCGTAGCAGTTCATCGATGTCACCGTCTTGTCTTTCATCGCATCTTCCTTCGAAGAAAATACGCGGGAGACATACTTAAAATATCCCGGAAATGTCATGCGGATCTCCTCGCTCCGATCTTCCGGAAGTCGGTGATAATCCACAGAACAGAACGCACTCCATCTCTCCCAATCAAGGGTTTTCATCACCTGCGCCGTGTACCAGGCATCATCCATTGCTCGATGAAACGGTCTCTCTTTTGCAATCTTTGACTCCTCGACCGCCGTATCAAGCGAAATCCGTTTTCCATCACCGGACGCAAGCCCGTACAATTTCTGAACATCGAAGAACAAAAGCGGTTTTGGAAACGGATTTTCCATCTGGTAAAAATCCATATTTCTCTGGAGTTCCGTCAAATCCATCGGTCCCCAGGTGCAGAACACCGCATCTGGTCCACACCACTCAAAAAACTCTCTCGAAGCATCCACAAAATCCATTCCGTTTTCCTGAAGCTCTTCCATCTCCACATGAGTCACTTCCTGGATCATCCAGTGCATCTTCGTGTAAACCTGTGGGCGGATCAGTCGGCAGAACTGATCCGTCATCTCAAACTTATCATTTAACTTTACTGCGCCGATCTCAAAAATCTCAAAAGGGAGCTGGTCTGCCACCTCTTCCTTTCCGCGCGAGCTCTGGTTCCATTCCAGATCAAAAACAATATATTCTCTCATAATATCAAGATTCTATCACAGATTTTACTTTTTGCACAGATATAACCGAATCGCTTCCTCAGAAAGCTGATCGCCAGGCTGAACCGTTCCCTGTACCATCTCCGGTTTTCCACCGCCTTTTCCCGGAAATACACTGTGAAATTCTTTCATAAACTCTTTGAGGTTGATGCTCTGGCTTCCCAGTGTATACTGGTATCCCTTCTCCTCGTTTCCAAGGAAAAGCGCACAGATTCCACTGCATTTGCGCATACCGGAATCCACAAACTTTCTTCCGGCATTCTTGTCCATCTCCTCCTCAAACAGGATGCAGTTCTCTGCTTCCTCCGGGATCTCGGCAAGTTTCTGCTCCATGTAACGGTTCTGCATCCGCATTACCTTATCTTTCCAGCTTAAGGATTCTGCCTGAAGGCGACGCACGGCATCTGCAACCTCATCCGGCTTTGCGGAGAGCAGTCTGGAAATCTCACGAACACTGTCCTCCTTTTTCTGGTAGTCCTGCAAAGCGCGGAATCCACACACCATCGTGACTCTCATACCGCCCTTATATTTTACGGCATCCACAAGTTTGATCAGACCGATCTCGCCGGTCTTTGCCACATGGGGCGCACAGCACGCACACACATCGTATCCCGGAACCGTCACGATTCGTACCTGACCCGCAATCTCCTTCTTGCTTCGGTAATCCATCTCAGCGAGTTCTTCTTTTGTCGGATACGTCACGACAATCTCAATATTCTCTGCGACTGCCTGGTTTGCCTCAAGCTCTACCTTGCGAAGATCCTCTGCATCGAGCATGCCATTGAAATCCATCGTCACGAGTTCTTTTCCAAGATGAAATCCGACGTTGTCATAACCGAAATGACGGTGAACCAGACCGGAGACAATGTGCTCACCCGTGTGCTGTTGCATCTTGGAAAAACGCTCCTCAAAATCAATCTCACCCTTGACCTCTGTGCCCGGCTCAATCGATTGTTTCATGTAATGGAAAACCACATCGTTTTTCTCTTTTACATCGACTACTTCCATGCCATTTATTTTTCCGGAATCGGCGTACTGTCCGCCACCTTCCGGGAAGAATGCCGTGCGGTCCAAAACTACCGCATAGCTCTCCTTTTTCTCATCCCACTCACAAGAAACCACATGGGCGGTAAATGCGCTCATATGGCTGTCCTCATAAAATAACTTCTCTGTCGTTTCTGCTGTCTCTGCCATGTCCGTCACACCTCTTACTTTCTTTTGCTTTCGCTTTCTTTTACTTTCGCTTTCTTGTGCTTTCTCTTACAGTTTCTTCCTGTTTATCGATCTTCTCCAGTATAGCCAAAAATGCTCCGATATTCAAGGAATCATTTTCCTGATATCTTCAGGCTCATGTTCTGACTTATGTTCGGGCTTATATTCTAACTTATCTTCCGGTGTATCTTTTGGCGTATCTTCCGGCGTACTTTCTGGTTTTCCCATACCTTTCATGTTTGAGTTTTCGACTTTCCCATTTTTCCGACTTTCCTGTTTTTCAACTTTCTCATTTTCTGATTTTGCATTATACTAGGTTTTATCAAGTTTTTTATTATGGACGTTTCATAGATTTATTCCGCCATACCATATGAGTACAGAATGCAAAATATAAAAAAATTAGATACAAGGAGATTTTCCATGACACTTCTTCAGTTAAAATATGCCGTCACCGCTGCGACTGCCGGCACGATCAGTGAGGCAGCAAAACAGCTTTTCATCACCCAGCCGAGCCTGACTTCCGCAATTCACGAACTCGAAAACGAACTCGGCATCACGATTTTTCAGCGCACCAATAAGGGCATTCTCGTCTCCGCCGAGGGAGAAGAATTTCTCGGATACGCGCGTCAGGTCATCGAACAGACCAACCTGATCGAGGAGCGGTATCTCGGAACTGCACCACTCAAGCACCAGTTCTGCGTCTCCACACAGCACTATTCATTTGCCGTTGAGGCATTTGTGGAGCTTCTTCATCAATACGGCGGAGAAGAATATGATTTTAGAATCCGCGAGACCCAGACCTATGAGATCATTGAGGATGTCGCCCGCCTGCGCAGTGAGGTCGGAATCCTCTATCTGAATAAATTTAACGAGACGATTTTGCAAAAGACACTCAAAGAACACGATTTAAAATTCCATCCGCTCTTTGTCGCCCATCCCCATGTTTTTGTCAGCAGTTTCAGCCCGCTTGCCAAAAAAGAACGGATTACCTTGGAAGATCTCGCACCCTATCCGCGCCTCTCCTACGAGCAGGGTGAACACAATTCGTTTTACTTTTCCGAGGAAATTTTGAGCACGCGAGAATCTAAAAAGGATATCGTTGTCCGCGACCGCGCAACCCTCTTTAATCTCCTGATCGGCGTGAACGGATACACGATTTGCAGTGGCGTGATCAGCGAGGAACTCAACGGAAAAAATATTGTGGCAGTTCCACTCGACGTCGACGACTATATGGAAATCGGCTACATCACCCACAAAAAAATGCAACCGGGACGTTTCGGCATGCTCTATATCGAGGCGCTGAAACGCTATATTCCCATGTAGTTATGTAGTTATGTAGTTATGTAATTATGTAATTCATGTCGACGTTTGCGGAAACTTAGCGCATAATTCTAGTCGTCGCTACTGACACCTTCCCATCAAAATCCCTGTGCATAAACGCTCTTGGTATAGATACGCCCTATATCAAACGCGATTTCTTTCGTATTTTACAGTTTTGTCTTCATCCGCTACAATGAAACCACGTTAAACAAACAGCACGTTAAGCAAACAGGAGGATAAGACAATGGCAAATTTACACGCACCGTTTCGATATGACTATGTAGGAAGTTTTCTTCGCCCAGAAAATTTGAAAAAAGCCCGCGCAAATTATAAGGCTGGAAAAATTTCCGCTGAGGAATTAAAGCAGGTGGAGGATGAGGAAATCACCAAACTTGTAGAAAAGCAGAAAAAAGCTGGATATTCGGTGATCACCGACGGCGAATTTAGAAGAAGCTACTGGCATCTCGATTTCATGTGGGGATTTCAGGGGCTTCAGGAAGTGGAACTTGACCATGGTTACTTCTTCCACGGTGAGGAGACTACCCACGGTTCCGTTCGTGTGACAGGAAAGATTTCCGGTGAAAATCATCCGTTCGTAGAACATTTTAAATTCATAAAACAGTTTGAGGATGAGAATACCGTTGCAAGACAGACCTTCCCGGCTCCGGCACAGCTCCTCGCAGAACTCTACCGTGAGGACAATGGCAAGATCACGGAATCTGTTTACCCGGATCAAGAACAGCTGATTCAGGATATTGCAAGCGCTTACCGCACAGTTATTCAGGATCTCTACAACGCAGGATGCCGGAACATTCAGCTTGATGATTGCACTTGGGGAATGTTCTGTGACAAGCTCTACTGGATTGCACGTCAAGGCGATGATACTTCCTTTGAAGCTGAGGCAGAAAAATATCTGCGCATCAACAATCTGGCTCTCGAAGGCAAACCGGATGATCTGACTGTCACAACTCATGTATGCCGTGGAAACTACCACTCCACCTGGGCAAGTTCCGGCGGATATGCTCCGGTCGCTCCATTCCTCTTCGCCAAAGAGAATGTGGATGCCTTCTATCTCGAGTTCGATGATGAACGTTCTGGCAATTTTGAGCCATTAAAGCATGTTGCCGATGACAAGAAAGTTGTTCTCGGTCTGATCACCACAAAGTCCCCGAAACTTGAGGATAAACAGGCTGTGATCGCCCGAATCCATGAGGCAGAAAAGTATGTTCCACTGGATCGCCTGTATTTAAGCCCACAGTGCGGATTTGCTTCCTGCGAGATCGGAAACAAGCTGACCGACGAAGACCAGTGGGCAAAACTCGCACTCGTCAAGAAAATCGCCGAGGAAGTCTGGGGATAAAGTGAACTACTCAGTCATTGAATAGCCGAATAATAGACAATAAAAACGGCATTGCAGGATAGATAAGGAATCTCTCACTTCCATCTTGCAATGCCGTTTTCATAAAGATAGATTCTTAACTTTTCAGAATAGGCGTTGATGCTGCAATAGTTCCGCCTATGATTCCTCCAAGAGCACCACCAATAACTGCACCCTTTGTACCAAATTTTTTACCTAAACGTGCTCCAGTCTTACTTCCTTTTTTAGCTCCATAAATTACACATCCAATATTCAACATACGCATCTTTTATTCCTCCTTTACTATAAATGAGCAAGTTCGTGATTTTGCATAAAAGAAAGACACCTTGGATTCGATTGTGTTGTATAATGAAAGTGACCAAACCAACATTTGCAACATTCACGAAAGAAGGTGTCTCCTGCAAATACTATACATCATTCAGCATTCATATACAACCAGTTTAAGAAATTAAACCTCTGTAAATTTTATTCGAATCGGGTGATCAACCACTTTATGAGTATCCTGACCAGTATTTTCATCTTAGGATACCATGGAAAAATCACGGATTTTGCTAAAAGCACTTCTTGCCACCGGACTACGATTGCACATTTCCTTAATTCTGGGAAATGGAATGACTCATTGCTTGCCAATGCATTAAAACAGTCTGTTATTGAGATTATTTATTCAGAAGCAGTCCGTACTGGAAAACCTGTTTTCTGTATTGTTGATGATACGATAGCTTCAAAAACAAAGCCTTCGTCACGGGCTCTGCATCCCATCGAAGATGCGTATTTTCACCAATCTCATTTAAAGAGGAAACAGGATTACGGGCATCAGGCAGTTGCCGTTATGCTTTCCTGTAATGGCATTGTTCTGAATTACGCTTTTGTAATGTACAATAAATCAGTTTCGAAGATTGATATTGTACAGAACATCGCAAAAGAGTTGCCTGTTCCACCGGTCATGTCCTATTTTCTCTGTGACTGTTGGTACGTTTCTGAAAAAATAATCAATACGTTTGCTACGAAAGGCTTTCATACCATCGGCGCATTAAAAACAAACCGGATGCTTTATCCCTTTGGGATCAAAAAGAAACTTAGTGAGTTTGCCACCCTTCTGTCGATTACAAGTTCTGATTTTCACCTTGTGACAGTGAAAAATCAAAAATATTATGTGTACCAGTATGAGGGAAAACTCAACGGAATTGAAAATGCCGTAGTTCTTTTAAGTTATCCCGAAAAAGCATTTGGAAATCCGAAAGCGCTTCGGGCTTTTCTCAGCACGGATACATCCTTATCAATGGATGAGATTCTGGCTTATTACATATGCCGGTGGCCAATCGAAGTATTTTTCCGTCAATGCAAGACAAAACTGGCACTGGACAATTACCAGATCCGTTCTTCCCAGGGAATCCAAAGGTATTGGTTGCTGATGTCACTGGCACATTACATGTGTGTGGCAGGAACTGGTGAATTCTGTTCTTTTGAAAACGGATACTACAAAATCAGCAATATTGTTCAGATGGAAAAATACAGGTATCTTTTTCAATGTGCAAAGGAATGCCATGATTTTGATTCCTTTGTAAAGTCTGTGGCATAGTTTTGTGCATTTTTTCAAATTTGCTCATTTATAGCTGTTTAATTATTTTGTTTCGCTTTATTGTTTTGTTTGATTGCTTTGTTTGATTCTGTTTTTCTTAATTTTGTTTCGCTTTGTTTACTTCTTTTTACTTCGCATTCTCTGAAGAAATCTCCGGAAGAATCTTCTCAATCACCTCACTCGGATGATCGATCACATACTGCGGATGGAAGGATTCAAGTTCTGCGCGCGGACGGAATCCCCAGCTCACACCGACGGTTGTGAGTCCTGCCCCGAGTCCTGTCTTCATATCGGTGTTCGTATCACCAAAATAGAGTCCATGCTCCGGTGTCTCACCAAATATATCGAGAATCCGCAGAACACCCGCCGGATCTGGCTTTTTCGGAATTCCGGGCTGTTCTCCGGCAATATAGTCAAAATAGCCTTTTCCAAACACATGCTCAATATTTTCAACTGTGCGAGCATGCGGTTTGTTGGAGAGAACTGCAATCCGGATCTTTCTCTTTTTCAGTTCTTCAAGAAGTTCCGGGATTCCCTCATACGGCTTGACCTCGTACAGACAATGCTCTGCAAAAATCTCTGTGTACAGAGTAAGGCTCTGCTCATAATGCTCGAGTTTTTCATCTCCACTGTAACGCAAAGCCCGCTCCATCTGACACTTGTATCCATCTCCGACAAACTGGCGAATCTGCTCCTCACCGACCGGCGGATAGCCAAAATGCTTGAGCACCAGATTTGTCGTGTAATTTAAAGCCTTGAGCGTATTTAAAAGCGTTCCATCCAGATCAAAAATACAGTACCGAATCATCATCCATTCCTCCCAGACGAAAGTAAAAAAGTAAGTTACAGCACTCCCTGCAAGAACAGCAGAACAATCAACAGCGGAAGCACATATTTTGCATAGGCGCGCATCCACTTCGGTATCTTCATACCTGCACCCTGGTTCGCCTCTTTCTGGTAATTCTCATATCCCCAGCCGAGTTTCCAGGTACAGAACAACAGGTAAATCAGTGATCCAAGCGGAAGCAGAAGGTTGCTGACGATGAAATCCTCAAGATCAAGAATCGCAGTACCGGCTCCCATCGGCTCAATACCGGACAGCAGGTTGTAACCCAGCGCACACGGCAGAGAGAGCACAAACAACAGTACCAGATTCATCAGCGAAGATTTCTTTCTGTCCATATGGAACAGCTCCATATCGCAGGCAATGATATTCTCAAACACTGCGATAACCGTGGAAAAGGCCGCAAACGCCATGAACAGGAAGAACAGACTTCCCCAGATTCGACCACCTGCCATCGATGCAAAAACATTCGGCAGAGTGATAAAGATCAGGCTCGGACCGCTGTCCGGATTTACTCCAAATGCGAAGCAAGCCGGGAAAATGATCAGACCTGCCATGATTGCAACAAAGGTGTCAAGAATTCCGACATTGACTGCCTCACCAAGCAAGGTGTTCTTCTTGTCAAGATAACTTCCAAAGATTGCCATCGCGCCGATACCAAGGCTCAATGTAAAGAAGGACTGGTTCATCGCTGACACAATCACATTTCCGATTCCAACCTCGCTTGCGCGCTTGAAATCCGGCAGAAGGTAGAATTTCAGACCCTCTGAACCACCCGGAAGCATCATTCCGTGAACTGCAAGCACAATAATCAGGCAGAGAAGTCCCATCATCATGCATTTGGTGATTCGTTCTACGCCATTCTGAAGTCCCTGTACGCAGACAAGAATTCCAAGCACAATGACGATTCCCATCCAGAACACATTTTGACCCGGACTTGCGAGCATTCCACCAAAAACATTCTGAACGCCATCTGCATCCTTGCCGGAAAAAGCTCCTATAAGGAACTTATAAAAATAGTTAAACATCCATCCTGCTACGGTCGTATAGTACATCATCAGCATATAGTTGCCGAAAAGCGCCACGTAACCGTGCAGATGCCACTTACTGCCTTTCTTCTCCAGCTCCTGGTATGCCTTTACCGGGCTCTTCCTGCTGGCCCGTCCCACTGCAAACTCCATGGACAGCACTGGTACACCCATGATCGCCAGGAACAACAGATAAATGACAACGAAAATTCCACCGCCATTGGCGCCTACCACATAAGGAAAACGCCACACATTCCCAATTCCAATAGCACAGCCTGCGGAAAGCAGCAAAAAGCCCAACCGTGACTGAAACGTCTCTCGTTGTTTCATAAAAAATCCCCCGATATATCCCGTATATTTACCATCCCGATTTATTTTATCGATTACAAAATCATTTCATTAAGACGGTTATTTTTTAGTATAACTGGAAATGAACATTTTATCAATAGCTTTTCCCGGTGGAGTTTTCAATGATTTCTATCAGTAAATGATTCATAGAGTCGCATTTTCATGAAAGAAACATTTCATCGTTTTTCAATTTACTCATCTAATGGTATAATGGAAACAAAAAAAGGAGGACAACTATATGGAAGCAGCCGAACTTG
>OGII01000681.1_pt1 | contig 29724 bp, 25 predicted proteins | sample 1571701 | NCBI WGS metagenome assembly OGII01 (sample SAMEA2581950, study PRJEB24529) | metagenome | biome: Human gut stool | place: China | collected 2011
GAACCTCCTCAATAATTTTGTTTGGGGTAGAAGCCCCTGCGGTAATACCTACGTTATCGATGGACTCAAAACATGTGACATCCAAATCTTTTACAGTTTGTATATAGTAAGTATTGTTGCATTCGTTTTTACATATTTCAAACAACTTCTGCGTATTGGAACTATTTCTGCCCCCTATGACAATCATGGCGTCCACATCACGGGCAATCTTTGCTGCCTCAGTCTGTCTTTCCTCGGTGGCATTGCAGATTGTATTTAAAACAATTATATCATAACCTTTTTTATTTATAATTTCAACTAATTCTTGAAATTTATTGTAATTAAATGTCGTTTGTGCTACAATACATACCTTTTTCCCAGATTCTGCCTGATATTTTTCTGCTTCTTCCGGGGTTGAGATCACAGCCGTATGCGGATCAAGCGACCAGCTTTTGATTCCTTTCACCTCAGGATGTTTTTCATTTCCAATAATTACAATCTGTGCTCCATCGGTACTGTATTTTTCCACAAGGCGGTGTATCTTTAACACAAACGGACAGGTTGCATCCACAAGTGTATAACCCAGTTCTTTTATTTTTCCGGATATTCCCTTTTCCACTCCATGTGCACGAATGATAACTGTTCCACCCTGCGGTGCCCTCTCTTCAAGTTCTTCAACGCTCTCTAAAACAGTCACTCCTTTTTCTTCCAGGTCATGCACCACTTCTTCGTTGTGAATGATCGGGCCAAACGTATAGATTGGCTGATTTTTGCTGATACTCTTTTCTAACTGCTCATATACGGTATCGACTGCACGCTTCACGCCAAAACAAAAACCCGCACTTTTTGCCAATGTTACTTTCATATTTTCAGATTTCCTTTTTATACTTCCTTTTCTGCCTTCAGATAAACCTGATAAATGGCATCTACCACTTCATCAATATTCATTTCCGAGCTGTCAACTAAAACAGCATCCTCTGCCTGACAGAGCGGTGATGTTTCGCGGTGCATATCGCGGTAATCGCGGTCGATGATATCTTTCTCAATTTCCGCAAGATCACAGCTTACACCTTTTTCCGTCAATTCATCGAAACGACGTTTCGCACGTGTTGCCGAACTTGCTGTCAGATAAATTTTCACCTGGGCATCCGGAAGCACACATGTTCCGATGTCCCTTCCATCCATAATCACATCTGCTGACTTTGCAAGCTGACGCTGCAGCTCAACTAACTTTTCGCGGACTACCGGATAAACACTTGTGGATGATGCCATATTTCCAACTTCCTCATTACGGATCACACCATTTACATTCTCTCCGTTTAAAAGTACCTGCTGTTCGCCGTTTTCATAGGTAATCGTAACATCTACATCCGGACAGGCAGCCGCAATTGCACTCTCATCTTTTGCATCAATATCATGCTGTAAAAAATAATACGCCATTGCGCGGTACATTGCTCCCGTATCCACGTAGATAAAACCAAGTTTTTTTGCCAGGCGCTTTGCGATCGTGCTTTTTCCTGCCCCTGCCGGTCCGTCAATTGCAATATTCATACTCATTTTTTTATTTCTCCTTCTATCTTAACCAGATATGCTTTTTGCATCTTGTAAAAGCATAATTTTTAAATGCCTTATTTTTCTGTCTGCGCAGCAGATACCCCCGCAAGATATCCAGTCGACCAGGCAATCTGTAAATTATAACCACCTGTCATCGCATCAAGGTCTAACACTTCTCCACAGAAATATAAATGCGGTACCAGTTTTGATTCCATCGTGGACGGATTCACTTCCTTGACCTTTACGCCACCCTTTGTGATAATTGCCTCATTAAAATCGCGCAATCCGCAAAGTGTAACAGGAAATGCCTTGATCAGTCCGATAAAATATCTGCGTTCTTCTTTTGTGATCTCATTGACTTTCTTCTCCGGATCGATTCCGCTAAGTTCAAGCATTACCGGGATCATTTTTGCCGGGAAAAGTCCTCCAATCGAGTTTTTAAACTGTTTATTTTTTGCCTCATCAAACTCCCTCAGCAGGCGATGGTCTAACTGTTCTTCGCTAAGTGCCGGCTTTAGATCTATAAACATGGAAAGTTCTCCTGCCGTAAGAGACGGTTTTATCGCCGCACTTGCCGACAAAAGCAATGGCCCGCTGACGCCAAAATGCGTAAACAACATCTCGCCGAACTCCTGATATAACAATTTCTTTCCATTTAAAATACGCACTTCTACATTTTTTAAAGCCAGTCCCTGCATCTGCTGCACATATTCCTCTTTTGCAAGAAAGGGAACAAGCGACGGATGGATATCCGTTACCGTATGCCCCATCTCCTTTGCAAAGCGGTAACCATCCCCGGTAGATCCGGTTGTCTGATAGGAAAATCCGCCTGTTGCAACGATCACCGCATCTGCCTGCATTGTAGTGCCGTCTTCTAACTTCACCCCGGTGACAACATTCTGGGACATATCATCCACAGACGGTTCCTCTAACAGGCTCTGCACCTGTGTATGCAGCATTATCTTTACTTTTTTCTCTTTCAGCACTTTTTGTAATGTGGCGATCACATCTGAAGAATGATCTGAAACAGGGAACACTCTGTTTCCACGTTCTATCTTCGTCCGAAGTCCGTTTCTTTCAAAAAAATCAATTACTCTCTGATTATCATAAGAATAAAACGCACTGTACAAGAACTTTGCATTGGTCATGATATTAGCAAAGAGATTATCCATATCTCCTGCATTGGTGATGTTGCAGCGTCCTTTCCCGGTGATATATAGTTTCTTTCCTAATTTTTCATTTTTCTCAAGCAGTGTAACCTGACTTCCCGCTTCTGCTGCAGCGATCGCAGCAAACATTCCAGCCGGTCCTCCACCTATTACAATGATTTTATTCATGAAAATCGCTGTCTCCTATTTTAGCATATCGCATTTTTATCGAATCATCAATCGCATTGATCTCATCATTTTCATAAACCTGATATTCATCCCAGATTCCTTCTAACATTTCTAACGTCTTTGCCACATCCCTCTGCTTTTTCATACAAAGAGCAACGATCAGGGCATTGATCACACTGAGTGGTGCAACCAGTGAATCGACAATAGAAGCCATGTCACTGTCCGCGATCAGGTTGCAGGAAGAATATAAATTCATTGGCGAATGTACACTGTCTGTTAATGTAATAACTTTCGCACTGCGGTTGTTCGCAAACTCCATTGCTTTTAGTGTACGCATGGAATATCTTGGAAAACTGATACCAATGATCACATCTTCTTTTCCGATACGTACCATCTGTTCAAAGATCTCACTAGAACTGCTTGTCTGTATCAGATGTACGTTTTCAAACATCAGAGTAAAATAAAATGCCATAAATGACGCAAGCGGTGCACAGCTTCTGATTCCTATTATATAAATGTGTTTTGCATGTAAAATGGTATCCACCGCCATTTCAAATGCTGTCTGGTCTATTTTTTCCAGTGTACTGTTAATCTTTTCCGCATCTGACTTTAAAACAGATTCTAATATTTTTGACTGGCTGATCCTGCCATAGGTAACTTCCATACGCTGGATAGAATTTAATTTATTACGCACCAGTTCCTCTAAGGCACTCTGAAATTCAGGATATCCCCGATAACCAAGGTGCATGGCAAAGCGTACTACCGTGGATTCACTGACTCCGACTACCTCACCTAATTTTGCTGCTGTCAAAAATACTGCTTTATCATAGTTATCCGTAATATAAGTGGCAAGCAGTTTCTGTCCCTTGCTCAATTTACTGTATGACTCGTTGATCCGATTACTCAAATCATTTTTACTGCCCATAACCCCTCGTTCCTGTCATGATTATGACATTGTCTGCAATTTGTGATATGTCTTTGCACACCAACATTTCTATTATACCAAAACTTTTTCTTTTTGTCAGCTTTGAATCATTTTCATTTTGTAAAATTCACCTTTTTGTTCCATCAGCTCCTCAAATGTACCATATTCCACACAATGTCCATCTGCAAGAACCGCTATTTTATCCGCATCCCGGATCGTCGACAGACGATGTGCAACTATAAATGTTGTCCGTCCTTTTGTAAGATTTCCAAGTGCTTCCTGTATCAGTTTCTCAGAAATACTGTCCAAAGCAGACGTAGCTTCGTCGAGAACGATTACTTCAGGGTCACGGATCAGTGCTCTTGCAATTGCTATACGCTGCCTTTGTCCTCCTGAAAGTTTTCCTCCATGTTCTCCAACTACAGTATCAACACCATGTGGAAGACTTTCCATCAGATCTTTAAGATTTGCTGCCCGGATGACACGTTCTAATTCTTCATCCGTAACATGTTCGTTCCCATATGTAATATTTTCACGGATAGTTCCGGAAAACAAAATGGATGTCTGCGGTACAACAGCCAGATGCTTTCTGTATGTACGCAGATCTATTTCTTTCATATCATTACCATCTAAAAGAACTTTTCCCCCATCCGCAAGATGAAATCCGATCACAAGATTCAAAATGGTTGATTTTCCCGCACCGGACTCCCCGACTAATGCGATTGTCTCTCCCTGTTTTATATGAAGATTAAAATGGTTCAGCACCGGTTTATCACTGTTCTTATAATGAAAAGAAACATCGCAGAAATCAAAAGTTCCAGTTACATCCTCCAACTGTTTTTTGCCTTCATTCTGTTCCACATCCTCTGAAAGTAGCACTTCACCAATGGAATTAACAGATTCAATTCCCTTTGCGATTGTCGGGAGAAGCGTCACGATTGCAGACACCTGATTGACAACTGTTGCAAAATAGCTCTGATAAAGAGTAATATCTCCCGCCATGATACGTCCGCGCAGCGCAAGATAGCCGGTAAATGCAAGACAAACGACCTGAAACACCTGAAATACAGCCCATCCAACCGAGCCAAACAATGCCTGTACAAGATCCAGTTTATATCCTTTTTCGGCAACTGCAAAAAGCTGTCCACTCATTTTGTGTACTTCTTCATCCTCTAAGGCATGCGCTCTTGTCACCGGAACAAGTTCCACCATTTCCATCACACGAGCGGACGTTTCTTCCATTTCTTTTCGAAATTCCGTATTACGTTTTTTCATGACAGAACGAAACGAAACCATGGTAATTGCAGCAACCGGAGTAGTCAGCAGGAAAAAGACAAACACAATCCTGCTTTTCGACGCTGTAACGACCAGTGCGACCCCGATATTTAACGCAATATTTAAAATACTTAAGAACATCTGTGTAGAAAGTGTTTCAACAGCCTCCACATCACGCATGATCTTCGACTGCAGTCTGCCGGACTGCGTCTCCACATGATAAGCAATTGACAACTGTTGCAATTTCCGGATCAATGCTTTCCGGAGTCCTGTTTCCACATAACGCGTTGCAAGACTTTTATAAGATGTATAAAGATAATTCATCGGAATATTCAGTGCGATCAGACCAGTTTCAAGAATTACACTAAACCAGATATTTCTGACTGTATCCGGATTTGCAGTCGTGACATCATTGATAATATTTGCAGTTATGATCGGAAGAACCCACACGCAGGCATGTTTTATAAAAAAACAGATCACAGCCATAACAAATTTATGATAATTTCCTTTATAAAGTGCTATCAGGATCTGTATCGGATGTCCTTTATGTCTCTGATAACTCTCTATAAACCAGTTTTCCGTATCTATGCCACTTTTTGGCAAAGTCTTTCGTTCAAAATCATTCATTTTTTCATATCCTTTAAAATTTATAGGATGATTCTAATTCTTTTTTATACAAAAAGCAATATTTCACATTGTTCATTCTGCAAAACAAAAAAATGTCATAACAGTATCTTAAGATACTGTTATGACATCTTTTGTCAATATTATTTCTGATTATACCGGATATGCACCATTCTTTGTATCTGCGATTGTTGCATCTACTTTTTTCTGCTGTGCCTCACGGTATTTGAAGAACTCAGTTGCAACCTGTGGGAATAATGCGTAGGATAATACATCCTCATCCTGCTGTTTCCACTGTTTCATCTCAGCTTCAATCTTGTCAAGTTCTGGCTCTAACAGATCTGCCGGTCGGCATGTGATCGCATTCTTCTTCTCATCACCTAATACTTTATCGACAACTTCCGGATTGAACGGTTTTACAGTCTGACCATATTTTCCGAGAAGAACGTCTTTTGTCTCTTTGGTAGCTACTTTGTAACGCTCACCCATTAATACGTTAAATACAGCCTGTGTACCAACGATCTGTGAAGAAGGTGTAACAAGCGGTGGCTCACCGAGATCTTTACGAACACGTGGTACTTCTGCAAGTACTTCCTCGTATTTGTCTTCTTTGCCCTGCTCTTTTAACTGGGAGATCAGGTTGGATAACATACCACCCGGTACCTGATATAATAAAGTCTTGATGTTTACACCTAATACTTTCGGGTTCATCAGACCGCTCTCTAATGCTTCCTCTCTCATCGGACGGAAGTAATCTGCGATCTCAGCCAGTTTGTTCTGGTCTAAACCGGTATCAAACTCTGTACCCTTAAATGCCTCTACCATAACTTCAGTAGCCGGCTGGGATGTTCCAAGTGCAAATGGAGACATTGCTGTATCAATGATATCGCATCCTGCCTCAACTGCTTTCATGTATGTCATGGAAGCAACACCGGATGTATAGTGTGTATGTAACTCCAATGGGATATCGATCACATCTTTGATCGCACGAACCAGTTCGTCTGCTTTCTGAGGAACTAAAAGTCCTGCCATATCTTTGATACATACAGAATCAGCTCCCATATCCTCTACTCTTTTTGCCATATCAGTCCAGTAATCTAAGGTATAAGCATCACCAAGTGTGTAAGATAAAGCAACCTGTGCATGTCCTTTTTCTTTGTTACATGCGCTTACTGCTGTCTGAAGGTTACGAAGATCATTCAGACAGTCAAAAATACGGATGATATCAATACCGTTTGCGATAGATTTCTGTACGAAATACTCTACCACGTCATCTGCATACGGACGGTATCCTAAGATATTCTGTCCACGGAATAACATCTGTAATTTTGTATTTTTGAATCCGTCTCTTAATTTACGAAGACGATCCCATGGATCTTCTTTTAAGAAACGAAGGGATGCGTCGAAAGTAGCGCCTCCCCAGCACTCAACAGCGTAGAATCCAACCTTGTCCATTTTATCTACGATTGGAAGCATCTGCTCTGTTGTCATTCTTGTTGCGATCAGAGACTGATGAGCATCACGCAGTACTGTCTCTGTTATTTTTAAAGGTTTTTTAACAACTTCAGCCATTTTTTCCTCCTTATACAGCGAATCTGTTTTTGTTCCGCTGTCTGATTAAATTCCAAAGATTGCCATGAATACACCGGCTGCTACTGCTGTACCGATAACACCGGCAACGTTTGGTCCCATTGCATGCATAAGTAAAAAGTTCGTAGGATCTTCCTCTGCACCAACTTTCTGTGATACACGTGCAGCCATAGGAACTGCAGATACACCAGCAGAACCGATGAGCGGGTTGATCTTGCCTTTTGTAATGAAGCAAAGTAATTTACCGAACAATACTCCGGCTGCTGTACCAAACATAAATGCGATGAGTCCAAGTGCAACGATCTTTAAGGTTGTTGCATTTAAGAATGCCTCAGCACTTGTTGATGCACCAACAGATGTACCAAGTAAAATAACAACGATGTACATTAATGCGTTAGATGCTGTCTCCGATAACTGACGAACTACACCACACTCACGGAACAGGTTACCGAGCATTAACATACCAACAAGTGGAGCTGTGGTCGGAAGGATCAGACATACGACAACGGTTACCACGATCGGGAATAAGATTTTCTCAAGTTTGGATACCGGACGTAAGTTCTGCATCTTAATGGCACGTTCCTTTTTCGTTGTAAATAACTTCATGATTGGTGGCTGAATGATCGGCACCAATGCCATGTAAGAGTATGCTGCTACAGCGATCGGACCCATAAGACCGGACTGTCCAAGTTTTCCTGCAAGGAAAATGGAAGTAGGACCATCTGCACCACCGATGATAGAAACGGCTGCTGCTGCTTTATCATTGAATCCCATCAGGATTGCAAGGAAATATGCGCCGAAAATACCAAACTGTGCTGCTGCTCCTAAAAGGAAGCTGATCGGGTTTGCGATCAGAGGTCCAAAATCGGTCATCGCACCAACGCCAAGGAAAATAAGGGATGGCAGGATTGACCATTCATCTAAGGTATAAAAATAATGGAATAAACCACCGACACCGTTACTCATCTGTTCCGGAGTTGCAAAGATATCCGGATAAATATTTACCAGAAGCATACCAAATGCGATCGGAACGAGTAACAACGGTTCAAACCCTTTTGCAATAGCCAGATACAGGAAAATACATGCAACAAAGATCATTACGAAATTTCCCCATGTCAGGTTGAAAAAGGCAGTCTGATGAAGGAGGTTGCCCATTGTCTCAGTAAAATAACTCATTGTTATCCTCCTAAAATTAGTTGTTTAAAGTTGCCAGTAATGCACCTGCTTCTACCATATCACCAACGCTTACGTTGATGCTTGCTACAGTACCATCTTCGGTAGCAACAACCGGTGTCTCCATTTTCATGATTTCAAGAACTAAGATTGTGTCACCTTTCTTTACGGATGCGCCTACAGAAGACTCGATCTTAAATACTTTTCCTGCTGCGCCTGCTTCAATCTTAACATTGCCTGCACCACCTGCCGGAGCTGCTGCCTTCGGAGCTGCTGCCGGTGCCGGAGCTGCTGCACGTCTCGGTGCTGCTGCCGGTGCGCTTACTGCACCATTTTCTTCTACAGTAACATCATAAACATTTCCATTTACGGTAATTGTATAGCTTTTCATTGAATCATCCTCCTGTGATCATTACTTTTTTAACGACATACTATTTTATAACTTGTCTTTTTTCGTCTATCTTATATGAACAGAACGTACTACGAATCCATCTGCTGACGTTCCTTCTGCCGCTGCGATCGCTGCAGAAATAACTGCAACCAGTTCTAAATCGTCGGTAAGAGAAGCTGCTTCCTCACGCTGTTCGATCTGGTCTACTACAGGATCTGCCACTTCTTTCTTTGCACCAGCATTTGCTTTTTTGTTCTGTAAATACGGAATTACTTTAAAGCAGCTGATGATCAGACTGATCAGGATAAGAACTACGAATACGGTTCCCATTCCCATCAATGTATTCATGCCAGCTTTTTCCATTTTCTCACCAAGTGAATACACAAGATCTGCACTGGCATCTGTAAGTTCCGGTGATTCTGTTTCGTAATTATATTCATATACATATGAAACAACTACATCTCTGTCTGAGAAATGTAAAACCTGATCTGCAGTCACGGTTTTCTGTGCTTTCGTCACAGTAAGCTCTCCAAGTCCCTGATATGAACCTAAATCCGGAACTGTTTCACCCCAGGATGTCAGTAAATGGGCAAACGCAGCCATTCCGTTGGAATCATAATATTCTGCACCGCTTTGTATATCTTCATCTGAAAATGAAACAAGCGCAGATACTGTCTGCTCCATGTTATCCTGAATATCAGAATAGCTCATACCAAAATAATCAACGCTCTTAGGATCCGTTCCACATGCTGTCATTGCCAGAACCATAAAGCAAAGACAAAGCATAAGAGATAATTTTTTCTTCATAACTTCACCTTTCTATTTTGTTCCATGTTTCTTGTCCGGTACACCTGCACATTTTGTATATAATAATTCAAATGCATCTACAAGGTACTTTCTGGTGTCTGCCGGATCTAAAATAAGATCTACATAACCGCGTCTTGCTGCAGTCATGACACTAGACTGTAATGCATCATATTCTTTTGCTTTTGCTGCAAGTTCGTCTGCAGATGCATCTGCGTACATGATCTTAGCTGCAAGATCTCCATCCATCATACCGATCTTTGCATCTGTCCATGCATATGTAAAATCTGCTCCGATTGCTTTGGAGTTCATTGTCACATAAGCACTTCCGATTGCATTTCCGGTAATTACGTTAACTTTCGGGCAGGTTGCATCAGCAAACGCCATAGTCATACGTGCAAGTGCTTTTGCAAGTCCTTTTTCTGCACATACAGTAGCTGCATATCCTTTTACATTTGTTAAAGACAATACAGGGATCTCAAATGCATCACAGAAATTAACGAACTCTGCTGCCTTGTTGCATCCTCTTGCTGTTAAAGCTCCGGAGAACTCTTCTGCTTTTTTGCCTTCTTCATCATAAACTTCTGAACAGTTTGCAACTGCGCCGACTGTCATTCCGTTTAACTGGATAAATCCGGTTACCATGTCTTTTGCGTAGTTTTTCTTTGTCTCAAAGAAAACATGTCCGTCAGAGATCTCGCTGAGTAAATATCTCGGATCACCTTTCATAGCTGCCATGTTCTCACATGCACGGTTTAAATCATCCTCACATTCAGATGTATATACATCTCCTTCGTTATTTAAAGGAAGAATGCTTACTAACTCACGAATCTGTGCAATGATCTCATCCTCTGTTCCAACTGCATCGATGCAGCCATTCTTCTCACTCTGGAACTCTGCTGAGGATGTATCGCATTTTTCAACACGGTTGCCATCGATCGCATTCGGGGAGTTGATGAACATTTTTCCTTTGCTCTCCATAAATGCAAAATCAGATAATGCAGGTACTACTGCAAGTCCACCGCCACAGCTTCCGAAAATAGCGGAAATCTGTGGAACAACGCCGGATGCTGCGACCTCCTTTGCGTAGATCTCACCAAATCCGTTTAATGCATCAACAGATTCCTGTAAACGCATTCCGGCGCAATCGATAAATCCGATCACCGGTGCTCCCATTTTCATTGCCATATCATATACGGCTGCGATCTTCTTTGCATGCATCTCTCCGATAGTACCATTTAATACGGCTGCATTCTGGCTGTATACAAATACCAGATTACCATCTACCAGACCGTGTCCGGTAATTACACCATCGGACGGTGTATCTGTGTCTGCAAGATTAAAGTCTGTATTTCTTGCGGTTACGAGAGAACCGATTTCCATGAAACTGTTCTCATCGACTAACTTGGTAATACGCTGCATTGCCAAGCTATCATTACTACTATTCATCCTTTTTGCCCTCCATCTATAAAGTTTGTTACCACATCTTTCGACATGGTACATAGTGAATAATGTAAAAATATAACAAATTCCGCTAGGATAAATTATAGATGGTCGGCGACAAATTTTCAAGTGAATTGTTAATTTTTTGACAGTTTTTTTTCACATACATAGTGTTTTGAGCATTTACAGCGGAAATAATTCGGCTGCTTTTTTTATGCACCAGCAAAAATCTATTTTTTTTACCGTCTCCTTTACCGTAACTGTACGTTTTGCCAGAATCTCATCCCCAAGCAGATATGTAATTTCTCCTGCAAAATCCCCATTCATTACCGGCGCATAAAGTTTTGGCGTCACTTCATACTTTACCTGTATTTCCTGCTCATTTCCAATCAGCAGTGCTGTCAGTCCTTCTATCGGTGATATTTCCAGTTCTGTTCTAACCTCTCCACCGATCTTTTTGCTCTGCCCGCCTTTCACCTCTACAGCAGCAGATTCTTTTGTGTTCAGCTCAATCTCATCCAGTTTTATTTTTTTAAACATTGTAATTCCATACTGCATAAGTTTCTTCGCATCTGCCCACTTATATGTTTTATTGTTCGGCCACCCGCAGGCAAGCAGTGCTACAATAAAAGTCCTGTCATCACGCTGTAATGCGCCTATATAACAGTATCCCGCATTACCGGTAAACCCGGTTTTACCGGACAATGCCCCATCCATCATCTGCAAAAACGCATTATGATTGTAACAGGTATAACTGTTTTTCCCATCCATATCATGAAACTGATATTGCCCTTCCTGTGTGATCGTAAGAAACTGTCCCGCCATCTTAGAACCTTTGATACAATACCGCATAATCAGCGAAAGATCCGCCGCTGTCGTATGGTGAAAACCGTCTTCATCTTTTGCATCCAGTCCGTTTGGCGTAATAAAATAGCTGTCCTCACAGCCGATCTCTTTTGCTTTATCGTTCATCATTGCTGCAAAATCAGCCGTTGTGCCTGCGATATGTTCAGCGATTGCCACTGCACAGTCATTATAAGATTCTAACATCAGTCCGTACAGCAGATCCTTCAGATAAAAACGCTGTCCTTCCCTCATACCAAGATGTACTTTCGGCTGTGAAGCTGCAAGTGCACTCACGGTCACTTCACTGTCTAACTCACATTTCTCAAGTGCAATGATACAGGTAAGAATTTTTGTTGTACTCGCATTTGCCATCGCCTGATGTCCGTTTTTTTCATACAGGATACGTCCGGAATCCGCGTCCATGAGCACTGCCGACCTTGCATACAAAGAATTCTGATCCGGCTCTCCCATTATTTTCTCCATCTGCACATTCCCACTTTGTTCAAAAGCTTCCACCACCTGTATACCGTTTCCAATTAAAATTACAGTAATAAGTATCCACGCCAGCAGCTTTTTCCACATATGCAAAACTCCAAAAAAGTATTTCATCAATCCTTATGTACACAACATCAAAAACATGTGCATTTACATCAAAAAAAATACATATAAAACCGGATCAGATATCCAGTTTCATATGCATTTCCGCTTCTGCTTCCTGTTTAAATTCCTCAACCTGGACCGGACTTGGCACAGGGAGTTCATCTATCGAATGTACACCAAAGCTCCTTAAGAACTCTTCTGTCGTTCCAAAAAGCAACGGACGGCCCGGTGCGTCAAGTCTTCCCAATTCACATACCAGATTATACTCTACCAGTTTATTTACTGCATGGTCGCAGGAAACCCCTCTTATCTTTTCAATTTCTGCTTTTGTGATCGGCTGTTTGTAGGCGATGATCGACAGCGTCTCAAGTAAAACATCGGTCAACACATGCTTTTTCGGCTGTTTGGCAATTTTTACCAGATATTCATACATTTCTCCTTTTGTACACATCTGGTAAGAACCGTCAAGTTCCATGATCTTGATCCCGATACTGTCATTTTCGTAGCGTTTCATCAGATTTTCCACGATCTTTTTTGTCTGTTCTGTATCAAGTTCGAGTGTTTTTGCTATGCGTTCCAATTCCACTGACTCTCCCATCGTAAACAGGATTGCCTCAACGATTGCTTCATATTTCTTTTCTTCCATGCCAGTCCCCATTTTGCTCTGCAGCTACGCAGCAATTTTTGATTCAATTTTTATATCATCGAATGTGTATTCCTGCGAAACAACTATCTTTCCCATTTTCATCAGTTCTAATATTGCAAGAAATGTCACAACCACTTCCATTTTCCCGGACTGCGCTTCTAAAAGGCTCCGGAATGAGAAATGTCCGTGATGCATGCTGTACTCTTCCACATACGACATCTTATCGGAAAGTGACACTTCCTCTTTCTCAATTTTTCCAAATTTAGAGCGGACCGGATCGATCTTGTCCGCCTGTTTTTTTATGATAGACTGAAATATATCGTTCAATCTTGCGAGTGTGATACCGGACATCAGTTCATTCACATCTACCGGTTCTTCATATGCAAGCACTTCCGGCGGAATCGTCGGTACTTTATACAGGACTTTTTCCGCATCGATCTGACGATCCTTAAGTTCATATGCCATACATTTATACATTTTATATTCCAATAACTGCTGCACAAGTTCGGCTCTTGGGTCTTCCTCCTGCTCATCTTCACTTTCTTTTGCAGGAAGCAGCATTTTGGATTTAATATCAAGTAATGTCGCCGCCATCACAAGGAATTCGCTCATCACATTTAAGTCCTGTCTGCGCATCTCAGCAATATATTCCATGTATTGGCTGGTAATCTCCACGATCGGAATATCATATATATTTACTCTATTTTTTTCCAATAAATGTAAAAGCAGATCCAGTGGACCCTCAAACACCTGAAGCTTTACTGTTAATTCCATCTATGTAACACCCTCTCATTCCACAAATAATGATTTTACCGTGGATTCCTGCAAAATTCAAGATTTTTATGCATAATGTACATCCCGTACTCCTAAAATAAATTATAACAGAACCCTACGGAGGGCATATTTTTGAAATTTGTGGTTTCCTTTCTGCTTAGTCTTAATCTTTTTATGCAAAGCACATTATTTCCTGTATCTTCCTGTTTCACTCCGGGCACTGCAGACTCTATCTCATTTATCTCTAATACAGAAACTGTACCGGCTGCTGATTTAAATATTTCCGCACCAAGTGCAATTTTAATGGAGGCATCTACCGGAGCCATTGTCTATGAAAAAAACTCCCACGAATCGAGACATCCGGCAAGCGTGACCAAGATCATGACTCTGCTTTTGATTTTTGATGCTCTTTCCTCAAAACAGATTTCTTTCGATGATACTGTGACTGTCTCCGAGCACGCAGCCAGCATGGGAGGTTCACAGGTATTTTTAGAACCAGGCGAAACACAGACCGTCGATACGATGATCAAATGCATCAGTGTCGCAAGTGCGAACGATGCCTGTGTTGCCATGGCAGAACATATTGCCGGCTCAGAGTCAGAATTTGTCCGCATGATGAACGAACGTGCCAAAGGGCTCGGCATGAATGATACCACATTTATCAACTGTTGTGGTTTAGACGCCGATGGGCATATGACCAGTGCAAACGACATTGCCTTAATGTCACGCGAACTGATCACAAAATATCCGAAAATCCACGATTACTGTACGATCTGGATGGGAAATATCACCCACACTACTGCAAAAGGTTCCTCTGAGTTTGGGCTGACCAACACCAACAAACTGATCAAGCATTACCAGTACGCCACCGGTCTGAAAACCGGATTTACCAATACTGCCATGTACTGTATTTCTGCAACTGCAAAAAAAGACGGCATGGAACTGATTGCTGTCATCATGGGTGCACCCGATATCAAGTCCCGCTCTGCTGATGCTACATCACTGTTAAATTACGGATTTGGGAAATGCAGGATCTACTGTGACAATCATGAAGATAAACTAGACGCCCTTCCGATAGAAAAAGGCCTTGCTGATTCTGTCGGCATCATCTACCAAAGACCTTTTCAGTATATGACAACAGATGGAAGTGATCTTTCCGGCATTACCAAAAGCATAGAACTGCCGGAAAGTGTGACAGCGCCTGTAAAAAAAGGCGGCACTGCCGGAAAAGCGGTGTATTTCCTGAACGGAACACCCATCGGCAGTGTCAGTATCGTATATACAGATACGGTTAATGCTGCAGAATATAAAGATTATTTTTGCCGCACCCTCCTGTACTTTGTTCCATGAGACATTTCAAACGATCTACATCACATATTTTTGCCAGTCCCATCATCATATGCTACAGCAATGGTGCAAACAGACGCATCAGACTTTGCACCATACGTACCGGAAGTTTTCTCTCCCTGCAGAATGCCACGTCCATCTCCTCTGACTCAGCAAATGTCTTAAGGCAGTCTTCTTTTACCTGCATGACTGCCTTAGACTGATACATAAATACACCACATTCAAAATGTAAAAACAGACTCCGGTAGTCAAGGTTCACACTGCCGACTGTTGCAATTTCATCATCACAGACAAAACATTTTGCATGGATAAATCCTGGTGTATATTGAAAGATCCTTACACCATTTTTTAAAAGCGGTTCATAATATGACTGTGTCAGAAGATAAACTGCTTTTTTATCCGGCACTCCCGGTGTCACAATTCTTACATCCACACCGCTCTTTGCCGCATTAGAAAGGCAGATCAGCATCTCATGGTCTATGATCAGATACGGTGTGAAAATATATACATATTTTTTTGCACGGCTTATGATATTTAAATAAATATTTTCTCCGACATTTTCATTATCCAGAGGACTGTCTCCATATGGCTGCACAAAACCATCCGAATCAGTTTTTTTCTGCTGATATACCGATGGCAGAAACCTGCTGTAATCTTCTGTGGAACGATTAATATAGTTCCACATTTCAAGGAACATTGCCGTAAGACTCCAGACAGCCTCTCCCTCAATCCTGACTCCGGTATCTTTCCAGTAGCCAAATCTCTGTACTTTGTTGATGTATTCGTCTGCAAGGTTGATTCCACCTGTAAATCCGATATAACCGTCCACCACAAAAATCTTTCTGTGATCACGGTTGTTCATCACCACAGAGATCAACGGTTTAAATGGGTTAAATGTCACGCAGGGGATTCCTCTCTCCTGCAGCTTCTTATAATATCCAAAGGAAATAGAATTGATACTGCCGACATCATCATAGATAAATCGCACATCCACTCCTGCTTTTGCCTTTTCTTCCAGAATATCCAGGATTGTATTAAACATATACCCTTCCTCGATGATAAAATATTCGAGAAAAATAAAATGTTCTGCACCACGCAATGCCTCTAACATATCCGGGAACATTTCTTCCCCGCATCTGTAATATTTCGTCTGTGTATTCTGATATAAAGGGAAGCCTGCCCATTTATCAATATAAGATGACTGCAGATATGCCGACCGGCTTTCTTTTTCCAATTCCTCTTCTGCTGCGGTATCTCTCTGAAACAAGGCTTCTACCTGTCGGTTAACTGCATCCATTCTCTCTCTGGTATGTTTTGTCAGACCTGATCTTCCAAACAACAGATATACCATAAGTCCGAAAACCGGTGAAAGCAGTATCAAAAATGTCCACGAAAGTTTATTCGCCGGATTTGTCCATTTATTGACGATGACAAGTACGACAATGATCGCGATCACACGTACGAGCAGATTGACATATGTGAACTTGTAGCTAAGCTGCCACAATACAACACATAACCATAACACCTGTAAAATGATCGCCATGGCTACTACAAAAAATCTTCCAAATATGAGATGTAATATTTTCTTCATACAAAACTCCATTTCTGCGCTGTTTTTTAATAAAATAAAGTTTTATTTCATCGCAGGCATGTGCTTATTGTAATAATTTTCCGTTCAAAAGTCAACGGACGAGATAATCCACATGTATCATTCCCCAGCCGGTTTTTCCAAGCTGCGTGCTTCGCGGATATGCTCTCTCATAAAGGCGAAGTTTCATTTCTGCCGGAGTAAACGATGGATATTTTTCAAATGCCAGCGCAAGTGCCCCTGATACAACCGGTGCTGCCATAGAAGTCCCGCTTTTTACCTGATATCCCATTGCATCCCTGCTGCAGCTCGTAATCCCAGTTCCCGGCGCAAGAATCTCCGGTTTGACAATGCAGCATGCAGTCGGTCCTCTGCCACTATATCCTGTTTTTAAAACTTTTCTCCCATGGTCACTGGTATCATCATCACTGCTTCCGACTGTCAGTACTTTTCTTGAAATACCCGGTATCGTCACAGTATTTTCTTTCGGTCCGTTGTTTCCTGCAGCAGCAACCACCATGATTCCCTCATCCCACAATTCATCGATCGCATGTAACAGTTTTCTCTGCTCTTCCAACCCCGCTCCAGGCAGCATTCCAACGGATATATTTAATATTCTGATATGATGCAGTTTTCTGTTTGCTTTCACCCAGTTTACAGCATCAAGTACCTTTTTAGTATTTCCATTTCCATTTTCGTCTAATACTTTTAACATGATGATCCTGCATTTTGGTGCAACGCCACTGTATCTGCGGACGTTATGTGCAGTACCTTTCACATACTGTTCCGACATTTTTCCATTTCCTGCAATGATCCCAGAAACATGCGTCCCATGCCCATTATCGTCATACATTTCATTTCTTCCATTACAAAAATCCTTAAAATATATAATCCTGTCTTCAAAATCCGGATGTGGGACAATGCCGGTATCCATCACTGCAACCGTAATATTCTGCCCGCTAAGTCCTGATCTGTATGCATAATCTGTGTGAATGATCTTCTTAACCCGATCCATAGCAGCCCCCTTCTATTAAAAAACTTCCATATTATTATATGAAAAAGTATCCTTTCTGCTAAAAAATGATAAGAAAATGTTAATTTTTTCTGAAAATTCAGAAGAATGTTTGACAGCCGGAATGTTTTTTCTTAAAATAAATAATAGTTAATTAGTGAACTATTATGGTTTGCTTTAAAAATAAAAAAAGAAAGTAGTGTGATGCCATCTTGAACAAAAAACTCAAAGAAAAATTTGACGAATCCGTAAACGCGGTTCTCCCGATCACTGTGATCGTACTTCTGCTCTCTATTTTTGTCGTCCCCATGGAAACAGGTACGATTGCCCTCTTCCTAGTCGGTGCATTTATGTTGATCATTGGTATGGCTTTTTTCCAGCTCGGTGCAGAAACTGCCATGACTCCTCTCGGCGAAGGCGTTGGTTCTTCCATTATGAAAACAAGAAAACTTCCTATTTTAATCGGTGTTTGTTTTCTAATGGGTATTATCATTACTCTTGCAGAACCGGATCTTCAGGTTCTCGCAAATCAGGTTCCTTCTATTCCAAACAATACTCTGATCTTTACGGTTGCACTTGGTGTCGGTGTATTTCTGGTAATCGCCGTACTCCGTATTCTTTTCCGGATCAGTCTTCCAGTCCTGTTGTGCATTTTTTATATTGCGCTGTTTCTTCTTTCTTTTGCGGCACCTGCTGATTTTATCGCAGTCGCATTTGATTCCGGCGGTGTGACAACAGGTCCTATGACAGTTCCTTTTATCATGGCGATCGGTGTTGGACTCTCCGCCACCAGAAATGATAAAAATGGTTCAAGCGACAGTTTCGGACTGATCTCTTTTTGCAGCATCGGTCCGGTTTTGATGGTTCTGCTGCTTGGCATCTTTTATCATCCAACCGGTGCCGCTTACAATGAAACAACAATTCCTGACGTGATCACCATGCAGGATGTAATCCGCGAATTTGTACATATGGTACCGGATTACGCCAAAGAAGTACTTCTGTCCATTCTTCCGGTACTTTTTGTTTTTTTGATTTTCCAGCTTATTTCCAGGCGTTATCACCGCCCGCAGATGATCAAGATGATCATCGGTTTTCTCTACACGATCATCGGTCTGATTCTTTTCTTAACCGGTGTAAATGTCGGATTTGCGCCTGTCGGAAGTCTTCTTGGAAGCAGTCTTGCCGGACAGCCATGGAAATGGATCCTGATTCCGATCGGTGCTCTGATCGGTTATTATATCGTAAAAGCTGAGCCTGCCGTTCAGGTACTGAACCGCCAGGTTGAAGATGTCACAAACGGTTCTATTTCAAGAGACACTATGAATTTAAGTCTGTCGATCGGTGTATCCGCCTCAGTTGCGCTTGCTCTGCTGCGTGTTCTTACCGGTTTAAATATTTACTGGCTTTTAATCCCCGGCTATCTGATCGCACTGATTCTGACACGATTTGTACCCAGAGTATTTGTCGGTATTGCATTTGACTCAGGTGGAGTTGCAAGTGGTCCTATGACTTCCACTTTCCTGCTTCCTCTCGCCATGGGTGCCTGTACTGCAATCGGAGGCAATGTCGTAACAGACGCTTTTGGTGTTGTCGCCATGGTTGCCATGGCACCACTCATTGCAGTTCAGGTTATGGGAGTTTCTTATAATATCAAATTAAAGAAAGCAAGTACCCCTGCCGCTGCACTCATTGGAATTGACGACAATGAGATTCTGGATTTTGAGGAGGAATTTTAACGATGCAGGAACAGAAAAAAAGAGAGGCTTACCGTTGTCTTGTAATTATTACAGATTCCCATATCCGGGAACGATTATGTGAACTTTTAGCAGATTCCCATATACCGGTCTACTATCAGATGCATGGAATCGGCACAGCCAGCTCGGAATGGCTGGAATTATGTGGTCTTGGAAGCATCCAGAAAAGTATTACACTCTGTTTTATTCCAAATGAGCGCAAGAAAATTCTGCTTGCTGAGATGAATCAGGCATTAAGTCTTCATAAGAAAGGAACCGGTATTGCCGTAAGTATTCCAATGAACGGCATGCAGGGTTTTCTCTATAAACTTTTAAATGAACATACAGCAGAATCAGACAGAGACGATGTTGAAAAGGAAGTGAAAAAAATGAGCGAAACAATTACACATGCCATGATACTTGTAACGATCAATCAGGGATACAGTGATGCTGTCATGAATACCGCACGCGCTGCCGGTGCAACCGGAGGCACAATTCTAAAAGGTCTGCGCTGCAGCCCCGGAAAATCAGCCGTCATTTTCGGTATCACGATCCAGGAAGAACAGGAAATTGTCGCAATCGTTGTTCCAAAAGATAAAAAAACCGAGATCATGCAGGCAATCAGTTCTGCTCATGGCATGGACTCTCCTGCACACGGCGTCGCTTTTTCCCTGCCGGTGGATGGAATTATGGGATTATAATGTCAATGATACATTCCGTCATGGTTATCTGCTATCCAATCGCCGGTATTTGAATATAGTTGCAAAAAGAACTGCGTGTTTTCAGATCAACACGCAGTTCTTTTTTCAGGTCTGTATACCAAAATATACAGACCATTTGCAATTTTCAAATTGTCTATCTTTTCTTATGCCTCTGCCGGAACATCCTTCATAGAGAAGCTGATGCGTCCCATCTTATCTTTTCCAAGGCATACAACTTTAACCTTATCTCCTAATGTCAGGACATCTTCTACACGGTTGATACGCTCTTTGGAAATTTTGGAAATATGAACCATTCCCTCTTTACCCGGAGCAAACTCAATGAATGCACCAAACTCTTTGATGCTTACAACCGTACCGGTAAAAATCTGTCCCTCAGCAAAGTCAGTCGTGATGATCTTGATCATCTCGATTGCTTTATTCATCATCTCAGCATCTGTACCGCATACAGAAACTGCACCGTCATCCGTGATATCGATCTTAACACCAGTGCGGTCGATGATCTCGTTGATCGTCTTGCCTCTCTGTCCGACTACATCACCAATCTTGTCCGGATTGATCTGAATCTGAACGATCTTCGGTGCATACGCACTTACTTCTTTTCTCGGCTCTTCGATCGCTTTTGACATAACCTCATCCATGATGTAGATTCTTGCCTCTCTTGCACGGCTGATCGCTTCCTCAACGATCGGTCTTGTAAGACCATGAATCTTGATATCCATCTGGATCGCAGTGATACCTTTGTGCGTACCGGTTACTTTAAAGTCCATATCCCCGAAGAAATCTTCAAGTCCCTGGATATCAGTAAGAACAAGATAATCATCATCTGTATCACCGGTAACAAGACCACAGGAAATACCTGCAACCATTGCTTTAAGCGGAACGCCTGCTGCCATTAATGACATACAGGATGCACAGGTAGAAGCCATGGAAGTAGATCCGTTTGACTCAAATGTCTCGGATACAGCACGAATTGCATACGGGAACTCTTCCTCAGAAGGAAGTACAGCCATAAGTGCTTTCTCTGCTAATGCACCATGACCGATCTCACGACGTCCCGGTCCACGTGAAACCTTTGTCTCACCTACAGAATATGCAGGGAAGTTATACTGATGGATATATCTCTTTGTTGTAATATTCTCATCTAATCCGTCAATCTTCTGTACTTCAGAAAGTGGAGCTAATGTAACAACATCACAGATCTGTGTCTGTCCACGGGTAAACATTGCAGAACCATGAACTCTTGGAATCAGGTCAACCTCTGCTGCAAGTGGACGGATCTGATTGATTGCACGGCCATCCGGACGTTTATGATCTTTTAAGATCATCTTACGGACAGTCTTCTTCTGATACTGGTAAACAGCCTCACCGAGCACTGCTAACCATTCTTCGTTATCTGCAAATGCCTCAGCAAGTTTATCTGTAATCTCACGGATATTCTCTTCACGTTTCTGCTTTTCATCGGTAAATACAGCTTCTTCCATCTGCTCCGGTGTTACGATTTCTTTCATTGCAGCAAACATTTCTTCCGGAATTGCACAGCTTGTGTACTCATGTTTTGGCTTGCCGACTTCTTCTACGATATGATTGATAAACGCAATGATCGTCTGGTTTACATCATGACATTTATAGATTGCCTCGATCATTTTTTCTTCCGGGATCTCATTCGCACCGGCCTCGATCATGATGACTTTCTCTGATGTAGATGCAACCGTAAGCTGTAAATCACCGGTATCCCATACTTTCTGGGACGGATTGATGATAAACTCGCCATCTACCATACCCATCTGTGTCATAGCACAAGGACCTGCAAATGGGATGTCAGAAATGGTAACTGCAAGTGCAGAACCGATCATTGCTACAACCTCCGGACGGCACTCTGTGTCAACAGACATAACCATGTTGTTGATGGTAACGTCATTACGGTAATCTTTCGGGAACAGCGGACGCATTGGACGGTCAATAACACGAGAAGTCAGGATCGCATTCTCAGATGCTTTTCCCTCTCTCTTATTGAAGCCTCCAGGGATCTTTCCAACTGCATACATCTTCTCCTCATACTCAACACTGAGCGGGAAGAAATCAACGCCATCTCTCGGCTTGTCCGATGCGGTAGCTGTAGATAAGACAGTTGTCTCGCCGTATTTTAATAATGCAGCACCATTTGCCTGGGCACACACTCTGCCGATATCAACAGTCAATGTTCTGCCGGCAAGTTCCATTGAAAAACTTTTATACATTCGTTTTCTCCTTTTCTCTGTGGAGACAGAAGCACCGAAACTACTGAAAAATACACGACTTTTCATACATTTTTCAGTGGTCTCGGAAATATACTTCTGCCTGTAATCCGTCTTTGGAAAGAATCTTTTTGGGGACCCTTTCTTATTTAACTGAAAATCGAGTGGAGTATATCTCCACTCGATAAAACCGCATGGAACAGATTCCATACGGTATCCATACAAGCCAGCCTCCATGCGGAAGCGGCTCTGTATGGAGAAGATCTTATTTTCTAAGACCTAAACGCTCAATTAAGGAACGATATCTTTCGATATCAACTTTCTTTAAGTATGCCAGTAAACCACGTCTCTGACCAACCATCTTTAAAAGACCACGTCTTGAATGATAGTCGTTTTTGTTCTCAGCAAGATGAGCATTCAATTCCTCGATACGTGCTGTTAAGATAGCGATCTGTACTTCCGGTGAACCTGTATCTCCCGGTGTTCTGCCATACTCTGCGATAATTGCCTGTTTCTTTTCCTTTGCGATCATTTTATGATCCTCCTTTTCTTATTAAACGCCCATTCCGGCTGTGCCGGGATATGATACTCAGTAAAAGGTCGGAGTGTCCATCTACCGAATATGGGCTAAACTCATACTTCGTTATTATAACATGGGTTAATCCTGTTGTAAATGCCTAAATTTAATTATTGATCACACGCACTACTTTAACCGGCGTTCTGTAATATGCTCCGGAAATCTTGATACCGGACTTTGGAGAACTTGCATGTACCACACGACCTCCGCCAATATAAATAGCCACATGATTGATACTGCTGCCATTGCCATAGAAGAAAAGATCTCCCGGCTGTGCGTCCGACGCAGCAATCTTTGTTCCACAGTTTGCCTGTGCCTTAGAAGAATGCGGAAGTGAAATACCATAATTAGCAAATACACTTAATACAAATCCGGAGCAGTCTGCCCCTCTTGTAAGACTTGTTCCTCCCCAGACATATGGGTTTCCAACAAACTGTGTAGCATAGGAAACAAGTGATACGCGCACATCCGATACACCCTGTCCATAACGAACTTCTGTCATGGTCTGTGCTTTCGGCAGTTCCGTTGCTATACTGACATAATCAGATGAAACATATCCCTCATCACTGTCAACATTGATCTTTACCCAGCCGTCAAGAACTTCAAGTACCTCAAGTTCTTCTCCTTCCGGCATCATGGTGATAACATGACTGTCTGTATTTGCCTCATCACGGACATAAAGTGTTGTCGTTGTCACGGTCGCAACAGTCTGCTTTACCTCCTGTGCTTTTGCGATCGCAGCTTCCCCGGTCAGAAGATATTCTGATTTTACATATCCTTTTACTTTTCCTGACTCGATCTGCGTCCACTCACCGTCTGTTCCAATAATTTCACATCCTGCATTATTTGGCAGTTTGCCAACAATCTCTGCCTCTGTTCCAGGTACTTCACGGACATTGATATTACCGTCCGCCTGTGCAATGCCAAGGTTCGTATAGCCAAATTCGCCTGCTGCTTCTGCAAGTGCTTTTTCTTTATCCTCTTCCTGCGTCTCTTCCTCCTGACCGGATGCGGTCACATCACGGTCTGACTCCGAAACACTGACCATATCTGCAGCCGTAACAGAAAGATAATCTGACATTGCATCCGTAACACCAGAAGTCACCTTTGCATCCGTCATTGCATAATTTCCAATCTGTCCGCCCAATGTGGAAGAAACTCCGGCAGATACCTCATTTTCCTGTAAAGATGTGCTTTCTGCCATCACTGCACGTCCATCTTTTGAACCTGACTTTTCATCAATATAAGCTACTGAAAATATAAGAGAACCAGCTGCAAGGAGTCCGGCTGCCTTAACCCATTTTGCTTTCATATCCGTACCTTTCCAAATATTCCAAAATACCTTATTTATTCAATACTGCTCAAGTATAGCAGTCATTTTTTACAATGTCAACATATTTATGTAATATTTTCGTAATATTTAGGTTTCATTTTTCCCAAACCATGCCCTTGCATATGCAATGTTATTCTGCATTTCCTCTTTCAGAGCCTCAATGGATGGAAATTTCCGTTCCTCACGTACTCTGGTCAGGAACTCTACCGTTACAACTTTTCCATAAAGATCTCCTGCAAAATCCAGAAGATGGGTTTCAACTCCGATCGGATTTTTTCCTTCAATCGTCGGTTTTACACCAACATTCGTAACACCACGGTAACACCTGTCAGCGAGCCGTACTTCAGTCACGTATACACCGCTCTCCGGAAGAAGTTTTTCTTCCGGCGGGATCTGATTGATCGTCGGGATTCCAAGTTTAGTGCTGCCTAAATGTCTCCCATGAAGGATCTCTCCTGTCACAAAATAGTGGTATCCCAGCAGGTGATTCGCTTTCTCGATATTGCCTTTTGCAATCTCTTCCCGGACAAATGTACTGCTGATATCTCTCTTATCTTCCTGCATCTTGTCAATGACAAGCACCTCATAACCATACTTGTCCGACAGATCTTTCAGCATGTGATAATCGCCTCTGCGGTTGTGTCCAAAATGAAAATCTGAACCAACCACAAAACATTTCACATGGAGCTGGTGTACAATCTTTGCTATAAAATCTTCCGGTTCCATGCACATGATTTCTTTTGTAAACGGACACTCAACCAGATAATCAATCCCAATCTGTTCAAAGATATGCATTTTTTCTTCATTAGTCGTCAAAACTTTCGCTTCAACCTGTTCCACACTTTTCCGCGGTGGAATATTAAAGGTAAATATGACAGCAGCAAGTCCATCTTCTTTCTTAGCAGCAAGATGTTCCATCAGAAGTTCATGTCCTCTGTGTATTCCATCAAATTTTCCAAGCGAAAGTACCGTTGGTTCTTCTATATAAAATTCGGTTGTATTTTTCAGATATTTCATGCTTCCATAAACAGTTTTACCGGTTTATAATCCCCCTGTATATCTGAGTACTCATAAATTCCGATAAAACGCCCTTCCTCATCATAAATACGGATCGGCTGCTGTTCCCATTTACTCTGATAGGAAACAAACATGTCTTTTTTCATCCGGTTTCCGTTATATAACAGTTTGTTCCATTCTCTGCAGATCACCGCTTTTTTATACTGTAAAAATACGGAATCAACTGTATAAATAAAGTCAAACATCCCTGCTTCCCACTGCTCCGGTGCTGTCTGTCCTACTGCTTTTTTGACACGCTCCTCAATCTCTGAGAGCCGCAATGCATCCTGTACACAAAACTCAGATACTTTTGTCCGCAAAAGTGATTCCATACATGCTCCGCAGGAAAGTTTTTCACCGATATCCTGACATAACGTTCTGATATAAGTTCCTTTCGAACAGCGCACACGCATGCAGACTCTCGGCAGTTCCATTTTGATGATCTCTATCGAATAAATCTGAACCGGTCTCGCCTGACGTTCCACAGTTACACCGCTTCTTGCCAGATCACACAGCTTCTTGCCGTTTACTTTTAATGCAGAATACATTGGAGGCACCTGCATGTAGTCTCCCGCAAAAGAAAGAACCGCTTCTTTTACCTGTTCTTCACTTACTTCTACCGGATGTTCCTCTAAAACAGTTCCGGTGACGTCCTGCGTATCTGTCACTTTTCCAAGCAGCATCACAGCAACGTATTCTTTATTTTTATCCGTCAAAAGGTCGCAGACTTTTGTTGCCTTACCAAGACACACAGGAAGCACTCCCTCCGCATCCGGATCGAGTGTCCCTGTGTGTCCGATTTTCCTTGTTTTTAAAATGCCTCTTAATTTTGCGACCACATCAAAGGATGTATATCCTTTTTCTTTGTATACATTGATAATTCCGTTAATCATAAATTTCCCCAAAATCAATCTGTGATCTGTTCTTTAATATCTGCAATGATTTCATTCAGCCGTACATCCGGATCTCCTGTCACAGAAAAACCGGCTGCCCTGACATGCCCGCCACCACCGTATTTTGCAGCGATCTTTGCAACATCCACATAACTTGCAGACCGGGTGCTGACTTTATAATTTTCCCCATCTGTCTGGTATAAAAATACTGCCACTTCCACATCTTTTGTCACGCGGAGCTGACTGACGATTCCATCTAAATGTTTCGGCAATACGTCATATTCTTTCATTTCTTCCGCAGTAATGATGCTCGAAATGCATTTTCCATCCAGATGCAGCTTACTTTTGACTAACGCAAGTCCCATAATACGGTTCTGCTCATAAGTCTTCGTAAAAAATGTCTGATCCACGATCTTCGGGAAATCTATTCCCAGTCCCATCAGAACACCTGCTGCTTCCATCGTTTTTGCCGATGTGCAGGAGTACTGGAACACACCGGTATCATGAATGATCCCGGTATAAATGCACTCTGCGATTTCCTTATTCAGCCGTTCTCTCGGAATCAGTTCAAATACAAGCTCTGATGTAGAACTTGCCTGCGGGAAAATATAATTTTCATCTGCAAAGCTCTGATTGCTGATATGATGATCGATACATGCTGTTTTTTTCGCATGTTCAAAATATTTTGCCGCATCCCCAAGTCTTCCGAGATCACCACAGTCCTGTGCGATAAACAGGTCATAACTTATATCCGCAGTACAGTCGCTTATGATCTTATCTGAATTTTTCATAAACTTGAAAATATTGGGAATCGGCTGCAGATACAGGCTGACTTCTATCTGTGGATAATAGGTTGTGATATAATTATAAGTTGCAAGGCAGGAACCGACACAGTCTCCATCCGGTCTTACATGGCCTGCAATGGCAACTGTTTTCACTCCCTGGAAAAGTTCATCAAGACTTTTCATTTTCTCCTCCATCCCCAAATACACATGATCTGTGCATCTTAATCATTGTTTGTATCTGTTTCTTCCTCGTTATCATCTCTGATATCTTTTGTAACCTCGTCGATCATCTTAGACATTTTTACGCCATACTCGATTGACTGGTCTAATACAAAACGGATCTCCGGTGTATTGCGCAGATTGACTGTTTTTGCAAGTTTGCTGCGGATAAATCCTTCGGCACTCTTTAATCCTGCCAGCGTTTTTGCCTGGGATTCCTCATCTCCTAAAACGCTGATATATGCTTTGCATGTCTTTAAATCCGGTGCAACTTCCACTGCAACAACACTTGTCAGCGGATTGATCCGCGGGTCTTTGATCTCCCCGCGGATAATATTGGAAAGCTCACGCATCACTTCCTCATTGATCCGAATATTTTTAATACTGTTTTTTCTCATATTCTATCTTGGCACCTCTACCATGATGTAGGCTTCTACCATATCAAGCTCCTGGATCTCGTTGAACTTGTCAAATACAAGACCACATTCAAATCCGGCTTTTACTTCCTTCACATCGTCCTTGAAACGCTTCAGGGAAGCCAGCTCGCCCTCGTAGATCTGTTTTCCTTCACGAGAAATACGAACCTTGCATCCACGCTGGAACATACCGTCAAGCACATAAGAACCTGCGATATTTCCTACGCCGGAAGCCTTGAAGATCTGACGGATCTCTGCATGACCGATAACTTTCTCCTCAAATACCGGATCCAGCATACCCTTCATAGCACGCTCTACATCTTCAATTGCACTATAAATGACACGGTACAGACGAACATCTACTTTTTCTCTGTCCGCAGTTTCTTTTGCTGTTGCATCCATTTTTACGTTAAATCCGATGATGATTGCTGAAGATGCACTTGCCAGAGTCACATCAGACTCATTGATGGCACCAACACCACCGTGGATACATTTTACAACGACTTCTTCATTGGAGAGCTTAAGCAGGGACTGCTTTACAGCCTCTACAGAACCAGCCACATCGGCTTTGATGATCAGGTTCAGTTCTTTTAAGTTTCCAGACTGGATCTGGGAATACAGATCATCCAAAGACATACGAAGCTTGGTATCCTCCAGCATCTTCTCACGGCTCTCTTTGATAAAGGTCTCGGCGAATGTCTTAGCCTCTTTGTCACTTTCCGGAGAAATGAAGATCTCACCTGCCATAGGCACATCGTTAAGACCAAGGATCTCAACCGGAGTGGACGGACCTGCCTCTTTCACACGACGTCCCTTATCATCCATCATCGCACGGACTTTACCGGAGCATGCGCCTGCTGCGATGTAATCGCCGACATGCAGGGTACCTTTCTGTACCAGAATGGTAGCAACCGGTCCTTTTCCTTTATCCAGCTCAGCCTCGATGACAAGACCTCTTGCTTTCCGGTTCGGGTTTGCTTTCAGCTCGAGCACTTCGGAAGTCAGAAGGATCATCTCAAGCAGATCGTCGATACCTTCGTTGTTCTTTGCAGATACCGGAACGAATACGGTGCTTCCGCCCCAGTCCTCCGGAATCAGTTCGTACTCGGAGAGCTCCTGTTTTACACGCTCTACGTTTGCGCCTGGTTTATCGATCTTATTGATCGCAACGATGATCTCAACGCCGGCTGCTTTTGCATGGTTGATTGCCTCAACGGTCTGCGGCATCACACCGTCGTCTGCTGCGACAACGAGAATGGCGATATCCGTTGCATTGGCTCCACGCATACGCATAGCGGTGAATGCCTCATGTCCCGGGGTATCGAGGAACGTAATCTTCTGTTTGTTGATCGAAACGGTGTATGCACCGATGTGCTGGGTAATACCGCCAGCCTCGCGGTCGGTGACCTGGGTGTTCCGGATGCAGTCCAGAAGAGATGTTTTACCGTGGTCAACGTGTCCCATAACGCAGACTACCGGCGGACGCGGAACCATGTCTTTTTCATCCTCTTCGTCCTCTTTTAAGAGCTCTTCGATCACATCGACTTTCTCTTCCGGCTCAGCGATGATGTTATAATCAAGCGCGATTTCCTGTGCTTTTTCGAAATCGATCTCATGGTTTACGGTAACCATCGTTCCTTCCATGAACAGTTTCTTTACGATGACTGCCGGCTGCATTTTCATCTTCTCAGCCAGCTCGCGGATGGTCATTTTCTCCGGCAGGGTAATCTCCTTTACCTCGTCCTTCGGAGCTTCCTGTTTCGGTTTGTTGACCGGTTTCTGGAGCGCTTTCGGGAGTCTGGACTGCTACTACATGGACAAGGACGATGCAGGGGACAGAATCGTGGG